>Ga0247823_10000122_pt1 | contig 62672 bp, 122 predicted proteins | sample 13C_PalmiticAcid_2_FD_192426 | JGI IMG/M metagenome (GOLD analysis project Ga0247823, IMG submission 192426) | Soil microbial communities from agricultural site in Penn Yan, New York, United States - 13C_PalmiticAcid_Day30 | ecosystem: Environmental > Terrestrial > Soil > Agricultural land... | reverse complement strand
GATTTGCGCGGCCCCACCCCCCCCGGTCTACCAGACTCCGGGGCAATTGCATCCCGCACGATTCGTTGTTTTCTAGCAAAAATCATGCAAATTGCATCACAAAGCGCGCCCTTTCGACTCCTGCCGCGTCTTGATGGCATGGCAGAGGCCGGGACCGGCGCAGAGACATTGCAGGTTGCAATCATCGTCGCTGCCGCCGAGGTGCAGCGGCACGATGTGATCGACCTCTAAGTCAGATGTGACCCTTCCGCATGCCTTGCACGTCCACTGGTCCCTGAGCTTGATGCGATGATTCCGCTCCTGAAGCCACGCCCCGGTTCTGCGGTGCGCTGCGGCGGGCTGTAGCGTTTTCCTGCGCGGGTCGATCGTCTTCAGTCGTGGCTGGATGTTCGTAAGCTTGCCCATGTCAGACCGGATTCCCGTTGAAGTCGCGCTCGATACCGTCGCCGGCTTGATCGGTATCGACATCCTCGACGGGAGCTGCGATTGCGTCGGCCAACTGATTGACGCCAGCCGCGAGCTGCAGGTTGGACTCTGCCAGCATGGCATTCGTTGCTGCGTACTCGGCCAAGGCCACGATGAGACGGTCGATGTTCGCAGTCAGGGTGTCAATCTTGTCGGGTTCGCTCATGGCTCCGAGCCTTATGTGCTGGCGTCAGACTGAGCGGCCGGAGCTACGTCGCTCTCTGCCTGCACGCCTTCGCTATCCATGGCCGCAGCCTTGTAGCGCGCTGAGCGGGGCGCACGCCGCTTTGCATCAGCGTCAACGGCGGCAACCAGTGCAGCGCTCGCCCTCTGACTCTCAGCCTCAGCGGCCTGCACCAAGCCCATGGCTACACGCAGTTCCCTGGCGTGGCCTGCTGCCAGCTCAGACTTCATGATCAACCGGGCCTTGTCGTCGTGGCACCTGGAACCACGCTGCTGGGCAGCCACCCGCTTCCAATGTTTGGCCTTGGCTTCCCATGCAGTAGCCAGTTCTTCAAGGGCTTGCATCACTGCGTCATCCGGCCGATGAAGGACAATACCGCGAGCGTGAGCACCAGACTAGAACCACCCCCGATGAAACTCCCGAGAGCCAACACCGCGATCAACTGGCCCAATGGCAGGTTCGTGACCAGCATCTTGGGTTCTGCCGCTACATCCTCCTGCTGGTCCGACAGCAAGGATTGTCCTGCCGAAGCCGAGTCAAGAGCTGTCACATCGATATACCGTGTGCTGCGCTCACCACCAACCGCATCAGCCTCGCAACTACTGCACCGGTTCGTCCGCTTGTCGAACGTCTGCCGCTTACATGTCCAGCATTCCTGATATCTACGCTGTACCACTGATCACCTCGGTAGCCGCTTGGCATAAGCCGGCGAAATAGTTTGCGAAAACCTCAAATAGTTGTTGACACCAATAGTAGGACCGCCTACTATTACTCAACGGCAACGAACTAGGCAGATCGAAATGACCACCACCCGCGAACAGAACTTCGACAGCCTCTACAACGAAGGCGGCGAGGGCTACAACCCGTATCGCGGTGAAACCAAGGTTGCTCGCGCTTCGGCCCCTCTCGTTCGCCAGACCACCGAAGCCAAGGTTGCGTTCAAGGGCCACGTCAAGACGCGCGCCGAGTGGATCGCCACGCTGGCCGCCGACGAAGTGCGCCTTGAAAAGTGCGATGCGTTCGGCCGCGAAATCATGCAGCGCCGCATCGCCGAACTGCGCGCCACGCTCGGCATGTAACGTACCGCCAACAGAGTGAGTCCTGCCATGCGTACCCAATTCGCCCAAACCAGCAGCCGACGCACCGCCGAAGCAGAATGCCCGTGGTCCACAAAGATCGTCAAGGTCGATGGCGGCTACATGGTCTTCGAATCGATTAACGACTACCAGACGTGGCGCTCCCAGCAATGAGTCTTCAGCAACTTACGCGCCTCGCCATTGCTGCCCTGCATGAGGCGCGCCAGAAGCCACCACTAGCCGTGATGCTCGCCACGGTTGCGATCAGCGCCGCCGGTCTCCTAACCGCGCTATGGTTGCCGGCATTATCACAATGCCGAAATGGCGTGGTTTCTCGCGTTCGTCGTCGCCGGGCTGATGTACCTGTACGACTAACCAACAATGCATCCTAGCGTTTCTTGGTCTTACGCACCGCATGCCAGATGATGACTGCAGCGAGGATGCCGCCAATCCCAGCGCATACCAGCGCGATAGCCCACATCGGCAATGCGCCGCCCATTTCAGCCTTCCGTTTCCTTCGCTATTGGCTTAAGCCTGAACCGAAACATCGGCTCCATCGTCGGGTCCAACATGGTTTCCCACCAGACCCGTACCGCTTCCAGTTTGTCCGCTACCCAGAACAATGGGTCGAGGAACCACCAACGCGCCCAAACGCACGGCGCCTCAGTGTCGACCCCTGATGCGTACCCGGGGCAGATACCGTACCAGCCTTCATGCGTTGCTGCTGGAAGATGGAACTTAGCCACTGGCCTTGGCTCCCTTCTTCCAGTACTGCTGCAGACTTTCGTCAAAGCCTGGGAAGCGGCTCGGGATTTGTTGCCGACTGTCGCGCCCAGGCGAAACGGGGCCAAGGTCAACCTCTGCCTGAATCCAGCGGCCATCACGCTGGAAGACGCCGCGCATCGCGCATGGGCATTTCGGTTCGCCGTTCTGCGGGCCAATGCAACCGCAGATTTTCATCTCGTCCATTACTGATTCCATCGGTCGACCGTCTGCCCGGCCCCATTCATGGCGTAGACCGGCGCTGACGTGACCACCCGCATGAAGTCGCGATGGCTCTTTTCGTGGATCTGAATTTCGACATAGCGCGGCACGATGCCGGACTGTTCTCCGATGTCGTTTTCGAGCCTAAGCAACGAACCTTCCGTGTATTCGTCGAACCGATCGATGGGCCACGGTCGCACGTTAAAGTGAGCACACTCAAACATGTGCTCGCCGAGCCCCGAATTGCGGGGGACTACCTTTATGAACATCTCACTGCCTCTCTGTCTGTGTTCTGCACTCTCGTGCGATTACTGCGCGGCTAGTTTGTCCCTCAATCGAAACCCGAACAAGGGCCAGCACTTTGCCACTGCGTTCTGTCGTGCGATCTTGCGGCCGAGTTCGGCATCGAAGTTTTCCGGGCTGGCGCAGGCTGATTCACCTGTCACCGTGAAGCCGTTCTTGAGCACGACCACGCAGAACGTCAGAAGACCGAGTGCGGTTCCTGCGCGGAAACTGTTCGGCCGATGACCACTGGCGCCGAATACGCCGTCACTTGCCGTGAAATAGAACTCCGACGTGATTTCGACCTCGATATCAGCCGGCGTTACTCGCGGCGCATTCAAGCCCTTCGCTTGAATCATCGCCTCAACTTCGTTGTCGCTCATCGCCTGCCCTCAGTTCGTTGAACTACTTCTCGCGCAGCTTCAGAAGCCCGCGCGCGATTGCTTCCCACACGATGCTTGCCAGCCCTGTATGGCGATCCTGGCAGGCCACATAGACGCCATCGTTCTGCGCTCTGGCGACGTATGCGCCACCAGCTTGATCGTTACCGTCCGGCGCGAGTTTGTCGCACGGCTTCAAGTCCTCGATCGAAACTTCGCCGAGCGCGATCGGCGGCAACGGCGGACTCGGCGACCGCTTCGGCGTGGATGCGCACGACGTCATCAGGCTGGCGCACAGCAGCAAGATCAGGGTTCTGTTCAACCGCATGTATCACCTCTTTGATGCGGACCACCGTCCGCTCTTTCGTTGTCGCAACGAGCGTCCTTGCAAGACCGACTGCGTTCGCAACTACCTGCGCCGATGCCGCAGCTTCCTTTGCCAGCTTCACCCATTCGACCATCGCGGATTCAGCGGCCTTTCGGTCCCGCTCCGCGTATTCGGCATGGACCTCAGCTCTGGCACGCTCGATTGCGCCGGCATGAAGCCACCACGCGATACCGAGGCCAGCGATTGCGGCCCATGCCTGCCACGGCACCTTTGCGGCCACCGCCATAGCTTTCGGGATCAGCCCGCCGAAGAAACCTTTCAGCAACGCCCACGCTGCCGTCAGCCGCATGCTCAACGCTCCGATACAGCATCCTGCGAAAGCCATTCGCGCACAAACGGCCATTTCATCCCAATGAGCCGGACAGCAACGAAATAGATCACGGGCGATGCGACGCCGATGATTGCCCCTGCGATGATCACCAACCGCGTCGGCATCGTGAACAGAACGATTAGGACGGCGCTCAGGAACGCTACGAACTGCGCAGTGAAGCGACGCTGCCGATACGTCCAACGCTCAGGAATCCACTGCTTCACGGCCTGCGTGAATACGATTGATCCCGCCAACGCCAGGAGCAGCGGCCACAGCGCTGCCGGACTCGTGGTGCAGACGTAGAGAACTGCATCCCACGAGTCGCGAATCAGTTGGATCACGACATAGTGACCGTGATCTGGCCTGGACCGTAGTGGGCAGTATGGCCGACCTGCACAGACGAGATTTCCTCGATGTTGTCGGCGATGTGTGTCGTCTGCGCCTCGACGTCGCCGTTCGTGTTGTCGACGTCGAAACCGATTGCGCTGGTGTAGGGGCCGAGCGTGTCACCGGGCACATCGGCGCCGTTGACCTTGTTGATGCGCGTACCGCCACCACCAGTTCCAGCAACAATCACAATGGGTGCACCAGACATGGCTACTTTTCCTTCTCTTTCAGTTCAGCGATTTTTGCGTCGTAGGCGGCCATCTTGGATTGCCAGACGTTGACCCATGCGTTTTGTTCGGATCGCCGGCCGGATTCCGACCAGATCAACCACATACCCAACAGCAAGATGACCATAAGGCACGTTCCAACGCCGGACAAAGCCAAGCCAGCCGATAGCCCGCCAGCATTGACCGTGATCGTCGACGTGTTGCTCTGCGTCCGCGTCGCCTCAGCGATGTTTCGGGCAGCATCGTTCAACTCCCGCGCCGATGTCGCGAGGTCAGTTGTGATCTGCTGTAAGGACAAGAGGTCAATTGCTTCAGGCTCGGACACCGCGCTCTCCATTGTTGAGTTTCGCCACAACGGCGATCATCTCGTTTACGGCTTTGCGGATGTGTCCGACTTCATCGCGCATGTCCCGGATCAGTTCTTTCAGTTCCGGCTTGCCCATATATTCACCGGCAAGCTTTCGGTCCAACGCGTTCAAGTCGCGCTGCAACCCTTTGTTTTCTTCCGTAAGTTTGGTGATTTCCGAGCGCAGCAAAGCCTCTGACGCAACCATATCCGCCCGCAGATCTTCGTACTGCTTATTCGGCCCGCGCGCGAAGTGCAGTATCAGCATTGCGATCAGTGCAATGATTGGCGCCATCCCTTCCAGCGTCACTAGTTCACTCCCAGCACGCGCTTGGCGACATGCCACCGCTTCATACGATCAGGCAGCCCGATCAGCCCACCATTAATGGCGCGAGTACTCCCCTCAATATCTCCACGATCAGCGAAAACATTGCAGCCCTTCTCGATCGACCATAGCCAGCCTGCGATCTGCGCGGCGTTCGATGGAACGGTTGCGAGTTCGGGAGATTTGATCAGATCGAGGCCAACCGCAGAACCAGCGCGGCGGTACATATCGCGTCCGGTGATGCCGATCAGGCTACGACCCCGGTATTTCCAACCGTCACCAGACTCAGGGGGGCCGTTCCCCATACGGTTCGCGTATGTGTAGTTCGCAATCAGCTCAGGCTTACGAGCGATTCGCAATGCTAGCGCATTCGGCTCCCCGCCTTCGGCATACCGGTTCGGCCATGTCCGCGCCAATCCTTCGGCGGAATAGTTGAGGTTTTCTTCGAGTTCTTCGAAGCCGTCTGATTCATGCGCGCACTGCGCTAGAAACATCGCGCGCCGTGCCGGCGAGTCGATGCCCCAATTTGTCATCGCAGCCGTGATATGCGGCGCCCATAACTCGGCAAGGCGCATCTCAAGCCCACAGGCGGCGGCCAAAAGCTTGGCGTCCATCAGCGCGGCGACCGACGGGCATTTCCTGCCATGGCGCGAGCGATGACGCTGCCGATCCAGTACAGCAGAGCGGCGCCAACCGCAACGACACCAACCCAAACATACCAGCCCGGATACGACTCAACCGTGGCATGCATGAACCCGGCGATGCCAGCAGCAAAAAATGCCACGAAAGCGGGGCTGTGCTCGCCCATGGCTATTCCGAGAAGCCGGGAACGTGGCCCTTGAGCGAGGATTCGAGGTCGGCCATCGACGTGCAGCGCGTGCGCAACCGCAGAAACAGGTACTTCGGCTCCTGGTCCTCGAAACCGTCCGCTGCCTCCCATTTGACGCCGCCGAAAATCGGCACATCACCGGTATCGCGCTGAAGCGGCAAGTACAGCGAATGGATCTTCTGCCCGTCCCACCAACCGAAAGGCTGCGGACCAGCGGGCACAAGCGCGCCGGTCTGGTCGACGCCGCATTGCACCATTATGTTCCCGACTTGCTGCCGCGTCATCGCGGATGCAACCAGGAACGGGGCGAAGAAACGCCAACCCGGATACTGCGGCAGAGCGATCGAACCCCACTCGTCCAGCGCCAGGGCGGTGTTGTCCGTCGCCGTGCCAGTATCGGCCTTGTCGCCGAAATGAGCCTTCAGCGCTTCCGCCGCGCCCTCAAGCGCACCCTTGCGCGCCGCCGCCTTCACTGCGGCCAGATCGTCTTTCGTCAGAACCATGGGTTTCTCCAAGCCTAGAAACGACGGAAGCCCGCACTTGGCGGGCCTCTCAATGGTCGAATTTCACTCGCAAATCAATCTGGCGCAGCTATCGACTTTGACCAGTTTAGCCCCCGGTTCTCGGGATTTCAAGCACAGTAAGTCAAATATTGGAGCGGATAGCGCGAATCGAACGCGCGTCATTGGCTTGGAAGACCAAGGAACAGCCACTATCCCATACCCGCTTGGCACGCCCGGGTGGATTCGAACCACCGGCAAACGAATTACAAATACGCTGCTCTACCAGACTGAGCTATGCGGGCATGTTCTAGCTGGACAGCAGCGACAAGGGTTTGGCGAGTCGTTTCATGCGCTCTAACCACTGAGCTACGTGGGCTTTCACCCACGGCAGGATTTGAACCTGCGACCTCACGCTTGAGATGTAGACCCGCCGGCATTCGCTGCCGCCAGCTAGCTACATGGCGCTTCCTTGCGCGCATGTTTCGGCCTCACGGCCTCATCAGGCTAACAACAACTGGCGGAGACGATGGGATTCGAACCCATGGTCGTCGGCTCGACAGGCCGATGCTTTAAACCGCTAAGCTACGCCTCCGTACAACTTGGAGGAAGGCTGTGGTCTTGATCCACACTCCGCTGCCGGAGCACTTGGTTTAGCAAACCAGTGCGGGAACCTTCCCGCTTAACCTTCCAATTTGGCGGTGCGCTAAGGAGTCGAACCCTTAACCTTGCGGTCACCTCCGGTTTTCAAGACCGGCTGCTAGCCACCTAGCGGAACGCACCAAAACTATCTATTGCGAACTTCACACCACTGGCTTCCATTCCAGCGGTGTATGATCAGGTGGCCGGTCGAGTTAGACGCTCGACCGGCCCAATCTGGTGTTGCAAGGGCCGCAGACACCAAACTGTTTCGTAAGTCTAACCTACCCTTCCATCCCCTTGCCACCCCAGCGCCAAGACGCGCGTAGTCATGGGGTCGGCCGCCTGCACGTCAGAATAGGCTATCGCTTTCGGGCGCTTTGAGGATCGGCGCCTTCAAAACCGGGTTAGCGGACACGTGGGTGACTTGTCGGAGTCCTATGGATGGGAAACCGATCCGGACAGTTCCAGAGCGATACCAGCATGAAGGTACGAGCTTAGCTCCCATAGGGTGTCCCAAAGATCCTTTATGTCTTCTGTTGTCTGAAATTAGCCTGTCTGAGTTTCGGTCGAATTTCACGAATTCGACTCGGCCAGACCAGCTAATTCCAGCATCATGGCACTTCCTTTTGCGCCGCGATGGCGCGATCGAACAGGGCTAGCGTGGCTTCCTTGCCAATGGCTCTGGCGATATCTGCGAGACTACCAATTTCAGCCGGTCCGCCACTAAGATTTGAAGCAGTTGCTTCGCCCAGCAGAGCGCGATACGCATCTCTGTACAAGCCCGGCTGCCCACATTGATGGCAAGCATCCTGTAGCTTCAAAGTAGCCGTGAAAGCCGTATAGCTGTTGATCACGCGCTCTATCCGCTTCCGTGCCGCGACTAGGACTTCACGCGTGGAGTTCATGCTTCCTCTCCGCCTTGATAGCCTGCGTGAAAAGGGCGATGACCTCGCGCTTCGTGCGGTGGCTTTGGTCGTTGAACTCCAGCAGCGTCATAGGCAGCGTGAAATTCTGAAGCGCCGTCGTTGCTCCAAAGATCCCCTGACGCCCAGCAACGCGGAATAGCGCACCTTGAGCGCAGAAACAAACCGCATACTTACCGTTCGGGTCAACTCGGGTTCCTCGCATCCCACGGGCATTGGCACCCTTACACCATTTACCGCCACCCTTCAACAGTGCCCGTGCATCGATCAGGATTTGCAGTGTCGTCTTCATGCGGCACCTTGAGCGGCTATGGCGCGATCGAAAATAGCCAGAATCCCGTCTTGCGTCATGCCAGCGGCAACCTTGCCAACGCGGATGCCGCCGACCTGATCGTCTAATGCATGGAGTGCGGCGAGTGTTCCCATCGCCTCGCCGTATCCGATCTTGTACGGATCGTCGCCAGTCATGGAGAACACTGCGCCCTCGCCGTTCCAGGCAACAGCGCCCTCGCTTCGCGGATCGCATACGATGTTCATGTCATTCACGGCCAGCCCGGCAAAAGTAATCGCATCCGGCCCCGCGATCTTCGCGCGAGCGGCGATCAGGACTTCGCGGACTGTGGTCATGGGCGGACCTCAAGGCTGGTTTTGTAGTCTTCTACGCCCGGCACGGGCCACTCAGAGCGAACCGATTGCTGGCGCCCGCCATAGCTTACATGCCACCAGCCGAATTGCTGGCTAAGCCGTGGCTGCCGCTCATACCACACCGCTTCACCGTCACGATCCGTCGCCGCGTACTCGGCCCAATCCGGCGCCTCAGCCCACGGATATCGGCTTGCCTTCGGTTCTTTCTCGGCGGTCACGGCGTTCTCACCTTGTCTGCAAGCGTGTCGTAGTCGTCCATGCCCTTCGTGAAATGGAACTGCATGAGCCGACAAATGAAGCCTATGCCGCGACAAAGAACCGCCACAGGCGCCAAAGTCAGCGCCGAAACGATCACCACGAAACCGCCGACGATCTTCATTGGTAAGCTAATCTTCGGAATAGGTTGGCTCATTTCCACTTCCCCGAATAGTCACCGTCACCGTCACCGTCGTCGTCCGAGTCAGGCCAGCCAGAATTCGACCCACTCGCCCATACGATCAGAGAAACGAACGCCAGGACAGTGGCTAGCAGAATTAGGAAGTTTGTCACTTAATATCTCCTTTGATCTTCGCCAATACTGCGCGAGACTTGCCGATCCAGTCGGCGTACAGAGCATCTAGGTCATCGCCCTCAGCGGTACAGTACGAACTCATTCGATCCGGGTCGCCTACACAGGACTGGATCGCCTCGTCGTAGCGGATTGCGGCTTCGGCAGCCGCGATAAAACCGGATGCGTTGCACATAGCGGCCGCAACTTGCTGGTACATGGCTGCAAGGCCGTAGCCGACTACGTATTCGGGGTTCGGCTCAACCCACAAACCAATCGCTGGATTCCAAAAGCTATTCTCGGCTGCCCTCTGCTGATCAGCGCAAGGAATGAACATTGGAGTGTTGGCCGGCGGGATCACGCTTTCTCCCCCTGATGTTGGGCCTTGATGGTCTCGACACGAGTCTTGACGCATTCCCCCCGGTCATAGAAATACCCTGCATCATCCAAGATCGAAAGCCCTTCAACCGCCTCCTGCCAAATCTTGAGTTCACGCGCAAGCTCGTCACGCTCCTTCTCGACATCCGTCATTCCGATCACGTCAGCGATCTTGCTCAAGGCATCTTCCTCGCCGAGTTGGCAGATTTCCCATATGCGATCAAGCGTGTCCATGCACTGAAGTCTCGCCGTTTGTGTAGTTTCAGCGTACGTACGCCAAGAACAGATGTCAAGCATTTTCTGGAACTATTTCAAACCAGCTTCGCAGCGGCTAAGTAGCGCTGGATTTCGCCCTGTTGCAGCCGATGCCATTCGAGCGGGCGATGTGCTGCTGCGGCAGCGAGCGAACGAATCGTCAGGTTGAACCGTGACCGATCGTCGTGGCTCGTCTGGTCGAACTCGTACCAATCCGCTTGCGTGCGGCGATCAGAGAACGCCTTTCGGATTCGCGCTTCTGCGGATGCTGCTGCGCTGCGACCACCGACCATTGCCCATATGCCGGCGACGATGGGGAATGGTGACGCTTCATGCACTGCCGCGATGCGCCGGAGCGGCGTTGTACTGATCCCGACTTTTGCAACGAATATGGGACGCCTCGTATCCGCCAGTACCGCGTAGAGGAACCATGCATCTGTGTACGTGACCCCGTGCCGGGCGTATCGCCCCCCAAGACATTCGTTCACGCTGCGCGGCGCCTCTTGCCTGTGATCGCGTCGGCCATCCAGTCACGTGCCGTCTCAAGGTGCGAGGCGTAGCGACGAATGGACACGCGTTCGATGCCTTCGCAGTTGTTGACCCATCCGACCTTCATCCTACGCGGCCCGTAGACGCAGTATTCCATTCGAAGCACGATCGCCGGAACTTCGTTCTCGCGGTGTAGCTGGCACCAAAGCCTATCGACATACTCGGCTTCCGGATCGACGATCCATGGCCGCTCGCCACTCACTCGACTCTCGACGCCGAAGCATTGGTGCGGTGCCATCGCGGCACGGTCAAGCACTCGCTTGCCGTCGCCGTCTCTCGTCCAGACCGGCGACCTACCCTGCATCAGTGATTGGGCGCCCTTGCCGACGCGTAGCAACTGCACCAACGCATCCGACCGTCCGCCCAACCCCATGCTTGAGTCCTCGTCCCACTCCGCAATGCGCGACGGCCCGAAGACTCGGCCCCATTTGCGCAGCAGCCGTGCGACCTCTGGCGGTAGCGCTGCCCCATCCCGAACGATCGCAGTTTCACCCATGGCTCACTCCTTCGTCTTCGCTTTTCTGCATCGCGGCATCGTCAAGTTCGAACGCCGGCCTAAGCCCGTCAGCAGAACACAGCGGGAACGAACGCCCAAACGTCGAACACGCCGCAAGCTCGAATCCCTCAATAAGATGCATGCAGAAAAAACACGGGCCTTTCTTCAACATCGCCGATCGCAACCGCTTCGCCGCCGCCACCTCGCAGTTCCGCTCCGGACCTGTGTATTCGTCTGCGTTCACAGAGGTTTCGTTTTTTCGCCGAACGAAAACGTGTCGCCGAAGCTGCTACGACTTTTTCGCCCGCCTGTCCTCATCGCTGCGCGGGAGTCGAACGACAGCATCGCACTTCTCGTCGTCATACCACGATCCACCCGCATCTGAATCGCGCTCTCACCAAGCGCCGGAATCATCCGCCGGATCTGCGATATCGTGCGCATCTGGCCCTCGAATTCATACATGCGGCCCCTCATTTCAGCCTCGCCGCTTGCTCGGTATTGTGCGCCCATGTTGCGATCAGTAGCGCATCGGCGCGACCAACGTCTTTCTTGCGGATCAGTTCTGGCGCAGCGCTCGGATGCCTGTTGATAGCGCACGTCCGCGCGCAATCCTTGTCCTTCCCAAGCAACTGCATGTTGCGCTTCCAGACTGCTGGCGAGACTTGAAGGAAGGGGATGCCAAGCGCGCCGAGAACACCACGCACAACACCGTAGGACTCGCCGAACCGGAACATCGCCGATACGCCTTGCCCCGGCCTCGCTGCGACTTCCTCAAGCACCGCCAATACGTTTGCGCCAGGGTACGAACTGAAGATGCCACGTAGCGCGGCAGCCAGCGTCACAGCGTCGACATGCATGCCCCCAGCCGACCGTTTCAGCACCGGCATGTCGATGAACTTGCTGAACACCTCATCAGCCAGAATCGCGATAGCGCCAGTCTGCCCCGGATCGACACCCAATGTCACCCGAAGCGTCATGCCGCTCTCCGTCCCTGCAAAACATCCTCAGCGTAGCGGACCTCTTTCGTAAAGTCCTCTTGCGAAATGTCCAAGGCGCCATTGCCGATACGGCAGAAGCGCCCAACATACACCTGTGTCACGAATGATCGAGGTCTACGAAAATGGATCTGTAGCCCGCCGAAGTTCAAATCTACGATCCACATGTCTCGCGCAGTCGACGTCAATTCTGCGTATGCAGCCCTGATCTGATGATCGAACAACCTAGCATTTCTAGCCATAGGAAATCTTTCCTTCTGATACGAGTATGGCCTGAGTCCTGAACACGGCCCTCGCGAAGTCCAACTGCACCTGAAGATCGCCTCGACCAATACGGTCAACGATTTCATGGCAGTACGCACAGCCCCACGCGCCGAAGATATCGAACGACTTCAGCCCCATCCCGCTGATGTCGATTTGCCGCCAATGGCACAAACACGTAGGCACGTTGTGGCAGCCCTCCAATCGAATCTGACAGACCCGATCTATCGCCTCGCTGCGTAGCTTTGTCTTTCGCGTAGTGCGCTTGCGGGGCATCTTTTTCGGCAACGCTGCCACTAGACTGCCCCCTTTGTGCTGCGCGCCGCGTCCTTGTGATCCTTCCAGAACGGATCAGGGTCCGGCACCTCGAATCCGTTCTCAGCGCTCTTGCGTTGGATGTACTCGTAGAAGTCGTAGAACCACAGCGTCGACATCAGGTCGCGCTTCCCGTCCTCGTCAGTCGTCGTCGTTCGGCGCGGTCGCTTCTTGATCCGCCCCATGACCTCGGTTTCGTTCCATCCGAAGAACTCGCCGCAGAAAAACTCGTGCAAGTCCTCGGGGTCGTTGCCGGTCTGGTCTAGCAGCGCCTTGTATGCGCATCCCCACAAGGCTTTGTTCTGGACGTCGCTGCGTGGCTTCTGGTACTGCTTGATTTCGACGACGAAGGTTCGCTTCGTGTCCAACCTCTCGATAGCCGCAATCGCATTGCGCGCCACGTTGAGGCGGTTGATGTCGCCCGCACGGAGGATGTAGCGCGGCGCGCTCACTTCGGTGACTCCGGGCTAGTCCAATGGATCGTGAGCGGGTTCGACAACTCAGCGCATGTCAGCACGCCAGTTCGGTACGCGCCCGTATCCAGATTGATCACGTTTTCGCTCGCGTGCGGTTGCTGCACGATCGTGTGGCCGATGAACACCTTGTCGACACCAGCAACGTGCACAGCCTTAGACCGCGCCCAAATCGCGCCGTCACGCACGTGCTGCGAAACAAGCCGTTCCTTGAACTCGGCCCAACTCTCGTAGCAGCAGCAGGCGTGCACGACTCCTACAAGCCCGCAGGGCGCGCCGATGTCGCACTCAATCTCGAAGGCGAACGGCAATTCCTCGAAAGCCTCTGCGATTCGCAACTGTTCTTCCAGCGAGCGCATGACAAACCATGCGCCGCCGTTGCTCGTCAGAAAGTTTGCGCCACTCTGCGTCGTAGCAAAGTCGATTGCCATCTGCTCATGGTTGCCGCGCAGGGCGTGGAACCACGGATGCCGCAGGTAGTCCACCGCTTGATGGCTCAGCACGCCGCGATCCACCAAATCGCCGACGCTGAACATGCGGTCGGTCTCGCAATCGAACCCGACTTGTGCCATCAGCGTATCCAGCAGATCGAACCGCCCGTGAATATCGCCCACGATGAAGTCGCGGCCAATCGTGTTGCGTTGAAACTTTTGAACTAGGTTCATTGCACGTTTGCCTCATATCCGTGAGCGCCATTCGCCCCGCCATCGTCCTGCACCGGGACGCACGTCCGATTCAACAGCGGCAGCGCCCTGTGATCGGCCTTCCCAAGGAACTGCGTCGAGTCAGGATCGAACCAAAGCTTGATCGCTGGTTCAATGCCGGTCTCGCGCTGCTTGCGGACATACAGCATCGTGTCTGCCTGATCAGCGTAGTCCGGATCAATTGGATTGCCAGTCTCTTTCGCGATACGAATTGCCGCCTCGCGCTTCTTGTTGCGCCAGACCTCGACGAGCGTATCGCACATGTCGATGATGCCGCCCGAACCCTTGACACCGAACTTGCCTGACGGCTTGTCTTCTGATTCACCTTTGCGCATATGAGCGACCACCGCTACATGTGTCCGTGTATCCCGCGCGAAGTCGGTCAACGTCTCAACGAAAGCTTTCTGCCCCGGAAAATCATCGTCGGCGAAACCGCACTTCGTGAGGTTGTCGAGAACAAAAAGCTCGATCCCATATCGCCTACGAGCGTATTCAAAGACCTCAAGAATTCTATCTGCCTTTGCGCGCCCTGCTACGTCAAAAGTCCAAAGCGATTCAGCCAAACATTGAACGATATGCCGCACGTACACTTCAGTTGGATCGCTGCGCGCAGCGATCTGTCGAGCCATTCGCATGAGCCATTTCGACGTTCGAAACTCCATCGAGGCGACGCAACAAAGCACCCCATCACAAGCCAATGATCCGACGATGTGGCTGACCACGGCGCTGTTGTGCGTGGGGATCATTGTTTCGCCAGCCAAGTACATATGGCTCTTAGAATTCACTTGGATACATTTGACTGGCACTGATTCTACCGGCTGACATCCAACTATGAATCGGTGCTTGACTCGATCTGAAATTACTTTGCGAAGCCGTGCCGCTTTGCGAGGTAGAGTCGCGACAGGCAAATCCGGCGTGAACGTGATCCGGTACTTGGGGCCACAATCCTTCCCATACAGCATAGCCCGTCCGCCGATCATCTTGGCCTGAATGCCGAGCGACAGGACAAGCTCAAGAACTGCATCGGCAAGTCGCTTGTTTGTGTTTGTGAACTCGCATCTTCCGTATGCAGTGACGTGTCCATCAGTGTCCATCAGCCCCTGCAGAAGCGCTAGTCGCTGCTCGAAACTGGCTCTCAAATAAATCGCAGGGATATGCTTGTTGCCTAAGACTCTCGCCGTCTTTAGTCCTCGGACAAAGTGGCCTCCCGTGATTCCGTATCCGTACGGAGATGAAAGTTTCGTAACAATGTGCCCAGCCCTTGTGAACCTCTGAACTATCTCGGTGTCAGCGGTGGTTATCGCTGAACTGGCTGTCGTCCCATCGCCAAGCCAAACACCAAGCAAGTAAGGGTCGACTGGCAATTCGACTAGTTCGCACTGAAGGGGGCCAGAAACTTGAATGCTATGCTCCGAAAGCCCTTCCCAGCAGCCGCCAGTTACGAATACGCCGCTGGCGATTTGAGCTGTCGTGACAATGGATGGCTTGGTTCTCTTGTGGCTTTGGTCGCTCCCAAATCTTTTTGTGGCGCCCCCTTCGAGACGGCTGTTCATCTTGGCATTGCGAAAGCTTTGCCTGGCTTTTGCTGTGAAAGTAAGCCATTCGTGTTCAGCGTCGGCCACAATTTCCGAGCCGTCAGAGAATGTGATTTTGAAGACCGGCCGTTCTAGCATCACCGCTGTTTGCGCAACGACCTCGCACGGCATCCCGTTTTCGTCAAAAACCCAATCCCCCGGTTTCAAGTCACCCATCGTCGACCAGCCAGAGGGCGTCGGGATTCTTGTGTCCAAACTGAGCGCTTTCCCGTGCCCGTTCACACCCGCCCAAAAAGACGTCTCGCCGGCCCTGAGCAAAAGCGAATCGTGTGTTTTCCGCCAAGGGAGTCTCAGGCCTTCGTCAGTGCGGTTGAACTCGGCCCACACCGCATCCTCGAACTCGCCAGCATTGCGAAGTTCGGCGGGGTCCAGCGTGCGAGCGCGCTTCTTTGCTGCCGCCATGTCCTCGACGGTGAAGCCATCGATCAGGCATTGGTTCGCGTCCTTGCGTGGCAGTTCGACTATACGGCAGCGCTCACGGCCGAGACGACTGACCAGTTCAGCAACCGCCTCCTGTCCAGACTTGTCCATGTCCATGGACAGGTACAGCACGTCATAGCGCGCAAGCCTGTCGAACTCATTTGGCACCCACTGCTGCTTGTTGCCACCGCCGCCTCCGAACGGAACCGATAGCGCGGCATGACCGAATGTGTGCCATGCCAGTGCGTCTAGCTCTCCCTCACAGAGCACCAATTCGCGCTGCGCTGCCGGGATAGCCTGCCAGCCGAACAAGCACGGCTCGCACTCTGAGTCGGTCCAAAAGGTTTTCTCAGGCGCTCCGCGATATTTCGCCGCGAGCAATTCGCCATCACGCAGGTATGGGAACATCAGCGCGACACCGCGCCCGGTGGCCTTCGTCGCGAGCTTGTACGCCGCAATCGTTGCCGGCGCGATCAATCGTACTTCGGTCAGCCATGCATAGTGCTCGTCGCTGAGCTTGCTGACGTTCTCCTTCGTCGGGCGTTTGTAGGCTGGTTTCGGATTCTCGACGCGATGTTCAGCGACGCCAAGATACGCAATCGCTTCCTCGCATGCCTCCCGCAAGTCCAGATTCGCTACAGCCATCCATAGCCCGATAAGGTCGCCGGTATCGCCAGTACTGAAATCAGCCCATGCTCCGGCACGATCGCCACTGAGGCAAACGCCAAGAGATTCCCCAGCCTCGCCCCCGACGCTGCCCACTTTCCATTCCCGCCCGTGGCGCTTCCCGTTCGGCAGAAGTTTCCGCGCTACATCCTCGGCCTGTCTCGCCAGCAGCTTTGCTATCTCGGTCGCGCGCATCAGATGCCCTGCAAGTGTTCGGGGAGTTCGTGGGGTTGTTGTCGGAACAGGCCATCGTTCCAGCGCTCGCCATTGATCCAAGTCGACGCATGCGGGATGTACTTGCCCCCATCGCTGCGCCAGTCATCTGACTGCGTTTGCTTCGCCACAGCGGCCATGATGATTTTCTGCATAGCCGCATCTGGTGCGAGCTTCGCCCAAGCTTTCGCGGCATCCTTGCGTCCGCTGCTGCGTGGATACGCAGACCAGAACTCGACGAATCCAGGAGGGTCTTCCAACCGGTTTTGGCGCCGATTCGGCGAAGCCGATGAGGAAGTCTTTTTATCTTCTTTCTCTTCTCTTCTCTTCTCTTCTCTAGAGCGTAACGTTACGTCACGCGTTACGTTACTAACGCAGTCCACTGAATCGTCACGCGTTACGCCACCTTGTGACGCCGCCAAAGCTTGCTTCAGGCGGTCCCGATATCGGCGCTGGCGCTCAGCAGCGGAAGATGGGGTTTTTTCAGCGGGATCAACGTTGTAGTCCTCGAAAAAGCGCGGGAAAGTTACCCCCGTTTCAGTCTCAACAACCCACCCTACAGAGGCCATGGCGGAACCGAAACCAGGCAGGTCGGCGATGTCATCAAGCACTTCAATCGTCGCCATTTGGCACACAAGATCGTCACCGTTGCGCTTTCCGCGCAACCTCATAACACCCCATACCGTTACGAGCGCACCAACGGTCGCGTTACGCGTTACGTTACGCGTTACACTCATGTCACACCCTGTGTTTTGGTTCACGTAACGCGCAAGCTGCCCATCGCCGGAGTCCAAAATTTCAGCGATCAGACATACCTTCGGATCACGATAGAGGTCAGTCCGCATCTTGATCCAATCGCAGGCCATCAGGCAGACCTCAGCCCAAGGACACGGAAGGCGATCTTGACGAGGCAAGCGGGAATACGGCGGCGATGGTATGCGCTCATGACGCGTGCTTTCACACGCGTTCGCCATGGCTCTAGGTGAGCTTCAGCCGCCGCGATTTGCTCGGGCGTGTGCTCACGGTCGCACTCGGCTATTGCAGCGCGGATGTGCTCAAGCTGCCGAAGTCGTCTAGCTTCGGGCATTTCACCGGGGGGCGAAGGGATTTTGTTCATGTGGCAGGCTTCCTATGGTCCTTGGAAGTTGCGCACGCAGCCCGTAGGACTCGGGTTGTCCACCGGTAGCTACTCCGGCGTTAGCGGTGCGCTGTGAAGTTGTTCGGGCGTTTCGCACGGTTCAGCGTGCGATGACGGCCACTATGCTGAACATGGTGATGGCGCAACCACATATCGCGCCCATAGCTAAGAGCCAGCAGTCGCGGATTGCCTGCGCATTCCTCTGGACTTTGCGCTTGTCCTCACGGCGACATGCAGCCCATCGCTGAGCGTTAGCGGGCGGAGGTCCGGGCGGCATTGGGAACGGCATCATGCGTCACCGCGGATCGGGACGAACGCGAATGCTTTAGGCCGGGCTAACCGCAAGAACATGCGTCGCGCGTCCGGTATGCCTCGGATACGCCACTCGCTCACAGACGGCGGTTGGCATCGACAAAGCCTTGCAGTGGCGAACGTTCCGCCAATCGCATCAATGACTTCGCCATCGGTTGGTTCCCGCATTCCGGGCGGTGGAATCTTCGGTTTTCGATTGGTCATGCCGCGATGCTAGGCCCGCCTCAGTAGACTGTCAACTGGTCAAGCCAGTTCAATTTCGCCGAACTCGAAAATAGTTGTTGACACGCAGCGTAGGTTGACCTAATGTTCACCCACGGTCACCGAACGACCGTCAAAAGGGGACCGACATGAAGGGTCAGCACACGCAAGGTCAATGGCGCGCTTGGCATACCGGTTTCACGGCCGCGCCGTTCGTGATCTATACGGGCGACGCCGAACCTACGCTCGACGAGAAAGGCCATCTGGTGATGGCGCCGGAATCGATTTACATCGGCGAGTTTTCGTCGCAGACGATGCGTCTCGATGAGCGCGACAACTGGATCGACGAAGCCAGCGCCAATGTGCGCCTCGTTCTCGCTGCTCAGGGCATGGCCGAAGCGCTCAAGTACCTGACTGAAGTCCTGCCGGTCTTCCACACGCTGCATCCAACCGATCGCGACACGGCCATTCGCATGGCGCATGAAGCTATCGCCGGCCTGAAGTAATCAATCCAACCGCGCCACGGACGGCTCTTGCGAGGGAAGCGAAGATGAAAACCCCAAGCTCAAACGACATGTTTCTTGCCGCTCAATGGCTGGAAATCAGCCAGGATGCGGAAGACGCAGAAGCCTGCCTTCGGGTGGCCGCTTGGCTAAGAAAGAAATCAGATGAAGCCGATGCGCGGGTCGCCAAGGCGAACAAAGCTCGACAGCCGCAGTAACCACCACCCGGCCAAGGATGGCCGCAATCAAGGAACACCACATGCAAGTCATCATCACGGAGCGCCCAGACAGCTACGCCGGATACTTCGATGTTTCTTTTCTGGCGCAGGGTCGCGAGAAGGCGTATCTGGACCTATCGCAGCGATCCTGCCATTTGATGAAGGATGGGACCGTCATCAGTAACCACAGGCCGCTTGATCCCGGCAACATCGTCGATTCGGCCATGCTTTCGGCCATCGCGAAGTTCCTGAAGGAGAAATGAAATGAGGGTTGTAGAACACGGCGCAGAATTTCCGGCGACTGAGTACGAATACCTGTGCAATGGCTGCGGGTGCAGGTTCTTCGCAAAAGACGCCGAGGGGTGGAGAAACCGAGCAACACTGCACCGCTATTGCAATTGCCCGGAATGCGGACATGAAGTTGTTGGCCGCTACGACAACTGATCGCGTAGTAACCCGCCACAGCGCCTTCGAGAGGGCGCTGCATCGGTCTTATTGGATGGACAGAGGATCATGCCGACTAAGCATCAGACAGACTCGTATCGGACGATCGGCGGCGTTCGCTGGCCGTGTTGGGGCGACTTGTGCGACGAAGCGCAGGAGAGAGAAGCGGCTGAACTGAGGCGCCAAGGCATTCGGCTCCGGATCGAGCAACACGCCGGCTACAAGCGGGCATTCGTCCATCCAGACGACCGCGCGGAACTCGGGCGCCTGAGCGGCATAAACGAAGTTGTTCGCGGGCTTCGCGGCATGGCGCTCGCGGCTGCACTTCGCGGGGCGAAATGATGCGCCATTACGACGGCAGCCTGAGGTGGGATCGCGTCGAAGCTAGCCTTCGAGCGCGCGGCTACGTGCTTGAGTTCGCATGCATGGCGAGCTACGGGCACATTCCCGGCGACCTCGGCTACACCGGCCGCGAGAATGGATGGGAGCTGCGGCGCAAGATCAAGGCGTGGTGCGCCGCGCACGGGATCGCCGACTACGAGATTCTTCGGAACACCAGCTACCTGAAAGACCTGCATGGGGCGTTCGTGTACGAGTTGTGGGTGAAGCCCAGCACCCCGCCCTAGCGCATTCCCCGGAGTGCGCTAGATCGGTCGTGTTGACCATCAAGAGGATTCGAAATGGCAATGACGAAAGCCGAGCGCAAGGAATTCGAAGACGTTCGCAATGAATTGCGTATCTATCGCGCGCTGCGGTGGACGGCGCCGGTTGCTCCGGATGTTCCGAAGCCGGCCGGAGGCACATCCAGAGAAACCAGCGGCTATGTGTTCAACGCCTATTCGCGGTGCGTCGATCCTGCATGGAGTACATGTGTGTCTCACGGCCTACGCAAGAAGACTCGTGACGGCAGCGGGTCACAAAACGGCATCGCGCTCTATTCTACCGAACTGCTGGCCTACAAGGGCATGCGGGCCGCGATGGAACTGCGCTTTGCTCACGAGCTTGCGGTTATTGATGACAAGATTCGCGAGCTTTCGGGAGGCGACGTCCCGTGAACGAAGCTGAGAAGGTGGCCGTTGAGCGTCTTGAAGCCAACGCGCGCCGCAACCTGAAAGCCGCGATCGAGACGATGCGCAACGCGTTGTATGAAGCGAAGCGGGCGGTAGAAGTCGGAAGTGCCCTCCTTGCCACGCAGCACGTCATGCACGAACTGGCGTGGGGTCATGCCAACGTAGTTAGCTCAATCGATGCGGCGATGCATTACCTCGACGATGCGCGCGATTTCATGACTGCGGCCAAAGGAGAGTAACGATGGGAACGATCATCCATAACGCACTGCTGATCACGACGGATGGCGAAGGCGTCTTTGCCGAAGTCGTCGGCGAGGCCATGCGCCTCGGACTGGAAGTCATGGATCAGCCGGAGTGGGGCATCAATGGCACTCGCTCTGTTCTGATACCAACAAGCGGCTCAAAAGAGGGGTGGGAACCAGCCGAGGATCATAAGGAGCGTATCAAACAACTCAAGCACTGGTTGCGCGTCAGCCCGGCGACGCGAAACTCAGCCGATGGCTGCTATGAATGGCTGCACCTGAACTACGGCGAGACGGAAGACGGGCCGGTGATCATTGATCACGGGATACGTTAGCCATGACCCGCGAAGATCAACTTGTGCACCTGTCGGCGGCAGTTCTGCGCTGCCCTGCGGTGGCATGGAACTCAGGCCCGGATGCGATTGCCGATCAAGCAGTAGAAGTTGCGGCCAAGATTCTGGAACGCATCGAGCGGGTCGCATACCGCCACAACAACTACCCAGGCTAGGAGAACGAAGTGGGCAGAGAAGTGCGTAAGGTGCCGGCGAACTGGCAGCACCCAAAGTATACCGCAGACAATGCCCCGTTCCCCACGGCGGTTGGCCGCTATATCCCGATGCTCGACAAGAGCCACGCAGTGGCCTTGCACGAATGGCGCACCGAACATCTGCCGAAATGGATGGCTGGATTGCAGTTGTGGCGCAAGGAAAAGAAGGTGCGCAGACACAGCGACGAGACATGGACTATCGAAGAAGCGATAGCGGATGCCGCGCGCAATGGCCGTGCGCCTCGCGGTAGGCCGCCATACACGTGGTGGGCGGGCGAATGTCCAGATCAGCCAAAACCGGAGCACTACATGCCGGATTGGCCGGAAGCGGAACGCACGCACTTCATGATGTACGAGGACACATCCGAAGGCACGCCAATCAGCCCCGCATTCGAGACGCCGGAAAAACTCGCGCAATGGCTAGTCGACAACAAGGCGAGCGCGTTCGGCGGCGAGACGGCTACATACGAGGGATGGCTGCGAGTTGCGCGCGGCGGGTATGCATGCAGTGCAGTTTCAGTCGGCGGGAATTTGGTCAACGCTGTGGATGGGCTGACTGACATAGAAAATCAGAAGTGACCTATGCCTGCCGCTTTTCGAGGCGGCAGGATTGGAGTCACTACAGAGAGGGGAAGAATGTGGCAACCGATGCACAAACAGTTCTGCAGGACGTCGCCGACTGGTTCGGCTTGGGACGCGATTTCGCGCGTAACTCGGTCGAACAGTGGGAACATCTGGCGGACGAATACTACGCGGAAACGGGGCGGCTGCGGCCGGGCAAAGATCCGAGTGCTGTAGCAATGCTCAGTGAGGACGAACGCCGTGCCGAACACAAGCTTTGGCAGGCATGGTCGGAGCAGCGCAAGGAGGCATTGTTTGAGCGCGTCCGTGCGGCATTGCAAACCCTAGAAGGAGACACGTGATGACCGAGAATTTCACGCCCGGCCCATGGCGATGGTGGACGAGCAATTCAGTTCGCCGTCTGTCGTCGGACGTCACAGGCAAAGCCGGGGATGTGGTGTATGCGTACGCGCTGCGCGATGGTGGTGCGGATATCCAGATCAAACCGGAAGACGCCGCACTCATCGTAGAGGCTCCCATACTTTACCGCGAATTGGCGGAACTGGTTCAGGCGATCGACGATGGCGAAGCAGTCGACAACTGCTGGACTAAAACGGCACGCGCGGCGCTTGCTCGCGCTCGTGGAGACTCGACGTGAGCCTCAAGTTTTGCCCTGACTGTCGGCATTCCGAAAGGCGGGAACCACAATATGCGAGGTGTTACCACCCCAGCGTTCGTCGCCCCGATGGCACCTATCCTTTCACATCGGTGTGCAGAATCAGTGATTGCGGTCGGGACGCAAGATATTTCGAGGCTCGAACTGATTCGGGCGCGGAGTCTGACCGCCATAGGTTGCAGAGACTGAAAGGCCCTCTGCGACTCGCGTTGATCTGGGTTAAGACCTTCGTAGTTGCATTGTTCCGGAGAAACACATGACCACCACCCGCGAAATCCTGATTGCGGCTCGGGCGAAGATTGAGCGGCCGGAGTGCTGGACGAAGGGCAAGTATGCCCGCGACAAGGACGGAGAAAGTGTCACACCGAACAGCCGCAGCGCAGTTTGCTGGTGCGCGATAGGTGCTGTGCACGCAGCATACCCTTCGGATGCTGAGCGGACCCTAATTCGCTTATCTTGGTTTGTTCCTACCAAGGGGGGAATCTCCACGTATAACGACTACCCAGAAACTACGCATGCCGACATTCTGGCGCTCTACGACCGCGCGATAGCCTCACTACCGGAGGATGCGCCATGATCGCCAAAGGCTCCTGCTGGACATGCGAGCGTGGCCGCTGCATTGTGGTCGAGTCCGATGCGTCACACGTCTACGTGAGGTCGCAACTGCGCGGGCATCTGGGGCCGTTGCGCCGAATCCCTGTCGTGGAGTTCCAGCGCGATCACCGCCACGTCTATGCGCCGAAGCGCGAGGCCGCGAAATGATCAAGGCCGATATCGAGGCGCCGCGTGAGCGTCCAATCCTTTTCAGCGCGCCGATGGTGCGCGCGATTATCGCCGGCCAAAAGGTGCAAACGCGCCGCTGTGCCCCTATCGAAAATCTGGAATTTCGTGAGCATGACGGCTTGGTTGGATGGAGCGTCAGCTTCACGAAACCGATCCGTGGGGTTCACGCCAGCCACAGCGGCGGTCCTTTCTCAATTGAGGAAGCGAATCGGATTGTCGCTCAGGACTTCTGCCCATACGGCCGAATCGGAACGAGGCTATGGGTGAAAGAGACTTGGCGCCCGAACATCATACATTCGCATGGAATGAACGCTTGCGACTGCGACGCGGTGTCGATCAAGTACGCGGCAGACGGCCATAGCGAGGACTGGGAAGACGTCGATTTACCAGAAGAATGGACGATGCCGAAAGCAGCGGAGCGTGGCAATGTGTCGCCGCTGTTCATGCCGCGCTGGGCGTCCCGCATCACGCTCGAAATCACCGACGTGCGATTGCAGCACGTGCAGGATATCAGCGAGGAAGACTCGGCTGCAGAGGGGTGTAAGGCAAGTTCATTCCCTGGGCCGTGGTGGCAGGGGTACCGAGATTTCGGCGATGGCCGACTAATCCACCAACAGGCGATTGGCGAGCACGCGCCAGCGTGGATGATAGAGCCGAAGAAAGGTGCGGAAACCAAGCACTTGGATCGCTCGGCGAAAGAAGCATTTAGCGCGTTGTGGGACTCTATCAACGGCAGAAAGCCGAACTATCGCCCGGCTCGCTTAGGCGAACACGGCTACCCGCATCGCATGGTTCGCGACGGCTGGGACGAATCCTGCGCATGGGCTGCGAACCCTTGGGTTTGGGCGCTGACTTTCGCGAGGGTTTGATGAGGGTGCCGATCGAGATTCGCGTAATACGTTTCGTCTGCCCGTATTGCCATCGCGGGCATTCAAAGCGTGCTTCAGCGGAGAGCCACATCGCCAGATGCTTCGCGAATGCCGCTGTACACGCCTGTAGGACGTGCGAGCACTACTGCAAAGCCAGCGGCCACGGCGAGGAATACGAGGCTGCTGGTTGCGCCGAAGGCCACAGCGATAGCCTGCCGAAAGGCTGCGAGGAATGGCAAGAAAAGAAAGTCGAAAAATAGTAGGATTGCCTATTGACAGGCGCGTAAGTACGGACTAGTCTGAGCTTGCAGGAACGGTCAACTAGAGAGGGAACAATGAAATTCGCCGCCGCTATCTCCGCCATGTTCCTGTGTCTGGCAAGTTCTGCCGCTACCTCCCAGACGGCAAAGCTTGTCATCGTCAACGGCGCCGACCGCTACGAAAGCACGGTTGTCGTGCTCAACATCACGCCGGGCCTGACGGTCACGGTCGTGACGGATCGAATGTTCGCGAACGGCTTCGATGCTCCGCAGCGCGCTTCCCCTGGCGCCTTGACGTTGAGTCCGTCGAAGTCGAAGCGAAATGCCGCCGAGAGCGGCCCGAAAGCGCCGGTTCCGGGGATCGGTGAGCGTCGGTGACATAGGGACAAGTCTGGGGCCGTGTGCGCGGCCCCAGCATGGAGACAAGGTATGTTGCGCTGGTTCCGAAAGCTGTTCCGCAAGAGTTCAAAACTGCCGTTCCGCCCACTCACCAGGATCAAATAGGAGGCGTCATGAGCATTACCGCAGCACTGAAACGTTTCTTCGGCCCGAAGCCGACGCCTTCTCAGCTCGCCTACAAGCGCGTTCTCAACGTGCTCAAGGGGAAAGCCGATGGCGCCAAGATCGCGCAAGCTCAGGCCCGTGCGGCTCGCAGCGTTCGCGCCGGAGTCCATATCGATGAGGCCGTCAACCGCGCCCGCATGTGGGCGCTCAACGCGACCGACCATTTCAACCGTCCGGCCTGCTAACAAGTTCACGGCGGCGCGCCGCATCAGGGCACCTCCCCTCCCCCGTGCGCGGTCCCGTGTGGCGCGTTGCCAACTAAATCGTCGAGATTTTTCAATGTCGGATTTCTATTACCAGAGAATGCAGTGGATCGCCAAGAATGAGATGGTGCCTTTCTTCCGGTTCCTGGTTTTCTTGTGCTTGGTTACTCTGCTGATAGACACTTGGGTTGTTCTGTTTGCCCCTTGGCGTTTTGGTTGGGCGACAGTAGCCAGCGCTGTTTGTGCCTTGGCGGGGGCATATGGCCCGTTGAGCCAGTTGAGGTGGGTCCGCCGCAACAAAGCCCGGTTTGAATCCGGCGCTGAATGAGGGTCGCAACGTGAGCACAGCAATCTTGGAATTTCTGCTGGATTTCCTGACCGAACTGGAACAGATTGTGCCGCCTCCGGCCGGTTGCCACCATGCGATTCTTCGGAGCCAATATGGTGACGAAGTAATCGGATGGGAAGACCGCCTTACCGCGCAGGTCAACGTCGAAGGCAAGTTCTACGCGTTCTTTCTCGACGCCGACGATTTCGAGAACCCGCATAAGCTCGCTGACGTGATCGCGTTCATGCTGAGGACGAACAAAGGCAGCGCCCAAGTTAGCGACATCATGGGACAGTTCACCATGGCCCAAGTCAACGTGGGCCGCGCCTCTAACCGAAACACCGAGTGAAGTGAATTCTGGGCAGTCGGCGGCGGGAAGCCCCCGCTATTTCGAAATCAAGTGGTTGTAGAGACCGATCGGTACTGCCTAAGTACTGGCATATGCCAACAGGGCTGAAAGGCCGTCTGCGGTAGCAGGCCGTAATAACCAATATGCAGTGGCGCGACATCGGTCGCTGCGGTATGGGTCTCAAAGCCGGAGTAGCGTCCGGCCCGACTGTCCAGACCTCAAGTCACTCAAGCAACGAGGGAATCGCTATGTCGTACTGCCGTTTCAGCAGCGACGATTGGAAGTCGGATATCTATTGTTGCGAAACCGTTGATGACACCTTTATGGTCGTTATCGCGGAAGTCCGCATCAATGGTGCCGAACGCACGCCGATAGGGCTGCCGCATGATGGCGAGAGCCGAGTCTACAAAACTGCTGGCGAATGTGCCAATGGCCTTGAGGCACTACGTGCGCTCGGTTACCACGTCCCACAGCACGCCATCGACCGATTACGAGAGGAAGCAAAATGTTCTTCCGCAGTTTGACGTTCGTGCGATTCAGCGAGGCAGTCGCCGAGAGCTTGGCCGAACTCGAAACGCATCTGGCCGAGAAACGGCTTCGCCCATGCGGACCGCTGGATCTTTCGACCACAGGCTTCGTGTCGCCGCATGGGCGGCATGAAGAAGCGTTGACGCACCGCGTCGGCAACTTCTTGCTTGTCGCTATCGGCGAGGAACGCAAGATTCTCCCGTCTGGCGTGTTGAAGGAAGCACTGGCGGAACGGCTGCGCAAGATCGCCGAGACCGAAGACCGTCAGGTTGGCGCGAAGGAACGCAAGCAGATCAAGGAAGACGTGCTTACCGAACTGTTGCCGCGCGCCTTCGTCGACTACAAGCGAACGTTCGCGTATCTCGATCTGCGCGGCGGCTGGCTGGTCTGCGATACCGCGACTGCTGCTGGGGCCGAGAAGATCATCTCTGAACTGCGTGACGCCGTGGGGACGTTCCCTGTGGAACCGGCGTGTCCCGAGGAATCCCCGCGCACTCTGCTGACCGATTGGGCGATGCACGGCAAGCTGCCTGCTGGCCTCGCACTCGGCGAAGAAGTCGAACTTCGCGATCCAGCCGAAGGTGGCGGCATCGTCCGCTGCCGGCGCCAAGACCTCGAAACCGACGAAGTGCGCGAACACCTGAAGACCGGAAAACAAGTCTTCAAGCTCGGCCTCACCTTCGATGATCGCATCAGCTTCGTTCTGGGTGAAGACCTTGCCGTCCGCAAGCTACGCTTCTTGGATGTCGTGCTCGACGAACTCGGCAATTCCGAAACCGACTCGGCTTCCGCAAAACTCGACGCCCGCATGGCGCTGATGACCTTGGAGGTCGAACGCCTCTTGAACAAGCTCGACGAATGGTTCGGGCTGCCACGCCCGGAAGATCGATGATCAAGCGTTGACCTCAGCGCCCGCCGGTAAACTGGCATGTCCTCGCGGAACTAACATCGACGACGCCAAGGCGTGCTAGCCCGTAGGGCGCTGACTTGAACGCTTACCCAAACGCGTGCGATGGCGCGCAGGAGATTCGACGTGGGCTACTCCACAGAGTTTGAAGGTGAGTTGAAGTTCGCGCATGCGGTGACGGTTTCGGAGCTACAAGCCTTAGCCGGGATTCTCGGCGAGGACTGCCGCGATCATCCGGAATGGGGACCGGCTGCGCGCTATCTGTACCACGTTGACCTTGAGCTTACCAAGGACTATTCCGGGCTGAAATGGGATGGCTCCGAAAAGACATATGAACTTGAGCGCATCGTCAACCTCGTCACGATTCTGTTGCGCAAGGTCAATCCGGAGTTCCGGTTGAGCGGTGCACTGATGGCAACGGGCGAAGAAGCTGGCGATGTCTGGCAACTCGTGATCAACGACGAGGGGGTCGCTAGCCGCGAAAAGATGGTCGTCGTCGGCATCGTGCAGTGCCCGAACTGCGATCACCGGTTCAAGCCAGGATGAAACCGCATCTGCATGCCAAGCTCAGCGCGCGAAAGTTCGGCGGACGGATCGAGGACTATATGGACATCCACGAGTTCATCGATTCCTCGAAAGTCGCGGTGCCGGATGTGAGACATCGCGCGATGCTGCACAGTTCGTGGGGCATCTACCTCGTCGCTACAGTATTCGGCCCGCTGCGCCAGAACAGCGATGGAAAGACCTACAGCACCAGGGACGTTGCCGAGGAACACATCCTGCAAGACCTCGGGTTCATCCCGACGCTTGAGAAGTGGCTGGGAACTATGCCCATCGAAGGATGGATGTCAGGCACGCGTAAGCGCCGCCAAGTAATGCAATTCCACAACGAGGACTGATCATGTTGGAAGAACTGAAAAACGTAGCGGCCGAAGCCGCGAAAGCGCGTGCGGATTTCATCGAGCGCACCAAGGAACAATTGAAGCCGGCGTTCCTGTCGGTGCTCGACGCGCACCCCTGCATAAAGGCGTTCGGCTGGACGCAGTACACGCCATATTTCAACGATGGTGCGCCATGCGAATTCAGGGTGAACGACGTTCACGCATCGTCTGCCGATGAGCGTGACGATGACATCTACGGCGAGGGCTGGGAAGAGTTCTACGGCGAGGCCAAGGAAGGTTTCACCCAAGAGGCTTGGGACGCGCTGAAGGAACTTCAGGACATCATCTCCTCTGCGGGGGACGCGATGGAGTCGGCCTTCGGTGATCACGTCGTGGTCATCGTCACCCGCGAAGGCGTGACCGTCGATGAGTACGAGCACGACTGAAGCCTGATATGCAGATCGCGTGCGCTTACTGCGGTGCGGTTTCCGAGAAGCCAGTGGGCGCCGTTAACCGTGCCAAGGCTGCAGGCGCGCGTCTGTTCTGCGACAGGGAATGTGCGGGCTTCGGAAGGCGGCAGCACAAGACCGAAGCGCAGTTGAAGGCCGAGAAACGCCAGTACGATGCGGAGTACCGAGTGAAGAACCGAGCGATGCTGAAAGTGAAAAAGGCCGCTCGGTTCAAACTCACGTACGACCCTGTGAAAGCTGCGGTCGACCGCAAGAAAACGATGCCCCGCCACGTCGCATACTGCCGGCGTCCGGAGTACAAAAAATCCAAGTCGGAATACGACAAGGTGCGCCGAGCCAAGCAACAGTTCGGCGAATTTTGGGAGGCGTTTCTGGCGCTATCCGCGCTCGACACCGAGATAGCCAAGCAAGCGACCAAGTACGAAATCATGCTGATCAACGGCACATTGAACAAGACCAACCGGAGGAAACGTGACTACGAAAGAACTCAACGCAACGGCGCTTAAAGAAGCGCTCTGGGACACGCTGCAGAAGCTCAAGACGGGCAACGAAGACCCTAAGGGCGGCATTCTTCCGGCTCAAGGCGATGCCATCGCTGCGCAGGCGAGAGAAATTCTGCGCACCGTCAAAGTGCAGTTGCAGATTTGCTCGCAGGGCAAGCGCAACATCCCGACAAGCGTCATCGACTTCGCCGAGAAGTAGCGAAATTCCTGTTGACTGAAAGAATAGGTGAGCCTACTATCCTTGCATGGGTTCAGATGAGCGAGCGACATGAGCAAGCAAGACGTGATCGACGAGAACCCGGATTTCGCAGCATTCTGCGCGGAGTTCGGGAACTCTGCTGGTATCGAAGTGCTGGAGCGGATCGCCGACGCGGCTTGGTCGTACGATACGAAGCGCGAGGATATCCAGTTCTGCCAGCGGCACCAGATCAACGCGTGCAACCATATCTACGGCGGCCGCATCCGATACGCGGCGCGATGGTATGGATTCGTGATCGAGTCCGGAGACCGGAATGGGACCGTGGTCATGGAATGGGGCAGCGAAGACGACGTGTCCGGCTGGTTCAGTGAGCCGAAGCCGACGATTTATTCGCTCGTCCCGACTGACGATTCGCTCGGAATCTATCGGCCGGAGATGTTTCGCGTCTACCTGCAGTGGCAGAAACAGAAGTGGTTCGCCGAAATGCATAGCGGCTACAACTACGACAGGCATTTCGCGCCGGGCTGCAAGACCGAGGAATACTGGCGCGGTGCGGCGACAAAGAAGGGATTGAAGTTCGTGACCTCGACGGAGCGCGATGAAGTCGTGACCAGGTTCAACAGCATAACGGACGCGGAGCGGGCAGAGTGGATTCAGACCACGGAAGCGCTTGCTGCACAGTGTGCCGAAGGAGCCAAGGTATGAGCACCGAGACTCCATCGTTGGGCCGATTCACATGCAAATTTTACGCTGACATGGTGGGGCTGGAAAGCGTTACGGGACAAGCCTCTGGGGGCGAAAAGGATGCGGCGCTGCCCGCTATCTACCTAGGCCGGCCACAAGGATGCAGAGTGATCCGCTGTAGCGACATGGAAGGGTTCTATTTTCTGACATGGAACGATGAACGAAACGAATGGGTTGAGGGTATAAAAACGCCTTGGCCTGAAGGACTTCAAGCATGAGCACCGAACTGCAACCGATCGACCGTGCCAGAACGGCTCTTGCATCCACGATGCGAGCGGAACTGCTTACCGAAATGGTCAAGGACTCTGCGGCGATCGTAGAGATTACGAACGCAGATGGCCGCAAGGAATGTCACGCGGCGCGGATAAAGCTGAAGAACACGCGAGTCCTGATCGCCAAGGCCGGGAAGTCGGCACGCGAGGATGCGGCAGCGTTTGCCAAGGCCGTGATAGCGGAGGAAGCGCGGCTTATCGGCTTGATCGAGCCTGAGGAATCTCGACTGCAGGCAGTGCAGGACAGGTGGGATGACGCCATTGCCGCAGAGAAGGCCGCGAAGGAAAAGTCCGAGGTTGACCGCGCCGCTGCGATTGTGGCGCGGATCGATGCGGTTAGGAACCTGCCGGTGTCGATGCTGGGGGCAACCTCTGAGGCTATCGCGGGCAAGATTCACGACGCCAAGGGCGTGGACTTTTCGGACATCGAAGGTCCGGCGAGGATCGTTGCCGACAAGGCGCTTGCGGATGCGCTGGAACGCCTGCAACAGATGCACGATGCCGCTGTGGCATCGGAACTTGAAGCCGTGCGACTAGCTGAGCAACGGGCAGAACTTGAACGCTTGGCAGCGGAGCAAGCGGAGCGCGACCGCATCGCTGCGGAAGCCCGCGCGGAAGCCGACAGGATCGCGGCAGAGGAACGGGCGCGTCTGGCAGCGGAGGCCAAGGCCACCGCAGATGCCGAGGAAGCCGAGCGCCGCGCCCGCCAGGAGCACGAAGATGCCGAGAGGGCCGCAGCCCAGGCCGAAGCGGATCGAATCGCCGTAGCCGCGCGTGCGGCGCAGGAAGCGGCATTCAAGGCCGAGCAAGCCCGCCAGCAAGCGGAAATGGCTGAGAAACAGCGCCAGTTGCGTGAACAGCAGGAAGCCTTGGCGCAGCAGACCCGCGAGCAAGAGGAACGAGCACGCGCCGAAAGAGAGGCTAAGGAAGCGGCAGAACGTGCGGAGCGGGAGGCGCGAGAAGCGGCCGAACGCGAAGCTGTCGCAGCACGTGAGAAGGCCGAAGCGGAAGCTGCAGCAGCGGAACGGGAACGCGCGATTCGCGAAGCAACGCTTGTCGAAGCCGCGTCGGAAGCCGAAACCCTCCTGATCGAACTCGGCTACGCCGACCACATCGTCACTCTCAAGCTCGGCGCTACGCTGCGCCGCGAAACGGAATAGGATGTCATGAACGACACGATTGAAGGTACCATCGAACCTACAGGAACGGCGGTCACCGTTTCGAATACGGCAGCGCAGCCATTGGCGAAGACGCCATTTGAGCTTCTAGCTGTGGCTGCCGCGCGCGGCGCCAGCATGGACGAGCTGTCAAAGTTCATGGACTTGGTGGACCGCTACGAAGCCAAGCAGGCTTTGAACGCGTTCACGGCTGCGATGGCTGCGTTCAAGACTGAAGCGATCCAGATCATCAAGAGCAAGCGAGTCAGTTATCCGACTCGCGGCGCTGATCCTACCTCTTATTCGCACGCCGAGCTTTCGGACGTGACCGACGCCGTTATTCCAGCCATGGCGAAGCATCAGCTTAGCCACAACTGGCGCCCGACTCAGACTGAAAAGGGCATCACGGTTACCTGCGTTGTCCGGCATGCGCAGGGCCATAGCGAGGAAACTACACTGACCGCCGGCCCTGATACGTCTGGCAGCAAGAATGCGATTCAAGCGGTTGGGTCTACACTGAGCTATTTAGAGAGATATACTTTGTTGGCCGCTGTCGGTCTGGCCGCGAAGGGCATGGACGATGACGGCGCCAGCGCTGGGCGTCCGCGCCAGGAAAAAGGCCGCGAGCGCAACGCGGAGCCGCAGCGCAGCGACGAAGAAAACCAGGCCGCTTCGCGCATGGTCACGGACCTCTACAGCCTCGCCGATCAGGGGTGGGAGGCGCTTTCTGTGGCATGGAAAGCCATGAGCGCTCAACAGCGCGCTAGCATCGGCGGCGAGTTCCGCAAGATCAAGGCGCGCGCTGAGGCGGCGGACAAGGCTAAGGGGCAGCAGCCGTGAAAGACGCTCTTTGGCAACTCAAGCACCGGGTCAAGCACGAGAATGCTGACATCAGCCGTCTTGACATGGAACTGCGGCTAGAGGCTGCGGACATTTTCCTTACATCCCATGCTGCTGCGCTTGCCGATCTTATCGAAGCTGCACAATCCGTGAGCGCGGCCACTCGTGCGTGGAACACAACGATATGCAGGATGCTCGGGCGTCCACCGCAGACCGGCATTGATTTGGCCCGCATGGATGAAGCGCTGGCGAAGCTTTTGCCTAAACCCAAGCTATTGGGGAACAACCCAGACTTCCTGGTCGTCGACGAAATCGGACTGCCAACACAATGACATCGCCAGCCTACAAGCTGGAACAGCATTCCTTCACGGGCTGGAGAATCTGTAGCTGGCTCTGCTGCACGCGCTGCGGGTTGCTGCGGCTCCGGAACGCGTTGACCGACGAGGCAGTGCGGCTCGGCTGCAACTCCGCTGACCACCCGCGCTGGCGGCAGACGGTTCACCAGCATACTGCGCACAATGGGAGCAAGGAATGAACACCTACCAGTTCACCGAACAGCAGGCTCGCACGCTGACGCAAGCGGCATTTGATGCCGGTGTCAACTCGATATCGTGCCAGTTGGGGACGTGCGACGCCTCATACATCGATGACGCGGCCGTCGCTTTCGACCGTGAAAGTGCCGTTCTTGTGGCGCTGGCCGCGATCATCGCCGAGCCGAAGGTTTCTTGCAGTAGTCTGATCAATCCCGAAGCGCGTTCACTCCAAGACCTCATCCCCGCCGCAGCCGCCCCGATGGACGAGTTCGGCGCGCAGGTTTCGCGTAGCGGTGATCGCGTGTTTTCGTGCCGGCTGTTGCTTGATTCTAACCCGCAATGGGTTGTGCGAGAGGCCGATGGCTGGTTCGCTGTGGTAGTGGTCGACGATGGCGATTTCTGGACGAAGACGGATAAGAATGCAGTAGGGAAAAATGCCTATTTCAGTACCCGTTCCGCCGCCCAAACCCGTGCCAACGAACTGAACAAGGAATCGTAAGCATGAGAAAGCTTTCAATTGACTCTTATGTGGCAGTCGCGGCTTTCGGCGCAGCTGGCATGCCTATGGAATCCGTGGGCCGATCCGAGTATCGCAGCCGCAAGGCTCGTGCGGTGCCGGACTTCAAGGCCGACGTTCGCAAGGCCAAGAACAAGGCGGCGAAGATGGCGCGCGCGAGGAATCGGAAATGACCCGCATCTGGTGTGTACTTGAAGGCGCCGGCAGCGCTGAATTTGAACTGCCGCAAGCCCCGGCGAAAGGTGACGAAATTCAGTACGGCGATCGCACTGTAGTGGTTCACTCCGTCAAATGGAAAAGTGACAATGTGCGTCGAAACTTTGACGCCCAAGTGCTGATCCAGGTGGGATACCCGATGAAGGAAATTCTTGATGTTGCGGATATATTTGCCGAAGCCAACGGGTACGTCCTAGATGAGCTTCCGCAAATGCGACGAGCATTCTACCGCCAGAAAGCGAAAAAAGCTCTTGACGCCGCTCGCTTGGGAGACGGGCAATGACCATCCTCTCCGCCATCGTCAGAGACCATGCCCTTGAGTGCGCCTGCAACACGCACTATTCGGGCTGGTCACAGTTGCCTGCGCCGACACGTGAAGCCTTCCGCGATCAAATGCGCATCACCATCTCAGCATACATGGCCGCATCACAAGGCGATACAGATGCCCCGAAGCACTCCGATTTCGAGCTAGCGACGCAGATGAATGCCGACTACGATCGCATCAAGAATCAGCGCGGCACGTTCGCGGCGATGCTCGCTGCATCGCTCGATTTCCCCGCGCCAGCCGGTCGTACCCATGTCGCGAACTGGATCGATGGACCGAGCGCTCACGCCTTCGTCTCTGTGGCCGATTGCGCTGAGGCTAGAATCGCCGAGTTGTCTAATGAAAACGGCGATAACCCAGACGACTACACCGTCACCGCGCTCTACGCTGATGTCTATTCTGATCCGAACACCGACAAAGGAGCCATGGAACGGCTCGGCTACCATGGAGCCGAGTTCGCTAGGTGCCCGGACAGCTCGGGAGATTTCGTCTACCAAGATCCACGGATGCATGCCGCGATACTTGCGTGGAATGCAGCTCACGCCTCAATTTCTGAATCTGGACTGATTGAAGCCCTTGAAGAAGCTTCAGACATGCTAGACCGGTTCGATCTTCTATCTACACGGCAACCATACAACTACCGCCCATTGATCAAAACGGAGCTTCGCGTCTTCGCATTGAAGTTCGCAGATGCGAAAGCCAAGGCTTCCGAATGATCATCGTCGAATGCGATCAGGGTTCGCCGGAGTGGCATCAGGCCCGTGCGGGGGCGATCACGGCGAGCATGTTTTGTGTCGCCCGCGATCGTGTCGGAGGGCTGGACGAGCGTCAGCAGAAGTACGTTGCCGCGAAGCTCAATGGCGACAGTGACGCCGTGGCGCGCGAGGTTGCCGGCTACAAGGCGGCACCATCTTCTGAAACGATCAAGCGCGCGCTGCGAGGTGAGAAGGTCGGCGACTTCAGCAATGCGGCGAAGGACTACGCGTTTCGCCTCGCGATCGAACGCATCAGCGGGCAACCGTTGGACGAGGGTTTCGAGACGTGGCAAATGCGTAGGGGCCATGAGCTTGAGCCTGAAGCGCGCGCCGCTCACGAGATTGCTGCCGGCGTCGTTGTGCGTCGCTGCGGTTTCGTGCTCACGGAAGATCTCGCATTCGGTTGCTCCGCAGATGGCCTCATCGACCCCGACGAAGGCAGCGAGTACAAGTGCCTCGTTGCACCGGATAGCTTGCGCAGCGTGCTCATCGATGGCGACCTGACCGAGTTCGCCGACCAAGTGCAGGGCTGCATGTGGATCATGCGCCGACGCGCTTGGCACTTCGCCTTGTTCTGCCCGGCGCTCGAATCGATCGGCAAGGAATTATGGTGGCGACGATGGGAACGCGACGAAGCCTACATCGAAACCATGGAACCCGAACTCGTCGAATTCAAGAAACTGGTCGACGAGACCGAGCACAAATTGCGTAATAGCTAGGAGTACAAAATGGGACGTGGGGTCAACAAGGTCATACTCGTCGGTCGGTGCGCTGCTGATCCAGAAACGCGCTACACGCCGGGCGGTGCCGCGATCACAAGCATTCGAGTCGCCACTTCCGAAGAATGGAAGGACAAGCAAACGGGCGAGCAAAAGAAGCAAACTGAATTTCACAGGGTCAAGTTCTTCGGCCGACTCGCCGAGATTGCCGGCGAATATCTCAAGAAAGGTTCGCAGGTCTATATCGAAGGCAAGCTGCGCACCGAGGAATGGGAAAAGGATGGCGTCAAGCGCTATTCCACCGATGTCATCGCCGACGAAATGCAAATGCTTGGTGGTCGCAGGGATGGCGACAGCCGGGGCGATCCCGACGGCCGCGACCAGCATGGCCGCAGCGAAGGCGAGCAACAGCGCCAGGGCGGGTACGGAAGTCGGCGCGGATAAATCGCTTGACTTAGAGAATAGGTGCGCCTACTATCAATCTCGACTACCGAGATAGGAAAAGGCCGTGGAGAGTCGCAGCTGGTACGAGATGCAACGCGAGCTTGAGCGCATCAAAACGCCGCAAGCCGAATCGCCGGAATCGAACGCGGCCAAGCGCCGTAAGGCTGCCATGGATCGGCTCAAGGCTAAGCAGCAGAAGGCAAAGGAACCGACATGAGCCCGCCGCGAAAGTTTCGCGCGAGCTTCAGACGGTTGCTAGCGAACTCAAAGATCGCCTAGATGCCATAGCCGGCCAGCCCGTCGCCTTCACGTTGCTGGTCTGGACGCCCGATCGCATGAACTACATCAGCACTGCCGAGCGCGCCGACGTTGCTGCTGCGCTTCGCCAACTACTTGACTCTTGGGATGCCGGGTTGCCCGACGTTCCTGCTCACAAGGTGGACTGACATGCTCGCCGACAAACCTGCCTTCCCGTCTTCGGAAAAGAACGGCGACGGCTTGCATCATCACTCGCATCTCGGGCTGACGCTGCGGCAATATCTGATCGCGCACGCACCCCATAAGCCCCAGCGGTGGTTTGAGCCAGCATTCCAGCCGAAGCCCGGGCCTTTCGTTGGCCCCGAAGTCAGCGACCAACAAAAGCACGAAGCATTCCGGCTGCAACATGGCTACATCGATAGGGCCAGCGTTAGCACGGAGTCCGCCGCGTATAGCGATTTCACTACGGCTTCGTTGAAAGAGATTACGGAATGGACAATAGCCCGCGACAAAGCCAGATACTTGCAATGGCCTGCCGCATGGGCCGATGCGATCCTTGCCGAGCTTGAGAAGGAAAAACCGTGAGCGCGAAGCCGTTCTACACGATCCATCCGCCCGAGTTCCGCAAGGCCGATATCGTCGACTTCTTCGATCATCGCGGGAACCGTCGCGAGGGTAACATCCGATCCGTGGAGACGCACTACCGCCACACAGGAGAGGCGTTCCACATCTACGCGATTCATCCGCATGGCGGCTACACGAATCAGATTCATGTTGGCGAGCCGGATATCAAGGCACTCGTTCGCCGCCCCGCAGATGAAATTGCAGCGCGCCGGGAGGCCAAGCCGTGAACGCACTCGACCAGTTGAAGGAACTCGTACGCGAACCGACAGCCAGTCACGTCCACAAGCACGCCGACTGCCCGACTGCTTACGAGTTCGTGCGTGATCGCGGCGCCGATGTCGTAGAGCTTGTCGAGGCCGACGAAGAACTGCGCCGCGCCGAGTCGGAATGGTATCACCACGAAGTGGTTGGCGAAGGAAAGTACGATCCGGCCGAAGGCGTGCGCCGCGAGAACCGCTTGGAGTCGGCCCGCGCCCGCCAACGCGCAGCGCTCGAAAAGTTCACGCGCCGGAACACACATCCCCACATCGACGACTTCGGAGCGACGGTGGCATGAGCGAGCCAAGATTGTGGCACCCGATAGAGACTGCCCCTAAAGATTGTACTGAAGTTGAGCTATCGGAAGGCGGCTACGTGTCTCGCGGGTATTGGGAGACGCGGCAGAACTATTGGGGAGAGACTGGATGGCATCAGTCGACTGATAGCCAATACGACTGGTACTCCACAAATCCTTGGCACCCACAGAAGTGGCGTCAGATCGTTGATGAGGAAACTGTATGAACACCATCGACCGCATAAACCTAAGGTTAAAGAGCGGCAACAACACGCCGGTTGAGCGGGCGTATGTCACGGCGGAAGAATGGGTGGCGGTTAAGGCGCTTGTGGTTGCATGCGCGAAGTTACGCGATGCCGCGAGCGTTGCCGACAATGGCTGGATTGAGCATCTTAGTGCAGTTTATGCGGAGCAAGATTTGGCTGAAGCTCTCCACGCCCTCACGGAGGACAAGGGGTGATCGGCGAATGGTTCGTTACGCCAACCGAATTCCCGCATCCAGGCTTCCGCGTCGTCCGCTTCCTGATCGACAAGTACCAGGACGACGATTGCTATTTCGAATCCTCAGGAGCCGCCCAAGCCCGCGCCGACGAACTGAACAAGGAATCGCAATGAGCCGGATATGGTGTGAAACGGTTGGCGACTCGATCGCCTCGTTCGAGCTTCCGCAGGCGCCGACTGTCGGCGAACACCTCAGGTATGACGGACTGTTCTTCGTCGTAAAGCATGTGACGTGGTGCCTGGACGACGTGCGCCGCAACTTCGATGCGCAAGTGCTGCTGACGGTAAAAAAGCCATGATCACCAACGAAATGGTTGAGGCGGCGTGCGTGGCGGCATATGGCTCGAAGTACGTCGCCGACTGCAAGTCTAAGTATCCCGGCATCTGGGAAGACAAGCGTGGACTGATCTATCGCGCGATTCGCGCTTACGAAGACGAACGCCAGTCCGCCGAAGCCTTGCGGCCGAATATGGTTCACGTAGCGACGCTTATCGGACATTACCCACCGCGCGCTGATCCGGTCGGATTCGGAACCACCGAATTGGACGGCCTCCCAATCGGCACCAAACTCTACGCGGAGCAACCGAAATGAACGAGCAGAGCCGGATGGAGTTTGAGGCGTTCGTGCGCACGCTGCCAGCGCCGCAGCAACAGACAATCTTGGAAGCTGCTGAGCGCGGCGAGTCCACGACCTATGCCGCATGGCAAGCCGCCCGCGCATCAGCCGAGCCGAGTCCTTTCGCGGTTACTCAGGGGGAAATTGCTTGGGCGCAGGCGAATCCCGATTACGCCGGAGCGGAAATTATTCGGGACCGGTTGAAACACCATGGCATGCAACCATCCGAACGTGTAAGCGTTCCTTACACGTTGCCGGCCGAGTGGCGCGACGCGTTCGAACTCGCAGCGCAGATGCTGACGTGGGGCGAGGACGAAGGGCTGACCGCATCGCAGGAGCGCGAAGTGCGCGCGCACCGAGCCAAGATGTTCGCCATGCTCGCCGCCGCGCCCAAGGTGCAGGAGGGAGAACCCGAGCCAGTGCCGATGCTGCTGTTCTGCCCGCAGTGCCGGGTGCAGCACATCGATGGCGAGGAAGTCTATGCGGTGCCGTGCTTGGTCGGCCTCGACGGCCTTGGTGAGCGCGACGTGGTGGGCTGGCCCAACCCACCGCACCGCACGCACCTGTGCCACGCCTGCGGCCATACGTGGCGCCCTGCCGATGTCGCTACGACCGGTGTCGCGGAACTCAAGACGTGCGGCCAGAACGATGGCTCGCCTGTTCCTATCGCACCCGCCAAGGAATGCTTGACGGTTGGCGACAAGCCTTACGCCTGGGCGTACACGAACCTTCACAACGAGACGAACGTGGTCATCGGGCCGCGCTTCACTGTGCCGGAAGGATTCGTGGTGCGCGCGCTCTACCTCGCCCCGCCCGCAACTACCGAGGAACCCTCGGCGGTTGAGCGGCCGTGCGATTTCTGGCTCGCGGAATATCCGGCCTCCGGTCGCACGTACCTGTACGACGGCGAGCCGACCAAATATCAGGTCACGGTAGCGGGCGGCAGTAGAGGCGTTGTTGTCCGCCTCTGGCGCCACCCTCCGGACGCCCATCCCGACGCGAGGGATGCGGGGCGGATCGACGCTATTGCAGCGATGGTTGCGAAACCGCTGCCGCCTGAAGAAGCGCTGCACTTGGTTCGGTACACCCAAATCGAGTATGCACAGCAGACCAACTACCGCGCGGCTCAGTGGCGCTTGAGCTACGACGGGCACGCGTACAGCGGAGACACCCTGCGTGACGCCATCGACCGCGCCATGGGCGCAGCAAAGGCCGACGAGGCGATTCGCCACGGCGTGAACTGCCCGAAGGCGGCGCATGACGGTCGCGGCGGCTACCTACATGCCGAGTTCGACGACGCCCCTTACGTTGACGACGGCGTTACGTACTGCGGCCGTTGCCACCACTTCATCAGCCCCGACATGGGCGCAAAGGACGGGCAGCCGTGAGCGAGACATGGATTCAACAGCTCCGCGCGTGGCTATGCCGCAAGTTCGGCCATCGCGGCATAGTCGACTATCAGTCGGCCGGCGGCGGCGATCCGGAAATCTGCCGGCGTTGCAGTGCTCTCCTTTCGACAGCCTTCAGCCGCGCTGCCGACGCAAAGGACGGTGCGTGATGGCCCTGCGCGTCGTGCCCATCACTCTCCGGTGCGCCCGCGCGTTCGTGCTGGCGGCGCACCGGCACAACAAGGGCGTGACCGGCTGGAAATTCGGCGTTGGCGTCATGGATGGCACAACTCTGATCGGCGTCGCGACAGCTGGCCGCCCGATCGCTCGCGCCCTCGACGATGGCGTAACGCTGGAAGTGAACCGCACTTGCACCGATGGCACACGCAACGCGAACTCTATGCTGTACGGCGCGGTGTGGCGTGCTGCTCGCGCAATGGGCTACGTGCGCTGCATCACCTACACACAGTACGACGAGTCAGGCGCGTCGCTACGCGCAGCAGGATTCCGCAAGGTGCGCGACATGCCGGCGCGCAAGTCGTGGGCTGAGTCGAGCGTGAAGCTTCGCGAAAAACGTTCGCCAGCAGGAAATGGCGGCGTAGCGCGAACCCTGTGGGAAATATCGAGCGCCATGGGCGCGAACGGAGGTGGGGCGTGAGCATCGTCGAGACCGGCGGTCGATGCATCATCAGCGAGTGCGGGCGGTTCCGATACTTTCTGGAACGCCTTCTGGCGCACGAAGGTATCGTTGTCGCGTTCATCGGTGCCAACCCGTCCAAGGCCGAAAAGACGGTACCTGACCAGACGGATCGCAAGTGGCGCGAGTTCGGTCGACGCATGGGCGCGCGCAGTGTCATCTACGGCAACCCGTACGCGTACCGCGCGACCGACGTGCACGAACTCGGCTCGGCTGCAGACCCGATTGGACCGGACAACGACAAGCATCTGCGCGACATCATGGCCGAGGCCGATATCGTCGTGCCGTGCTGGGGGAGTCGCGACAAGATTCCGAAGCGGCTGCACGATCGGCTGTCCGTCGTCCGTCGCATGCTCCGCGAGTGCGGCAAGCCGATCAAGATTTTCGGTCTGTCGAAGTCCGGCGACCCGCTACATCCGCTCATGCTGTCGTACAAAACTGAACTTGTGGAATGGTCGCCATGACCAACATCATCACCGTGGGAGGTACGAAGCCGTGAGCAGCGAAGAATTGATGCGCCGTCGTGAGCGCGCGTATTTGTCGATGAACAATCTAGACGCCATCGCCGACATGCTCGCGCACGTAGAGCAGAACGGTAGCGCCAACCGAAAAGTTGCATCGCGTGTCGAGCGCGCCGAGAAGCTTGTGCGCGAGGCGGTAACGGCGGCGTACTACGAAATCGAGACAATCACGGAGGGCATGCGGCCATGACCGACATCACCCAAGAGGCGGTAGAGCGCCTAGCCGAAAGCCTGGACTCGATGGGACGGGACATTTCGGCGGAAACACTCCGCGAACTGCGCACCGCACTGGACGAGGCCGAGCGTCGTTTGGCCGATCGTCCAGCGCCGGTGCCGGTGCCGACTGACATCATGGAAGCGCGCGCGCAGGGGCGCGCCGAAGCGGTCGCAATTCTGGTCAGCCAGGTCGAAGCCGAAACCGGCCTGGATGACTACATACGCAGCGAGCCGTGCGGCGCCTCAGGTGACTGGTCGTCGTCATGGGACGTCGAGAAGTTGCATGTGCTGTTCAAGGCGAACGACATCGGTTACAGCCTCTTGAGCGCGGCCGAGGGCGAGTTCTGGCACAACATGGGCCTGCGTGAAGAAGCGGAACACCTCGCGGCAAAACGTTGCGCCGAACTCGAATCCCTCCGCAGCGAACGCGACGCCGCCATCGCGCGGGCGGAGGCGGCGGAGAATGCGTTAAGCGAAACGCAAAGGATTCTGCAAGAAATGGCTGAAACCGACAGGGCAACAACGGCTGCGCTAGTTGCCTTGAAGGAAGAGTGCGACAGGAGGGCGGCATCTTGAGCACTCGTCAATACGGTCGGTCGGATGTGGATTTTGACGCATTCTATTCAGATTGGATGAAGCGCCTCGCTGCTCAGTATTCGAAAGGCGAGCTTGAGGCGCGACTTCCTGGGAAGTGCGCTGACGTGGCTAGATCGACAGCGGCACACTTGCGCGCGATTGATGCAACCACATCGATGAAAGGCCAGTCGTCACGGCGAGCGCACACAAGAAACTGTGCTGCCGCAGCCGGCGAAGAGTTGATGGCGATTCGGGGTGCCATAGAAATTCACGAGCTTTTCCCCGAGCATGCCGCGAGATGCGGGGCCGATGGTAGCGCCGCCGGCAAAGGAGAGGGGCCGGTCGCACCGGCTCACGAGTCGGCTCAGACCATGGCGCGAGCAGGCAACGCCACCGGCGTACCCGGTGATCCTGCACGAATCGAATGCGCGGCGCTCGTCAAGGAGGGTGGCGATGGAGCGTGAAATCGCCATCTTCCTGTTCTCGCTCACGGACACGTGACGTTGAGGCTTTCATCGCCGAGACTGGCTTACGCGCGGTCTACACCAAGGGCGAATCGAAGTGCCGGCACTTCAAACCAGACGTCTGGATCGACGATATGCCGGAAATGATCGTGGATGCTGTGAAGTCGCTGACCGCTGGGTTGCCCAAGCCTCATGATTGGCCGAGTCCGCCACATGACTGCTTGTGTTACCGATGCTGGCTTGAACTTCGGCAGACTCGCGGACAACCAGCATTGCGCGACCGCATGTTCCTCTGTCCAAACTGCGGTAACAAGCGATGCCCACATGCGAATGATCACCGGAACGCATGTACGGGCAGCAACGAACCGGGCCAACCAGGGAGTGCGTATCTGTGACTACGGTTGAGCTGAAAAATTGCCCATGGTGCGGGACCACCGCGCATCTCCACATCAATTCGCCGTCAGTCTACTGGAACACAGTAGCCTGTGCTCTTTGTTCGGTTGAAGGGCCAGCATCGGAAACAACCGATGCTGCAATATTGGCTTGGAATCGCCGAGCTTCGCCATGGAAGCCGATTTGCACCGCGCCGAAAGACGGGACACCAGTTCTGTTGTACTGGCCCGGTACCGGGGGCTGGCTCCCAAAGATGTACTACGCCTGCTGGGATACGACAGTCGGCGAGACGATCAACGGGCAGCGCATGGGTCTCTGGTCAATCGGGTTCAAGAACTACTTGGACCCGACAGCAGTCACGCACTATGCACCGCTGCCAGACGACCCGCCTAGCCCTTCGTCGGACGCTTCGCCTTAGCCGCCTTGTTCAGTACGTCACGCGCCCATGTGCTTGTAGGGATCGCACCAGCCGCACCCTTCCATGCTTCAAGTTCCACGGCGTTGGCGCGGATCTGGAAGGGATGACTCGCTGTTCGGCACTGCGCTACAGGTTTCTTCGGTGGAGCCATTGCGTACATACGCTCGCTGTTGTAAGGTGTCTCTACGATATCACGGCTTGCCAACCAAGACATAGGCGAACGACGTTGGGCGAGAAAACGAAAATCGAATGGACGGATTCTAGTTGGAACGTGATTACGGGCTGCAGCCTTGAGTCGCCGGGCTGCACGAATTGTTATGCAATGAAGCTTGCAGGATCGAGGCTCCGCAATCACCCTTCACGTATTGGCCTGACGACTCAGACCAAAGCTGGGCCAGTCTGGAATGGCGCCCTCCGCTTCAATGAACAGTGGCTTGAACAACCTCTGCGCTGGGCGACACCGCGCCGCATCTTCGTCTGCGCCCATGGCGATCTTTTCCACGAAAACGCCGAGCGCTGGTGGATCGTCGAGATTTTCGCCGTGATGATCGCTGCGCACCATCTGCGCGGGCACACGTTCCAAGTGCTGACGAAGCGTGCGAAGCGGATGCACGAACTCTTGAACGATTCGCAGTTCTGGGAGCAAGTGTACGCCTCGTCGGAATGCCTGCGCATCTTCCACAAGAACCGGCGCGGGGATGAAGTATCGCCGCCGAACCTAAAGTTCAGCCCGCAGAACCCGCCGCCCGGCATCTGGGTCGGCATCAGCGCCGAAGACCAGAAACGCTATGACGAGCGGGTCGGCTACTTGCGGAGTACGCCGGCCGTGATCCGCTGGGTTTCCGCAGAGCCGTTGCTGAGCGCGATCGATATGCGGTTCAATGATGTGAACCAGACCGGGCGATGGGATGCGATGGGCAATGAACTGCCGCTACGTCGCATCGATTGGGTTGTTGCCGGCGGCGAGTCTGGTCGTGGTGCACGACCGTTCCACCCGGATTGGGCGCGCTCTATTCGTGACCAGTGCGCGGAACACAAAGTCGCATTTTTCTGGAAACAGTGGGGCGACTTCGCTGATGCTACAAACGAGGCGCCGGGCGGACCATTGCTCAAGGCTTCCCGAGAGGACCGGATATTCAACGCTGTTGGAAAATTCTTCGCCGCCGGTGACAAGCACTTCGGTATGGTCGATGAGGGCTGGAAGGAGTCTGGCGGCGCTTGGATGGTCCGCGTCGGCAAGAAAATGTCCGGCCGCCTTCTCGACGGCCGCGAGCACAACGAGTATCCAACCGAGGCTGCATGATGAAGCCCATGGACTTCCGTCAGGTCAACGAGATGCGGAAAGCGCTCAATGCCGAAAACCTAAAGTATGGGCATCGGTTGGAAGCGCTGCCGCCTGAAAAGGTGCCACGCGAAACGCATCTTGGCGTCTGGCGCTCGCGAGATTTTCTCGTGCAGGCGTTTCCGGAAGCCGATGGAATCGTTCGCCTCTCAATCAATCGCACCAAGGTTCTGCCAGATGGACACTGGACCGATCGGTGGCTGCCATGACCGATATTACCGGGGCGACGTCGCGGGCTAAGCACGATGCGGTAGTGCGGGCATACAACGCCGCGTACCAAGCACTCTATGGTGCTGGGATGACGCTCTTGAGTAGCGATGCCGTGTTGTTGGCCGATTTTGTCAAGGCAGGCGGCGCATTCCATGGCCCACAGGTCGAAACCGCGACCATAAGCGTCAAAGAGTTCGTGCCGTTTCTTCGCAAGCTGCGCGCCGAATTGGATGCGGCCAACGCCGAAATCTCCGCGCTGCAAAAGGACATCGCGTCCTCGCTGCGGGCTAGCATGCTGGCTACTGTCGATCGGGTCAAGGCGCAGAACCAAGCCGAAAGATTCTCGGCCGCGCTTCTGGAAGTCAAAGGCACTATCGGCACGGCGCCAGCAACCGGGCTGGCCCATATTCGCCTGCGAAACGCCGAGAATGCCTTGCAGCGCTGCTACATGGCGGCTGACACGGCTCTGCGGCGAGAGTGAGCGAATGAAACGCGACCCCAGGATTGATCCACGGCCCGGCGACATCTTCTGCAATCGCTTCGGAATCAGGAGATGCACGCAAACTTTAGAGGTTTTGGAGCGAACAACACGAAAGGGGTGGGGTGACGCTGTGCGCTTCCATTGGCTAGAAGCGCGCCATCACCACAGACGCATCTGGTCACTCCGGTCATTCCTTAGTTGCGTCAAAACATCAAGCATCCTGGTAAGGGGAGTAGACGATGACTGAGAAATACGCATGCACTGCGGAAAGGTTCGCAGAGGATACGAAAGGCCACGTGCTCACGGTTGAGCGCGATGAGGGCCTGCAGCGGCATCTGCAGTTCAAGCGGCCGGGCGATAGAGCCTACTGGTTCGACATCGTGACATGGCCGGGCGTGCTGGTCCTTCACGGCGATATGGGAACCTACGTGTTCAGCCGCATCGCTGACATGTTCGACTTCTTTCGACGCGATGGCGACGGACGCATCAACCCGAGCTATTGGGCCGAGAAGCTACAGGGTCAGTTCCGCACGAAGGCGGATCGCGGCATGGAGTTCTCGCAGGAGTTGTTCCGGCAAGCGGTGAAGACGGACTTCCGTCAGCGCTGGCGTGGCCGCTGCAACACGGCGGATGACTTCGAGCAACGCCGCGAGTGCTGGGAGTCGGTACAGAACGAAGTGCTCGGTGCGGCATGTGATGGCGAAGACGCGGCGATTCGCGCAGCCATAGCCTTCACGTTCCCGTTGCCGCGCAATAGCGCTTTGTTTAGTGGCGACAAATTCGAGTTCGTCGACTTCTACGAGCACAACTTTTACGAATACCGGTTCGACTTCATCTGGTGCCTGCGCGCGATCGTGTGGGGCATCGAACAGTACGACGTGAGCAAGGCTGCTAAGGAGCTCGCCCATGCGTGATCTTTCGATGCCTGACCTCGCCGCGCGGCTGCGGAACAAGCAGCTTTCGGCCAAGGCGGCTGTGAACAATGCTGCCTCGCTCGATTTGCCGGGGTGGCATGCTCTTGATGCAGCCGGCAGATCGGTTGGTTCGTACGTGGCGCAAATCCTGCGCGACGCGTGGACGCAACTCGACAACATCGAGCGCGCAGCTACCGATGCGGTGAAGGCGCACAAAGGGGGGAGTGGCAATGGCTAGCCTTGTTCCTCCGTCTGTATTGATCGAAGACATCCGCATCATCGTGCGCCACGAAGGTTCGCAGAAGGCTGCCGCCAAGCACATCGGCGTTAGCGCGCAGTATCTAAGCGATGTTCTGAACCGGCGTCGAGAGATAAGCGCGGCACTGGCTGAAAAGCTTGGCTACACGAAGTATGTAGGCTTCGTGCTATTCGCGCCCAAGGAGGACTGATAGTGCCTAGCGACTTGAAGCGCTACGAATTCAGGGGCTACGATCTGGAATACGATATCACGCCAGATGGCGACTTCATGCTCTACGCCGAGTACGAACCGGTTGTGAAAGAACGCGATCGACTTGCCAAGAAACTGGCAAAGGAGCGCCGCCGCAGAGACTTCGCGTTCTCAATTGCCCGCAAGTGGAAAAGGCAAAGCGATGCCATCGAAAGCATCCATGTGCGTCTCCGTCAAAACTATGCCATTAAGGTTGACGAGCTTCGGAAATCAGAGACCGCACTTGCTGAATCGCGTGCCGAGAACGATAGGCTCCGTGCTGCATTGGCGAACTCCGGCGGTCCCTGCGCGTATTGCTCGCTGCCGAAGGAGGAATGGGCGAAGTGCCGAGAGGGATTCCCGGGATGCCCACGTGCCGATGATGCGATGCTGTGCCCGCATGTTGGTGCCTCGCTTGCCGCTGATGCCGCCTTTGAAGATCGCGAGGTCGCTATCTGCCAAGCCGTTGAGTTCGCGGAATACGTGGAATCGCACGCTAAAGGCAAGATGGCCGAGCGCGCTGAGCACTTCATGAAGGTTCCGTTTGCCGAAGAACTGAGGCTTCGGCTACGTGCTGCCGCTGCGTACAAACAAGCGGTGAAAGACGCTGACGGGCTGATGTTCGGCGACGAGCCGGGAGAATCCGTTTCATCTTGGATCGAAACGCGCATCGCTCAGTTGTTGAAAGCGGGAGGACTGACCAATGGGTGAAATCGCAGAAATGATGCTCGACGGTACGCTATGCGAATGCTGTGGCGTCTTCCTCGGTGAGGACGGCGGCTACCCGGTTCGCTGTGGCGACTGTGGGGGCGAGCAACAGTCGTTCGATCGCCAACAGGAGAGCAAAGAGCGCCGAGCGCGCAACCGCGATAGCTCAGCCGAGCTGCTACGCCGTGCTGGAGTTCAGTTCGACACCAAGAACGATGGCGCGCATCTGATCGTGCATACGAAGCCAATCGTGGACTTCTGGCCCGGCACCGGCAAGTACACCCAGCGCGGCACTAACAAGCAAGGGCGCGGCGTCTTCAATCTGTTCAAGTTGATCGGCGTAAAGGCGCCTTCCAATGACTGACCACGAACCAATTATGGGATGCCCGCACTGCGGGTCGCGAGAGGCGCCGAGAGTTTACGAAGACGAAAGGCACTACCAAGTCTTGTGCGATGCGTCCACGGGCAGTCAATTGCATGGATGTGGCGCAGCAGGCCCATTCGAGGCGACAGAGGCGGCGGCCATTGAATCTTGGAATTTACGCACGTCACCGTGGCGCCCGATCAAGGAATACGATAAAGAAACGGCCGAGCTTGTCGATATCTGGGTCGCCGGGCCTGATCGACCGCACAGCATCCCGCGATGCTACTGGAACTTCGTGCATCAGGCGTGGATACCGCTCGGCGTCACAGGCACCTTAAAGCCGGGAGACTGCCCCAACCCCACTCACTTCATGCGGCTACCTGATGGGCCGAGGACTGCGAAATGACCGAACACGAATGTGAAGAATGCGCCCGAGCACATGCCGCACTTACGAAGGCGGGTGTAGCTGAAACCGAACTCAACGATTGGGGCGGCTATGACGATTTGGATGTGCCGCAGCGTATCGACGATCTGGCTGGTGGTTACGATCGGATGAAGAAGTTGGAGGCTTCGGCGCATGCTGCCTTGGATAGGGCTGGCGCAGCGAAAGAGAAAGACTTGGGCATCGATGTGACGTGCTTCGATGACGAATGCCCCCGCCACACAAGCCCCATGAGTGTCGTCGAACGAATCGACAACCTGCGGCGGTGGATTGGAACCCTGAACGTGCAGATGGAAATCTACCGATCCGTCGATTGGGACTTCGAGTTCAGTATGCGTGGTCGCTCACCGAATTTTTCGCACAAATGCACGATCAAGCACAAGCTGAAGCCGATAAGGTGCGAGTCTGGCTGGCACACTGAGTTCTGCGAAGCCTACAAGAATGCCAAGGCGTCGATGATCGAGCTACAGGAAGCCACCAAGTGAGCAAGTCGAAGCTTTGGTTATTCGAGGGGAAGATGCAGTCGACAGCAGCCATAACCGCGCAATGCTCTGCATGGTCGGCTAAGTACGTTGCCACGGCTGTGCGCAACGGAGCTGTGTCCGTCGCGGATATTTCAGCGCTGTGGGAGGCCGGCTTGGCGAAGAAGATGGCGAACTGCAAGAAGCCGGCGCTGCCTCAGCAAAGGATCATCGTCGCCATGGGGACGGGTGGGCACTCGCTGCCGAACTACGAATATAGGATGCTGTTTCGATGAAGAAGAGCGTTATCTACGCCGTTGTTGCGTCCGCCCCATACGGTGGGGAATGCGTGATGCGCGCCTACAGCAGCGAGGAGGCGGCCAAGAAGTTCGCGGACGCAGCCGCATCCCATACTCTTAGTAGACCACATATGCGGCTGGATTATCGCAGCGCAGAAGGCCTTGCCAAAGCAAGCGAGGCCTTCATCGCTGATCTGGCCGAATGGCGTGCCACCAATCCAGCACATGAGTTCGGTTCCGCTGAATGGGGCAGCTTCTACATACGCCCCATGGCGCTCTACTCAGAGTAGTTCTTCGAACGACAGCGACAGCGGCCAGCGGTCATTCCGCGCCTCGCTGGCGATTGCGCCGATGTTCGTTGCCCTGGCGAGCATAGCGGTTGACTGCACGTAGTCGGCGTTTGCGATCCCTGTTGCTTCCGGGAACTCACGCTGTACCACTGCCACGTAGTCGGCTTGAGCCATGCGGTAGCTCAATTCCTGCAGATTGCCTGTGGGGTCGATGAATGCCTTGTCGTACCCCACGGGCTGTACGGAAACGGTCACTTGTCGGAACGGTTTCCGCATCAGTCTCCGCGCGAGGTTGTAAGACGATCGATTGATGCGCGTCGGGTCCACAAGCTGCGAGGAAATCGTGGTCGCGCAGTAGGTATCGATTGTATCGCCGAACACTTCGCCGAAAGTAGTTGCTTCAGGGCCAAAGATGTAGGCGCCTTCCCCATCGTTGTTGTAGATCTTCCAGCCCCACCAATCCCATACCTGCGTCTGTGACTGCACATAGAGCCAGATGCCGAGCTGACCGTCTGGGAGCGCTCGCACGGTTGTCGTTGCGATGACGTTCGTCGGGTTGTTGTTAGTGCCCCCGACAAGTTCAACGATGGTGCCTACCCTGATTGCACCAGTCAGATTCAATAGCGCAAACAGACGCGGCGGATGCCCCAGTGTTGGGGCCGGATTGATCTGGAAAGTGATCGTGATGAAGTGCGCCGTGGTCGAGGTCAACTCGGGCCAGACTGCCGTTGCTGTCGTGCCCCGGAGTCCATCCGTTGCAGGCGTCGACGATCCCATATAGAAGCCGTCGCCGTCGAATGAGCGCAGCGGCCCCATCACCATGTTGACCTTCCCGCTAGAAATCAGCATTTACTTGCTCCCCCAAGCGGAAATCGTGATGCGGCGGTTGTATGGTTCCATAGCGGTATCCCAGACCATCATCTGCTGACCTGCATCAAGTCCGAAACGGTTGTAGGTCACTTTGATGATGTCTCCGAACAGATACGTGGGCGGCGGGCCGTCATATTGATGCGTGAATGTCACGAAGCGCGGCAGCGTGTTGATCGTGACTCTGGCGGTGCTGTCGGTCCTAGCAGCGGTGTAAGGCCGCACGACGCGATCAATCTCGGTCTGCGCCTGTTCCGGTGCGTCCAACAGCGAATCAAGAGGCGGCGCTTGCTCCGCGAACTGGTACGTCGCCGGCAAGCTGCCAGCGGCCGGAAGCTGCAACTGGCTCAAGCGCTTGAACTGCACCCGAAGCGCGGCTGGGACGGTCACGTAGTCGGTCACGAAATCGGAATCACCGAAGATCTGCCAGTTCCTCCGCGCGCCGATCGTAGTTGTCAGTCCGGGCGCGAGGTCGATATCGGACGTGACGCCGTACTCGATGTTGCTGACATCAAACGTCGCGATGACTTCCGAATCCTTGGCAAGCGCAGGATCGCGCCAGCGCCGGGTCCGGATCGCGCCTGCCGCATCAACGAACTGCGTCGCGCAGTAGGTGTCCAGTGGCATCGCCGCCGCATCTTTGATCGTCATAGGATCGCGGATGTTGACCCCGAAGGCGTAGCCGGTTTCGGCGTCGATCAAATCGGTATCATCGGCATCCCAATCGGCCTGTGTGAGACCGCCGTGGTTCTGGAAGATGTTCCGCATATACGCGGTCAGACCGATGCCTTGCAGCGGCAAATACTGCAGGACATCTCCCAGCAACTCGACACTGATCGCATGGATCTGCACCAAAGCGGAACCGTTGCCGCCACCTCCGGCCGTCTGGCTCGATGAGGCGATGAAGTAGAGCTTGCGCGGCGAACCTGGCGGGACGGTGTAGACGAAGGTTTTCGCTTGCGCACCGGCTGGTGTTGCTCCTGTCGGCCCGGTGACCGGCCACGGCCACGGCGTCACGGAACCCAGTTCGCCGCCCGTGATATCGGTTCTGACGTGCAGGCCAGCAGTGATGCCGCCGATAAGTTCGGGTGGATTGCCGACTACGCGCGCGACTTTGAACGAAATGCGGTAGGTTCGGCCCGGGATCAGGTCATAGTCGTCGTAGCGGATGTAGGAACCGACTTCGCCGGCAAGCGTCGGATTATATGTATGCGTCGTCCGCATCCGGAGCGACCAGTTCTGCGGCGACTGGTACGGAACCCGAAGCAGTTCGCCGGTACCGCCGAGCACGAATGTCCAGCCATCCGGGGCGCCGACACCGCTCCAATCCGAGAACGAGCCTTTGCCTTCAAGCACATCATCAGCGCCAGGAATCTGGACTTGATCGCCTTCGCTACTGACGTCAGCCGTCAATAGACCTTCGGGCAACGTCTGAAGCTCCAAATCCATCAGATTGTTGCGTGGGAAATACTGTGGCTCCAAACCGTGCGGGTCCAGCAACGCGCCCTTGTCTCTCACGGCCGTGATATTCGTGACGGCCTGATCGCTCAGGGAGTAGATGCGGTTTTCTTGATCGAACAGCAGCGGCGGCACATTGCGACAGGCGCCAAGAATGATCGGACGCGGCCGGTTCGCGGCACCATCGTCGACGTACGGCGGGAACGGGCGCAACTGCACCGGGCGCTCAAGGTCTGCCATGCGGTCACGCATAGCGATACGAATCGTGTCTTCGCCGCCGGCCCTGATCTTGTCGATGATGCCAGTAGCGACACGAGACCGCGTATTGAACGCTGTGCCGACTTCGTGGACATCAACGGTCACAGGCTGGTTCCGCCAGTCCTCGCGCAGGAGACGGTCATACAGCCCCGTTCTGTTGTCGATTTCCAACTCAGCGAATGTACTGTTGCTCGCGGAGCCGCCCTGCGTCCAGACCTGACACTTTCGCGTAATCGTGAAGCCGCCAGAATTCAGCAGATGCGGGTTAAAGGTTCGCCCAGCAGGCGAATCAGGGAACGTCGTGGTATAGCCGCCGCCCTCGATCGACGAAACGTAGGCCGGAGCCGGCTGTACCGTTGTCCGATACCAGCCAAGGCTAGGCTTCTCGATGCCGCTATCCGTCGCCAAAGCGTACTCGAAAGCACGCTGGCCGAAGTTCAAATACGCCTTGAGGTCGAATGCCTTCGCATTGCCAAGCGAGACGGCCGGATACCACGCGCCCGTGCTCAGTTCGGCCGAAGCCAAGAAAGAACCGTTGACGAAGAAGTAGGCAACAGGAGGCGACACCGAGCGGTCAAGGTAGACGCCCACCGTGTCTTCTTTCGCGATCGGCGGCGTAGCCTCGACTAACGTCGAGTCCAAATAGATGCCGCCAGACCCGATGTCCAGCGCCACGCTAGATGTGTTTGTGCCGATCTGCACAGACGGCGGATGCTCAGTCTTACAGAGACCGACAAACGCCAAGTCTTCGGTCGCGCCGTCACCGTAGAAAGTGCACTCGAACCGCGCCGACATCGCTGCGTTGGTAACCTGCAGACTCGGGATAGTAGCGCGCGCAGTACGGCTGCTATCGGTGTTGTCAAATTCTGAAACGACGACCAAGCCGCCAAGCTCCAAGGCCAGCGAGGGGCCGAGAGACGTTGGGGCCATTGAAGCATAGATGAGGGGCATCAGAATCCGGAACTCCTAGATCAGAGGCCGATCAATGAAAAATAGAACTGATTCATGCTGGGCGGCGATACGAAGTCAGCAACCACAATCAGATTGTCCCCCGGGCTTCCTGGCGATGGGTGAGTGATTGTGCTCGCCAAGACTGACCCATCAGTTTCACGCAATGTTTCTGCTTGGAAAGCGGTCTTGTAGCTTGTCTCGTATTCGAAATGTGTAGAACTTCCATCTCCGAACGGTTCACTGATGATCATATACGGCGTGGCCGTAGCCTGCACGCGATAGTTCTGCGTTTGAGTGGCGACATTTCCGAATTCATCGGTTGCAACTACATCGAACACGTGGTTGAAGCCAGGAGCAGCGGGGAACCCAGAAACCACGCCGGTTAGTGGTTGGATAGAAATACCCGTAGGAACACCATCGGTCGCCAAATCAGGATCAAGAGAGAACTGCACTCTCGGCTGCCTAAGATTCCGCATGGGGTTGTCTGCCCCCAAAACTCCCCATCCAGGCAAGTATGTTTTGCTGAAAGCGGTATTCGCCCAGAGGTAGGTGAACTCCTCGAAAGATGTATTGATGGTTAGTTCGTTCCAGACCGGCAGTCTGAACGCAGCCTCGGCGAAATTTCCGGCATCGTCAGTAACGCGCAGACCAAAGCTAAAAAGCTCAGCGCCAGTCCCCCACGATCCTGTGGGCGTACCCTCAATAGTCCAGATACCATCAGTTTCTACGATCGAAAGGCCATCTGGAAGAGCACCGTCGAATACTTCCCAGAGGGAATACGGCAGCGTACCGCCTTTCGCGACAAGCAATGCGTTATACGGTTGTTCGATGCACGCGTATGGCAGGATCGATTGAATCGCGATGCCACCTTTGACCTGAAACGTAAACCACGTTTCGAAGGTGTTAGCAGCGGAGTCAGAAACTTCTACGAATACCTCGGAGTAGCCCTGAGTCGTCGGCGTGCCGGTGAATTTCCCATCGGATTCAAGCAGCACACCCGCAGGTTCGGCACCCGAAGAAACCGAATACGAATATGGCGGGGTGCCGCCTTCGCCAATTAAATACGATGCTTCAAGGGGCACGTCACGGACATAGAGTTCTTCAGACATGTGGAGTTCGAGCTGTTTGTCAGTCGTCGGCGTGCCGATAGACACAATCAACTGGATGGGGTTTTTCAACGTTCGTACCTCAGAACCATGTATCGAGTGCTGCGTGGGTTATCGGCGTCTTGTCGACGGATATCAGCGCGCAGCCCTTCAATGGCCTCAGTCGTCCGATCCGTCGAATCCACCTGTCTGTCTGTGTTAACGGCGCTTGCTCTGCGGCCGAGTTCGATTTCCTTCGTGACAGGTTCCAGCGATTCGCGCTGTTCCTTGGAACTGTTCGGCGAGATATCGCCTGGCTTTTCGGACTCGTCACCAGTCGATTCAGAGCCGGTATCGGTCCATTGGCCGGAGCCGAAATACTGATCCAGACGGGCCAGCAACCTGTCCGTGTTCGAGGTGATCGAGTCCGGGACCGCATCCGCATTGACGTCAATCTCAGCCAGATATGCTAGCAAACCATCGTTCGTAAGACCGAGGTCAGCCGCCAAATCGCCAAGGTTGAAATTCAGTTCTTTCGCGATTTCTTCGAAGGTCAGACCCTTCGCAGCAGCCAGCGAAGCGATAGTGTCTGCGAGCTGCCGCGCTTCTTCCAATCGGCCCTGCGCACGGAGCACATCGCGACGTTCATAGAGCTGCGCCAACCGCTCCTGCTCTTCCGACGTCAGCGGCTTCGCTGTATTCGGGTCAGCCTGCCCAGCAGCGGAACCGCCACCACCGTTCGCAGCGCGCGACCCCATGTTCATGACTTGCCAGAACAACGCGTTGTATTGCGCCGTGCTCGCATACAGACGACGGCCAATCTGAAGCACTTGCTCCTGCGACACCGTGCCAGCCTGCAGTCCGCCCAACGCGGTCTGCAACTTCTGCTGATCGTTCAGCGGGCTGAGGTCACCAAGCAACAGATTGATGGCGTCAGACGCAGCCGAGGCCGCATCACCCATCGCAGAACCGAAGTCCTGCACCGCTTGCGCCGCTGCGCCCGCACGGCCTTCCAACTCCGCGATATCCGCATCAACATCGGCAAGCGTGTACGCGGTGCCGTAGAGACTACGCACTTGTTGTTGCGCGATCGTTTCAAGCTGGCGAATCGCTGCCGCAGCCTGACGGGCTGCAAGCTCGTGGATGCGCGCCAACTGCGTCGTGCTAGCCCCGGTACGACCCTGCGCCCGAGCCAGCATGTTCGCTGCCTCGATGTTGTCGTACATCTGCCGCGAAATCGCACGCATCGTCATAGCGAAATCGCCAGCCGGCGTGTGATCCGTGTTCATCGCTTCAATTTGCTGATCGATCCCAGCAAAGAAGTCGTTCGCAATTTTGTCTATCTGCGCCGCCGCAAGTTCCCGAATCCTCGCAAGGTCTTCTTCCTTTGCCGCAGTGAGACCCGCCGCGATAGCCGCATCGTTCAACCCCTTGATGTTTTCAGCCAACTGTTCGTCGATCTGTTCCAGGGCAGTACGCATCTGCGCCAAAGGCGTGTTCGGCGTCTTGATCGCGGTCAATGCTTCGTTAGCGCGCTCCAAGATTCCGAAGTAAGCCTGTGAAGCCTGCTGCAGACGCGAATACGTGTCCGTCAGCTTTTCTTCGCCGACGCGCAGCTTTTCGACCCAAGCAACGATGTCCTCCATGCTGTCGCCAGCACCGAGCAACACGTTGCCTTCCTTCTGATCGAGGTGCGCCTGCGTCATCATCGCCGCGACGTCGAGTAAGTCGTCAGCATTCTTGCGGTAAGCCTCCGCAGCAGCCGATGCGCCCTTCACGATCGAGTCCAAAGATTGGATGATCGCTTCCGCGTGCATGCGCTTCACGAACTGATCCAGCGGTTCCTCGTACATCTGCCCGAGGATCGTCCCAACCGTCTTCGTCGTCTTGACCTTCCCCTTTTCCGTGTAAGTCGTGATCGTGTCGAACGTCGCATCAAGCATCGGAATGACCGCGATGCCCAACTGCTGCGCAGCCTTCTCATACGTGTTCTGAAGGTCGGTATGGATCTTCTTGATCGCTTCCAACACCTCGGGATCGACCGCAAGATCGCGCGTGCGACGATCCTTGTCACCCCAATCCGAAGGCAGCAGCGCACCACCGGTAAAGACACGGCCCCACGCCTGGCTCCACTGGCTCTGTTTCCGCCATTCGTCGATTTGCGAAGTAGCCGTTGCCCCCTCGTCGCTGAAGCTCAGTTCCGAACGATGCTCGGACGGACGCCATTTCGTGCCGAACACGTTGCCATCGCTGAAGTAGTCGGCGACCAGAGCGATAAGGGCGATCCAGCCGATCACAGGAACCGCAGCTGCGGCGCCCATTGCGCCGGAAGCGGCACCAGACACCGCCACAGCAGTGCCACCCGCCGCAGCACCAGCAGACGCACCAAGGATCGCACCAGCAGCCACGGTGCCAGCCCAATAGCCAGCAATGGCGCCAGCCGCAGTGCTGCCCAAGGTGCCCATGCCACCATCACCGCGCGTCATGCCGTACTGCGCGCCCATCAAGGCGCCACCGAACGCCATCGTAGAACCGACGTTGCCACCGAATCCTGGAACCGAACCGCTGCCCATGGAACCACCACCGCCGGCATAGTTCGTGGCGTAGTTCAGTAGCATTCCGTTGCCGCTGAATGGGTTGCTAGAAGCCTGTGGCCCGTACGTGAAGCCGCCAGTTTCGCCACCAGCCGTTCCCTTGCCGCTGCCACCGAGCATCGCGGCGCCAGCAGAGATAAGGCCGCCCCAAATGCTTCCACCACCACCAGCGAACGACTTCATAATCGCCGTCTTCGCCCACTCAGAAATGATGTCCGCAACTGCTCGCTTGAACGTATCCACCAACGAACGGGTGAAGTCCTTCCACGTCCTAATCTGGCCTGTAGCAAAATCACCGATCGCGCGCGAGACGCCATCAACTACGTTCTCCCACGCATTGCGCCAAGACTCGGCAGCCTTCTCGGCGTCATACGTTGCACCAGCCTGTTTCCGCAGCGTCGCTTCCATGACCTCAAGCGGCGGATTTGCAGCCTTCGCCGCTTCCGTCAGTTCAGAATACTCTTGGCGCAATTCTCTGACCTGATTTGCGATATCAAGGTCTCGATCGCTCAGGCCAATGTTGTCGGTTCGATCCTTGAGTTTCTGCAGTAGCGGAGAAAGAACGTCGATTTCTTTTTGCGCGGAGGCGATGCGCTCTTTATTCGCGTCATCCTCTACGCCCATGGCCGCCGCATGCTTAGCTCTAGCCTCGGCCACCATCCGCAGTTTGGCCGCTACTCGATCGGCTAGCGGTACCTGCCGTGCCGTCTCTGCAAAGTATTCTTCCGACTTGTCGATCGCTTTCTGCAGCGCGGCATCAATTTCCCGCACGCGCATCGCGTGATCGGATTCGGCCTTTTCCAGCGGCCCAAGAGCCTTCGACGAACGATCGGCCAAATTCTCAAGTCTAGCCAGCGCATCGTTGTAGCCGTTGAGCGCGCTTTCGGCTGAATTCACCGCCTTGGCTTGCTCTGGTGCCTTGACCGTCAGCGTATCCATCTGCTGCGCGGCAGCAGCCGTGCTCTGCGCTACTTTTGCATGCGCCGTAGCAACCTTGTCCCCCGCAAGCTCCGCCTCGGCAAGGGCGCCAGTGCTTTCACGAATGGCGCCGATGGCAAGCTCGGTTTCAAGTCGGATATTGGCGACCGAACCAGCCAGCAGAGCCGATGTGTTGATTGCTGGACCCATCTCAGAGACGATGCCGCGCAGGCCTTCTGCGATTTGCGCGCCACCGGGGATAGCCGGAACGAAGTCAAAGAATTTCGCCCAGCCCAAGGCCAACGACTTCAAGCTAAGCCCAAGCACCTCATCAAGATTCCCGAAAGCCGCTTGAATGGTCGCTGCCGCAATCTTGGCGCCTTCCTTGAAGCGCTCCCATGCGACCAGCAAGCCTTCCACCATTGCGATACCGGCGACGCGAACTTCCACGAACTGCTCGCGCAAAATGCTGCCGATTTCCCAACCAACGAAACCCGAGAACAATAGAACCGAAAGAGCCTGAAGCTTGACTGTCAGCGACGCTGCGGCAATCTCAGCCGTGTTCATGGAAAGAGAGAACTTGGCGTTCGCCGTCATTCCAAGCTCAGCGGCGATTGACGAAGATGTCAGTGCGGCGGTGTAAGCCGCTAATGCAGCGGTGCTCGCAGCGTATAGTGCCGGCGCAACTCGAAAGACAGCGAAGTAGGTGACGAAAACCGTGGTAAGACGCAGGACGGAATCAACTAGGGCTGGCAGCCGACCGGCGAGCAGTTGAATGGCCTCAGCGATTGCCCGCGATGAACCTGCCGCCTGATCTGTCTCACCGATGAACTTCGTCCACGCGTTGGAAAGCTGTGTCGTCGCACGGCTAATCGTCACCGGCATCTTCGCGAACTCGGCGTCCAGCTTTTCCGTATTGCGGACAACGCCAAGCATCGATTCAATGTTGAGCTTCCCGGCGGTCGACATCTCGCGCAACTTGGCCGTGGTAACCCCAAGAGAGTCAGCCAGCAGTTGAGCGAATCGGGAATTGTTCTCCATGACGGAGCGGAACTCATCGCCCTGGAACTTTCCGGACGCGAGCGCTTGCGAGAACTGCATAGCGGATGAAGCGGCCTCTATGGCCGACGCGCCGGAGACGACAAGCGATTTATTGAAGACTTCGGCGAGCTGCACGCCGGTAGTGAAAGCTGTCGACGCGTCCTTACCTGCATTGCGCAGGGCTAGCGCGGTACGCTGTACAAGCGCCGTCGTCGATTCAAACGAGTTAAACGTGTTCTGCGCGACTGCGAAAACCTTCTGCGTCGCTTCGGCTAGGTTCGTTTGCTCACCAGCAGCAAGCCGAACCTTAGCCTGAATGTTTGCGTAGCTATCGGCTACTCTTGCAAGCCCCTGTGCGAATCCAGCAATAGCCTGCGCGCTGAACCAGCCAACGAACGCGCGGCCGATCTGTGCGCCTGCCTGCTGAATCTTCTCAAGCTCCCGCGTGACCTTCTGCTGCATCTGCTGCATCGCACGCTCGGCCTGAGCCGCGCCACGCGCCATTTCTCTTTCGAGGATGCGCGCGGCGCGGCCAATATCCGACTCAAACTTAGCCAGCCTCGCCTCAAGATCAATTTGGACGGAGCCGACTGAATTCGCCACTACTTCTTCCTTTTCGCTACTGCTGGATCACTGGCCGCAAAGGCGGCAAAGATCGCGGGGTCAAGACCTATGGATTTCTTACCTTTCTTACTGCCGTCCTCGGGCCGCGATTTCTTCGGGCGCACCGGTTTGAACCGCAAGGGATCGAAGTCATCAACGCTCACATTCTTCGCTCCCATCGCACGTAGCCCAGCTACGCCAACTCGTGCAATCGCCGCATCTACCCGCTCGTCGGAATCGATGCTATGCAGCTTTGTGAAAATTACCCACTTCTGGAACTGGCGATGACTGATGCTCGCCAGCAATCGGCGAACATTCGGCTCATGCATCTTCAAAGCAAGCAGATGCGCGAAGAATTCCTCGCCGCCCGCTGCTAGTTTTTTTCGTCTTCGTCCTCGCCGCCGATGCCGTTGATTTCGAGCACAGCAGCGACGAGCTTGCGCGATACCGACTGCGGCAACACTTCCGCCTGAGCGAATGTGATCGGCGTCAATCCGCCGTTTCCGTCCATGACCTGCACCGCTCGCGCGATCAGCCTGGAATCCACTTGCCGCGCCTTCACGGGGTCGCGCTTACCATTGTCCTTATTGATGTTGAACGCCTGCTGCGCGTCCAGCTTCGTGAACTCCGTCACGAGATACGTCCGGCTCTTGCCGTTGCGTTCGATCGTTACTTCTGCGGTCTGCAACGCATCGAAGTCTTTGTCTTCGCTCATGGTTTTCTCGGTTTCTCTCTGAATGCCGGCGCCCGGATTGGCGCCGGCAAAGGTTACCTTACGGCGTCTTCGGCGTCAGATGCCAAGGGCCGCTTCGCTGGATAATGAGCTGGTAGCGCCACTTGTTGTTCGGCTGAATCTGCCACGTGATGTCGGCGACGTAGCCCCGGAAGTCGATACCGGTACGAGTCGTCGGCGGTTCCACTTCACCGATGCTGTTTTCGGTCGGCGGGTCAGTTCCATCGCTACCGCCGATGTACCAGCCGATCGTAGTGCCGTTGTCCTTCAGCGCCACCAGTTGCGGGAACACCAAGTCGTCGGTGTCGTAGATACCGGAAATCGTGATCTGGCCCGGATTTGCGCGACCGGCCTCATACTCCATTTCCTCGGAGCTGAAGCACGTCACGTCGATCTGCTGGCGAGCGCCAGAGAGGCCGTCGATACCAGTAATGCAGCCGAGTTTGAATACGGCCGGCGATTGCGCGGGGTCAACACCGAAGAACTCGGTGCCCTTGTCACTCATTTTCATAGATCACCTCACAGGTTTTTCAGGCACAAAAAAACCCGCCGAGGCGGGCTATCGTCTGCGGTCGCGGCGTGCCTTCCGCTTCCATCAGATTTTCTATGTTCGGTCTTCCCATCCGCCGTAGTCGAAACCACGCCGGTACATTTTGACGTCGGGGTCATAGTCCTCGATCGCGCCACCCACATGATTCCCATAAGGGTCCAGAGCGGCCCGGCAAAGCTTCATGATCTGCTGCGCGCGTGCCTCACTCTGCGACCAGCAGTGGATCTGCGCTCGCTCATAGTCGACGTCCTGATATTGGCCCAGATACATCGGCGAGTCTGTTGCAACAAGCTGGATCGCAATGTAATCCGCCCACGGCGGCTCGGACTGCTGGTCAGCAAACCCGGAACTGTAGATTCGATCGCCCACCAAGGCCGTGATGGCCGAGTCGTTCGATAGCCATTGATAGATGGGCGATTCCATCAGAACCCGCCTTTCGTCTTCGCGCGCGCCACAGCACGGTCGACACCTTTCGCCAACTCGCGAGAGAAGATGCCGACAACATCATTCTTGCGGGATTCAAACGCCGGCCGCAGATAGGGCTTCGCCGACATCCGCGCCGTGCCGAACTCCACGAATAGACCATACCAAGCGTCCCCACCACCGACAGCGCGCAGGCGCGGCGAGATGCGCCCGAGACGGTAAGCCCGCTTGATCCGCTTCGTTAACCTGCCGGTTCGCACAGCAACTATGTAGTGCTCATTCGCCCCGACCATAGCTGGATTCCGATCACGGTAAGCGAATATGTTGCGTTTCAGATTGCCGGTATCTTCAGGAGCCAGACGGATAGCCTCGTCACGCATCGCGCGCGCAGCAGCAAATAGCGCACCACGCATAGGGCCGCCATTCTTGCCGCTAATTTCGCGAGGCAACGCGCGCAAGGCCGCAACGGTCTTGTCCAGCCCCGTGATCTTAACGAACTCAGCCATAGAACTGGAACCCAAGCTGCGGATGCGTTTCCTGAAGCCGCAGTTCCAATATAGGCTTTATGCATCGCCACCGATTCAAGCCGCGCCCGTGGTCGCTGGCCTTACCTTTCTCTTGGCGAAACTCCATTGACACTGCCAAAAACTCGCTGCCCCGCCCTCGCAGGATTGCATCAATCTTCATGTCCAGCCATACGGCGAAGTCTGCGTTGGGCCAGCGGCCGAACACGATTGCCAGTTTCGGGTGCAGCCACGTACCGCCGCCGTTCGCCATGCTTCCGCGAGCGGTCTTGACGTAGCCAGATGCGATTGCAAGACCGACTATGCGTTTTTGGAAAGCGCCGGAATTGCTTCGCAACTCTTTGATTTCGTTCAATTGTGCCTTGGAGGCAGAATTGCCGTTTGCCATGGCAAGTGCCGATATATATTCGGCGGCATCAAGTTGGCGCAACCATTGAATAGGCTCTCGGTCGTACTTGGCCGCAATAGCCGTTGCGTTGAACCATCCGTCTACTCGGATCGGAACATCCGCGCCTTGGAAGTCGATGTGACTCACAATGTTTTGCATACCGCACTCCTTCGCCTGAGATAGGACACGGCCGGGCGCTGCAGGCGGTCGCAACGCTTTTCGGTGATCAGCCTAGGCCGTGGTTTTGAACTGGATGCTTAGCGCCAATGATCCTTGATCCACGGGTACTTGTCCTGCACGGATGCCTGCCATGGGTCGAAATGACCGTGGAAGAAAACGATGCGCGCGTTCGGCGGCAGCGAACCGTTGCCGCGTGGCGCCTGAATCTGGTTGCGGAAGCTGTAGACACCATCGGCAGTAGACCACTTCGCCTCGTTCGGCCCGAGACAGGCACCAATCCACGCCTGATCAGACCCGATGTAGCGAAGCGCTCGCCCCTTCGCCGGACTTTTGACGGGATCGAACTCATCCCACACCTGAGACCGTGTGCCGGGCGAGTGCAGCACTATAGACCCGTTGTAGGGAGTCCCGCGCGCGGTGTCGCCCCACATCACCAAGTCTTCCGACCGTTCCACGAGAGGCGTGATGTCACCGCAAATCACCGTGTCCAGATCAAGCGACAGATAGCGCGGCCCGACCAGCGATGCGGCGTCAGCGGCGAATAGCTTCAGCCGCCGATAGCAGTTCGGCCGATCCGGCGCCATCCCCGGAACCACGGGATCAGACCAAAGCGGGATCGTTTCGCACTCAATACCCGCAGCGTCGTCCGTGATGCATACGAATCGGTGCGGAATCCGGAGGTGCCGCTTCACCATCGCCTGCAACACGTTGACGTGCTCGGCCTCGAATTTCGAGCGGTACTGCGGGGGCGCTTTCCAACGCCAACAAAGCACGGTCAGCACACTTTGCCCCAAACGATCAGCTCCTTTGCCGATGCGATCGAATAGTTGCCCGGCAA
>Ga0247823_10000121_pt1 | contig 62831 bp, 71 predicted proteins | sample 13C_PalmiticAcid_2_FD_192426 | JGI IMG/M metagenome (GOLD analysis project Ga0247823, IMG submission 192426) | Soil microbial communities from agricultural site in Penn Yan, New York, United States - 13C_PalmiticAcid_Day30 | ecosystem: Environmental > Terrestrial > Soil > Agricultural land... | reverse complement strand
CGGTAAAGGCTGCGGGCGCCGATGCGATTGGCGAGCAGATCAACCAGGCTGGAGATGTCGGGCGCCGCCTCGTTCGTCAGGCTGGAGGGGCTCGGCCGCCAGTCCAGCGGTTCGGCGATGGAGGCCGTCAGCGTCATCCGCTCTATGCCGAATCCGGGCGAGACGGTCTCGATCTTGTCCTGCAACAGTCGGGTCAGTCGACGACGGTCCCGCACGGGCCGGGCCGTGCCGACCCGGACGGCCTCGATGCGATGATCGACACGATGACAGAGCCAGTCGAGGCGTCGTGCGCCCAGGCCCTGTCCTTCCAGCTGGGTGCAAAGCGCGTCTGTCAGAAGGCCGACGTAGCGCGCCAGGGTTTCGGCTGCGCCTATGGGTTCGGCGAAGACCTGCTCCACCCGGATCTGCTCCGCCTCGATGACGGGAATGATGGGTTCGAAGGACCGGCCAAAGGCCTGGTCCAGGCGCTTGCCGGCCTCGGGGCCGAAGCGGAGCGTCAGGGGCGCGCGGGGCTGCCGTTCCAGATCCAGGATGGTCTCGAAACCCATGCGGCCCAGGGATTGGATGAGGTCCGGCGAAAGCCTCAGGGCGGCGAGGGGCAGGTCGGCCAGGTTTGGGCCGATCTCGCCCTCGGCGATGATAGCGGGTCCGCCATGGCGCGCTGCGGCATGGGCGGCGCCATAGGTGGGGGCGACGACGGCCCGGGCGCGGACGCCGGCCTCCGCCAGACGCGCTTCCAGGTCGGCCAGGAGACCCTCCTCTCCGCCGCGAAGATGGGCGGCGCCCGTGACGTCGATGGCGAGGCCATCGGGCGCATCAGCCGCGCAGACCGGGGCGTAGCGGCGCAGCGCCCAGAGGGCGAGCCGCTCAAGCGCGGCGGCGTCTTCGGCGGGAGCGGCGTCAAAGGGCTCGAGGCCAGGGACGAGAGCATGGGCCTGGACCGCGGCCATGCCGGGGCGCAACCCTAGGGCGCGGGCTGCAGGATTGCAGGCGGTGAGGATGCGTCGGCGGCGATCCCGTCCGACGAGGACGGTCGGCGTCTCAGGCGGCGGCGCGGCGGACCCTAGCCGCCGGCGCAGCCGATCGATCGGCCAGTTCGGCAGGTAGAGCGAGACGACCCTTTTCATCACAGGCTTCCAGAGAGAAATCGGCGCAGTCGCCGGAGCGACAGCGAAGCAGTTCGACGAACCAACGCGGGCGGCCGACGCCGGGCGCGGGGAGGGGCGAGGAGGGCTGGGCGGTCACCCGCCACCGGGTGACCGCCGCCGTCGGTTGACCGAAGTCGGCGGCCTCGCTCGCGCGCCGCCAGCGCCGTATCGCGATGGCGGTGACCCCCGAGCCTTCGGCGGCGAGCTGGAGGCGGCGTGAGGCGGTCATGGAGAGACGGGCGGTCTCCGCCACAACGGCGCCCAGACCGCCGTAGCGCAGGCCCTCCTCAAAACAGGCCATCAGGCTCTTCTCGTCGCCGGCCTCAAGATAGAGGACGCGCTCCGGCCCGAGCCCGACCTGCTGCAGGGCGGGGGCGAAGAGATCCGGGCGGGTCAGGCACCAGAGCACCTGGCCGGGCAGGCGGGCGGCTATGCCGGCCGCGAAGAGGGCGGCGATCGCGCCGTCCACCGCCCCGTCGCCGCCGCCGGCCACCTCGTGCAGGGCGCCGAGGGCGAGCCCGCCCTGGGGCAGAGCGGCGTCGACGACGGGGACGCCGAAGGGCAGGACGCCGGCGCGGGGGCGACCGGACGTTTCCAGGCTTTCAATGCGGGCGCGCAAGGCTGCCAGCTCGGCGACAGGCCGGACATGCATGACGGCCTCCTTTCCGAGGTCGATAATGTTCCTGTTATGTTCTGGTTCTCATTTCGAGACGGAGTCAATCAGGAGAAGGGCTTATCCCCCGTCGAATCATGGAATCCTTTTGCCGCCTGCCGCATTCATTTGAGGAGGAGAGCCCATGATCGAAGCTGAACAGCATCGCTATTTCGCCTATGCCGAGGGCGTGGGACGGGCCCACGGACATGTCATCGAGGCGCCGAGCTTCGAGGCCGCCGCCGTCGGATACACGGAAATCTACGCGCCGCCCGTGGACGCCGACGATGAGATCCGGGTTTTCGTGGCCGAGCTGGACGGCGGACGGGAACACTGCTTCGTCATCGACCTTGGCGACGGTCAGGCCGAACCCTGCGGCTGATGCGGGCGGGTCCGCCAGCCTGACGGAGCAAATCCCGGGGGACGGTGTTGAATCCGCGGCGGCGGGCGTGAGGTCCGCCAGGAGTTCGGATCATGGCCTTTCGCCCCACCTGGCAGGGACACCTGCGTCTGTCTCTCGTGACCTGCCCGGTCGCCCTCTATACGGCCGCCAATTCCGGCGGCGAGGTTCATTTCAACCTCATCAATCCGGAGACCAATAACCGCATCCGCATGGTGACGACGGATCCCGACACCGGGCCCGTCGAGCGGTCTTCCCTGGTCAAGGGCTACGCCGTCGCCAAGGACGAATACATTCTGCTCACCGACGAGGAGATCAAGTCGGTCAAGCTCGAGAGCACCAAGACGATCGATATCGAACGGTTCGTCCCCGCCGACGAGATTGATCGGCTTTACTGGGACAATCCCTATTATGTCGCCCCCGCCGGGGCGATCGCCGAGGAAGCCTTCGGCGTGATCCGTGAGGCCATGCGGTCGGAAGGCAAGATCGCCCTGGGCCGGGTGGTCCTGTCGACACGCGAGCGCCTTCTGGCGCTGGAGCCCCGTGACCAGGGGATTCTGGCCTATTCCCTGCGCACCCGAGGCGAGGTGCGGGACACCCGGGACGTCTTTGGCGCCATATCGGACAAACAACCCGATCCCGCCATGATCGATATCGCCCGGCGCATCATCGAGCAGCAGGCCGGGCCCTTTGATCCGGACCTGTTCGTCGACCGCTACGAAGAGGCGCTCAAGGCCCTGATCGCGGCCAAGCAGAAGGGCCAAAAGCCGGTGCGCTCGGCCGAGCCGGAAGACACCAATGTCGTGGACCTCATGGCCGCCCTTCGCGCCAGCCTCCAGGGGGCGGCTCCAAGGACCAAGGGACGCGGCCGGACGCCCAAGTCGGCCGCACCGGCCAAGACGTCTCGTGCCTCGCCTCGCCGACGCGCCAGTTGAGGGAGCAGGGGCCCTCCCATCCAGTCACGCCGGACGGGCGGTATTTCGTCGTCCGGGGGCGCCTTTGGCGATGCTCGAACCCGTCTCTCGCCGCCGAAGCGCGGCGGGGCCTCGTAGGGGACCTGATGCGCGCCCGCAGGGCGGTCAGGGACGCTCTGCGGGCCGGGGATGAACAGGCCCTGGCGCTCGCTCGAAGCGAGGTGGATGGGGCCAAGGTTTCACTGGGCGAAAGGGGGCCGCCCTGGTGGAGCGACGGCGCGCCTGACGTCAATCGCCGCCTGGCGCGCAACACCGCCTACGCGGCCTGGTTCGCCGGACTGAAGGACGGATGAGGGACGCAGCTTCAGGCGGACTGGCCCATGCCGTCGGGTCCTGCCCTTTTGCGCGACCCTGGACCCGGCTTCGTCGACATGGCCTCAAGGCCTCGGAGGGCCGCAGGGCGTGCGCCTGGTCTCCAGGTCGATCATCCCGCCGCCCGGAGGAAGCAGCGGCCGTCAGCGGCCTTTGCCAGGCTGTTTCGACAGGGCGGGAGCCTCGCATTGATAAGCGGAACCATTGCTTCGGCCGCGTGGTTTGAGCCGGGGCAACGAGGAGAAAGACCATGGACGAGCTCAAGAGATCTGATCCCAACGCCATCCCGCCGACCGGCCCTTCCGGCCGTCGCGTCGAAGAACGGATCATCGTTGAACGCGAGAGCAACGTGGCCCTGTGGTGGGTTGTGGGCATCCTTCTCGCCGCCGTTGTATTCGGTCTGATCTATGTCCTGACCCGTCCCGACGGAGGGATGACCGAAGCGGACCTTCGCACCGCCCAGGCGGAGGCCGCCGCCGAAAGCGCCCGCCAGAGCGCTGAGACCGCCATCGCCCAGAACCAAATCAACAGCAGCCGCGACAGCGTAGCGATCGCGCAGGCGCAAAGCGCCACGGCCCGTTCGGAAGCGCTCCGCGCCGCAGCAGAGGCTCGCGTGGCCGAAGCCCGGGCGGCGCCGCCGGTGGTGGTCGAGCGTCCTGCTCCGTCCACGCCGCCAGCGAACGATCCCGCCGTCGTGACCAGCACCACCCCCCAGCCGCAAAACTGACCCGGCAAGCTGCGGGGGCTCGCCAATAACCGTGCCTCCGCTCATTGGCCCTGGCCGGCTCGGCGCCGTCAGGGTTCTGGCCTGAAGTTCGCAAGGCGGCCGGCCGTTGGGGCGGGCGAGACTTCGGCGGCCAGGGGGCAGGTGTCTGGTTCGGGCGTCGGCGCCCGTGTCATGCTCTGACCACTGGGGCGGAATGTCTCGCCTCGCGCCCGTGGCGCCGCTCAATCTTCATTCAGCCTCTGCAGAGCGGGCGCTGTCTGTTGAACTTGTCCCAGATCACGGTGGTTCCGCTGCGCACCATGGCGCAGTTGATCTCTTCGCCGTCCGCTCTTCGGCATATGGCCGTGATGCGCCTGTAGCTTCGGCCGGTCACCTCGCAGGTCAGGCTCTTTCCCGCCACGAGTCGGTTCAGGGCGGCGGTCGCAGATGCGCCGCTGGCCGACGGGCAGGGATGCCCCGGCGAACAGGTCTCATCCGCTTCCCTGGCCGCGACGGCGTGAAGCCTGACCCTTGTGCCGTCCTTGCAGCGCAGGGTGTCGCCATCGTTCACATGGGCCACGTCGCAGACGAAGGCCGTCTCCGACGAAGCCAGCGGGAGGGCGGCCGGCGACGAGAGGGGCTCCGTAGCGTCCGCCACGGGCCGGTTTATGAGGACCAGGACGGCGATCGCCCCGATCAGCGTCGTCATGGCGAGGGCGCGCAGGCCGCGCATGCGAGGACCGGTGCGTCGGCAGGGTTTCCGTCTCATGGGGAGGGAGTCTAGGGGCGCCAGGTTTAGGCTCCGTGAGCGAGCCGCCAAAAGGGAAAGGAAGGGGGGGCCGGGGTGCTCCGATCCGGAGCGTGCACCCCAGGAGCCCGCCGTGTCGCCATCCCCTTCCGCTCTCCGACCGTCCTTGTCGCCGGACGCGACCATCGACGACGATATCGACCTGCTGGCCGGCCTGATTGGGCGAAGCCTGCGCCCGCCCGCGGCGAGGAACGCCGCCGCGAGCCTGATCGACGCCTTTGGCGGCCTGGCCGGAGTCGCTGCGGCCGACGAGGCGGCCCTGCGCCGTGGGGGGCTTGCGAAGGCGGCGGTCGCAGACCTGGGGCGTGTCCGGGCCTTAGGGATCGCCATGGCGCGGGAGGAGGCCTGCCAAAGGCCGGTCCTGTCGTCATGGTCCGCCCTGGTCGCCTATCTGCGCGCCGCCTTGGCCCATGCGCCGAGGGAGCAGTTTCGCACCCTCTATCTCGACAAGCGCAACATTCTCATCCGAGCGGAATGGCGGGCTGACGGCACCGTGGATCATGCCCCCGTCTATCCCCGGGAAGTCGTGCGCCGGGCGCTTGAGCTCTCGGCCTCCGCCCTCATCCTCGTCCACAATCATCCCTCGGGCGATCCCACGCCTTCGCGGGCGGATATCGACATGACGCGCAAGATCATCGACGCGGCCCGGGTCTTCGACATCGAGGTGCATGACCATGTGATCGTCGGCCGGGAAGGCACGAAGAGCCTTCGCGCGCTTGGCCTGATGTGACGCGGCCCATGACCCGCGCCCCGCTTCGCGCCTCGAACCTGCGCGACATTGTCGTCGCTCTGGGTGGAGACCTCCATCATGCCGGTCAAAGCGCCAATGTGCCTGCGCCGGGCCACAGCGCTGCGGACCGGTCGGTCTCCCTCCTGCTCGACGGCGATCGGCTCGTGATCCACGGCTTCGGGGCGGCGAGCTGGCGCGAGGTCCGCGCCCATCTTTTCGATCTGGGCCTGATCGACGCCTCCGGGCGTCTGACCGTCGCTGCGACGCTCCCGGGGCCGGCGTCGGTCGCGCCCACCCGGCCGCCGCCGGGCTGCCGGATCGCTGTCGCCCAGGCGGTCTGGGGGGCGGCCCTGCCGCTTGCGGAAGGCGATCTCTGCTTTCGCTACTTCAGACACCGGGGGCTGCGCCTCCGGTCCATTCCCGAGGATCTGCGCCGCCACCCGGCCGCGCCGGTTTCGGTGTTTCGCTCTCATGGCCCGACCCGTCCGGCCCTGATCGCGGCGATCCGGGGGCGGGACGACGCGATCAGCGCCGTGGAGATCGCCTATCTGGACCCTGACGGCCTGCAGGCGCGCCGGCTTCGACTTCCGCGCAAGACGGTCGGTTCAGCGCCGGGCGGCGTCGCGGTGCGTCTGTCGCCTCCGGAGCCCGAAATGGTCGTGAGCGAGGGGCTTGTGACGACCCTCTCGGCCATGGCGCGCTTCGATCTCCCCGGCTGGGCCTTGCTGTCGGCTGGCAATCTGGCGCGCTGGACGCCGCCATTGGGCGTGCGCCGCGTCCTGATCGCCGGAGACCGCGGCCGGGCGGGCGAGGCCGGGGCCGCGGCGCTCTGCACCCGCCTGCGGGGCGCGGGGATAGCGGCCAGGATCCTTCTGCCGCCGGCGCCTTTCGGGGACTGGAATGAGGTCGAGGCCGCTGTCCGGGAGAAGGAGGAAGGGCGGAGCGGGGCGCCGGCAAGGCGGGGATAGGCCTCGCCGCCGGCGGGAGAAGACCCATGACCCGTTCCGCTTCACACGCCGTCGCTACAGGGGCTCCGGCTCCGTCCGTCTCGGCGCCTGTCATATCAACACGCCGCCAGGCCGTCGTTCGCCTCGGCGACCTCGACATCGCACCCGAGAACCTTCGCCATGGCGAGGCGCCGGACGCCGACATCCCGCAGTTGGCGGACACCATCGCGGCCGCCGGCCTCCTGCAGTTTCCGACGGTCCGGCCAGGCCGGGGAGAGGAAGCCGCCTTCATGGTCCTGGACGGGCGTCGCCGGCTGCTGGCGCTTCGCCTGCTGCGTGACGGCGGCTTCGTCGACGACGACCATGCCGTGGAGGTCTTCATCGAGACTGACCGGAAGCGCCAGGCGGCGGCGGTCGTCCTGACCAATACCGCCGCCCCGGTCCACGTCGCCGACGTCATCGCCGCCATCGGCCGGATGCTGAAGGAAAGACTGGGCGTGAAGGTCATCGCCCGCGCCCTGGGCTATGGGGAGGTCGAAATACGCCGTCTTGCGGCCCTGTCCAGGCTCCCGTCCGTCGCCCTGGAGGCTCTGAAGGCCGGCAAGATCACCCTGCGGCAGGCCAGGTTGCTGGCTCGCCTGAAGAACAGGACACAGCAGGCGGAAATGGCCCAGGGCGTCCTCGACGGCCATGGCCTGGCGGAGTGGCGAATCCAGGAACAGCTGGGCGAGGGCCGGATCACGGACCGGGATCCGCGCTGCGGCCTGGTGACGCCCGAGCTCTATGCAGCCGAGGGCGGCCGGACGGAGGCCGACCTGTTCGGGGAGATGCCGCCGGTTCTGCTGGACCCGGAGGCCCTGACACGAGCCTGGCTCAAACGCACGGCGGAGATCGCTGCGCCTTTCGAGGCGGAGGGCCTGACCGTGCAGCTTGCGCCTGGTGAAGACGGGATGGACCTGCCCGACGACGTCGAGCAGCTCTACTACGCCTATGGCGGCCTTTCTGAAGAGGCCGCCCTTGTCTACCGCGAGGCCCGCGACCGGGCGCAGGCGGCGGCCGAGGCCGTAGCGGCGTCGGAGCCGGCGGCGCCCGACGACGACCGGCCTGACGGGCTTCTGGCCTTTGTCCGGGCGCGCATCGCCCAGGACCAGGCGGGCGCTGGCCAGCGGCTGGCCACGGCCCTGGTGCTGAGGCCCTCGCTGCGGACGGGTGTGGAGGTCGACTGCTATGGCCCGGTCGAGGCCGACGTCGAGCCCGCAAGGTCGATGGACGACGAGGCCGGGGAGACGGACATCGAGACTGAGGTTTCGGGGCGACCAGCGGCTCGCAGCGCCTATGCGCCGCCTCGTGCGCCGGCCCCGGCCCCCGAGGTCGAGGGTGTCAGTCATGTCCTGCATGCGACCCGCACGGACATGGCGACGAGGGGACTGATCCGCGCCCTGGCTGACGCGCCGGAGGTCGCCCTTACGGCCCTGATCGCCCGGCTGTTCGGGGCCATCGGGGCCTGGCCGTCGATTGGACGGACCGAGGCGGCCCTGACCATCACGGCCTCGGATTTCAATCCGTCTGGCGGGCGCATCGTCGAGGTCCTGGACGGCGCGGTGCGCGAACGCCTCGACGAGCGGCGTCGCGCCTGGGAGGCCTCGGGCCTGACGATCATCGCTTGGGTCCACGCCATGGACCTGGGAGACCGGCTGGGCCTGCTGGCGGAGCTGACGGCCCTCTGCCTCGACCTGCGCGAGGATCGAACCAGTCTGGCGAGGAAGGCGGCGAGGAGCGAGGCCGCCGAGATCGCCGACCTCTGCGACGCGGACATCGCCCGTTGGTGGACGCCGGACGGGGCCTATCTGCGGCCCCATTCCCGCGAGCAGTTGCTGACCATGCTTGAGCGCATGGGGGCTGAGACCGACGCCGCCGCCCGCCTGAGGAAGGGCGACCTCGTCGCCTGGACGGAGGATCAGGCCAGGGCGCGGACCTGGGCCCCGACCTGCCTGTCGTGGGCTCTGGATCCGGATGAGGCCGCGGACGCGGGCGACGCCCATGCGCTCGACGCGGACGCGGACGCGGAAGCGCCTGACGCCGGCGACGGGGGCGGGCCGCCTGACGAAGGGCAGGAGGCTGGCGACGACGCTGAGGCGGGCCGGGAGGCGGCCGAGGACGAGACAACCTCGGGCGTCAGGGTCTTCGTGGTGACGCCCGCCGGGGAGGCGGCCCTGGTCGGCGGCGCAACGATCGACGCCGTGGCGGACGACGCGGCGGCCTGACCGGAAAGCCGGTTTCGTCGGGAGGCGCCCGGCGGAACCGGTCCCGGAGGAAGGAAGGGTCCGGGGAGGCGAGGCGAAACGGGGAGAAGGTCTTCCCGGCCTCTGATCACAAGGAGACTGACATGCAGACCATGGTGTTCACCGGCCGGCTCGCGGCCGACCCCCAGGTCAGCCCGGACTTCGCCAAGGCGGTGTTCCGGCTGCTCGAGAAGCGCGGCGTGGACGCGGGCGGCAAGGACCGCATCGTCGGCGTCAACTGCGTCAGCTGGGCCAGGGGCCTCAATGAGAAGGTCATCGCCCGCGGCCTGGCCAAGGGCTGCGAGGCCCTGGTCGTGGGGGCCTTCATCGACACCGCCTATACGTCCAGGGACGGGACCGAGCGCGCCGCCAAGGAGCTGGTGGTGAACCGGCTGACCGTCCTCGACTGGGCCGCTGACAAGGCCGCGGCCCCCGGCGAGGGCGAGGCTGATGCCTCGGACGAAACCGCTGAGCCGGCGCGTGTGCGCAAGGGCCGCCGCGCGGCCGCCTGAACCATCCTCATTGCAAGGAGACTGATCATGCAGACCCTCGTCATCGAAGGCTATCTGGCCGCCGATCCCTCCATCCTCTCGGCCCAGGGCTCCGGCCGTAAACGCGCGAGCTTCCGGGTACTCGAAACCACCCGCTATCGCCGCGCCGACGGCGAACCGGGCGAGCGCACGACCGGCTTCAACTGCGTCTGCTTCAATGAGGCGACGGCTGAAAACTACATCGCCGCCTACGCCCGCAAGGGCAGCCGGGTCGTCATCCTGGGCCATGTCGAGAATGACAGCTGGACCGGCAAGGACGGCGTCGAGCATTTCGATCTGCGGGTGGTGGTGGACGACATGCGGCTGAAGAACCGGCGCGCACCGACCTCGGGTGAGGCCGATGCGGGCGACGCCTATGTCTCGGAAGCGGGATCGGCCGTCCTGGACGACGACATCCCGTTCTGAAGGGATCGACGACGGACATCAGTCTATGGGCCCGGCGCGAAAGCGTCGGGCCTTCTTCGTCTCGGGAGGGAGAAGGAAGGGCGGAGGGGGCGAGCCGATTGGGCTTGCTGACCGGGTGCATCGCCATGACCTCCGCCATCTGGACCTCTGAGAGAACCGAAAAGCTGATCGCCCTCTGGAAGGAGGGCTGTACCGCCGCCTGGATCGCCCGCGTCCTGGGACCCGGCGTCTCCCGCTGCGCCGTCCTGGGCAAGGTCTATCGCCTCGGCCTGGCCCGCGGACCGGAGGCGCGGCACGCGCACCCTGCGACCGTACCTCGGGCGAAGCGGCGTCGGGAGGAGATAGTCGCCTCGCAACCGGCGGCTCGTCCGTCTGGGTCGTGCAAGGCCAGGGCGACGGGTTCGTCCTGGTTGGCGGCGGTCGCGACGCCGTCCAGCCCGACGACGACCATCCTGGCGGTCGGCTTCGGCCAGTGCCGTTGGCCCTATGGCCATTCCGGGGAAGCGGGCTTCGGCCTGTGCGGGCGATCGGTGGCTCGCGGCGCCTTCTGCGCGTCCCATGCCGAGGTCGGCTATCAGAAGCGGTCCTGTACGGTCGAGAGCCTGCTGCGGATGGCCGGTGTTGATTGAGGCGGCCGCGCGGTGAAGTGGGGAGGCCAATGAGGAGGAGGCGACGACGGCGTGGCCGTCGTCATGGTCCAGGGCGGCGGGATGTCCTCGGCGGCTGTCGGCGCGACGGCGCCGAGAGGCGTCCTCGTCCAAAGAGGGACGAGGACATGCCCCCACACAACGACCTCCCATCCTGACACGTCACCCCGGCCGTCAACGGCTTCGCCGTTTCCCTCCGCGGCCCTCAAAGGGAGGGCCGCTGCGGTGACCGCCGGGGACCCCGACGTGGCCAGGAATGGGGTCGCTGCGCATGGGGCGCTGCGGCATTTCAGAACTGGAATGACATCATGCACAGCTCGAACCCCGCCTTCATCACGGCCCTGGCGCCGAAGACCGACACCGCCTTTGACGACCTGGCTGCCGCACTCGGCGATCTACGACCGCAGGCCTCCGAGGAAGCCCTGGTCCAGCTCGGGCGAGCGCTCATGACCGAACTGCTGGACGTGATCGCGGACACGGCGCTGGAAGATTTCCAGACGCTCCTCGGCGAGGCCCTGATCGGGGCCTTCCATTCGGCGGCGGGGCGGATCGAACGGGACGCCGACCGGGCGCGCGACGTAATGCGCCGGCTCGATCGTGACTTCGATGGATCGGAAGCGTCCGACGTCGAGCTGCAGGAGGCGACCGCCAAGGCCCGAGCGGGCGATGCGGCGACGCAGGCGGCGGAGCGGATCCGGGATGCAGCTTCGGAGGCCTGGACGGTTTCGACCGGAGAGGTCTGGACGGCTTGGAGGGGCAGCCGCAGGGGGAGCTTCCTGACAGCGGCGCAGCTGGAGGCCAGGCAGGCCATCCGGGCGGTTCGGGACCGAAGGGCGAGCGATGCGCATCATGCCGGACCGGTCGTGGCCTTCCGGGGCGCGCCATCGGCGGATGCGGCGGAGGACGCGGCGCGTATCTTCGATGCTCTCAACTGGGCCTTGGCGGAGTGGCCGGACATGGCGCTCGCGACGACCGGGGCCAAGGGGGCGGAGAAGCTGGCCATCCGATGGGCCCAGCAAAAGGGGGTCACGCTCATCCTCGCCCGGGCTGACTTCGACACCCACGGCAAGGCGGCTCCCTTCAGGGCCAATGACGAACTGATCGCGCTCGAGCCGACCTGCTGCCTCACGCTCGCGAGGTCCCTCGACGAGGGAAGGGCGGCAGACGGACGTCCGTTCGGTCCGGCGCTCAACCTTGGGCAGAAGGCCATGGAGCAGGGCGTCCGGCATCTGGCGGTTCGGTCGCGACCGCACTGAAGAACGACCTTCGCATCGGGCTTTCGATCTGACCCGCTCGGCTTCGGCCGGGCGGGTTTCTTCGTGTCGTCTGGAGGGCCTGACGGTCACAGGGGGTTTGGCGGAAGGGGCGATGGGCGCCGTTTGCGAAGGTTTGATCAGGTACGGTCGGTGGCGACGGCGATGTTCGGAAATCTGCGAAAAGGGGCTTAGGGCAAGATAAAAGGCGGTGTTTGCGGCTTCGCCTTTTCGCTATTCTTTCGGTGGGTTAGCCGATGATTGTCGAGCTCTGGATGACTTGCGGAGAGTTGTCCGGATCTGGCGGGATTGGCGTCCTTTTCGGGAGACGCGACATGCTCATCCGCGAAGCGATCGAGAACCGGCTGTCATCGGGTGCGGCGCCAGGCCGGGAAGGCGTCGAGGTATGCCTTCCCCTGTCCCTGAAGACTGATCGTGTGGCCGTTCGCACAGGCGTGTTCCAGCGGTTGGCGGCCTCGCGTCAGTTCGCCCTTGGGGATCGTTCAGGCGTGCTCAGGGCGGCGCAGGGAAGGGCGGGCAGGGCGTTCCGGATGGACGTCCGTCAGCGGGTGATCGTGAAGGCCCTGGTGTCGCGGCACGTCGGAAAGGCCGCGGTGCGGGCAGCGGCGCTGGCGGCGCATGTCGCCTATCTCGGACGGTCGGGCGCCGGCGTTGTAGGGGCGCTACCGGACTTCTTCGACCGGGCAGAGGACGGGGTCGATGCGACGTTGCAGACGCGAGGCTGGAGCGGAGATCGCCATCATTTCCGCTTCATCATCTCGCCGGAACACGGCGACCGGATCGCCGACTTCAGGGACTATGTGCGCGATGTGATGGCGCGGGTGTCGGCGGACCTGGGCGAGCCTGATCTACGCTGGGTGGCGACCTGCCACTTCGACACCGACCAGCCGCACGCCCATGTCCTGGTGAGGGGGCGAAGAGCCGACGGACGCGACCTGGTCATTCCGCGCGACTACATGGGTTACGGCTTTAGGGCGCGGGCCCAGGAGGCGGCGCAGGAACGGTTGGGGGATCTGTCGCGCATCGAGGCTGAACGGCGGGTCTGGAAGGAGACCCAGGCCGACCGGTTCACCGGACTGGATCGGCGGCTTCTGGCCGCGATAGATGCGAACGGCCTGGTCGATGACGGCGTGGGAGGAACTGACGCCTGGGCGGCGCTGAGCCGGGGGAGGCTTCGTCATCTGGAGGGGCTGGGGCTGGCCGTGCGAACGGGGCGTCGATACCGGCTCGATCCTGAGATGGAGATGAAGCTGCGAACGCTGCAGGTGCGGCGGGACATCATCAGGACGATGAACCAGCGTCGGCTGGAGAGTGGCCGGGTCGCGCGGGCTCAGCCGGGCCGGCTGACCGGCGAGGTCGTCAAAGCGGGGGCGCACGATGAACTGGGCGCCAGCCGGTTTGTCATCGTGCGGGACGCCGAGGGCATGGAGCATTACGCGCGGATGTCGGCCGGGCAGGGGCCCTTGGCGCACGGCCAGCAGATTGCGCTGGAAGTGGGATCGGCAAGTCTGGCGAGGGTGATCCCAGGGCGGAGCCGTGGCGCCGACCTCGGGTAGCATCTTGCTGGGAGAGTGACCGCTACTGACTGAGGCTGTGTGAAAACACCTTCTGTCCGAGCGAATTAGGTTAGCCTCCTGAGGTCAGCAGGAGGTGGATTATGAGCCGCTTCGTTCAGGGTGCAGATCGTCGGCAGCCCACGCTGCTTCCCGAATGTCTGGATGACTATGTGGTCGAGGATAATCCGGTCCGGGTGGTCGATGTCTTCGTCGACGAACTGGATCTGATGGGCCTGGGCTTCGAGGGTATGACGCCAGCGTCGACGGGACGGCCAGCCTATCATCCGGCCACGCTGTTGAAGCTCTACGTCTACGGCTACCTGAACAAGGTGCAGTCCAGCCGGCGGCTGGAGCGTGAGGCGCAGCGCAATGTCGAGCTGATGTGGCTGACGGGGCGGTTGGCGCCCGACCACAAGACCATCGCCGACTTCCGCCGCGACAACGGCGCGGCGATCCAGGCGGCGTGCGCGCAGTTCATCGTGCTGTGTCGCCAGCTTGGCCTGTTTGGATCAGCCCTGGTCGCCATCGACGGCTCGAAGTTCAAGGCCGTGAACACCCGCGACAAGAACTTCACCGCTTACAAGGTCAAGCGACGGATCGAACAGGTCGCCGAACACATCGCCGGCTATCTTCAAGACCTGGACACGGCGGATCGCCATGAAGGCGAAGCCGTTGAGGCGCGGTCCGGTCGGCTGGTCGAGAAGATCGATCGGCTGCGTGCCCAGATGGCGATGCTGACGGTCATGGAGGCCGAGGTCGAGGCGGCGCCGGATGGCCAGGTCTCCCTGACGGATCTCGACGCCCGCGCCATGGCGACGTCCGGTCGGGGCAGCGGCATCGTCGGTTACAACGTCCAGTCCGCCGTCGAAGGCGAGCACCACCTGATCGTCGCCCACGAGGTGATCATGACCGGCTCGGACCGGCAGCAACTGGCGAACATGGCCAGCCGAGCCAAGGACGCCATGGGCGTGGAGAGGCTCGATGTGCTGGCCGACCGGGGCTACTTCTCCGGCGAGGAAATCCTGGCCTGCGAGGCCTTGGGCGTGACGCCCTTCGTGCCGAAAACGCTGACGTCAGGTGCCAAGGCGACCGGCCGTTTCGGCAAGCAGGACTTCGTCTATCTGCCCGACCAGGACGTCTACCGATGCCCAGCCGGCTCCCTGCTTCCGTATCACATGACCGTCGTCGAGAAGGGCATGACGCTGCATCGATACTGGGACCGGACCAGTTGCACCGGCTGCAGCATCAAGCTCCAGTGCACGCCTGCGGTCGAACGAAAGGTCACGCGCTGGGAGCATGAAGCGGTGATCGACGCCTTACAGGCCCGTATGGACCTGAGGCCCAGAGCCATGCGCGAACGGCGAAGCCTGGTCGAACACCCGTTCGGCACGATCAAGGCCTGGATGGGCCACACCCACTTCCTCACGAAGCGCCTTCCCAACGTGAAGACCGAGATCAGCCTCCACATCCTGGCCTACAACATGAAGCGGGTGATGGCGGTGTTGGGAGCGAAACCGTTGATGGAAGCGATCAGGGCTTGAGGCCATCGCGCCTCGTCGTCACCTCTGCCTCAGCGTGGCTCAGCGTTTTTACACGGCCTCGACTCAAAGCGGCGGTTCAGAGCGTCCGCTCTGGGCACCCAGCGCCAGCCTCCGACAGTGCCGGAACTGACAGCTTCAGGCCACTTCATCCGGAATGGGGTCGTAGGCGAACGGGCAAGCGGCCAGTACGTCGGTTGGGTTGAAGGGGTCACCACGCCAGTTCACCCGCCCAATCTCGGAGATGAGATGGAGGTTTTTGCGCGCCCTTGAGCAGATGACGTAGAGCAGCTTCTTAGCGTTATCGACATGCGCATCGTTGGAGTTCGGCACCATGCCCTGCAGCAGGGCGAAGGAGATCACGGCGTCGAACTCCGCGCCCTTCACTTGATGGATGGTGGAGATGGTGATGCCCGAGCGGCTGGCGAACACCCGGCGGAACATGGCGATGTCGGTGATGCCCTGGAGTCCGCCGCGCTCAAGGCTCTCAATCCGCTTTTGCGAGTCCCCAAAGAACATCTCCCGATGCTCGGCAAGGCTGGGGTAGTCGGCCAGTTCAATACCAAGCTGGAAGAACAGCTCATCGAAAAACAGGTCGAGATAAGTGAGGCCATCATCCTCACCGATCTCGATGGAGTTGCAGGTGCGCAACAGGCTCTTGCGCGAGATGTTTTTCACGCTGACGCCGGCATGCTCCATCTCGGCGATCACTTCGCCTGCCCAGCGGAAACGGCGGACATAGAGCTGGGGGGACGGCTCAGTAAGCGCGAGGCGCGCGAGCTTGTAGAAGAAGTTGTCGATATTTCGAGCGAAGGGGGCGATCCCCGGCCCGTCGAAGCTGTATTCGGGCAGGGCTGCAACAAGTCGGCGGGTGACGGCTGCGAGAGGTATCCACTGCGGGCCGACGATGCAGATTTCGTGGGGCGCGATCCCGGCGGTTTCGATGTTGTAGCGCAGCAGCCCAATCAGGGTGTCTTCAAGGTCACGAACTTCGGTCGCGTGATCATAGGTGATCAGGCTGGGAAACAGCCGATCCTTCCCCTCGGCGCTGATCACAGCCGGCATCACATGGTAGTTGCTGAAATAGCCAACGATGCGCTCGGACGATCGGTAGTTCACCGACAGGCTCTTGGCCGTGAACGGCGCGCGGCAATCCGCCGCAAACTGCGGCTGGGCGATGGCGTAACCTCCAAGCGAACCGAAAATGGCTTGGTTCGCATCGCCGACGACGAAGGCGTTGGTCCGGCCAACCCCGGCCCTCATGATGTGGGCGACGATGTCGTACTGGATTTCCTTGGTGTCCTGGTACTCGTCGATGAGGACAAAGCGGAACATCTGGCTAAGCAGGATGGCGATCGACGGCACGGTCGAGATGAGCTCGTGCGCAAAGCGCAGGATCATCTCGAAGTCGATCTGCCGGTTCGCGTGAAGGTCCTCCCAGTACCAACCAAGCACCTCCATGACAGCGGGCTGAAAGCCGGGATCGATTCCGCGCAGTTCGGGACCCCGGCTCGTGTAGTTGTATGCACAATGAAAGGGGCTGACGCGGTGTTGTGACGCTTGGCAATGCTGGGCCAGCCGGCGCTCGGTCTCGTGGGCGTCGATCACTCTGAACCCGTGCTGCAGAGCCGGGTGGTAGATGCCGTAAGGGCGAAGAATCCAGTCTAGACAGAAGCTGTGGATGGTCCCGATCCAAAGCTGGTCGGTATCCACACCGAGCGCCTCGATGCGGTCGCGAATCTCGTCCGCTGCGCGGTGGGTGTAGGTGATAGCGACGACGTGCTGCTTGTTAGTCATAAGGCGGGAGAGTTCGAGAGCGGCCTTGTAGGTCAGCGCGCGTGTTTTCCCGCTACCGGGACAGGCTGTCAGAAAGACATTGCCCGGCGTTGTGATCGCGTCGACCTGTTCAGCGTTCAGGTCATCCTCTGGCCAAGCGAACGTCATATGGCGTGATTCAGCACCCTGCCAATTTGATCGGCGGGGAAAGCCGCGTTCATTTCAGCAAGCAGAGCGGGAAGGTCGATCTCGCCGTCGCTGTAGCGCCCGACATGAGCGCGCATCACGGCCACCGCCTGCGGGTCCACCAGGTCGGATTTCTGAAGAAGGTCGAGGCGGTAGCGCATGATGCTGGCGACTATGGCCGGCGTGGGGCGGTGCGCGGTGAACAGGGCCTCGGCGACATAGTCCGGCAGGACCGTGTTGGCGTCGATCTTCTTGGCAACCTGAATAGCGAACCAGCCCTTGCCCGCATACTTTGCCACGGCAAGAACCCGGCCCCCGTACTGCGTGAGGTTGCCGGATTGCAGATCGTCGGTGGCCGCCGCGATGGTCCCTGGATCGGTGTAGATGTCGGGCAGAGCGGCGACTACGGGCCGGTGATTGCCCGCCGCGATGAAATCGACCTCAAAGGTGTGCGGGGCGTAGTGCACAGTGACCCAAGGATTGCCCGCCGCGAAGCCGTCGAGCCTAATCTTCCGGCCCTGACCCGCCTCATGCGACCGGCGCGCCTTGTCCTTCGCCTTCCTAGTGGGCTCGTCGTCAAGCTGGTTGGCGACCGTATCGATGAAGGCGGCGTCGAGATCGGTGATGATGGCGCAGCGCTTTTTCAGGCGCTCTTCGTGGAAGACCACCGCGACGTTCTCAAAGCCGGTGCTGCCGATGTTGATGAGGCTGATGCCCAACTCGTCGAGGCTCACCCCCAGCACCTCCTTCACAAGAGCGGGCAGCAGGATTTCTTCGGCGTCGCCTTCGACCATCACGACGCTCTTGGCGAAGAGCAGGTTGCTGCGGACGGCATCGAGATAGCGTTGCAGGCCGCGCACCTCATCCGGCGGCAAATTCGCGGCCGGCTGATAGGCCTCACAGCGGCCTTCCATGCGGCCGAGCACATTGACGTTCTCGACGTTGCTCACTTCGGAGATATGCGAGGAGTGGGTCGAGTAGATGACCTGGGTGTCCGGATACTTCAGCCGGTCGAACAGCGTCTTTTGAATGTGGGTGTGGATATGCGCCTCGGGCTCCTCAATGACGAGGAAGTTAGCGCAAACCTGCTTCTCCTTTTGGTAGCGGAAGTGCAGGAGCTTGAGCGTCAGATAGATGAGATTGGCACCGCCCAGGCTCAGCTCGTGGATCGCCCCCTCATGGCCATCGTGGTTCTCCCCGACGAAAAGCCGCAGCGACTGAAACAGCTTCTCTGCCTCGTCGGGGACGCCGGAACCAATCCAGAGGTCGGCGGGGGAGTAGGTTTCCCCGGCGGCGTCCCGGATCGTCTGGCGAATATCGCCCCGGATCGTGCCCACATCATCGAGGCGTTCAATGGCCGTGTTCAGATCACCGACCATCGCCGTAATCGGCTCAAGAGCGGCCTGATCAATCTGGCCGCTCTTGCTGCGCAGAAGGGTCAGCAGCGGGTTCGTGCGGTTGCTCTGAAACTCGGTAACGACGTCCCGCAGGGCCTGGATGAAGGTGAAAGACACCTCTTTCTCAATGGAGAGGATTTTGGGCGCCCGTGCGCCGATTTCCGGCGGCTCCATCTCGGTTGGAAACCGCACCGCCTCGAAGTCGCCGACAAGCGCCCGATACTGTTCGGGGTCGGTGAGATCGGCCGTGCTCTTGCCGGTGAACACCGCGTCGTAGTCGTCTAGCGTGATGGTGCGGCGGAGCTGGGCGAGGCCTTCATGGTCGCCTTCGTCGAGCTGCGACAGACCCAGCCGAATGGCCGTGTTGGGCCGGAAAATGAGGTTGTAAGTCGCACGCCCTACCTGCTCTTCCTCGACGTTGCCGGTGCCGTGCAGGAAGAGCGCCTGGAGGGCCTCGTCCTGAGACACCTCTTCGAACTCCAGCCCGATGACGATCCAGTGGCCGCGCCACTCTCCCAAGCCACGGTGGAAGTCGTTTCGATCGAGGCGGCGCGCCATGCGCAGCATGTCGTCGTCCAGCAGCAGCCGCATGGCGCGAAACAGGTTCGTTTTGCCGGACCCGTTCTCTCCGATGACTGTGTTGATGCCCTTCTTGAAGTGCACGTTTGCGGCCGCGAAGTTGCGATAGTTGACGAGCCTAAGTCTAGAAATGTGCATGCTGCCCCAACGCCCGGTCTGTCACAGTCAACGACAGCATAGGTCACATTCCGCCGTTGAGGAGATCAAAGTTGAGCCCAAGTCCGGCGCGGCGTGCGTGGGGCGGTCACGCTGGGCCGGCTAAGTGTCGCGCTGCACCCAGCCGAGCATCAGCGAGGGGTCGCAAGCGGCAGATGTGGTAGGGCGGCCTAAGGTCAACTTTTCGGCAGCGTTCTGGCTTCCGCTATTGGCGCGCAGTCCACACTCTGAAAACGTCCCACCAATTGTGAAGCAGGAGAAAGCGGCACCTCAAATCACACGCTGAAATCTGTGAAACCGCTGTCAAGTTTCCTGGAAGAAACGACCGTCGTTCTGTTAGGTTAGGCTATGGCAAAGCTAAAGCTCGACCTCATTAAGAATAGCACATCCTACTTCCGAGAGGCCGTCGCTTACGCACAACGAGATGGCGTTAACGAAACTCGTTGGAAGTTCGCCATCATCAATGTCGTTCAGGCGATGGAGCTAGCTTTCAAGGAAAAGCTGCGGCGCATCCACCCAACTCTGATCTATCTGTCAGTTGACGAGCGGAAAGAAACCGTCTCGCTGACGAAGGCGCTAGCTCGCCTCATTGACCCGGCCATTGGCGGACTCGTCATCGCCGAAAAAGATCCGAAGAAGATCGAGATGGCAGTCAAACTGCGGAACGAGTTGACCCACTTCGAAATTGAACATGAGCACGAACATCTGGAGGCGAAGTTCGCCGACATTTTCGGCTTTATGATCTTTTTCTATCGCGAGCAGCTCGATCTCCCGACGACAGATTTTATCGACACCGACCAGCATCAGCGCATTCTCGAAACCGTGAAGGCGCGTGCAGAGCTTCTCAGGCGTGTTCGTGACTCGATCAAAGCCGAGGGCGTGATTGATGTCTGGATATGCCCGAAATGCAGCGAGTCAACATTCGTCGCTGACGATCAGGAGTGCAGGCTTTGCCACCACAAAGAGGCGGTGGTCGCATGTGATACTTGTGGGGAAACCACCTTTGAATCTGACCTGACCGACACCACCAACTGGCTTGAATGGGACATCCATGAAGGTCGCATGGTCCTGATGGAAGACTTCGGGTTGGAGCGAACCGCCTGCTTGAATTGCGTCGCCGAATGGAGGCGTCAGGTCGATGAAGCTGACCGAGCGCAATACCTGGAAGACGAGATGATGGACGCCCGCCGTTGAATTTCTTGAAGCAGCTTCAGGCGCTCACCGAAGAGGCTCAATCGGCAGATGCGGCGCTTCCGCTGCATGAGGTCGTCACTAGAATTGAGAAGCTCAATGAAGGCCTGAGAGCCTTCTGGTCTTCTAGTCAAGGCTGGGCTCCCGCTGACGCCGCCGAGCTGATGAGCAAGTCGCGCCTCGACCGTCAGGTGTCACTTTCCCGTTCGCTTCGGCACTGGATCGACACCACCGACGAACTGGAAGACGGCGACCTGATTTTGGGCTGGGCCAATCTCGGGAGCCTGATCGAGGGAACGATCAAACTTTTCCTCGCCGTCTTTTATCAAGATTTCAAAGCCGATCTCGAAACCGTCAAGCAGACGCAGGCGTGGCATGCCAAGCAGCAGAAGGTTTTGGAGCCAGACGTCCTTCGGCTGGACGTGCTGATAACCTATGTCGAGAAGGCCGAGCTCTACGATGCCGATGAGCTCGACCTGCTCAGACTCGTCCAGGATCGACGCAATGCGATCCATGCTTTCAAGGATCGCGAAATCGGGACGGCGCAGGAGCTACATGCAGCAATCAGGTCATATCTGGCCGTTCTCAGATACACGGCTGCTAGGTTGCCATACCCTGACCTGATGTATGAGCCTAGCGAGCACTAGCGCGCTATCGACCCAGCTTTAGCGGTCGTTAGAAGTACGGCGAAGGCCGCTTCCTGGCGGTGCGCCAATGTCCGCTGCTGGCGCTTTGCTGACGATGCATGCCAGGGCAACCCCAAGGTCAGCCTAATCTCTCCTTCATGGCAGCAACCGAAACCGACATATGCGCCCTGGCCGCCGCACTGGGCGCCGCTGACCTAGGCTTTGGCGTCGTTGACGCCCTATGCAGTTCATCTGGCGGGTCTTACGCCTGGATCCCCCACGGTTTCGGCCAGCAGGTCGAATGGCGGAATGCGACGGGGTTCTGGAAACTTGGGCCTAAGCGGCTTGGCTGAGAAGGCGTGCAAGGACAGGCTCGAAACTCTTGGTGTCTTGCCCTGGCAGCAGGTCGGCTATTTCGCCTGTCTCGTAGAGGGCGATCACCCGTGGATGGATATAGGAGGCCCGGCAGACCGCCGGCGTGTTTCCAAGGCGGCGGGAGACCGCCTTCATGCAGGCCGAGATATGGCGACGGGCGTCGGCTGGCGACGTCGGCGGCGCCATTTCGCTGAAGGCCCGCGCTGCAGATGCTGTGGCGGCCCAGGTCCGGAAGTCCTTGGCGGAGAAATGATCGCCCATGGCCTGGCGGATATAGGCGTTCACGTCGTCCGAATTGATCGAGCAAAGTTCGCCCTCGGCATCGCGATACTTGAACAGATGCTGTCCCGGCAGGCCTTCCAGCCCGCGCAGCACCCGGGCCAGCCGTTGATCGTTGACCGTGACCCGATGCGCCTTGCCGCTCTTGCCCCGAAACTCGAAGGTCAGGACTGAGCCGTCGATATCCAGGTGGCGCTTGCGCAGGGTGGTCAAGCCGAAGCTGCGGTTCTGGCGCGCATAGGCGGCGTTACCCACCCGGATCAGGGTAATCTCCAGCAGGCGCACCGCCGTCGCCAGAACCTTGTCCTTGCGAGGGCCGCGCAGCGAAAGGTCCCGCTCAACCTGCTCACGCAGGCGCGGCAGGCGAAGGGCGAAATCGGGAAGCCGGTGGAACTTCTCTGCGGCGGCTCTTGTGGTCCAGTCGGGGTGATAGGAATACTGCTTACGACCGCGGGCGTCCCGTCCCGTCGCCTGGATATGACCGCGTGGGTCGGGGCAGATCCACACCTCTTCCCAGGCCGGCGGAATGCCCAGGTTGCGGATCCGGTCGAGAACAGCTCGCTCGCGGATCACGCGCCCCTCCGGATCGCGATAGCAGAAGCCGCGGCCGCTTCGGCGCCGGATCAGGCCAGGACCATCGTCGGTAGACCATGTCAGTTCGTCGGAACCGGCCGCTTCGCTTGCCTTCATCAACATCGTCAGGGGCCTCGCTCGGTCAGGGGCTAGGCGACGCGGTCGAGGCGACTTCGGTCCGGCGCAGCGCGGCCTTGGGCCGGATCTTCGCGCGCGCTCAGCTTCGCCACGGTTTCCGGTTTCGGCGACGCGTCCAGCGCCAGTGCGGCGGTTAAGGCGATGGTGATCATGGTCATACCCTCCGACTCCGTAACCTTCGCGATGACGCTCCGTTCCTCCTGTTCAGGTTCGTACGTTCAGTGGCAGCGCCCGCGACTCCACAAGGGTCCCGAGCCATGAGAAGCTGATCCTATGTGCAACAGCTATCGCCTCCACGTCCCTGTGAACGTGATCGGGGATGTCTTCCGCCAGGCGGACAGGCCGCTACATTTTCCTGATGGCCAGCCCAATCTCCCCGCGACGGACGACATCCATATTGGTGATCGCGCGGCGGTCGTCACCCTGGATGGCGCCACCCCGCAGCTGACGATGACGCCCTGGGCGTGGAAGGGGCCTGGGGGGCGTCCCGTGTTCAACTTCCGGTCGGACGGGCGACGGTTCGATGGATCGACGCGCTGTCTGGTTCCGGCGGACGGCTTCTATGAGTTCACCGAGGCCCAGCCGGGCGAGAAGCGAAAGACCAAATGGCGGTTCGCCATGAGCGGAGCGCCATGGTTCTGGATCGCGGGCGTTATTCGCGACGGCGCCTTCGCCATGCTGACGACGGAGCCCGGTCCGGATGTCGCGCCATACCATGACCGACAGGTGGTGGTGCTGGCGCCGGAGGAGGGGATGGCCTGGCTGGATCTGACCCGACCGGAGAGCGAACTACTGAAGGCCTTGCCGCGCGGGGCTCTGTCTGTGGATCGCGTCTGGCCGCCCGCACCATGAAGCACCCCATGGGAAGCCCGGCTTGCCTCCACGCGATGAACCGGCGACAGTCGCCCGTCCCCGGCTGGCCGCCGCTATGTACAGGCGCAAGCTAAAGGCGTCGGCGCACGAGCTCTCGTGTTCTCAACTGTCCGGCGGACACCACCCCTCATTGTGGCGCTTGGAGGAGAGGGGAGGTAGGCTTGGGCGGAATTGATTTGGGGCGCGGATGCGAACGCAGGCGACAGGCATGATGATCGACCCGACGACCTTGCGGATGCAGGGCGGGCGCCGTCATGCGCGCTGATCTGGATCACCTGCCGACCAAGCAACAGCGCGAGCTGGAGCATGTCCGCACGACCCTGCTGACCGAGTTCGACGCCGCGATAAAAAGCGGGGGTGGGGGCACCCAGTCCTGGCGGCGCGACGGTCGGGTGCTGAAGATCATCCTGTTCGGATCCTATGCCCGCAACGACTGGGTCGACGAACCCGACAACGGCTATCTGTCCGATTTCGATCTTCTGGTGATCGTCAGCCACGAGAAGCTGACGGACATCGCCGACTACTGGTACGTCGCCGAGGACAAGATCCTGCGCGATCCCGCCGTGGGAAGGACGGTCAACATCATCGTCCACACCATGGCCGAGGTGAATCAGGCCCTGACGCGGGGTGAGTATTTCTGGACCGACATCCTGCGTGACGGGGTGACGCTTTATGAATTGCCCGGGCATCCGTTCGCTCAGCCGAAGCCGATGACGGCTAGGGATGCGCACGAGACCGCGCAGAGGTATTTCAATGAAAAGCTGGGCGATATCGACGTCTGGATAAAGGAAGCTCGTCAGCACATGGCTGACGCCACTGTGAGCCGGCACGCTCGCAAGCATGCGGCATTTCGCCTGCATCAGGCGACCGAGTCCGCCTACATCTGCTTCTTGCTTGTCAGCACCTTCTATTTCCCGCGCTCTCACAATATCAAGTTTCTCCGCTCCCTCGCGGAGGACACGGACAAGCGCCTGACCGCCGCTTGGCCGAGAGAACAGCGCGCTGACCGTCGACGCTTCGAGTTGCTGAAGCGCGCCTATGTGGAGGCGCGTTATTCCGATCAGTACGACGTCGGTGCCGATGACCTGACTTTGCAACTGGAGTCGGTGACCCAGCTCAGAAATCTTGTTGTGAAGGCGAGTGATGAACGGGTCGCGAAACTCGCCCGGGACGCCGAAGCTGACGCCTGACTTCAATTCTCGGGTAATGGTGTGGCGGCAGGGGACCTTCGCGCCCCGGTGTCCAGTCCATGGCGGCGGGTCATCGACCGCTTTCGACCGGTTGCCGACGCTGGGAAGGTCTGCTTGCTGCTATCCCTTATCGGGCTAGAGTGTGTGAATGATCGAACTTGAGGAGCGGGTGGAGATGATGACGCGCAACGTCATCATGGCTGCCATCCACCATGATCTCTGGTCGGTCCACATCCATAAAGCGACATGGACCACCACAGAGCCTTACCGCGAAACAATGATGGATCTGTGGGCCGCTAACAGCTTGGCTCATCGCTACTCATTCTATGTGAGGGCGGCGGCGGCCTACGCGGAGGGGCCTAAGGTCAACGGCATCCCCAGGCTAATGCGGGACTGCTCAGGAAAGCTGACGCAGGGTGGTGCCGCCCGGCTATCTGCGCTGTTCGCTGAAGCCAAGCCCCTTGCTGACAAAATCCAAGGACTGCGGAACACTGTCTACGCTCATCAGTCAGTGCGCATGCGCGTTAAGGAGGCCTATGCCGAAGCGAAGATCAGCTTGGATATGGCCCAACGGCTGATGGTCATATCCATCGACATCATAAACGAACTACGCGCCGCTGTGGGCCTGGGAGCGGCCGAGGTTAGCAGGTCGCACATCGATCAGTTCGAGCGGACGATGAGGGCCATCGGCCAGTTCTCCTAGAGGGCTACTTTCCACTTTTAGAAGGCATTCGACGAGACCGCTTCCCGGCCCGTAGCATGAACCCCGTCCTTGCGGACGGGGCTCTGCAGATCAGGAAATGCGTTCCTGCCCGACACCTCGCTGGTTCGCCTGCGGATCACCTTGGGGTGGTTCAGAGGGTTTGACAGTGGTGCGCCCGCCGTCGTCGTTATCGAACGAGCGGTCTTCGCCCTCGGCCTTTGACGTTTCGCGGCGAGCTTGCTTTTGCAGGCTGTCCTGATCCTTGGGGTCGTCATTCGGACCGGCGTCGTTGACCTGCGCGCCTGCCTTGGGTCGGGTTTCGGTCATAGCGACGATCCTTCAGCTTCCAGTGCCAAAGCCGTCGGGACCGCCCGCGCCGGCGGCGCCTTCGCCGCCCGACGCGGGAGCTGGGTCTTCCTTGCCAGGCTGGCGCTGGGCCTGATCGCGCAGATGCTCGCGCTGTTGCGGATTTTCATCCGGCTGGGGCGTGGTGGTTTCCAGATCCTGCTCGCGGTCCGGGTTTGGTTGAACGTCGGTCATGTCGTTTCTCCCTGTGGGTTGCAGGAAGGGAAGCAGCCGTGGAAACGGGCGTTCCTACAGTGGCGGTACACGAAGAGTTTGGAGGCGGGTCGGGAACCTTGCCAGGCCAACGCCGACGCCGGTGCTGCGGCCAGGAAAAAGGCCCCGGCGACGACCGGGGCCTTTCTGGCGGCGTGACTGGGGAGGGCGTCAGATCCGCGGACCGCGACCGCGCATGCCTCCGACGACCAGCGAGACCACGAACAGGATGACGGCGATGATGGCGATGAATTTCGCGATCTCGAACGACATGCCCGAGATGCCGCCGAAGCCGAGCACGGCCGCGACAAGGGCGATGATGAAGAAGATGATGGCCCAGCGAAGCATGGAACGGTCCTCTGAATATTGTTGACGGAGGTGAAACTTCGACCCCTCCATGCCGATCATTCGACTTCCGACCAACGCCCCGTAGGATTGACTGTTCCGTTCCCGCTGGTCGGCGCAGGTGTTCTGAAATCCGGACCGCCGTATTTATCGTCGTGGTGCTGACGACGGTTCAAGTCCGTTGCAGCTTGCGGTCTTGCCCGAGCTCAGGCTTCTCCCCTTTGAGGCTGGCGCACACACGTGGAAGCCGGGTCACCAACCGTTCTGCGAGCGCGCCTCGACGCAGCAGACCGGTCGGCCAGCCTGTGTTTTCACCTCAACCTTGACGGTGAAGGAACCACTTTCGAGCACCGGCTTTTCACGCATTATCTCCGAAACAAGCATGACGGCGTCGCGCCATGCGCCGACGTCGGAGGGGGCCTCCGCCTCCAGCACCATTTCCGGTTCCACGCCTGTGACGAGATAGTCGTAAACTGTCATGCTCAACGTCATACGTCCGAGACCGCCCAGAGATGAGCTCAGGCCAGAACCCGACACAAGGACTCATCTCCAAGCTGGAGCGGCGGGATCGCCTGTCGCAGGATGAGCGTGAGGTTCTCGAAGGCGCCCTTGATGTCCCGGTTTTCCATCCCTCCGGGTCCGTGATTGTGGAGGCGGGCGCCTGGCCAGACGCGAGCAGCCTCCTGGTTTCGGGGCTGGCCGCCCGTGTGAGCGGTCTCCTCCAGGGGGCCCGGACCGTCACCCAGCTCAGCGTGGCTGGGGACTTCCTCGACCTCCATAGCCTGGTGATGAAGCAGATTGATCACGGGGTTGTCGCCGTCAGCGACTGCATTACGGCGACAATTCCCCATGGACGGCTACGGGACATTGCAGAGAGCTTCCCGCACCTGGGCCGGATGCTTCTGCTCGAAGTGGCTGTCGACGGCGCCATCCAGCGCGAGTGGTTTCACCGTCTGGGACGCCAGGACGCGCTGGCGAGGATGGCCCATCTGCTGTGTGAGCTTGACGCCCGCCTGGGCATTGTCGGCCTGTCCGATGAGAAGGGGTTTAGTCTGGCCCTGACCCAGGCTGACTTCGCCGATTGCCTCGGGCTGACAGCGGTTCATGTCAATCGGACGCTGAAGGAGCTCCGCCGGCTGGGGCTCGTGGTCTGGCACGACGGCAGGGTGGTCATAGAGGACCGGGAGAGGCTCCAGGAGTTGGCCGAGTTCGATCCTACCTACCTCAGGCTACATTCCGCCCCGGTCTGATCCGGCCCGCTCTCTCGCGGCAGGTCGGTCCGGTTCGGAACCTGAATGAAACGGGGAGCGGGGGCGGTCGAAGACCTCTCGGGGCGAGGGAAGGCCTGGGCTTCCGGCCCGATCGGCGCCCCCGGGGGGACTGCCTCGACCTTGCCGATGACCTCCGGTTCATGCCCGGCGCTGTCAGGGTGTTCGTCTGGCGAAAGTCCCAGAAGATAAAAGCCGCGATCAGCGAGAGCGGCGAGGAGGTCTTCGGCGGGTGAGAGCGTGACGGCGGGCGACGAGTCTGGGGCGATGTCCATGCTGCATGGTAAAATAGGGCGCGGCGGACGGGGTTCGCCCTGTCTGGTAGCGGACCCAGCGCAGGGCAGGCGCACTCTTCGCCCAATGTCGGGTGGACGTCTCTAGGAACAGGCCGGCGAGCCGCTCTTTTCACTGGCTTCACCCAACCGGAGGCTCCCATGGCCGAGAAGACGCTTGAAAACCTGTTTCACGATACCTTGCGTGACATCTATTACGCCGAACGCAAGATCCTGAAATCCCTGCCCAAGATGGCCCGTGCAGCCCAGGCGCCCGAACTGAAGGCGGCGTTCGAGAAGCACAGGGAGCAGACCGAGGGCCAGATCGAGCGCCTCCAGAAGGTGTTTGAGATCATCGGCAAGCCGGCGCGGGGCAAGACCTGTGACGCCATCGAAGGCATCCTCGCGGAAGGGGATGAAATCATGGAGGAGTACAAGGGCAACGTCGCCCTCGATGCTGGCCTCCTGGCCGCCGCACAGGCGGTGGAGCACTATGAAATCACTCGCTACGGCACCTTGAAACGCTGGGCGGACGTCCTGGGACTGACCGAGGCGGCGGCCCTGCTCGACGAGACCCTGCAGGAAGAAAGCCAGACCGATGTCGATCTCACCGCCATAGCCGACGCGGCCGTCAATGCCGAGGCGCTGCGCCCCGCGGCCTGACGCAAGGGCGTCAGGACGAGAGGCTCGCGACCGCCGCGCGAGCCTCTCCTTTGGGGCATGCCGCAGGTCCTGTTGTTCGCCTGACAGGGAGACTCAAATGTCCGAGAGAAAAACGGTGGGGGACAGGGCGCTGGAGCTGGCGGATTCCGGCGTGTTCGAAACGCCGAGGCAGCTGCGGAACGCCCTCGTCGCGGAAGGCTACACCCGGTCGGATCTGTTCACGCTTGAGGGGCGGGCGACGCGGCGCAGACTCGGAGACAGATTCGCTTCAGGGCATGTCGGAAAGCCGACTTAGGGCCGGGGGCAGGAACAGACCCTGTCCGCCCGCGCTGTTCTCGCGCATCTCGGCTCTTTCTCGGGAAAGAGGTGCAGGTCGGCCCGGTTGCTGTCAGTCCCCTGCGGCGTCCGGGCCGCTCACTCGACGGGCTAGGCCGAGGGTTCGAGAGGCGCTCCCGCTCCGGTCATACGCGGGTCCGGATCCTTGGTCTGGTTGCGGAGGAAGCCCGTCAGCGCCGTTGCCGCGTATACAATGCCCAGCACCACGAAAAGGACGAGCAGAAGCCGCAGCAGCCGCCGGGGCTGGCGCAAGACCGGGGGCTTGTCGACGTCTCTCATGGCGCGACCCCACGGTTCTGACGGCGCATGTCCGTTCTGAAGCGAAGGCCGGGTCCGCCCCGCGGCCAGAATCTTCCTGGGATAGGCATGCTTGAGGAAGTCCGTCGTCAGCCTGATCGTTCCACCGCCTATTCGCCGGTTTGGCCGTGGGGCGCCGCTACGGCCTTGGATTCCGGCGACTCTCGCTGGCGAAGGAAGATCGAAAGAAGGACGAGGACGGCGGTCGAGAGGAACTCGCTCTGCCAATTCTGGAAGGATTCGAACCAGAGTTGGGGATCGACGAGATAGGCGAGGGTGGAGATCGGCGCCTCGCCATGTGCGAGGGCCTCCTCTGCTGCGACCCTGGCGCTCTGGGTCCAGTGGATGATGAAGGACAGGATGAACAGGAGAGCGAGGGCCAGACCGAGCGATCGGGAATAGACGGCGCGGGCGAAGGCGCCCCATCGCAGCGCGGACGGGGCGCCGGGTTTGCGGGATGCGCTTTCCAGGTCGGCGTCTCGGGACGGCGCGTCGGGGTCCCGTGATTCTGACGATCCGCGCTGAATGAGAACGGCGGTCAGAACCACATAGGCCGCCATCTGGAGGAACTCGCTCTCCCAGTTCTCAAAGACGCTGGAAAGAAACTGGGGGCTGGCGACGTAGGCCCACAGCGAACCGCCGCTGTCGCCGTGCCGAAGGGCGTCCTCGAGCTCGACACGCCAGCCGGCGAGCGCGTGGCCCAGAATGCTGGCGGCGAAAAGGATCAGGAGAACCAGGGTAAGGCCGTTGTTGCGCAAGAATCGCATGGCGCCGCTCCTGTCCGGGGCCTGGCGACGGCTCACGGCGCCGCGACAGGCCAGATCATTCATGAAGAACCCCGCCGCCCTGAAGAAGGCGGCGGGGCGTGCGCGGGATTGGCCTGGGCCGGTTGCCCGCGAAGCTCGTCGGTCTTGCGAGGTCAGGTGATCTTCTTTGCGGCTGTGAAGCCCAGGACCAGGAAGACGAGGAAGACGACGACCGCGACGATGGCGAGAATCTTGGCGATTCCGGCCGCGGCGCCGGCGATGCCGCCAAAGCCCAGAAGGGCGGCGACGATGGCGATCACGGCGAAGATCAGGGCCCATTTCAGCATGAGATTTCTCCTTGGCTTGGTCTCGGACAGACCGAACGGCGACTGCCGAAAGGCGGTTCCGGGTGTCGGCCAGGCGACACGGGCTGGCGAAGCCTGCGACGGCTGCCTCCGGACCGGCGCCGCCGGCGGCCTCCTTCCGCATTCCAGCTGCGGAGTGTCCGATACCCGACGCAAGCCGCCAGGCCAGCCTGTGCAGGGGCCTTGGGGCGGGTCTCCAGTGCGGGAAAGCGCTGGGGAAACCGGATCGACGGAGACGCGCTCCCTTCACACACACTCCGGAGAACCGAAATGAAGCCTCATGCCTTCTTCGCTGCGACCGCTGTCGCCGCCCTTGCCGCAGCCTGCAGCCCGCAAGGCGGAAACGAAGCCGTCGACAAGGCCCAGGATACGGTTTCGGCGCCGGTCGGGCAGACCTCGGCGGCGGTCATGGGCGCCCATATGACGAGCGCCTATGTGCCCGCCGCCGCCATGGGCGACATGTATGAAATTCAGGCCGCCGACATCGCGCTCCAACGAGGGAGCCGTGCCGACGTCAAGGCGCTGGCGAAGATGATCAAGTCCGATCACACCGCGGCGAGTGCGGCCCTGAAGACCCTGGCGCCCACTGCGGCGCCGGACGTCGCTCTGCCCACGGACCTGGATCAACGTCGCAAGGGCCTTCTGGATAATCTGCGCACGGCAAGCGCCGCCGATTTCGACAAGGTCTATATTGATCAGCAGGTCGCGGCTCACCAGGAGGCGGTGACCCTGCAACGCGGTTTCTCCGACAACGGGGATGCGCCGTCGCTCGCCGAGCATGCTCGGACGGTTCTGCCCAAGATCGAGGCTCATCTGCAAAAGGCTCAGGAGATCCAGAAGGCGATCGCCGGATAGATGGCGCCGGGGCTGAAGGTGTTTGAATGGTTGGACGGCTTTCGCTGCTTCACGGTCGCGGCCTCTTCCCGGCCCAAGGCTCTTGAGGCCTGGGGCGTCAAGCAGGACATCTTCGCCTCCGGCCTGGCGCGTGAAGCGCCGGAGGCCGAGGACGGCGCGGTTGCTCGCGCCAGTCCCGGTCAGGTTATCGAACGCGGTCTGAGCCTGGGTATCGACCGGGCCGGCCCGAGACCGTCCAGGGCGGCCAGGACCGGCCCGACACCGGCGAAGAAGGGCCAGGCCGAGGTCCTGCTCGTTCGGATCGAGGCCCTGGAACGGTCCATGGCTGAGGAGGTCCGCCTTATCGAGCAGGACATCAGGGCCCTGGAGGCTCGCCGGGACGATCTGCAGCGGCGCTTTTCGGAAGCCCGGAACCGTCTGGCTGGAGAACTCGACGCCGCGAGAAGCGGGCCATGAACATGTCGATCAGGTTGCGCCGGGTCGGTCACAGGGAGACGACGCTATGCAAGTTGAACCTACGAGCACTGACGCCTCGATGGCGTCCACCGGCTTTCTCAACGACGAGCTTCACGAAGGGGGCCACCGGTCCACCGCCATCCAGGCGGTCATGATCAACCGACCCCGCCAGGCGCTCTACGCCTTCTGGCGAGAGTTCCGGAACCTGCCGCTCTTCATGGCCAATGTGCGGTCCGTTTCGGACGACGTGCGGCGCTGGACCATCGCCGGCCCGGGCGGCGTCGATGTCGAACTGGAAACCGAAATCACCGAAGATCGCCCCGGCGAGAAGATCGCCTGGCGCTCGACGGAAGAGGCCGACATCGACCACGAGGGCTGGGTGGAGTTCCGGGACAACCCCTTCGGCCGCGGAACCGAGGTCCGGGTCATGATCAGCTACGACCCGCCAGCGGGCGTAGTCGGCAAGCTGGTGGCGAAGGTGATGCAGCGCGAGCCTCGCATCCAGGCGCGCCGTGAGCTTCGCCGCTTCAAGCAACTGATGGAGACCGGCGAGGTCTCGACCTCGCAAGCTCCCGCCGCCGCGCCCCGCGGCTGACCCTCTAAGGATCGATTTCATGCGCGCACTAACCTGGCACGGGAAGCACGACGTTCGGGTGGACACGGTTCCCGACCCGGAGATCGTCAATCCTCGCGACGCCATCATCAAGATCACCGCCACCGCCATCTGCGGATCCGACCTGCATCTCTACGACAGCGTCATTCCCGGCATGCAGGCCGGCGACATCCTCGGGCACGAGTTCATGGGGGAGGTGGTGGAGGTCGGGCGGGGCAATACCAGTCTCAAGCTTGGACAGAAGGTGGTGGTCCCCTTTGTCATCGCCTGCGGTCATTGCTTCTTTTGCGGCAAGGAACAGTATTCCGCCTGCGACAACTCCAATCCTGCGGACAAGTCCGACGCCTCCGAGGTGGCCTACGGCTATCCTGCGGCCGGTCTGTTCGGCTATTCCCACCTGACTGGCGGCTATGCAGGGGGACAGGCCCAGTACGCCCGCATCCCCTATTCGGATTTCGGACCGATCGTCGTCCCGGACGGCATCGAGGACGAACGCGTCCTCTTCCTGTCGGACATCTTTCCTACGGGCTGGATGGCGGCTGAAAACGCCGGGATTGAGCCGGGCGACACAGTGGTGGTCTGGGGCTGCGGGCCCGTCGGCCTTTTCACCATCAAAAGCGCCATCCACATGGGAGCGGCGCGGGTGATCGCCATCGACCACCATCCGCGTCGCCTCGCTCTGGCCAGGCAGAACGGGGCCGAGGTCCTCAACTATCATGAGGTCAAGGTCCTCGAGGCCTTGAAGGAAATGACGGCCGGGATCGGTCCTGACGCCTGCATCGACGCGGTGGGGATGGAGGCGCACGGTTTTGCGCCCGACAACATCATCGACGCGGTGAAACAGGAGACCCGGCTTGGGACCGACCGTCAGCATGTTTTGCGCGAGACCATCATGGCCTGCCGCAAGGGCGGCCGTATCTCCATGCCGGGGGTCTACGGCGGGATTGGCGACAAACTCCCTATCGGGGCCTTCATGCAGAAAGGGCTGACGCTGAAGACCGGTCAGACCCATGTGCAGAAATATCTCCCGAAGCTTCTCGAACTGGTGATGGACGGGAAGATCGATACGACGGACCTGATCAGCCATCGCCTGCCGCTCGAGGAAGCGGCGACGGGATACCGGAACTTCCACGACAAACCGGATGAGTGGACCAAGGTCGTGCTGAAGCCGGACTAGAAACGGGCCGGACGTACTTCATGGGCTCTCGCCAGGGAGCCCGCGACAGCCACAGGCGACGGGTTGGACCCCGCCTGCGAGAGGAGAGCGCAGATGTCTGGAGGAAAGAAGAAACTCATTCGAACAAGGCTCGGCGTCAGGCTGGAGCGGATCGAGGAGGCGGTTTCCCGCCGCGGCCGGAAGGTCCTGTTTCGTCTTTCCTCCCGCCAGGCCGCGGCGACGCGCCTGATCCTCGATGAGGCCGAAGCCCAACGCGCCTTTGCGCGCGAAGTGGCCGCCTGTCTGGTCGATCCGGATATCAGCGCGCTGGCGAGGCGCGGGCTCCTGCGTGACTGACGACGGCTCGGCGGCCGCTCCGGGCGGTTACCGACTTGGGCTCGCTTGAGGCCAAACAAACGGTGACCGGATGCACGGGCCCGTTCGAACTTCAAGGCGCCGGGGCCCATGCGTGGACGGGGTCTGAACGGGGCAGGCGACCTGCGCCCGAGGCTGGCCCGCCGTCCATCTCCTGAGGAAGGAACCGCCTCCGCCTGGCGCGGTGTTCTGATCGCCGCCGCGCCAGGCGTGTCGCTGGCTAGGGCTGGGGCTTGGCCTTGAACGTGTCCCCGACCACGGTCGCGTCGGGACCATCGGGCCCCGCCGCGCGCTGCGACTTGAGCCCTGTGCGCTTCACCGCCGCCTCCGAAGTCGACCCGTCGGGACGGCCCCCCGGGGTTGCGGCGTTCGCCTTTCGGCCCTCGCTCTGTTTGGCGTCGGTCATTTGAGCTTCTCCTCGTTATGTGGCCCCCGGGGGGCTGCGGCCGCCGACGGCATTGCCGCCGGCCGGGTCATCGAGCGCGCGCGGGCGACATCCCCGATTGGGACGACAATCCATCTACGCCTGAAGCCAGCGCCCCTCGGTCCACAGGGTTCCCCCATTCTGCGGCCACGCCGACCGACCGGGCTGCGGAAGGCGGTCTCAGGGCGAACGGGACGTGACGGCGGCCCGGGGTGAACCTGGCAGGCGCGCCCCAAGAGACCGGAACCCGGCTCAGGGAACGCCGCCCGGCGCGGCGCTGTTCGGCAGGCCAGAATGTGATGGAGCCTGCAATGAGCGACTATTCTTCGACAATGGCCCCGACCGGACGTCCGCTTGCCGTTGTGACCGGCGCCTCCTCCGGGATCGGCTATGAACTGGCGAGGCTGTTCGCAGAGGACGGCTATGACCTGGTGGTCGCGGCCGACCGGCCCCTCGACGAAGCCGTCGAAGGGCTCCAGGCCGTGGGAGCGCGTGTGGAGGCGGTTCAGGTCGACCTTTCGAGTGAAGAGGGCGTGCGCGTCCTCTACGACCGAATTGGCGGGCGTGCGGTGGATGCGCTCGCAGCGAATGCAGGCCACGGGCTGGGGAAGGGTTTTCTCGACGAGTCCTTCGACGACATCCTTCATGTCGTGAACACCAATATCACCGGCACCATTCGCCTGGCTCATCTGGTGGGGCGGGGCATGCGCGCCCGGGGCAAGGGCAAGATCCTCTTCACCGGGTCCATTGCAGGCCTGACGCCAGGCAGCTTCCAGGCGGTCTACAATGCGAGCAAGGCGTTCGTGGACAGCTTTTCCTTCGCGCTTCGGAATGAGCTGAAGGACACGGGCGTAACGGTGACGGTCCTCATGCCCGGCCCGACCGATACGGATTTCTTCGCCAGGGCAGGACTTCTGGACACCAAGGTGGGCCAGGACGAGCGCAAGATGGACCCCGCAGACGTCGCCCGATACGGCTACGAGGCGATGAAGCGGGGAGAGGGGGATGTGGTGGCGGGCCTGGGCAACAAGCTTCAGGCCGCCCTGGCCGCCGTAACCCCCCAGTCGATCCTTGCCGAGCAGCACCGCAAGATGGCGAAGCCCGGGTCCGCTCGAGACGGGTGATGCAATCAGGAAAGGGCGATATCCGCGTCCGCACGTGCGCGGGGTAGGCGGGCGGGCTCCCAGGACGATGGCTCGACGCGAGCCTGCGCGGGCGCCAGGCGCAGGCTTTCCGGGCGCTTCGAAACCTCGCCGCAACCGCAGGAGACCTGGCGCAGTCTGGCCAGATCAATGACCTGAACCTTGCCTCGTCCAAACCGCACCACGCCCAGCTCCTGCAATCGGCGCGCTGCGGCGTTGATGCTGGTGCGCTGCACGCCCAGCATGGCTGCGAAGTCGGCTTGGGTGAGGCGCAGCGGCGCGCCATTGGCGCCGCAGTGAAGCCGGACAAGCCATTTCGCCAGCCGTTCCGTTACAAGGTGAGAGGCGTTGCAGGCCGCCTCGGCGGCCATGAAGTGAAGACGTGTCGGCGCCTGACGCGCCACCAAACGTGTCAGCCAGTCGCGGCCGAGGGGCGCCAGAACGCTCTCCGCCGGCACCCGGCAACCAAGGGTCTCCACAATAGCCCGCGCCGTGGACTGCGGCGCATGGGCGTCCAGCGCCTGATCCCAGCCGTAGACCGATCCCGCCACGACAAGCGAGACGCAGATCCCCTGGCGGCCGGGAAACAGGCCGAGGACGCCTGCCAGGACGAAAAACAGCCCTTCATCATCGTCAACCTCTTCACCCGGAGCGAGCATCTTGAGCCGCCCGTTCGTCAGGGCGCGATCCTGAACTGCGGGCGGTAGCGCCTGAAACACCGGGTGGTCCTGAATTTCGAGTTGGGATCGGGAAGGCGCATCGCGGAGAGTCGTAAGCTGGATCATGGTCTGCATGGCGTACTCCTGAACCGCAGTGTGGCCGCATAGCCGACGGTCGCCATTCACATGGGTTAGGAGATTCCTGTGCGGCGAACGCGATCAGAGCTGAGAAGTGTCCGACAGGCTTCACTTGGAACGCGTGGCGCCGGGCTGGCTTGGAGCCCCGTAGAAAGGGAACCTCCATGACCAGTTTCATTGTCCGCTACAGCGGGAGGGGAACGGGCGTACTGCGCACCGAGACCGTGGCCGCCGAGAACACGCCGTCCGCCGTCGCCCTCGTCAAGCGACGACTGGGAGCGAGTCAGTCCTTCCGGGAAGCGAGGGTGTTCGAAGATGAAGAGCTCCGGTTCAACGTCACCGCGGGCAGGGGGGGCGCGGTTACGAGCGAGGAGCGCGCGCGTCTTTAACAGGCCGACGGTGGGCGCTCGACGCATTGACGGCGGCTGAGGTCGGGATCTGACCATGTTGACCGTTCCGACCTCTGTGGCGACGGCCTGGGATCCAGCGCCTGTTTCTGATCCCGCCTCCGTCTCCGCGCCGTGACCGCCGTCGCCAGATCCGGCCATTGGGAGGATCGGCCCATGGGGGGAACGAAACCGGGCGCCAGGGCCCTCATAGAACGGCGGCGGAAGGATGAGGGAGGAGGAAGGCATGGAGAAGGAAGCGCACCCGGCCGGGGACCGCATCGCCCTTCTGATCATCGACATGATCAATGATCTTGAGTTTGAAGGCGCCCCCGCCGTGCTCGACCAGGCCGAGGCCGCAAGCCACGCTGTTGTCAAGCTGAAGGCCGCCGCTCGCAGGGCGGGCGCTCCGGTCATCTACGTCAACGACAACTTCGGGCGCTGGTCCGATGATCGTCGGCAGATCACCGCCCATGCCAGCCGCAAGGGCGTTCGCGGCGGCGCCATCACCAAACGGCTCGCTCCCAAGGACGACGACATATTCGTCATCAAGCCCCAACATTCCGGATTCTACGGCACCAATCTCCAGGTCCTTCTTCCGAGCCTCGGAGTGACCCGCCTGGTTCTCGTGGGCATGGCGGCCGACCTTTGCGTCCTCTTCACCGCCGCAGACGCCCATATGCGTCAGTACCGGCTCTGGACTCCGGGCGACTGCCTGGTGCCGTCCAAACCGGATCGGCTCAAACCTGCGCTGGACATCCTGAAGGATGGGCTCGCGGCCGATGTGCGCCTCTCGCCAGAGCTGAAGGAACTGTGGTGTTGAGGGCTATCCAGAGGCCATCGAACCAGAATCTACTGGCCCTTCATCGGTCCGGTTCTTTCTTCTTCTCAGACAGGATGTTCGCGCTCGACCTCGGCGCGGAGAAGACCTCCTCCTGTCCGTAATTCAGCAATTCCTCAACGGCCATGCCTTCTCGTTCAGCGCTGACGTAGACTCCGGCGCTGTCCGGCCCGCCGCCTCCGACCCCGACCGCCGAGCCGGCCAGTCGCTCCCTGCGGCTCGAGCCGGCTTTGGAGAGGGCTGCAGCCCTTTGATCAATATCCTCGCGCGTCGAGCCTGCAGTGTCCGGCGCCGTGGGATTGGCGTCCTCATGACCCGCCATGGTGTGCTCCTGGTCTTTGACCGCGTCACAACGACCCGATCCAGGAATCAAGCAGCGGGCCCGCGCCAGGTCTCCATGGGTCCGATACCCGACACGGCCTTTCGGGATCTTCGCTAATCCATGTTGTTTGTCCCATGGCGTCATCGGCCCAGGGTCAGCCCAGCCAGAGGAGGCGCGCCGATGTTCCGACCTTTCGTTCTGCTGCGACGTCTTGCGGCCCTGTTCATCGGGCGCGCTCCCGTCATGCGCGCTGATGAGCGTCCTCGCCGGGCCGCCTCATCCTCCAGCCACCCGGTCCGGACGGTTCGCTGAGGTCGGCTGCGGAGCTGCGCCCGCTGCGAAACAGCGGGAAATCTGCGGAGTCGATCCCTTGAAGGTGTGATGTGCTTCATGAAGGCGGCCCTTCGGCACAGGACGGAGGGCCTTTTTTCATGGAGCGGCTAGTCGTCCAGCTCAATCCAGACCGGAGCGTGATCGCTGGTCTTTGGCCAGGCTCTGACATGGCGGTCCACCTCGGCCGCCCGCAGCCTTTTTCGGAGGGGCGGGCTCAGGAGGAGGTGATCGATCCTCAGTCCTGCATCCCGCGAAAAGCCATTCCGGAAATAGTCCCAGAATGTGTAGATCCTCTGGTCCGGGTGGAGGGAGCGCAGGGCGTCGGTCCATCCCTGGTCCAGCAGATCCGCAAAGGCGCTGCGGACCTCCGGACGAAACAGGGCGTCATCCCTCCAGCGCTCAGGTTTGTAGACGTCCAGGTCGGTCGGCATGACATTGTAGTCGCCGGCAAGGACCACGGGAGCCTTGCTCGACATCAGGGTCGCGGCGTGAGCCGTGAAAGCCTCGAACCAGCGCAGCTTGTAGTCGAATCTGGGGCCCGGGGCGGGGTTCCCGTTCGGAAGGTAGAGGCAGCCCACGAGCACCCCGTTCACCGCCGCCTCGATGTAGCGGCTCTGCGAGAGGTCGGGATCCCCCGGCAAACCTCGGCGGGTTTCGTGGATTGTGGCTCCGCGAGCCAGAATGGCTACGCCGTTCCAGCTCTTCTGCCCCAGCCAGATGGCGTCGTAGCCGGCGTCTCGAATTGCTGCTGCGGGGAAGTTCGTCTGTTGGGCCTTGAGCTCCTGGAGGCAGACGACGTCGGGTCGGGCAGTCTCGAGCCACTGCAGCAGGACGGGAAGGCGCCCGTTCACGCCGTTCACGTTATAGGTCGCGATCTTCATGTCATCGCGCCGGCTTCACAGCGCGGCGTGGCAGGCCAGGTCGCATTCTTACGGGGAGCCGGATGATAGCAGCCTCCTGCAGGAATCCTCTGGCGGATCAGAGCTCGGTCGGGACGCGGGTCTACTGTTCAACATCCGATTGAGGGATGAAAGCTTCGCAGGCCGGCAATATGCGGCTTGCCAACTAAATCCGCGTGATCCAGCCTCATGGTGCGTCTGATTTGACGCCGAGGCGTGAGAACCTCGCTTGAGCAGATCCTGAAAATCCCACTTCGCGCTCCGTGGCGGCGGGTGGCCATCGCGCATGTCCAGGCTCCCTTGAGGGCTAAAGGCGGTGGCGCATGTGTTTGAGCATGTTCTCAACACCCGGTGCTTCGGCCGGGCTCGCCTCATAGCTGGAGGCGAGCCCGTGTCGGATGGATTGGATAAGCTGCAACCAGATGCGCCGATGACGCTGGACGGCCTGCATGGGCGCTATGCGGCGTGGTTCCGGGCGCGGCTGGTCCGTCGCTATGGGGCGCATGACGCCGAGGACATCCTGCAGGAGGCCTGGCTGCGGCTTGCTTCCTATCAGGGTCTGGCTGGCATCCGTCATCCGAAGGCCTTCCTGCTGCGGGTCGCGAGCAATCTGGCGCTGGGGCAGGTGAGGCGTAGCGCAACGGCGGAGCGTTTCGCCGGTGCGACACCCGTCGTGTCGCATGAAGACGCGGACCAGCTGGAGACGGTCTTCTTCCGGCAGATGGTGCTCGACTTGCCACAACCTCTCCGATACGTCGAGACCGTGATCGCCTGCTACCTGGCGCTCGCCGCCGGGCGCGAGGTGCGCTCGTCGCGGGCCTGTCGAAGCCCGGAGGGCGGAGGATGACCGAGGTTCCGGACCTGGGATCGCCCGAAGGCGACGGCGACCTGCTCACGCGCAAGGAGGCCTCGGCCTACCTGGCGCAGTTCGGGGTGCGGCTGAAGCCGGCCACCCTGGCGCGGCTCTGGTCGGTCGGCGGCGATGGTCCGCCCTGTCGGCACGTCCGGGCCAGGCCCTATTACCCCAGGGGGATGCTACGGGACTGGGCGCTTTCCCAGATCTCCGAGGTGCGAAGCGGGGCGCCGGCGGCCGCCCAGGCGCGTCGTCGTGGCTGAGCAAGGCCAGGGCGATGCGGCGGCGGTCGGCGGGCCGCAGGACCGCCTGCTGGCCTGGGCGATCGTGCACGACATGACGGGTCTGAGCCGGTCGACAGCCTGGCGCCTGCAGCAGACGGGCGCCTTCCCGCATCCCGTCGCGCTTTCGCCGGGTCGTGTCGGCTGGTGGGAAAGCGAGCTGACGGCCTGGAAGCGGGCGCGGCCGCCAGGGCGTTTGCGCGCGCCCGCACGGCCCCGACTTCCAGGCACAGGGCCTCGCGCTAGGCGAACGCCTGGGGAGGCGCCCGCTGCGGTCCCCTCGTTGGAGCCGTCCGAGTCTCCCTTGCGCGTGTCGCCGGTGCAGGTTCGCAAGCGCCGTCCGGTGCATCCGGATCAGATTGATTTCGGCTTTTGAGAGGGGCCAACCCAGGCGAGGATCAACCATTGGCTCGTACGTCAGCCGCAGTCGGTTTCGTTCAATGGTGTGCCAGGGATCATGCCTCGTTTCCTGATGTCCGCAGCGGATCGATTGCCTTGGGCTGGGTGGCGAGAATCGACGTTGGCCTCGAGGCCGGAGCGCGGACGTCCCCAACGTCAGCTATGGGTGGTTAGCGGACGTCACGGCTTTTTCGCATGGTGTTCTCGCTCGGCGAGAACCGTCTTTAAATCTGCATACGCGGAGTGCCAGCGCGGGTCGGACTTAAACACGACCAGATGCTGCGAAGCCTCTCGTTCTTCCGCAGATAAGTCGCTTTGTTCTGGAGCCTCTTCACACCATCGCAGCCGCTTGAGGCGAGCAAGCAGCGCGCCCGTTGGCATGGCATCAAGTTCAAGTAACGTCAGAGGGACAACCGCCCTGCCAAGCCCGTGTCGCTTCTTCATAGCGGCAACGTATCAGCCCGTCGAACGTCCGCAACGGGTCGGCTTGCGAATTAGGCATCGTGCTTGAAAGCAGACTCCCGGCAGGCGTTGTCCTTGTGACTGCTCATGGCGCTAAGCCGACCGGATCGCGATGGCGGACAGGTCGTTAGCTGCGTCGATCGGTACGCCTGAAGCTTTCCGTTCGGAATAGCGGTCCACCAACTGCCCGGCATGGGCGCGGGTCAGGATGGTGAAGCGCACCAGTTCCTCCATGACGTCGACGATGCGGTCGTAGTAGCTGGACGGCTTCATTCGGCCGTCGTCGTCGAACTCCATGAAGGCTTTTGCCACGCTGGATTGGTTGGGGATGGTGATCATCCGCATCCAACGGCCGAGCAGGCGCAGCGTGTTGACCGCGTTGAAGCTCTGCGAGCCGCCCGACACCTGCATGACCGCCAGGGTGCGGCCCTGGGTCGGGCGCATGCCGCTCATGTTGAGCGGCAGGTGATCGATCTGAAGCTTCATGATCCCGGAGATCTGGCCGTGGCGCTCGGGGCTGCTCCAGACCATGCCTTCGGACCACAGGGCATGTTCGCGCAGTTCGTGGACGGCGGGATGGTCGTCGTAGTCGACTTGATCCGTCAGCGGCAGGTCGGAGGGATCGAAGATACGCGTCTCGCAGCCCATGAAGCGCAGAAGGCGGGCGGCTTCCTCGACGCAGAGGCGGGAAAAGGACCGATCCCGGAGCGAGCCGTAGAGCAGCAGGATACGCGGCGGATGATCGTTCAGGCCGAGGCCCAGCGCCGGACGGTTCGACAGGTAAGCCGGGTCCAGCGCGGGCAGGTGATCGGGATCGGGCAGGGCGCGAAGACGGGTCATTGGGTAGGCAACTCCTTGAACATGAATGCTGCCGAAGCCGGACACAGGGCGCTAAACTGCCTGGAGGCGGCGATGGCGGTCGGCGCGGCTGATCGGGGCAGGACTACGTAGCCCTGTCGCTGGAAGAAGGCGGTCGCCGTGGTCGTGAGCAGGTAGAGGGTGGTCGCCTTCTGCTCGGCCGCGCTGGCTTCCAGCCATGAGAGGACTTCCGCGCCCAGATCACAGCCGCGACGGGCGTCGACGACGACCATGGAGCGGATCAGGGCGTCGTGGCCGATCTGCTCTAGTCCGCCGTAGCCGATCAGTCCGGCATCGTCCTCGAAGCGGTAGAAACGACGGCCGGGTTGTTGGAGGTCATCCGTGGGCAAGCCTGCGGCTTCCAGTACGGCGATCAGGTCTGGGGTAGGTTCGGGGAGGGGCGTGGCTTTGAAGGTCATCGACAGACATCCTTCGGCGCGGTCGCTGGGAAATAGCGGCGGCCCAGCCACAGGGCGACCGAGACCAGCAGGATCAGCACCGGGACCTCGACCAGCGGGCCGATGACGGCGGCGAAGGCGACCGGCGAGGCCAGTCCGAAAGCCGCGATGGCGACGGCGATCGCCAGTTCGAAATTGTTGGATGCGGCGGTGAAGGCCAGGGCCGTGGCGCGCGGATAGTCCGCCTCGATCAGCCGCCCCATCAGGAAGCTGACCAGGAACATGACGAAAAAGTAGATCGTCAGGGGGATGGCGATGCGCAGGGCGTCCAGCGGCAGGGCGACCACCTCGCCGCCCTTCAGGCTGAACATGGCGACGATGGTGAACAACAGGGCGATCAGGGTGATCGGCGCGATGCGCGGCAGGAAGCGCGTCTCGTACCAGTCGTTCCCCTTCCTCGCGACCAGAGTCCGACGGGTCAGGAAGCCGCCGAGGAAGGGCAGGCCCAGATAGACCAGGACGGCCCCGGCGATGGTCCAGACGCTGACGTCGACCACGCTGGTCTCTAGCCCGAACATCGGCGGCAGAACGGTCAGGAACAGCCAGGCGTAGAGGCTGAAGAATGCGATCTGGAAGATCGAGTTGAAGGCGACCAGGCCCGCCACATACTGATTGTCGCCGCGCGCCAACTGGTTCCAGACCAGCACCATGGCGATGCAGCGGGCCAGACCGATCAGGATGACGCCGGTCATGTATTCCGGCTGATCATGTAGGAAGATGACCGCCAGCGCGAACATCAGCACCGGCCCCAGCACCCAGTTCTGGAACAGGGACAGGGCGAGCACGCGCCTGTCCGCGAAGACGCGCGGCAGTTCCTCGTACTTCACCCGCGCCAGCGGTGGATACATCATCAGGATCAGGCCGATGGCGATGGGGATGTTGGTCGTTCCGACCGACAGGCCGTCGATCCAGGCGGGAAGGCCCGGCACGACCGCACCCAGCAGCACGCCCAACGCCATGGCGGCGAAAATCCAAAGTGTCAGCCAGCGGTCGAGGAAGGACAGGCGGCGGTTCGGCTGCTCAGAGATTGCGGCGTCGACCATCAGCGGACCCTCCGGCCCTCAGCGTCGATGACGACTTCGCCGTCCTCCTTGGTGAAGGGCTTGAGCCCCTCCGCCGGCAGAATGTTGAGGACCGCCTCCGACGGCCGGCACAATTGCACCCCCAGCGGCGACACGACGATCGGGCGGTTCAGCAGGGTCGGATGGGCCTCGATGGCGTCGAGAAGCTGGTCATCCGTCAGGCCGGGATCGCCGAGGCCCAGTTCAGCGAAGGGCGTACCTTTCTCGCGCAGAAGGCTGCGCAGCGGAACGCCCATGCGCTTGACCAGCCCCGTGATCATGGCGCGGCTGGGCGGCGTCTTCAGGTACTCGATGACGTGCGGCTCGATCCCGACGTGGCGGATCAGGGCCAGGGCGTTGCGCGACGTCCCGCAGGCGGGGTTGTGATAGATGACGACGTCCATGACAGCCTCAGGCGCGGCAGGGGGTGAGTTCGGCCAGCAGCGGCTCGCACAGTTCAGCGCGGCCCTGGCAGCAGTCCTTGAGCAGGAACAGGACCAGCGCCTGGAGGCGATCGAGGTCCGCCCGGTAGATGATCGACCGACTACGGCGCTCCGAACTGATCAGACCTGCGCGGGACAGAACCCCGAGGTGCGACGACATGGTGTTAGCCGGCACGGCGAGGGCATCCGCGATCTCGCCGGCGGGCAGGCCTTCGGGCTCATGCCGGACCAGCAGGCGGAAGGTCTCAAGCCGCGTAGGCTGCGCCAGGGCGGCGAGGGCGAGAATGGCGGGTTCTGATTCCATAATTCCAATATAATGGAATTAATGCCGTCGTCAACTAAACCCGCAAGAAGGCCCGCTTGCATCCTGCCTGCCGATGTCGCTCATGGCTCTGAAGAGACTGATTTCCCTTCGCAAGATTCCGAGACCCTTTTCCGGGTGGAGCGCTCTCGGAAACGGTTGAGCAAGGAGGAATTTGTCGTTCGAGTGCTTCGTTGAGCAAGTGTCAGTTCGAAGTGTCGCCGTCGATATGGTTGGTCGCTCCATCTATCTTCGTCTGACTAGCTTCGGTGTTTCGCCGGGACCTAGCCGGCCGGCACGGTCGCCTCAGCGCGGTTTCGTCGACGACGTGCCCCCGGCGCTGACGCGTGTATCGACCTGCGGGATCGAAAGCTCGGGGCATCCGGCGCGGCGCGCCGTTCGTATAGGATTAGGAGCTGATGGAGCTGCGCCATGAATATCGCGATCGCCTACCTTCTGACCCTGGTCGCCTTCGCTGTGATCGACACGGCCTGGCTCGGGAGCATGGGGGATCGGCTATACCGCCCGTTGATCGGGTCAATGCTGGCTGACAACTTCAGGCTCGCGCCCGCCATCGCTTTTTATGCGCTCTATGCTGGCGGTCTCACCCTGTTCGCCGTCCTGCCTGGATTGGCCGAGGGCGGCTGGAAGAAGGCGTTGATCTGGGGCGGGTTGTTCGGCCTCTTCGCCTACGGAACCTATGACCTGACCAATCTGGCCACGCTGAAGACCTGGAGCCTGAAGCTGTCGCTGATCGACATGGCCTGGGGCGTGTGTGTCAGCGCCGGGGCGTCGTCGATAGCGTGCGCATTGGCGATGCGATTGCTTCGAACGCCTGTCTAGCGCCGGGGCGGTCGCGGGAAGAAGGCGCTGGTGCGGGCGACGTAGGCGGCGAAGGCTTCGGGGCGTGAGCGGCGCATATGGGCCTCCAGCAGCGGCACGCCCGATACCCGCGTCAGCAGCCAGTAGATATAGACAGGCCCGCTCAACGCCAACCAACCCCAGGGCCAGGCGCCGCTGAGTTCGATGGCGAACACCGGCCAGGCGCACCAGCTCAGCCATTCAAAGAAGTAGTTAGGGTGCCGCGACCAGCCCCAGAGGCCGACGTCGCAGACCTGCCCGCGATGGGCGGGATCAGCCTTGAAGGCCGCGAGTTGGCGGTCCGCGATGGTTTCGCCGAGCAGGGCGGACGCGAACATCAGGCCGGCCAGGCCGTCCTGCAAGGTCAGGCCCGGCGTCGGATTGCGCGCCGCCAGCAGGATGCTGAGCACCAGAAAGGCCGCGGCCCCGGCCTGCAACATGAGGAAACCAAACATCCTGGGCTGGAAGCTCGCGCCCCATTGGTCGCGCAGGTGGGCGTAACGCGGATCCTCGCTCTCATGAGCCGCGCGGGCGGCGATGTGCAGACCCAGCCGCAAGCCCCAAAGGCAGATCAACGCGGATGTCAGCCATTGGCGCGCGGATGGCGCTGCGTCGTCTATCGGAAACAGGGCGACGCCGACCCCCGCCGCGCCCAGACCCAGCGACCAGAAGGCGTCGGCCCAGCCGCCTTGGCCGGTGCGACGCTGGACAAGCCATGCAGCGGTCATCACGGCCACCATGAACAGCGCCGCCGCGCCCCAGAGCGGCAGCAGTCGGATCATAGCCGCACGAAGGGCTGCATCAGTCGGCCCAGCCATCCTTCGAGCTGGATCTGGCCGTCCAGGGCGACGACGCAGAGGCAAGGGCCGTCCGACACCACGCGCGGCTGGTGCAGAACCTCGGGGTCGGCTTCTTCCAGATCGCCGACGTCGAAGCGTTCGGTCTCGGTGGCGTAGGCGCCGGACAGGACGCAGGTCAGCTCGACCCCGCCGTGGGTGTGGCGCGGCGTTTCGCGCCCCGGACCGATCTCCAGCAGGATGACGCGGCAGTCGCCGTCGCGCGGAGCGTGGACGTCGCGCACTCGCAATCCCGGACCGATCCAGCGCCACCGACCCAGGGCGTAGCGGCGCAAGGGTTCGGGCAGTTCGGGCATGTCGTTGAGCGGCGCCGGGGCCTTTACCTCGCCCGCGCCGGTGTCGATCCGCGCCATGGCCCGCGCCAGGGCGTCGTCTGCCATGGGGGTGGGCGCGGCTTCGCTCAGGAACTCGCCGCCCACGGCCTGTAGCTGGCGCACCCAGGCGTCGTTGGCGGGGCGCAGGGCCAGATGCGCGGCGACCACCACGGCCTCGGGCGGGCTGAGGTTCCCCGCGGCATAGGCGAGGAGGCGTTCCTCGGAGGGGTTGCGAAGAGCCTTCATCGGGCGGCCTCCTCGGACGGTTCGAGGATCAGGCGCAGTTTGATCATGGCGTTGCGGATACGGGATTTGACGGTGCCCAGCGGCAGGTCGAGTTGGCGGGCGATTTCGGAATGGGGGCTGTCCATGAAGAAGGCGAGGCGCAGCACCTCGACTTGATCGGGTTTGAGCCGCGACAGGGCGTCGCGAACCCGCTCGGCGTCTTCGGACAGCACCAGAAGGTCGTCAGGTCGTTCGACCGTCTGTTCCGTCAGTTCGATCTCGGGGACGGGCAGGGGGCGGGCGTCGCGGCGCAGCATATCGAGCCGCCGGTTGCGGGCGATGGTGAAGATCCACGTGGCGGCCCGCGCCTTGCGCGCATCGAACAGGTCGGCCTTGCGCCAGACCGTCAGCATGGCGTCCTGGGCGAAGTCTTCGGCCGCGCCGGGCGTGGCGCCTGACTTGATCAGCCAGGCCTTCAGGCGGGGGGCAAAATAGCTGAACAGTTGGGCGAAGGCCTCGCGGTCGCGTCTCAGCGCCACGGCCTCGATCAGCCGGTCATGCACGAACGGATCGGGCGAGAGCGCGTCCAGGCTCATGCCGGACGCCCGCCGCGCAGGGGATGTGAATGACGAAGCCTCGGCATGCATGAAGCCTAATACGCTTCGTGGAAATGTCTGGATCATTCGCAATCCGATCGCGGCGCCGGTGCGTAATCGGGACATGTCCTATCCTGCCGCTGACAGTTTGAAGATCGCCGTGATCGGCTCGGGCGTGGCCGCCCTGTCGTCGGCCTGGCTGCTGTCGCAGCGCCATAGAGTGACGATCTATGAAAAGGCGGACCGTCTGGGCGGTCATTCCAACACGGTGACGGCGGGCGTGGCGACGGGGGTTGTGCCGGTCGACACCGGCTTTATCTGCTTCAACGACGCCACCTATCCCAACCTGATCGCCTTGTTCGCGCATCTGGGGGTCGAGACCCGCGCGACCGATATGTCGTTTGCCGTGTCGCTGGACGGCGGACGGTTCGAGTACGCCGCGCCCGGCCTGTTCGCCCAGCGCCGCAACGTCCTGCGTCCGCGCTTCTGGTCCATGCTGGGCGAGATCATGCGCTTCTATCGCGAAGCGCCGATCGATCTGGGCGACCTGACCGATCCCAATCTGACCCTGGGCGCCTATCTGAAGCGCGAGGGGTTCAGCGAGGCCTTTCGCGATGATCACCTGCTGCCGATGGCGGCGGCGATCTGGTCGTCGCCGGCGCATACGCTGATGGACTATCCTGCGGAGGCCTTCATCCGGTTCTGCGGCAACCACGGCTTGTTGAAACTGGTCGGACGCCCGCTGTGGCGCACTGTCGAGGGCGGCAGCCGGGTCTATGTCGAGCGCCTGGCGTATGAAATCGATGACGTGCGGCTGAACCACGGGGTGACAGGGGTGCGGCGCACGGATCAAGGCGTCATGGTCCACGACAGTGAGGGCGGCGTCGAGCGCTTCGACCATGTCGTCATCGGCGCCCATGCCGATCAGGCTCTGGCCATGCTGGCCGAGCCGACCGCGCGCGAGAAGGAGGTGCTGGGCGCCTTCCGCTACAGCCGCAACCTGACCGTCCTGCATACGGACGCGGGTCTGATGCCGCAACGCCGCCGCGCCTGGGCCAGTTGGAACTATATCGGGGCCGACGAGGGCCTGTGCGTGACCTACTGGATGAACAAGCTGCAAGGGCTGCCGGGTCAGGACCTGTTCGTCACCCTGAATCCGCCGCGCCCGCCCAGGCCGGACAGTCTGCTGCGCAGCGAGCTGTACGAGCACCCCATCTTCAACTCCGCCGCCATTCAGGCGCAGAAGCAGTTGTGGAGCCTACAAGGGCAGGGCGGCGTCTGGTTCTGCGGCGCCCACTTCGGCGCGGGCTTTCATGAGGACGGCCTGCAATCGGGTCTGGCCGTGGCCGAGCAACTGGGCGGCGTGCGGCGGCCGTGGTCGGTCCAGAACGAGAGCGGCCGCATTCATCTGTCGCCCGCCGCATCGAAGGTCGTGGAGCAGGCCGCGTGACCCAGGCCTCAGCCCTCTATCGCGGCGACGTCATGCACAGGAGGCTGCGGCCCCGGGCGCATCAGTTGAACTATCGCGTCTTCTGGCTGCTGCTCGATCTGGCCGAAATCGACGGGCTGGACCGACATCTTCGCCTGTTCTCGCGCAATCGGTTCAACCTGCTCTCCTTTCATGATCGTGATCACGGCGACGGGTCGGGAACGGCGCTGCGCCTTCAGATCGAAGACTTCCTCGCGCGCGCCGGGGTCGACATCGGCGACGGGCCGATCCGTCTGCTGACCATGCCGCGTGTACTCGGCTACGTCTTCAACCCGATCAGCCTCTACTACTGCCATCAGGCCGATGGCCGGCTGGCGGCCATGGTCTATGAGGTGACCAGCACCTTTGGCGTGCGCCACGCCTACGTCATCCCGGTGCGGAGCGAGGATCAGGCGGCGGGTCTGATCCGTCAGGGCGCGGCCAAGGCCCTCTATGTCTCGCCATTCATGGGCATGGAGATGGACTATGCGTTTCGCGGCCATACACCCGGAGAGAAGCTGGATCTGACGATTGACGGTCTGGACGCCGAGGGTGTCCTGATCACCGCCGCCATGTCCGGCGAACGACGACCGCTGCAGGACGGACAGTTGTGGGCGGCGGCGCTGGCCTTGCCGCTGATGACCTTCAAGATCATGGCCGCCATTCATTGGGAGGCGCTGAAGCTGTGGCTCAAGGGCGTGCGTCTGACCAGACAGCCGCCTCCAGCCCGGGAACCTTTCACGATCCAGCGACGGGCACGTGAGAGCCGTCTTGCGCGTTGATCTTTGGAAATCCCCGGGGCGCGCCGTCCTCCGCGCAAGAGTCGTCTGATCTCATGACCACCACCTTCTATGGCGAACGTAACGACAGGCGGACGGCGTCTCCGGTTTTCGCCCTGGTTATGCGCCTGCTATCCGCCAACTGGACCTGGGGGCGGTTGACCCTCGTCCTGCCCGACGGCGCTCGCCATCAGTTGACAGGCAGTGACCCCGGCCACGCCGCGGTCCTGACCATCCGCGACCCTCGGTTCGCCGCGCGCGTGCTGAAAAGCGGGGATATCGGCTTTGCAGAAGGCTACATGGCGGGCGAGTGGGACACCCCCGATCTGGCGATCCTGCTGGAGACCCTGGTCAACAACTACGACCACATCCGGCGCTTGTTCGACGGCAATCCGGTGATGAACTTGGTCAACTGGTTCGGGCATCGGTTGAACCGGAACAGTCGACGCGGCTCGCGCCGGAACATCCACGCCCACTACGACCTCGGCAACGCCTTCTACGGGGCCTGGCTGGACCCCTCGATGACCTATTCGTCCGCGCGGTATGAAGGGGCGGGGCAGTCCCTACAGGACGCACAGCGCGCCAAATACGCCTCTTTGGTGAGGATGATGGACCTGCAACCGGGGCATAGCGTGCTTGAAATCGGCTGCGGCTGGGGCGGTTTCGCCGAGTTCGCGGCGCGCGAGGTCGGGGCGGTCGTCACCGGCGTCACCATCTCGCGAGAGCAACATGACTATGCGCGCCGTCGCCTGTTCGAGGCTGGGCTGGCCGACCGTGCCGACATCCGGCTGATCGACTATCGCGATGTGGAGGGCCGGTTCGACCGCGTCGCCTCGATCGAGATGTTCGAGGCGGTCGGGCGCGAGTACTGGCCGACCTATTTCCAGAAGGTCCATGAGGTGCTGACGCCCGGCGGCCGCGCGGGCCTGCAAATCATCACCATTCAGGACGACCTGTTCGACGAGTATGACGCGCGTACAGACTTCATCCAGAAGTATGTTTTCCCCGGAGGCTGCCTGCCGTCCGAAGCGCGGATGGCGCCTGACATCTCCAGCGCGGGCCTGGTCGAGGCGGGGATCGTGCGTTTCGGCGGCGACTACGCCGAGACCCTCGCCGAATGGGCCCGACGCTTCGAAAGCGCCTGGGGCGAGATCGTCAGGACGGAGGCGAGCTTCGATGACCGCTTCCATCGCCTCTGGCGCTTCTACCTCGCCTACTGCGAGGCCGGCTTCCGGTCGGGCCGTACCGATGTGATCCAGATGGCCCTGCAGCGCGCCTGATCCTCAACCGTGGATTCCCGATGGCTTTGAGACGCGCGTCCATTCTCCTCGTCGTCGCGGCCGGCGAGCCGTCCGGCCGGTATCTGTGGCTGATGAGCCGGACGGCGAACCCCTCGGATGCGGTCAAGGCGACCATCATGACCCGCACGGCCGCGATCGGCTATGATCTCGCCCTCGTGCGCGAGACCCGGCATCTGCCGTAAATCTGATCACTCAATCCGTGCGTATTCCTCCGCAGAAGAGGGAGACACGAGGATGGCCGGCAAGGGGTTTCGCGGGATGGGGGCGGCGGTTCTGGCCATGGCCACGGGAGCCTGCGCCAGCGGCGCCGCGCCGTCGCACACTGGCTTTCTGACGACCTATGAAGGCCTGGCGCCCAGAACGGACGTGGTGCGCGCCTCGGTCTCGCAGCGGCGGGACGAGGCCTTGGCTTCCAGCATCACCCGGCTATGGGTGGCGCCCGCCGAGGTCTTCGGCGTCAAGGATCCAGTGCTTTCTGATGACGACCGGCGCGCGGTGATGAACGAGGTGGATCGGCAGCTCTGCTACGAATTGAGCGAGCGGTTCGAGATTTTGGATCAACCCGATCCCCAGGCCGGAACGGTGCGCGTCGGCGTTACCTATATTCGGCCGACGCATCAGGCCGGCTCGGCGGCGGCTGCCGTCGCCAACTTCTTCATCCCCGGTCCGATCAAGGTGAGGGCGCCCGGCGGCACGGGCGGCCTCGGCGCGGAGGCCGAGCTGCTGGCGCCGGACGGTCGCCAGGCCGCCGCCATTGTCTGGCGGCGCGACGCCATGGTGGTGGGCACCGATAGGCCGTCGCTGTCGCGCATCGGCGATGCTCATCAACTGGCGGAGCCCCTGGGCGACATGGTAGGCGACGCCCTTGCGCCCAGTGACCGTGCGTTGCGCCCGAGACCTGACCTGGATCCCTGTCGGCGGTTCGGTCCGCGCGTACGGGTCGAAGGGATCCTCGCCGGCATCGCCACGGGCCTGTACGAACCCGGTCTGAGCGGCGGGCGGCGGGCTCCTGAAAGCGAAGCGGACAGCGACTGATCGTGTGGCTCATCAGGAGCAGCCCGGGTGAGCCCGCGCTCCTGGAAGGAGGCTGGCCGCCGCGGACAGTTGCGGGATGCCTTTGACTCAGGCGGCGACGCCGAAAGGGCGGCCACTGCCTGCTGTGACGGCCATGGCGAGCGTGCCCCAGAAACCACGCGTCACAGATCAGCCGGTGGGCGCCTGATCGGGGTCTGGCCGAACGTCCCCAGGTTTCGATTTCACCGTTCAGCCAAAGCCGTTGATCCACGCCTCCAGCTCCGACCAGTCATTGCGGCTGGCGAGGTCCAGGCCGACGGCTGACAGTAAATCGAGGTGGGTCTGTGATACCGAGCCCTCCCGACTAGCCGCCATGCACATCGTCAGCACCGCCTGCTGCGCCCTGCCGTCAGCGCAGAGCGCGAGTGCACGGACCTTGGCCGCCGCCAGGTCCTCGGTTCGACTGGGAGCAACGGCCTCGTCGGCAACCAAAGCAGAAGCTGCATCGGATCGCGTTCCGGTAAGGTGCTCCGACCATTTGACGAGAGCGCAGCGCTTCTCCGGTATATAGGTGTGACGGTCGTAGACGGCGGTGACTGCGGCGCCGTCTTTTGGCGTATGGCCGAGAACGAGCCCGACGATGAAACGGGTGACGCCGTAGCGCCCCGTCAAGGTGGTCGCACCCGTTCGTCGGACATCGTGAGGCGATCGGAGCGGTAGTTTTCTACGCTCGAAGATGCGGGAAAAGGTTCGCGTGATCGCCTGCTCGTCAATGCATTGATCGGCGACGCGCGGGGAGGGGAAAACGAAGGGGCTGTCGGGATCGAGCGCAAACGCCGCCGCAAGCACGGACAGAGCCTGAGGGCTCAACGGGACGACGTGCTGATGATTGGCCTTGGCCCGGTTGGCCGGGATCACCCAGAGCGCGGCGTCCAGGTCGAACTCTGACTTGCGCGCACCCGCGACTTCATTGCGGCGCGTCAGGGTGAGCATGAGCAACTGGATGGCGAGCGCCATCACGGGCTCCGGCCGTGCTGCAAGGCCGATGTTGAGGTAGCCCGGCGGCCGCGGCTGTACGCCGTCCCGCGCAATGTCCCAGACCAGCCGCAGTCCGGCGTCGTCCAGCATCCGGTCGCGGGAAACCAGGCCCAAAGGTCGAGCAAGCCCGACCACGGGGTTGGCGTCGACCATCTCTTCCTGAACACAGAAGGCCATGACGCTGTGAAGAAGCCCGCCAATCGAAGCCGCGCTGGCGGCGGAGAGGCGCCGCTCGGTCACGAGCGAACGCATGAAGGTCTTGACCTCCGCGCGCTTCAAATCGCGTGGCGCCGTCGTGCCGAGGGAAGACGAGATGTGACGCTTCCAAAGGTGGCGCTCGTTGGCGATCGTTCGAGGGCGTTTAGGTCTTCGGCGGCCGCCATGCAGACCTAACTCCGCTGCAGCCCAGTAGGTCTGCGCGACTTCGTCCAAAGTGTCCTGCGGCGGAGCGGGCAGTTGGGCGGCGGCGCGCGCCGCCACGGGGTCGACGCCCTTGAGAAGTTCCAACCTGAGTTCCGTCGCCTTTTGCCGGGCGTCGGCGAGCGACACCTCCGGATAGTCGCCGAGGATCACACGCCGTCGAGGTCCGTCTTTGATCGCGAATCGCACCTCGAACTGCCTCAGGCCCGACGGCCATACTCTGACGCTGAGGCCTCGCGCGCCAGAAACCCGGCGCTCGAATCGACACTCGAGCGGCTTTAGGCCGGCGATCTGGCGATCGGTCGTGATGATGACCTGGGTTGGCATCGCAGCAGCGTCCTGAGCAAATCAGACGCCGCCAGCCTACCATCTAGGGGGGCAATAGGGGGGCAGTTGGTGCAAGATTCGATGCAAACCGGTGCACAGGCGTGCAAATGCCAACTTCAATATATTCAGGAACTTAGGACTATATTGTAATGCGATGAAACACCCTGAAATGGCATTCGGGGCGATTTACACCGAGAGGGTCGGCGGTTCGAACCCGTCGCCGCCTACCACTCCCATCCGGGCCGATAGGCCACGAATCCTTCAGTCGAGCGCCATCAAGGCCAGAAGCGCGAAGCTGGCGAGCCAGTGCTCGCCCATGTAGTCGCCGGTGACGTGGGGCAGGGCGGCGTCGAGGTGGACCTTGGCCGCCTGTTCTCCGACCGCGCGGCGGGGGTCCTGGGCGGGCAGGGAGCCGGTGATCTCGCGCCAGCACCAGCCTCGGCTCAGGTTCAGGCCGTCCAGATGGGCGATCTTGCCGTCGGTGCGGTCGCTGACGCGGGCCGGGGACAGGAGCGTCGCCGGCTGACCGTCGTTCAGGCGCGGCAGGAAGGCGTCGAACCAGACGCGGAACTCGACCTCGGGCAAGGCGCGCCGCATCAGCACGGCCTCCATCAAGGCGGGCGACAGAAACTCATCCTGTGAAGGCTCCCAGGCCTGGCAATCGCGGTCCCCGGCATGCCAGCGCAGGGCGGCGCTGCGGCAGGCGGCGGTCAGGTCGGCGTCGTGGACGTCGGCGTAGTCCAGGGTCAGGCGCAGGGCGAAGGCGGTGTTGTAGTGGGTTCCGACCCGCACCGGATAATCCGCCAGCGGCAGGAAGGCCTTGAACCGCTCGGCGAAGACCTGGGCCAGAGGGCGCAGGGTCTGGGCCCAGCGACGGCCTTCGTCCGTGTCGTGGCGCTCCAGCTCGGCGGCCAGCATCAGCAGCCAGGCCCAGCCGTAGGGACGTTCGAAGCCCCGGCTTTCGGGACGGGCCAGATAGGCGGCCTCGCCCGCGACGTTCTCGGCTGTGAACATCTTATCGGCCAGGGCGCGGATCTGGCCCGCCTCTGCCATCTCAGGATGTAGACGATAGAGGGTGAACAGGGTCCACCAGCCGTGGACGCAGGAATGCCAGTCGAAGCTGCCGAAGAAGATCGGGTGCATGTCGCGCGGCGTGCGGGCGTCCTGCGGTCCCGTCAGCACATGCATGATGTGGTTGGGATATTCCCGTGTCACATGGTCGAGCGCCGTGGCGGCGAAACGGGAGGCGAGAGCGGCGTCGAGGCCTTGCGTCATGATCCGAACCGGAAAGCGAGGAAATACATCAGCAGCATGTTGGCGAACAGCATGACGGCCGCGGTGGGAATCTGGGCGCGGATCACCCCGTTCAAAGGCGAGTTGCGGTCGGGCAATTCCAGCAGATTGGCCGGCACCACGTTGAAGTTGGCGGCCATGGGCGTCATCAGGGTTCCGCAGAATCCGGCCAGCATGCCGATGGCGCAGACGATGGCCGGGTCGCCGCCGAATTGATGCACGACGATGGGCAGGCCGATGGCGGCGGTCATGACCGGGAAGGCGGCGAAGGCGTTGCCCATGATGACGGTGAACAGGGTCATGCCCGCGCAATAGGCGAAGACCGCCATGAAGGCCGAGGTCATGGGGATGACCCGCGCGATCAGGTCGCCGACCACCTGGCCCACGTCGGCGGCCAGGAAGACCGCGCCCAGCGACGCCAGCATCTGCGGCAAGAGGGCGGCCCAGCCGATGGAGTCCATCAGTCGTCGCCCCTCCTGCACCGGGGCCATGACCGGCGGCCGGAACCAGGCCATGGTGGCGAACAAGGCGATGACGCAGCCCAGGCCCAGAGAGATCAGCGTCGTCTGCACCGGCGAGATCAGCCAGGCGCCCGTCGCCGTATGCTTGGCCAGCAGGGTGCCGCCCACCGCGACCAGGGGCACCATCAGGGCGGGAACGAACAAGGCGTTCTTCCAGCGGGCGGCGTTGGCCTGACGCTGCTCCGACGTGGTGGTGACGGGCTTGCCGACGCCCAGCTTGCCGGTCGCGGCGATGACCACAAGGGCGATGACCAGCATCCCGTTGCCGAACCCGCCCAGCCAGCTGCCGAATAGCATGGACAGGGCGATCAAGCCCCAGAACAGGGCGCTGCGGAAGCGCGTCGGGTTCAGCGGATCACGCAGGCTGAGGATGGAGAAGGCCGCGAACATCAGCCCGGTCGCGACATAGGCGTGCTCCAGCGTGATCATCGGCCGCCCTCCGCATCTGCGGGGTCGTCTGGCGCGGCCATGTCCTTCTTCACCTGACGGTCGAACATCAACAGGCGCGCGCCATGGACCAGGAAGGCGACGACGGCGGTGGGGATGGCCCACAGGGAGACGTGCAGGGCTTCGACCCGAATGCCCGCCTGTTCCAGAAAGCCGACGATCAGGACGATGGAGCCGATGGCGATGAAGATGTCCTCGCCGAAGAACAGGCCGATGTTATCCGTGCCCGCAGCCATGCCGCGAATGCGGAAGCGGGCCTTGTCGGTCAGGGGGCCATGAGCGCTCTCGGCCGCGCCCTCCGCCATCGGCGCGATCAAGGGCCGCACCATCTGCGGATGGCCGCCCAGGGAGGTCAGGCCCAGCGCTGACGTCGCCTGACGCACCATCAGATAGATCAGCATCAGCCGCCCGGCGGTCGCCGCCTTGAACTTGGTCACCAGATCGCGCGCTCGCTCCTGCAATCCCGCCCGCTCCAGCAGGCCGATCACCGGCAGCACCAGCCAGGTGATGTGGAAGTAACGGTTGTCGTTGAAGGCCTGACCGAAGCGCGAGATCGTGTCGATCCCGGCCTGCAGCAGGCTCTGGGCGTCGGTGCCCGGCCCGACCGCGGCCAGAACCCCGGTGGCTATGGCGGCGGTCAGGATGACCACCAGCGGATTGATCCGCGCGACGAAGCCCGCGACCACGATCGCGATGCCGATAAGCACAAGCATGGACTCAGATCCTCCCCAGAATCTTTGCCGGAATACTCCCCCCCGGAAGGGTCGCGCGGATCAACCGCGCGTGGAAGCCTCTTTCGCGCCGAAGCCGCCGCCGCCGGGCGTTTCGATGACGAAGACGTCGCCGGGCGACATGGCGACCTCAGCCGTGGCCCCCAGGGCTTCGATGCTGCCGTCGGTGCGTTCGACCCGATTGACGCCGACCGATCCGGGCGCTCCTCCGTTCACGCCGAAAGGCGGCACGCGGCGGTGATTGGACAGGATGGACGCCGTCATCGGCTCCAGGAAGCGCATCCGGCGCACGGCGCCGTCGCCGCCGTCATGGCGTCCTTCGCCGCCAGAGCCGCGGCGGATCGAGAATTCCTCCAGCAGGACCGGGAAACGCGTCTCCAGCACCTCGGGGTCGGTCAGGCGGCTGTTGGTCATATGGGTCTGAACGGCGGCGGTTCCGTCGAAGTCAGGTCCGGCGCCCGAACCGCCCGCGATGGTCTCGTAGTATTGGCGCGTCTCGTCGCCGAAGGTGAAGTTGTTCATCGTCCCCTGGCTGGAGGCCAGGACGCCCAGCGCCCCATACAGGGTATCGACCACGGCCTGGCTGGTCTCGACGTTGCCCGCCACGACGGCGGCGGGATAGCGCGGGTTCAGCATCGACCCTTCCGGCACGATCAGTTCGATCGGCTTCAGACAGCCCTCGTTCAGCGGAATGGCGTCGTCCACCAGGGTGCGGAAGACATAGAGGGTCGCCGCCCGCGCGATCGACAGCGGGGCGTTGAAGTTGGTCGGCAACTGATCGCTGGTCCCGGTGAAGTCGACGACCGCGCTGCGGGCTGCGGCGTCCACGTCGATGCGGACGCGGATGACGGCCCCGTCGTCCATCTCATAGGCGAAGGCGCCGGGTTTCAGGGCGGCGACGGCGCGACGGACGGCTTCCTCGGCGTTGTCCTGGACGTGACCCATGTAGGCCGTGACGACCTCGCGGCCGAACTCGCCGGTCATGCGGTTCAGCTCCTGAGCGCCGCGCGTGCAGGCGGCGACCTGGGCCTTCAGGTCCGACAGGTTCTGATCGACGTTGCGCGACGGCCAGGGACCTGAGGCGAACAGGGCGCGCGTTTCCGTTTCGCGAAGCTTGCCTGCATCAACCAGAAGGAAGTCGTCGATCAGCACCCCTTCATCGTCCACAGTGCGTGAATCGGCGGGCATGGAGCCGGGCGTGATCCCGCCGACGTCGGCGTGGTGGCCGCGCGCCGCTACGAAGAAGGCGGCCTCTGCGTCATTGTCCAGAAACACCGGCATGATGACGGTGATGTCGGGCAGGTGGGTGCCGCCGTTGTAGGGCGCGTTCAGCATATAGACGTCGCCCGCCTTCATGCCCCGTCCGTCAGCGCCGCCGCCGCGCGAGGCGATGACGGTGCGGATGCTCTCGCCCATCGAGCCCAGGTGCACCGGGATGTGCGGGGCGTTGGCGATCAGCGACCCGCCCGTGTCGAAGACGGCGCAGGAGAAGTCCAGCCGCTCCTTGATGTTCACCGAATAGGCCGTGGCGCGCAGGGCTTCGCCCATCTGTTCGGCGCAGGCCATGAAGCGGCTGTTGAACACCTCCAGCATGATCGGGTCGACATCTGTGCCGATGGCGGTGCGGGCGGGCAGGGCGACGACCCGCTTCAGCAGCAGGTTGGCCGCCGCATCGACCGAGGCGCGCCAGCCGGGTTCGACGACGGTGGTGCCGGTGTCTTCCAGCAGGATGGCCGGGCCGTCGACGTGGGCGCCGGGCCGCAGCGCCTCACGACGATAGACGGGCGTCTGGCGATCCTCTCCCGCCATGCGAACGGTCAGGGCGGCCACGGCCTCGGGCGCCGTCGCCATGTCGGCGAACGTCTGCGACGTCTCCGGCGCCTGATCCGAACGGCCGATCGCCTCGACCTCCAGGGTCTCGACCACCAGGGCCTTGTCCTCGGCGAAGAAGCCGAAGCGGCGGCGGTGCGTCTGCTCGAAGGCGGCGGCCATGTCGGCGGCCGCGCCGAAGGGCACGGCCAGAGGGGTATCGGAACCGGCGAACTTGATCTCGGCGCGGGCGATGGTCGAGACGGCGGCGGCGTCGAAACCCTGGGCCGTCAGATCGCCGCGCGCGGCCTGTGTCAGCGTTTCGACGCGTTCGGCCAAGGCGGCGTCGGCGTCGGGCGAGAGGGGCAGGGCGACGGTCGTCTGTCGGATGGCGCGAACCTCGGCCAGGCCCATGCCATAGGCCGACAGCACCCCGGCGAACGGATGCAGCAGAACCTGGGTCATGCCTAGGGCGTCGGCCACCAGGCAGGCGTGCTGCCCGCCCGCGCCGCCGAAGCAGTTCAGCACGTATTTGGTGACGTCATAGCCGCGCTGGATGGAGATGGAGCGGATCGCTTCGGCCATGTTCTGCACGGCGATGGTGACGAAGCCCTCGGCCAGTTCGCCGGGCGCGACGGCGCGGCCGGTCGCCGCTTCGACCTCGGCCGCCATGGCCTCGAACTTCGCGCGCATCGCCTCGGCGTCCAGCGGCTGGTCGGCGTTCGGGCCGAAGACGGCGGGGAAGAAGTCGGGGCTCAGCTTGCCCATCATGACGTTGCAGTCGGTCACCGTCAGCGGACCGCCGCGCCGGTAGGCGCTGGGTCCCGGCGAGGCGCCCGCCGATTCCGGTCCGACACGCAGGCGTCCGCCGTCGAAACGGCAGATCGAGCCGCCGCCCGCCGCCACGGTGTGGATGCTCAGCATGGGCGCGCGCAGGCGGACCCCCGCCACCACGGCGTCGGACGTCCGCTCATAGTCCCCGGCGAAGTGGGACACGTCGGTCGAGGTGCCGCCCATGTCGAAGCCGATGACGCGGTCGAAGCCGGCGGCCTTGGCCGTCTCGGCCATGGCCACCACGCCGCCGGCCGGTCCCGACAGGATGGCGTCCTTGCCCCGGAAGGCGTCGGCGGCGGTCAACCCGCCCGACGACTGCATGAATTGCAACGGCGTCGCCGCGCCCAGGTCGGCGCCAACCCGCTCCACATAGGCGCGCAGGATGGGCGACAGATAGGCGTCCGCCACCGTGGTGTCGCCGCGCCCGATCAGCTTGATCAGGGCGCCGACCTCATGGCTGACCGAGACCTGCTCGAATCCGACCTCGCGCGCGATCTCGGCCAGTCTTCGTTCATGGGCGGTGAAACGCCAGCCGTGGACCAGAACGATGGCGACGGCGCGCAGTCCCGAGGCATGGGCCGCTATCAGGTCGGCCCGCGCCTTGGTTTCGTCGAGTGGGCGATCCAGCGCGCCGCCAGCGGTGATGCGCTCGTCGATCTCGACAACCCGGTCATAGAGCTGATCGTTCAGCACGATGTGGCGCACGAACAGTTCGGGCCGGGCCTGCCAGCCGATCCTGAGCGCATCGCCGAACCCGGCCGTGATGGCCAGCAGGGTCGGCTCGCCCTTGCGTTCCAGCAAGGCGTTGGTCGCGACCGTGGTCCCCATCCGCACTTCATCGACCAGACCCGTCGCCAAGGATCCGGGGGCGGCCTTCAGGATACGGCGAACGCCTTCGACGGCGGCGTCGGCGTACTGCTCGGGATTGACCGACAGCAGCTTGGCGGTCTGCAGAGCCCCGTCAGGCGCGCGCGCCACGATGTCGGTGAAGGTACCGCCGCGATCGATCCAAAAACGCCAGGACATGTTAGCGTCGCCCATGTTCAGTTTCAGGTCTGGCACCCAGAGCCGTGAATCAGGAGAGGATCGCCCATCTGACTGGCGTTTGGGACCCGTGATCTTGCCTTCGTGCACTGTATTTCAAGCTATTTCGATGGCACGGTTGCACAGCGGAATCACACAGCGGGAGGCTGAGATGGCCATCGGCCGTGCAGGATTTGAAGTCTATCGCGGGCGGGGACGGCATGCTCGACGGGTGAAGGTCTCATCAGGCGACGTACTTCTGAATCTGTTCATGGCGTGGATGCGCCGGGGCGGCTAGAGCTGGCTGGCCCTGCAGGTCGAGCTCTCATGAAGCATCGGGAGGAGGGGGACGGAACTTCCCTCGTTGCGGCCCTTTGAAGGACAGGGAGAAAGTTGCTGCGCTCTTGCATGGCTGAAATGATGCACTAGTTACTGTAACAGTTGTTGGCGCAATAAGCGTCGCAGGAACGGTCAAGCCATGCGTCAGCCCGCTGTCTTCTTTGGTCACGGTTCTCCGATGAACGCCCTCGGCGGTTCCTATGCGGATGCCTGGCGCGCGCTGGGAGAGACGATCGGCAAGCCCAAGGGCGTCGTCATGGTTTCGGCCCACTGGGAGACGCGCGGGCTGGGCGTGACGGCGCAGGAGCGGCCGGAAACCATCCATGATTTCGGCGGTTTCCCGGCAGAACTTCACGCCATGCAGTATCCCGCGCCCGGCTCGCCTTCACTGGCGGCGCGGGTGGCGGGACTGACGGGCGCTCAGCCGACGATCCAATGGGGATTGGATCATGGAACCTGGTCGGTATTGGCTCATGTCTGGCCCGAGGCCGACGTGCCGATCGTGCAGCTGTCGCTGGATCGGACCATTGATGCGCGCGCTCACTATGAGCTGGCGAAGAAGCTGCAACCCTTGCGAGACGAGGGGATCGTTATCGCCGGTTCAGGCGACTTCGTGCACAATCTGCGGACGTGGAAACGCGACGGCGGCGCGCCCTATGACTGGGCTATCGACTTCAACGAGGCGGTGAAGCGCGCCTTCGTGAGCGGCGATCACGAGGCCCTGATCGACTGGGTGAACCTGGCGGAGCAGGCCCAGCTCAGCGTGCCGACCGACGAACACTATCTGCCGCTGCTCTATGTGGCGGCCCAGCAGGCGCCGGGCGAGACGGTCAGCTTCTTTACCGACGCTATCGAAGGCGGATCGATCTCGATGACCGGCGCCCGGATCGGCTGACCCAGGCGCCGTCTCAGGCTGTCAGCGGCGGCGGCCTCCGCGCATCATGCTGTCCAAGGCGATCGGGCCCGGACCGGCGAAGAACAGATACAGAAAGACGAAGCAGTAGAGCGCGGCAAGTTCGCCTCCGTTGTTGATCGGGTAGGGGCTTTGCGGCGCATGCACCATCCAGTAGGCCACGGCGGTAAAGCCGGACAGGATGAAGGCGGTCGGGCGGGTGAACAGGCCCAGGATGATCAGCACGCCGCCGACCAGCTCGATCGGGCCGGACCAGCCGGCGAGGGTGGACAGACTGGAGACGTCGAACGCGCCGCCATGCCCGCCGGGCGGAAAGCCCAGGATCTTCTGCGCGCCGTGCTGAAGCAGCAGCAGCCCGGCCACGATCCGCAGAACGCTCTGGAAGCGCGGGGCCCAGCCCGAAATAGACGCTGCACTCGCCATATGTCTTTCCTCCCGATGGCGCACGACCGCCGGTTCCGCAAACCGGATCGACGCAAGGCGCAAAGGCGGAGGTTAGGCGAAGGCGCGAGCTCTGCAAGTCGTCCCGATCAGCCGGCCTTCAACGCATCCTCGACCAGCTTCTGAATGGCGACATAGTTGGTCTTGCCGGTGCCCAGAACCGGAATGGCGTCCAGCTTGATGATCTTCTTCGGGACCGCCAGCTCCGGCGCGCCGTTTTCGCGGGCCCATTCCGAAAGGCGCGCGGATTCGGCGCCGGCATGGTCGGTGACCAGGATCAGGCGCTCGCCCTTCTTGCTGTCCGGCACGGAGACCGCCGCATGGCGATGCTCGGGCCAGACGGCGCCGGCCATGTCCTCGACCGCCAGCAGGGAGACCATTTCTCCCCCGACCTTGGCGAAGCGCTTCACCCGGCCGAGGATGGTGATGTAGCCCTCGTCATCGATGTCGACGATGTCGCCGGTGTCATGCCAGCCGCCTTCCAGCGGCTCGATGCCTTCGGGATTGTCGGGCGAGATATAGCCGGCCATGACGTTAGGACCGCGCAGATACAGACGACCGCCGCCCTCGATGCCCTCGACCTTGTCCAGGCGGTAATCCATGCCCGGCATGATCTGGCCGACGGTGCCGGGACGGTTGCGGTCGGGATGGTTCACGGCCACCACGGGCGCCGCCTCGGTCGCGCCATAGCCTTCCAGCAGTTCGACGCCGCCGAACTTGGTGTTGAACATCTGACGCGTCTCGTCGCGGACCTTTTCGGCCCCGGCGACGGCGAACTGCAGGGTGGCGAAGTCGCCCGGCTCGGCCACGCGCGCATACTGGTTCAGGAAGGTGTCGGTCGCGAACAGGATCGAGGCCTTCACCTGGGGCAGCAGGTCCGTGATCTGCTTGGCGTGCAGGGGCGAGGGGTATTCGAACGCCTTCATCCCCTGTAGCAGCGGCAGGATGACCCCGCCGGTCAGGCCGAAACAGTGGAAGGTCGGCAGCGGGTTGAACATGACCCATTCGGGCTTCAGGTCGATATGGGCCGCGACCTGACGGGCGTTGGCGACCAGGTTGCGCTGGCTCAGCACCACGCCCTTGGGCGCGCCGAAGCTGCCCGAGGTGAAGAGGACCACGCCCGGCGAATCGGGGTCGGTCTTCACGCGGAAACGACGCGGGGCCATGCCGGCGCTCAGGCCATACAGCTTGTCGGCCAGGCCGATGGTCTTGCGCACGTCGTCCAGCCAGATGATCTCGGCGACCTCGCCGAGGGCCTCCATCAGGTCGTCCAGCTTGGCCTGGGTGATAAAGCGCTTGGCGGACAGGATCTTGGTGACGCCCGCCGTCTTCAACGCCGCCTTCAGATTGGCCTCGCCCGAGGTGAAGTTCAGCATGACCGGCACGCGGCCGAAGGCGTGCAGGCCGAAGAAGGTGACCACCACGCCCGCGCTGGACGGCAGCAGAACGCCGACGCGCTCGCCCGGCTTGGTCATGGCTGCGATCTTGCGGCCCAACACGAAGGCGGCGCGGATCAGGCCGGTGTAGGTAAGGGGATGACGATCCTGGTCCTCCAGGATCTCCTTGTCGCCAAAGCGGGCGCGCGCGTCGATCAGCGCGTCAAACAGGGATTCATCATAGACCTTGGGGTCCAGGGCAGCCCGCAAGCACGTCCTCCTTCGGAGAGCTCTCAGCGGCCCTCTCGGTTACAAGAGGCCGGAACCTAGTGACGTAAGGTCGCCTTGAAAAGATGCGTAACGTCGC
>Ga0247823_10000120_pt1 | contig 63238 bp, 51 predicted proteins | sample 13C_PalmiticAcid_2_FD_192426 | JGI IMG/M metagenome (GOLD analysis project Ga0247823, IMG submission 192426) | Soil microbial communities from agricultural site in Penn Yan, New York, United States - 13C_PalmiticAcid_Day30 | ecosystem: Environmental > Terrestrial > Soil > Agricultural land... | reverse complement strand
GAACAGGAAGACGCCCAGGGCGGCGGTGGCGGCCAGGCCCGCCGCCACCAGCAGCGGCAGCTGGAAGCCCAGGCGTCCGGCGTCGGGATGGGCCAGCAGGCCGCCCAGGGCCGGGCCGACCACGAAGCCGGCCCCGAAGGCGCTGCCCAGCAGCCCCATGCGCGCGGCCCGCTTCTCGGGCGGGGTGACGTCGGCCATGTAGCCCTGGATGGTCGAGATGTTGCCGCTGGCCGCGCCGCTGAGGAAGCGGATGACGAAGGCCGCCGCGATGGTCGGGGCGAAGGCCAGGGCCACGTACGAAGCGGTGTTGGCCAGGATGGTGACGATCAGCACCGGCCGTCGGCCGATGCGGTCCGACAGGCGGCCCCAGAACGGCTCGGCCAGGAACTGGCCCAGCGAATAGGCCGAGAACAGCGCCGTCACCTGCCAGGGGCTGGCGTTCAGCGCCTTGGCGTAGAAGGGCAGCAGCGGGATCACCAGGCCGAAACCGACCAGGTTGATGAACACCACCAGCAGCAGGACGTAGAGGGCGCGGGAACTGTGGACGGGCGCCGGCGGGGCGGCCGGAGCGGCGGGCATGGACATGACGGGAACCTTCGAGGCGGCTCCTCTACGCCCGATGGTCCGAAAAAGCGACTGAAATTTCAGTTTCCGGGTGCGGAGGATGTTTCCGACCGCTGGATGGTGATGGACTTGGCCTCGAAGCGGGCGTCGCCGAAGGTCGCTGCGAAGGCCACGTCGGCGGCGTCGCGGCCGAAACCGATGGGGACAAGGCCGGCCAGCGGCGCGCGGCGGGTCGGGTCGAAGGTGCGCCAGGCGCCGCCGAGATAGACCTGGAACACCGCGTGGAAGTCGGACGGCCGCAGGTCCAGCGCGTAGCAGGAGACGAAGCGCGCGGGCATGTCGAGCGCCCGGCACAGGGCCACGCCAAGATGGGCGAAGTCGCGGCACACGCCGACGCGGTCGACCAAGGTGTCGAGGGCGCTGGTTGCGCCGCTGCTGGTCCCGGCCTCGTAGGCGATCGAGGCGGCGATCCAGTCGGTGATCGCCTGTGCCTGCCCCAGGCCCTGGGGTCGGGCCCCGAAGGTCTGGCGGGCGAAGGCGGTCAGGCGATCGGACGGGCAGTAGCGGCTGGGATTGAGATAGGGCAGCACGGTGAGCGGCAGGTCGTTGACCACCTCGCCGCCGATGAAGTCGCGCTGGTCGACGACCGACCGCCGTTCGACCTCGGCGACATAGCCGATATCGAGCGGTCCGGGCTGGGCCAGGAAACGGATGAAGCGATTGCCGGCGAAGGCGTCGACGATGAAGTCCGCCGTGATCCCCGGGGGCAGCAGGATGGTCTCGTCATTCACGTCCTGCTCGGCGCCGTCGGCGGCCTGGATCGCCAGGATGAAGCTCGTGGGCGTCCGCACGTCGTAGCGCAGGCGGCAGTCGATCGAGAGACGCATGGCGCGGGTTCCGAAGGAGGACAGCGTGAGGGCGGCGTCCCTAAACGCCCGACGGCGGCGTTTGGGCCCGGGCCGCCATGCGGGCGTCCTCGGCGTCGGCCAGTTCGCTCCACGTGCGGGCGGCCTGCTCGTGCTTGGCCTGGACGTGCGGCAGCGAACTTGCGCCGGCGGCCTGGAGGGCCGTGGCGGCGAGCGCGCGGTACTCCGGCGCGCGAAAGGGATGTCTCAAGGGGCGAAGCTCCTGCCGAAGGCAAAGTCCGTGACGGGCTTCACCGGCTTCATATGGGGACGAAGCGCGGCGATTACGAACTCGAGGCTCGGCGGGGCGCCGAAGGGTCAACAGATGAATGTCCTTTTCTGTCCGTTCTTCGTCCGTCGCCTTGCTTACCCCGCTTGAACACGAAGCCTAGCTTGCGCCATCTTCCAAGCCACGGAGACGCAACAAATGTCCGCCGCCACCGCCCTCATCGTCGTCGACGCCCAGGATTCCTTCCGCCAGCGCGCCTCGTGGGACCCCGCGATCGCCGGAGCCTACCTGGAGCGCCAGCAGGCGCTGATCGACGGCGCCAAGGCGCGAGGCCTGCCGGTCGTGCAGATCCTGCACGTCGAGGCCGAGGGGATCTTCAGCCTGGCCTCGGGCCACGTGCGCACCGTCGAGGGCCTGTCTCTGGCGCCCGACGTCACCTTCCACAAGCCCAGCCACAGCGCCCTGGTGGGCACCGGCCTGCTGGTCTGGCTGATCCAGAACCGCATCGGCCGGGTCATCGTCAGCGGCATCCGCACCGAGCAGTGCTGCGAGACCACCACGCGCCACGCCTCGGACCTGGGTTTCGCCGTCGACTATGTCACCGAGGCCACCCTGACCTTCGACATGACCGACCGTCACGGCCGGGTGTTCAGCGTCGACGAGATCAAGGCCCGCACCGAACTGGTGCTGCATGAGCGCTTCGCCCGCATCGTCACCGTCGAGGAGGCCCTCCTTGCAGCCTAGAGAGCCCGCCGCATGACCGATCCGTCGCCCGCCGTCATCCCCGTCTATGTCGTCCTGCCGCCGCGCACTCTGCTGCTCGACGTGGCCGGGCCGATGGAGGTGCTGCGGCGGGCGGCGATGGAGCCCGGCGCGCCGAGCTTTTCCGTACGCTATGTCGCCGCCCGGCCGACGATCGACAGTTCGGTCGGCCTGGCGCTGGCCGGCCTGGCCCCGCTGCCTGACGCCTTGCCGGACGGCGCGATGGTCGTGGTCTCGGGCAACGTCGACCAGGTGCTGGGCGGCCCCGGCCCGACGGACCAGGACGCGGCCGACGAGGAGGCCATCGTCGCCTGGCTGGCCCGCGTCGTTCGTCCCGGCGTGACCCTGGCCTGCATCTGCTCGGGCGCGCTGCTGGCGGCGCGGGCGGGACTGCTGGCCGGCAAGGCCTGCACCACACACCATGTCTGCATCGAGGACCTGACGCGCCTGGCCCCCAGCGCCCGCGTGCTCGAAGACCGCCTGTTCGTCGAGGACGGCGAGCGGCTGACCAGCGCGGGGATCACCTCGGGTGTCGACCTGATGCTGCACCTGGTCGCCCGGCTGCGCGGGCCGGCCCTGGCCGTGTCGATCGCCCGGCAGATGGTGGTCTATCTGCGCCGGGGTCCCGCGGACCCCCAGCTGTCGCCGTGGCTGGAGGGGCGCAACCACGTCCATCCAGCCGTCCACCGCGTGCAGGACGCCATCGCCGCCGACCCGGCCCGCGACTGGAGCCTGGAGGCGCTGGCCGATCTGGCCGCCGCCAGTCCGCGTCACCTGTCGCGACTGTTCAACGCCCACGCCGGCATGAACCTGACCGACTACGTCAACCGCCTGCGGCTGGCCCTGGCCAGCGAGATGCTGTCGGCGACCCGGCTGGACATGGAAAGCGTCGCCGAGCGGGCCGGCTTCGCCTCGACCCGCCAGTTGCGCCGCGTCTGGCGGCGGCATCACCCGACGCCGCCCAAGGCCGCCCGGGCGGCCGGCTAGGCTCAGCCGCGCGTGCGGATCCAGCCGGTCAGCGACAGGCGCGGCCCCGCCGCGTGCGGCGTGACATAGCTGACGGCGTGCTTCTGCGGCACGCGGAAGATGTTCAGCGCGTTGAAGCTGGGCGTGTAGCCCTCGGCCACGTGGCCGTCGCCGTCGAGGAACAGCAGCAGGCCGCCCCAGTCGCTGCGCCACCGCGGCGTCAGGTTCAGGACATAGGCGTAGAGCCGGTTCTTGCCGTCGGCGTGGTCGTCGTGCTCGGTCAGGAAGTGGCCGGGCCGATAGCGGGTGGCCTGGCAGTCGCAGTATTCGGGGCGATCATCGCCCGTCAGGTCGCGCACGAAGCCGAGGAAGGCCTCGCCGTTGATCAGGTCGTAGGCGGCCTCCAGCAACCGGCCCTCGCGGCGGCCGGCCTCGATCTCGTCGCTGACCCGGAAATTGTCGAATCGAAAGCCGAAGCCGGTGCGGGTTTCCTCGGCCACCTGGCGGTCGAGCGCGGCGTCGTCGGCCGCCGACAGGGCGCCGGGGCCGTCCAGCGGCAGGTTCCAGAGCCTGGTCCCCACGCCGACCACGCCGCTCCAGGGGGTGTCGATGGTCAGGGCCGCGTGCAGGCGGGAGGCCGAGTCGGCGGTCAGGAACCCCGGTACGTGCAGCCGGCCGCTGGCGGCGAAGGCCTCGCGCCAGGCCTTGGGCGTCAGGCTGGGGTCCAGGGAGAGCGGGGCTTGCTTGGCGGCGGGCTGTGACATCGGGGCGAACCAGAAACGAAAAACGCCCCGGCGAGGCCGGGGCGTCTTCGAAGATAGGGCCTAAGCTTAGCGGGGCGCCAGGATCATGATCATCTGGCGGCCCTCCATGCGGGGCTCGTACTCGACCTTGGCGATCTCGTCGAAGTCGGCCTTGACCTTGAGCAGCAGCTTCATGCCGAGCTCCGGGTGAGCCATTTCACGACCGCGGAAGCGCAGGGTGACCTTGACCTTGTCGCCTTCCTCGAAGAAGCGGTGCATGGCCTTGGCCTTCACCTCGTAGTCGTGGATGTCGATGTTCGGGCGGAGTTTGATCTCCTTGAGCTCGACCACCTTCTGACGCTTGCGGGCCTCGTTCTTCTTCTTCTGTTCCTGGAACTTGAACTTGCCATAGTCCAGGATCTTGCAGACAGGCGGGTTCGCGTTCGGAACGATTTCCACCAGGTCCAGCCCAGCTTCCTCGGCCGCCTCCATGGCGGACGCGGTCGGCATCTCGCCCTGCTTCTCGCCGTTCTGGTCGATCAGCAGCACGCGGGGGACGCGGATTTCATCGTTGATACGCGGTCCATCCTTGACGGGCGGCGCTTGCATGGGACGGCGAATAGGGGCGGCTCCGGAATTGTTGTAGAGGATTTCGCGCGGCGCCCATGGGGCGTCGCGTTGAGATGATATATGACGCTAGACACGGGCGCTATCAAGCGTCCGCCGCGACAAGAGCGTTCCATGCCGCCGCAGATCGGCGGTTAAAGGGGCGACAGGGTGGAAACGCGATCGGGACGGGCGGCCGTTTCCCATCCCTCCAGACGACGATTCGACGCCCTTGAACGCCGCCGCCGCCTCCTCCGTCCCGCCCATGCCCGCAACGCGCCACACGCTCATAGAAGACGTCCACGCGCTGCTGATCGGCACGAGCTTCATCGCCGTGGGCCTGACCCTGCTGAAGACCGCCGGCCTCGTGACCGGCGGCATCGCCGGGATCGCGCTGATCGTCTCCTATCTCGGCGGCTGGCCGGTAGGGGTGGTGTTCTTCGTCCTGAACCTGCCGTTCTACATCTTCGCCCAGCGGGCCCTGGGGTGGACCTTCGCCTTCAAGACCCTGGCGGTGAACGTGGCGCTGACCGGCCTGACCCTGGCCCTGCCGTACTGGCTGAAGCTGAAGGGCGTGGATCCGATCTTCGCGGCGGTGTTCGGCGGCACCATCATCGGCATGGGCATTCTCGCCCTGGCCCGCCACCGCGCCTCGGTCGGCGGCATCGGCGTGCTGGGCCTGTGGCTGCAGGAAAAGCACGGGATCAGCGCCGGCAAGGTGCAGATGGGCACCGACGTCCTGGTGGTGGGCGCGGCCTTCATGGTCGTCAGCCTCGACAAGCTGCTGCTGTCGATCCTGTCGGCGGTGGCGCTCAGCGTCGTCATCATCGCCAACCACAAGCCGGGCCGCTACGCCGGCTATTGACGGCGATGTTCATTGCCCCTCTGGGGCCAAGCTGGCATACGACGCGCGACGTAGCGTGCGTTAGCGCTACCAGGAGTTCCGCATGACCCGTCCCGTCCTGGCGACCGCCCGCGCCCGCGTCGAACTGCTGCCCGAGGTGGGCGGTTCGATCGGTCGCTTCGTGTTCGACGGCCGCGACGTTCTGCGCCCGACGCCGGAAGGCGCGACCGACGCCCTGAACGTCGGCTGCTTCCCGCTGGTCCCGTTCTGCAACCGCATTCCGAACGGCCGCTTCACCTTCCAGGGCCGCGATGTGGCGCTGGCCCCGAACCTCGGCGGTCATCCGCATCCGCTGCACGGCCAGGGCTGGCGCGCAGCCTGGACGGTGACGGGCCTTTCCGACACCCGCGCCGTGCTGACCTACGACCACGCCCCGTCCGACTGGCCCTGGGCCTACCGCGCCGAGCAGATCCTCGTGCTGTCGGACGAGGGGCTGCGCATCGAGCTGTCGGTGACCAACACCGGCACGCAGGTGATGCCGGCGGGCCTTGGGCTGCACCCCTATTTCGCCGCCCGTCCGGGCGAAGGCCTGAAGATGGACGTCGACGGCGTCTGGATGGTCGACGCCGACGTGCTGCCGACCGTTCACCACCAGGGACCGTGGATGCGCGACTGGACCGTGGGCGCGCCGACCGCGACCGACAGCCTGATCGACAACTGCTGGACGGGTTTTGGCGGCAAGGCCGTGCTGTCGGCCCCGGAAGGGACCTCGACGATCATCGAGGCCTCGGACAACTGCCGCTGGGCCCACGTGTATTCGCCGCCGGGCGCCGACTTCGTCTGCGTCGAGCCGACCTCCAGCCGTCCCGATCCGTTCGGCCCCGGGTTCGACAAGGGCGAGACCGGGATCGTCGCCCTGGCCCCGGGCGAGAAGGCGTCGGTCTGGATGACCTTGACGATCGCATGATCGCCGACCTGCTCGATTTGCGCCGGATCAAGGCGCGCTGGACCGACACCGGCTTGACTGGCGCCATGTGCGCCCCTTCGCCCGCCCGTCCGCTGGTGATCATCGTCGAGCCCGACGAGGCCCTGCGCGAGGCCCTGGCCTTCGCCCTGGAAACCGAGGGCTACTGGCCGCGCGCCTTCGCCTGCGTGGCCGAGGTTCCGCTGGCCGAACTGATCGCCGCCGACTGCCTGGTGCTGGACGTCGACCTGCTGGCCCTGGCCTCGCTGCGCGGCAAGGGCGTGCGCACCCCCGCCGTGCTGGTGGCCGAAGGCCCCGTGGACCTGACCGTCACCGACGCCCTCTGGGCCGGCGTCGCCCACAAGCCGCTGATCACCGACGCCCTGAGCGTGCAGGTGAAGAAGGCGGTGGGGGCGTAATCCAGACCCTCTCCCTGAAGGGGAGGGCGAAGGGCCGGAGGGGGAAGTCCCTCCCGAGGCCTGAGACGCCCTAGGGGCGGGTAGTCACATCCCCCTCCGTCGGCTTCGCCGACACCTCCCCCTTCAGGGAGAGGATTTTCAGTTCCGCACCGACAGCGTCATGCGCACCAGGGCGGCCAGGTTGTCGGCGTGCATCTTGCTCATCAGCTTGGCGCGGTAGATCTCGACCGTGCGCGGGCTGATGCCCAGGTCGCGGGCGATGATCTTGTTGGGGTGGCCGGCGACGACGCCGTCCAGCACCTGGCGCTCGCGCTCCGACAGGGTCTCCATCCGCGCCAGCACCTGGGCCTGGTCGTCGCTGACCGTGGGCTGGGGCGCGGCGGCCAGGGCGCGCTGGAGGGCCGCCAGGATACGCGCTTCGGAGAACGGCTTTTCGATGAAGTCGACGACGCCGTCGCGCATGGCCTCGACGGCCATCGGGATGTCGCCGTGGCCGGTGATCATCACCACCGGCAGGGCCGAGCCCTCGGCCTTCAGGCGGCGCACCAGCTCCTGGCCGGTCATGCCGGGCATGCGCACGTCGGTGATCACGCAGCCGGATTCGATCTCGCCCAACTCCGACAGGAAGGCCAGGGCGCTGGCGTAGGTGCGTACGCGGAAATCGGCCGTCTCCAGCAGGAAGGCCAGCGAGTCGCGGGCGTCGGCGTCGTCGTCGACCACGTGCACAACGGCGTCGCTCATCAAATCGTCTCCTGGTCGGCTGCAGGCGTGCGGGTCTTGGACGGGGCGGGGCCGGGCGGCAGGGTGAAGCGGAACACCGTGCCGCCGCCGGGATTGGCGTCGGCCCAGATGCGGCCGCCGTGCGCCTCGATGATCGAGCGCGAGATCGACAGACCCACGCCCATGCCCTCGGCCTTGGTGGTCATGAACGGCTGGAACAGGCGCTCGCGGAACTCGTCGTCGACCCCGGCGCCGGTGTCGGCCACCGACACCTCGACCGTTCCGTCCTCCAGCCGGCGGCTGGCGACGGTGAGGCGTCGCACGGACTGGCCGTCCATGGCCTCGAGGGCGTTGCGGATCAGGTTTACCAGCACCTGCTGGATCTGCACCCGGTCGGCGAAGACGGCGTCGCAGGCCTCGTCCAGGGCGATGGTGACCTCGGCCTGGCCCTCGCGCACGCCGATCAGGGCCAGGGCGCGGGCGTCGTCGACCAGTTCCGACAGGCTCTCGACGTCGCGCTCGGTGGCGCCGCGCCGCACGAACTCGCGCATGCGGTGGATCACGTCGCCGGCCCGCAGCGCCTGGTCGGAAGCGCGGTCGATCGCGTCGCGCACCTTGGCCTGGTCCTCGGGACGGCCGCGATCCATCAGCCGGCGCGAGCCGGTCAGCAGGTTGGCGATGGCCGACAGCGGCTGGTTCAGCTCGTGGGCCAGGGTGGTGGCCATCTCGCCCATGGCCGTCAGGCGCGAGACGTGGACCAGTTCGCCTTGCAGCTCCTGCAGGCGGGCCTCGGTGGCGTGGCGCTCGGTCAGGTCGCGGATGAAGCCGGTATAGGCGCGGGTCGGGCCCTTGGTCTCGCCCACGGCCAGTTCCATGGGGAAGGTGGTGCCGTCGCGGCGCAGGCCGGTGACGACGCGGCCGACGCCGATCACCCGCTTCTCGCCGGTCTGCTCGTAGCGCGCCAGATAGTCGTCGTGGGCGGTCTGGTGCGGTTCGGGCATCAGCATGCTGACGTTCCTGCCCACGGTCTGGGCGGCGCTCCAGCCGAACAGCCGCTCGGCGGCCGGGCTGAACGAGGTCATGATCCCGCGCGGATCGATGACGACCACCGCGTCGGGCACGGTGTCGAGGATCGAGCGCAAGTGGCTGGTCATGGCCACGGTGCGGCGGCGGGCGGCGTGGAACCAGCCGCCGCCGATCGACATGCCCACTCCGATCATCAGGAACACGATGCTCGACACCGCCGTCGCCTGGTCCGGGTGCGGCGAGAAGGTCAGGAACCAGACGATGGCCGAGGCCGCGACCGTCGAGATCAGGCCGGGCACGAGGCCGCCCAGCGCGGCGCTGACCAGCACCGACGGCACGAACAGCAGGAAGGCGGCCGGGGCGGCGTAGCGGCTGGGCAGGGCGAAGAAGAGCAGGGCGCAGGCGGCGATCATCGTCGCCGAGGCCAGGAACACGCCGGGACGCAGCTCGCTGTGCAGCGGGCCGGGAGCACGCGGGGGAGCGGCCATGGGCCTCAAGGCTTCGCCGGTTCGATCATGGGCCGGCTTATAGCCGACGCGGCGGGCCGCGACACCGTTTCCACGGCCATCGCCTGTTCGCAGAGCGTCAGCGGAGCCTTCCGGTGGCTGACCAGCACCAGGCCTTGCCCGGTTTTGCGCAGGCGGGCGTCCAGCCGCGCGATCACCTGGGCCTCGGTGGCGGGATCCAGGCCTTCGGTCGGCTCGTCGAGCAGCAGCCAGGGGGCGTCGCGCAGCAGGGCGCGGGCCAGCGACAGCCGCCGGCGCTCGCCGCCCGACAGCCGCTCGCCGGCCTCGCCCAGCCAGGCGTCCAGGCCCTGGGGCAGGGCGCGCACGCGATCGGCCAGGGCCGCGTCGTGGAGGGCGGCCCACAGGGCTTCGTCGGTGGCTGCCGGAGCAGCCAGCTTCAGGTTCTCGCGCACCGTGCCGGCCAGCAGGGCGGCGTCCTGCGGGGCGTAGGCGAAGACCGGGCGCAGGGCGGCCGGCGACAGGTTCGCGCCGTCCTCGCCGTCCAGCGCGAAGGCGCCGGCCGGGGCGGGACGCAGGCCGACCAGCTGTTCCAGTCGCGTGGTCTTGCCGCTGCCGGTGGGGCCGGTCAGGGCCAGGCGCGCCCCGGGGGGCAGGTCCAGGCCCTGCAGGCGCAGGACGGGGCGGCCGGGCTTGGCCGGCGGCGTGTCCTTGGGCGCATGGCGCAGAAGGGCGTCGAGCCGTTCGCCGGCCGCTTCGGCCGCGCCGTCCTGGTCGAAGGCGCGGGCGATCGGGGCGGCGGCCTCGACGGCCATGACGGCGGCCAGCGCGGCCAGGGCCGCCAGCGGCGCCGAGGCCGGGGCGGCCAAGGCCAGCACGGCGGCGACGGCCAGGCCGGTCAACGCGCCTTCCGACAGGCCGAGGATCCCCTGCGCCCGGGCGGCGCGCACCTTCAGGGCGTCCAGCCGGTCGCCCAGCGCGGCGATGCGGTCGAGGGCGGGCCCTTGCGCGCCATAGACCTTCAGTTCCGGCGCGGCGGCGGCGAAGGCCGCCAGGGCCTCCTTCAGTTCGCCCGCCGCCGTCTGGATCGCCGCCCCGGCCGGAGCGCTGAGCCGCCGGGTCAGGACGCGGGCGAGGACGAGGTGGGCGGTGACGGCGACCAGGATGGCCAGGGCCGGTCCGATTCCGGCGAGAGCGGCCAGCGCTACCGCCATGCCGACCCCCGCGCCGGCGCCCCACGGCGCGGACAGGCGCACGAAGCGGGTCTCGACGGCGTCGACGTCCTGCACCAGGCGGGCGGCGGCCTCGCCGCGCGAGATCGCCAGGGCCTCGCGCGGCGGTGCGGCGGCCAGGGCGGCGAACAGGCGCGGTCGGATTGCGGCCAGGGCGTCCAGCGCGGCCGCGTGGCTCTGCAGGCGCTCGCCGTAGCGGGCGACCGTGCGCAGGATGGCCAGCAGGCGGATGGTGGCGCTGGGCAGCAGCACGTTGAAGGCCTGGGCCGTGGCCAGGCCCGCGACCCCGGCCAGGGCCGCGCCGGTGATGAACCAGCCCGACAGCCCCAGCAGGGCGGTGGAGCCGGCCCCGACCACGGCGGCGGCGACGGCGGCCGTGACCAGCGGAGCGGCCTGGCGGCGGCGTTGCTCGGCGACGAGCTTGGAAAGCGGGCTCTTGCTCACAGGCGCACCACCTGGTCGGCGATCGCCGCCAGGGCCTCGGAATGGGTGGCGATCAGGGTCGTGCGGCCGGCGGCGGCTTGCCGGATCGCGGCGATCATCGCCGCCTCGGCCTGGGCGTCGAGATCGGCCGTCGGCTCGTCCAGCAGCAGGATCGGCGCGGGCTTGAGCAGCGCGCGGGCTATCCCTAAGCGCCGGCGCTCGCCGCCCGACAGCCCGCCGCCGCGCTCGTCCAGGGACGCGTCGAGGCCGCCGCGGCGGTCCAGCAGGTCCGACAGGCCGGCGCGGCGGGCGGCGGCTTCGAGCTCGTCGCGCGAGGCGTCGGGCCGCGCCAGCGCCAGGTTGTCGGCCAGCGAGCCGGCCAGCAGCAGCGGCGACTGCCCGGCCCAAGCCAGGTCGGCGGCGAAGGCGCCGGCCTCGGAAAGCCTGGCCTCGCCCACGCGCACCTCGCCGGCGGTCAGCGGCGCAAGGCCGGTCAGCAGGTTCAGAAGGGTGGTCTTGCCGCAGCCGCTGGGGCCGAGCAGGGCGGTGATCTTCCCGGCTGGGGCGACGAGGTCGAAGTCGTCGAACACCGCCGCTTCGCCGCCCGGATAGGTCACGCCCAGGGCCTCGAAGCGGATCTCCGGCGCGCTTGGCAGGGCGAGCGGCGCGGCGGCCGGGGCGGGGACGGGTAGGCGGGCCAGGGTCAGGGCGGCCGTCTCGGCGGCCTGGCGGTCGTGATAGGCGGCGGCCAGCCGGCGCATCGGGGCGTAGACCTCCGGCGCCAGGGCCAGGGCGAAGAAGGCCCGCTTCAGGTCCAGCGTCTCCGGCACGGGGAAGGGCAGCAGGCGCAGCAGGTTGAAGCCGCAATAGACCGCCGCCAGCGCCACCGACAGGGCCGCGAAGAACTCCAGCGCCGCCGACGAGAAGAACGCCACGCGCAGCACCGCCTGGGTGCGCCTGGAAAGGTCGTGGGCGGCGCCGGCCAGGCCCGCGGTGACCCGGCTTTCGGCCTGGAAGGCCAGCACCACCGGCAGGGCCCGCACGCGGTCGAGGAACAGGGTCGACAGCCGCTCCAGGGCCAGGAACTGCCGGCGCGAGGCGTCGGCGGCGGCCATGCCGGCCAGGGCCATGGCGGCGATGAACGGCAGCAGGGTGAAGAGCTGGATGCCCGCGCAGACCGGGCTGGCGATGGCGGTCAGGCCGATCAGCAGCAGCGGCGCGACGGCCGAGGCGCTGCGAGCCGGGGCGAAGCGCGAGAAGTGGCCGTCCAGCGCCTCGACCCCCTCCATCACGGCGGTGACGGCCGCCCCGCCCCGGGGGGCGCCGGGCGCCAGCAGCGAGGCGGCGGCGTCGCGCCGAGCGTGGGCCTTGGCCCGAGCGGCCGCTTCGGCTCCGGCGCGGGTCGCCTTCGCCGCCAGGAAGCCGCGCGCCAGGGCCGAGACCAGGGCCAGCGCCAGGAAGGGCAGGGCCTCGGCGAGGCTGCGGGTCAGGGCGTCGATCCCGAAGGCCAGGCCGGCGGCGAAGCCGGCCGCGCCGACCACGTCGGCCAGCCGCCAGGCGGCCGCGGCGCGGCTGAACGCGGAGGTTGTCCTGTTCAAGCTTCGCAGCCACGGGCGCGCGAGCGTGAGGATATCGGTCTCGACGGGGGTCCGAACGGTCATGGCCAGGCTTTAGCGCTCCATCGTGCAAAGGCCTTGATCCGCATCAAAGACCCCTATCGGAAACACGCCTAAGGCGAGATGCTCGTGCGGCGCGACCGATCGCCGTCCGACACCGGAGCTACGCATGGATCCCGCCGTCGTCGACCTATCCCGCCTGCAGTTCGCCCTCACGGCCCTGTACCACTTTCTCTTCGTGCCCCTGACGCTGGGGCTGTCCTTCATGCTGTTCATCATGGAGGCGGTCTACGTCATGACCAAGCGCCCGATCTGGCGCACGGTCACCAAGTTCTGGGGCGCGCTGTTCGGCATCAACTTCGTCCTGGGCGTGGCCACCGGCCTGACCATGGAATTCCAGTTCGGCATGAACTGGTCGTACTACTCGCACTATGTGGGCGACATCTTCGGCGCCCCGCTCGCCATCGAGGGCCTGATGGCCTTCTTCCTGGAAGCCACCTTCGTGGGCCTGATGTTCTTCGGCTGGGACAAGCTGAAGCCGGTCACCCACCTGCTCGTCACCTTCCTGGTGGCCCTGGGCACGAACCTGTCGGCCCTGTGGATCCTCGTCGCCAACGGCTGGATGCAGAACCCGGTCGGCGCGGCCTTCAATCCCGACACGATGCGGATGGAGGTGACCGACTTCAAGGCGGTGATCTTCAACCCCGTGGCCCAGGCCAAGTTCGTGCACACCGTCAGCGCCGGCTACACCATCGCCGCCGTCTTCGTGCTCGGCGTCTCGGCCTTCTACCTGCTCAAGGGCCGGTGGACGGGCGTGGCCAAGCGCTCGATGACCGTCGCGGCCGCCTTCGGCCTGGCTTCGGCCCTGTCGGTCGTCGTCCTGGGCGACGAGAGCGGCTACGCCCTCACCGACAACCAGAAGATGAAGCTGGCCGCCCTGGAAGCCATGTGGGAGACCGAGCCCGCCCCGGCCGGCCTGACCGCCATCGGCATCCCCAGCCTCGCCGACCGCAAGACCCACGCCGAGGTGAAGATCCCCTACGTGCTGGGCCTGATCGCCACCCGCAGTGTCGACAAGCCGGTCGAGGGCATCTTCGAACTGGTGGCCACGGCCGAGGATCGCATCGAGCGCGGCGTCGTCGCCTATGACGCGCTGGAGAAGCTGAAGGCCAATCCGCAGGACCTGGCCGCCCGCGGCGTCTTCGAGGCGAACCGCCGCGACCTGGGCTACGCCCTGCTGCTCAAGCGCCACGTAGAGGACCCGCGCACGGCCTCGAAGGACCTGATCGCCAAGACCGCCTGGGACACCGTGCCCAACGTGCCGGTGATGTTCTGGGCCTTCCGCATCATGGCCGGCACGGGTCTGTTGATGATCGCCCTCTTCGCCACCGCCTTCGTGCTGGTCACCCTGCGCAAGCACGAGACCAAGTGGTTCCTGCGCCTGGCGGTGCTGGCCATCCCGCTGCCCTGGATCGCCACCGAACTCGGCTGGGTGCTGGCCGAGGTCGGGCGCCAGCCCTGGGCCGTGGAGGGGGTCCTGCCCACCTTCCTGGCCCCGTCCAGCCTGAGCGTCGCCCAGCTGATCGCCAGCATCGTCGGCTTCACCCTGCTCTACGGCGCCCTGGCGGTGGTCGAGGTCGGGCTGATCCTGAAGACCATCAAGAAGGGCCCGTTCGCCGAACAGGACGCCTTCCCCCCGGAATCCGGCGCGCCTGTCGCGGCCGAAGCCGTCGCCTAAAGGAGACCCCTGGATGGAACTCCCCCTCGACTACCCGACTCTCCGCCTGATCTGGTGGGGCCTCCTGGGCGTGCTGCTGATCGGCTTCGCCCTGACCGACGGCTTCGACATGGGCGTCGGCGCCCTGTTGCCCTTCATCGGCCGCAAGGACGACGAGCGCCGGACGGTGATCAACACCATCGGCGCCACCTGGGAAGGCAACCAGGTGTGGTTCATCACCGGCGGGGCGGCGATCTTCGCCGCCTGGCCGATGGTGTACGGCGCCAGCTTCTCCGGCTTCTACCTGGCCATGTTCCTGGTGCTGTCGGCCATGATCATGAGGCCGGTGGCCTTCAAGTACCGGTCCAAGCGGCCGGACGCCAAGTGGCGCTCGTTCTGGGACTGGTCGTTGTTCGTCGGCAGCTTCGTGCCGGCCCTGGTGTTCGGCGTCGCCGTCGGCAACGTGCTGCAGGGCGTGCCGGTCCACCTCGATAGCGACCTGCGCAGCACCTACCACGGCTCGTTCTTCGAACTGTTCACGCCCTTCACCCTGGTCTGCGGCCTGCTGTCGACCAGCATGCTGGTGCTGCACGGTTCGGCCTGGCTGGCGGTGAAGGCCGAGAAGGGCCCGATCGTCGACCGCGCCCGCAAGTTCGGCCTTGTCGCCGGCATTGCCAGCATCGTGCTGTTCGCCCTGGGCGGCCTGCTGGCCATGCGCCTGGGCTTCCGGGTCGAGGGCGTGGTCGATCCGGCCGGTCCGTCCAACCCGCTGCGGGCCACGGTGGTCGCCGCGCCGGGCGCCTGGTTCGACAACTTCGGCCGCTATCCGTGGATGACCATCGCCCCGGTGCTGGGCTTCGTCGGCGCGGCCTTCGCGACCTTCGGCCTGTGGAAGCGTCAGGAAGGCCTGGCCTTCGGCGGCTCCTCGGCCTCGGCCGCCGGCATCATCGCCACCAGCGGCCTGTCGATGTTCCCGTTCATCCTGCCCAGCACCGTGGACGCCCATTCCAGCTTCCTGGTCTGGAACGCCTCGTCCAGCCACACGACCCTGTTCATCATGCTGGTCGTGGTGGTGGTGCTGATGCCGGTGGTGCTGGCCTACACGGCCTTCGTCTACCGGGTGCTGTGGGGGCGCACGAGCAGCGCGGCCCTGAAGACCGACCCGGCCCTGTACTGAGCAAGAGGAGCCTAGATCATGTGGTACTTCACCTGGGTTCTCGGCCTCGGCCTGGCCCTCGCCTTCGGCGTCCTCAACGGCGTCTGGTACGAGTTCAACCTCACCGACGACGGCGACGCGGGCCTCTCCGAGCCCTGATCGCGCCGACCGCGTGAATGCGCAGACCGCCGTCCCGGCCCCGGGGCGGCGGTTTTGCCTTGCGTGGTTGCGGCTGTCGCAAACGGCGCCGCCAGATCGTCCTCCAGGAGGACTTATGGTGAACAGGCGCAAGCTGATGCTCAGCCACGACGGCGTGAGGATCTATCACAGCTGGAAGGGCGGCCGGGCGCTGACCTGGTGGTACGCCCTGGCGCCAGACCATGACGCCGAGGGCGGCGGGCGCGACTTCGACATCCGCAGGCTGCCCGAGGCGTTCCTGAACGGCCTCGACCTGGACATGGTCCGCGTGCCTGACGCCGCGCAGACGCTCAAGGCCTATGAGCGCATGCTCGACGCCCACCGCGAGGTCCTGCGCCGGGCGATCGACGCCCGCCACGACTTCGAGGCCAGCGTGGCGCGGGATCACCGAAAGGGCGGCGCCTGGACCTGGCTGCGAAGGGTGATGGGGCGCTAGATCGCCTTCACCGCCTTGGCGTGGTCGCGGATGATGGCCAGGGTCGAGGCGTCGGCGTCGAACACGCCGAACAGGCCCTGCTCCTCCTGCGGCGGATCGCCGACATAGGAGCGGTCGCCCTTCTTGAACCAGGCGTCGGCGTGCTGGGCGCGGCCCTCGCCGTTCCAGGCCCAGAAGTTGACGCCCGCCGTCGGGCCTCCGGCCTTCATGTCGGCCTCCACCTCGTCGAAGACCATCCTGTAGAAGCGGTCGCGGAAGGTGACCGGCGAGCCGGGCGCGAAGGCGCGGCCGTCGCGGATCAGGCCGAACTCCTCGATGGTCAGCGGCTTGCCCATGGATTTGGCCAGGGCGATATGGCGGCGGATGTAGTCGCGCGAGCGGGCCGCGCCGGCCTCATAGGTCGAGGGCTGGTCGGTCATCGAGATCCAGCTCCAGTTGTTGGGCCAGACGTGCAGGGTCAGGTAGTCGATGGCCGGGGTCTTGTGGCTCTCGACCACGCAGGCCTCGCTGCCCAGGCACCCCATGTCGCCCTCGCTGCCGCTGGACACCAGGTGGTTGGCGTCGATCGACTTGATGAAGCGGGCCGTGCCGTCGATCCAGGCGTCGTAGGCCGGGCGATTGGCCTTGCCGAACTCCTCGCTGCCGGCGGGGCGCGGCTCGTTGGCCAGCTGCCAGGCCATGATCGTGGGATCGTCGCGATAGGGCTTGCCGGTGACGGTGCTGGTGCGGCCGACCAGGGTCTTCACATAGTGGCGGAAGAGGGCGTTGGCCTTCTCGTCGGCGTAGAAGCGGGCCGAATAGTCGGCGAAGGCGGGCCAGGGATGGGCCGGGTCGCCCTGCTGGAACCAGGTCCCGTTGCCGGTCCAGTTCAGGTAGGCCGGCATGCCGCCCGACCAGTCCCAGAAGTTGTTGACGTAGATCACGGCCTTCATGCCGCGCTTGGCCATCTCGGCCAGCAGCACGTCGAGGCCCGTCAGCAGGGTCTGGTCGTAGTCCTCGCCCGGGCCGCGGAAGGTGGGATCCATGGCCACCTTGGCCGGTGAACGCTCGCCCGCGCCCAGGACGCGCAGGTTGGTGACGCCCAGCGACTTCAGCTTGTCGAGCTCGCGGGTCAGGCGCGCGTGGTCGCCGAAGGCGGCCGGGGCCCCCAGCCAGGCGCCGTACCAGAGGTTGGCGCCGACGAAGCGATAGGGCTTGCCGTCGAGGCTCAGGCGGCCATCCTCGACCTTCACGAAGCCCTTCCGCGCAGCGGCCAGGGTCGGAAGGGCGGCCAAGCTCGCCGTCAGGCCGGCCGCGCCGGCGGCCAGGATCGCGCGTCGCGAAAGCATTCCCGGTGTCTCCCCACGTATGATTTGCGAGGACGTTAGCGGAGCTCGCGGGGCGCGGTCCAGCGATTAAATAAAATTGATGAAGTTAATCGGCGTGCTTGTGCGCGGGCTTGGCGGCATGGGCCACGGTCCAGTCGACGATCGCGTTCACGGCCGACGGCGCCAGGGTCTCCTCGATCTCGGCATATTCGGACGGCGCGCCGGTCTTGGCCGTCTGGAACAGGTGGTTCAGGCCCGGCAACGGCAGGATGGTCACGTCCTTGTTGCCGGCCAGCGCGGCCTTGATGGCCGGCAGGTTCTCGGCGGCCGAGACCTGCACGTCCTTCTCGCCGTTTATGGCCAGGACCGGCGCCTTGACCTGTTTCAGGTAGCCGGCCGGATCGAGGCCGAGGAAGGTCTTGAACCACGGGGTGGCGAAGCGCCCGAACCCGGCCTCGGCCGCCTCGGGCGGCATGCCCTGCTCGGCCAGCAGCGAGGCCAGGCGAGGTTTCAGCTTGGCGGTGTCCGGCTCGGCGATGACCATGTCGCTGACCTTGGCGATCAGCTTGACCTGCTGGTCGATCATCGCCTGCGGGGCGCCGCCGGCCAGGGCGATGTCGCGGCTCTGGCTCTGCATCACCTTGGCGCCCGGCAGGCCCGTGCCGGCCATCAGCACCACGAAGGCGATCTTGGGGTCCTTGGCGGCGACGATCGGGGCGATCAGGCCGCCTTCGCTGTGGCCGATCAGGCCGATGCGGGCCGGATCCACGTCCTTGCGGCCGCGCAGGAAGGCCACGCCCGCCTCCACGTCGGTGGCGAAGTCCAGGCTGGTGGCGGCCTTCAGTTCACCGCGCTCCGAGCCGCCGGCGCCGCGGTCGTCGACCCGCAGCACGGCCACGCCTTTGCGGGTCAGGGCGTCGGCCAGCACCAGGAACGGCTTGTGCTCGAACAGGGTCTCGTCGCGGTCCTGCACGCCCGAGCCGGTAATCAGCACGGCGACGGGGAAGGGGCCTTCGCCTGGCGGCAGGGTCAGGGCGCCGGCCAGTTTCAGGCCCGAGGCCGGATTGACGTACGACACCTCCTCGGCGCGATAGGGGAACGGCGGCTTGGGCGTCTGCGGGCGATTGGCCGGCGTCACCGCCGGCGGCGTGCGGCTCATGGCCAGGGGCAGGCTGGCGCCGCCCTGCAGCCACTGGCCGTCCAGGCTCTTGCCGTCGGCCGACAGCTGTCCTTCGAAGCTGGCCGGGGGATAGATCAGGGTCAGGCGCGCCTTGCCGTCGGCGAGGCTGGCCGTGGCCTTCAGGCCCATGGCGCCCTGGGCGGGGCTGTCGACCTTGGCGGTTCCGTCGGCCTGGACGTGGAACACCAGCGGCAGCTTGGTCGGCCCCGCCTGCAAGGTTCCGTACCACTCGCCGACGAGGGGCTGGACCTGGGCGGCGGCGACGGCGGGCGCCAGCAGGGCGGCGGCGATCACGGCGGGCGGCAGGAAACGCATGGCGAAGGCTCCCCGAAGAAACTGCACCGGAGATTGTGCATGTCGGCGAGCCGCCGTCTACCGCTGCTCCAGGCCGTGCCAGATCCGGGTGATGGTCACGCGCTGGCCTTTGACCTGAATGAGAAACTCAGGGGCCGATCAACATTCAGGGTCTTCCGCCATTTCTAACCGAGCATCCCCGCGAAGGCGGGGATGGAGCGGTTTGGGGTGGATGAATGTCTAGCCACCCTAGCGATCGATCAGCGACATCACATAGTCGACGAGCGATATGTCGAGCATGGCCGCTAGGGGGCGAGCCGGGCGGCCTGTTCTTCGTCGATGTGGATGTCGAAGCCGTCGGCCATGGGCGAAGGGTTTCGCCCATGGCCGGAGAGGTCAAGATCAGAGATTCAGCAGCGCCGGGTCGCCGCCCTGGGCGGTGATGTTGACGCTGAGCGCGCGCTCGACGGCGAAGCGCAGCAGGGCGTGGGGGCCGCCGGCCTTGGGGCCGGTGCCCGACAGGCCCTCGCCGCCGAACGGCTGCACGCCGACCACGGCGCCGATCATGGTGCGGTTGATGTAGGCGTTGCCGGCCGGGACCAGGCGCACGACCTCGTCGGCGAAGGCCTGGATGCGCGAGTGCACGCCCAGGGTCAGGCCGTAGCGGCGGGCCGCCAGGGCGCCGGCCACCTGTTCCAGGTCCTCGGGCTTGTAGCGGACCACGTGCAGGATCGGGCCGAACACTTCGCGCTCGAGGAAGTCGGCGGCCGGGATCTCGGCGAGGACCGGGCCGAAGAACGTGCCGCCGGCCGGGGTTTCCAGCGCGTGCAGCACCTTCGCTTCGTGTTTGAGGCGGACCAGGTGCTTTTCGAGCGCGTCCTTGGCGTCGGCGTCGATCACCGGGCCGACGTCGGTCGAGGCGTCGGCCGGATCGGCCACCACCAGTGCGTCCATCGCGCCCTTCAGGCCCTCGATGATGTGGTCGGCGGTGTCGGTCGGCAGGAACAGCAGACGCAGGGCCGAGCAGCGTTGGCCGGCGGACCCGAAGGCGCTGACGATGACGTCGTCGATCACCTGCTCGCGCTGGGCCGTGGTGTCGACGAACATGCCATTGAGGCCGCCGGTCTCGGCGATGAACGGCACGATCGGGCCCTGGCGCTGGGCGAGGGTCTGGTTGATCCGCCAGGCCGTGTCGGTGCCGCCGGTGAAGGCGACGCCGTCCAGGCCCTCGTGCGCGGTCAGGGCCGCGCCGACGGTCTCGCCGCGGCCGGGCAGCAGGGCCAGAAGGCGCGGGTCCAGGCCCGCGGCGTGGTAGAGCTTCACCGCTTCATAGGCGATGATCGGCGTCTGTTCGGCCGGCTTGGCGACCACGGCGTTGCCGGCGGCCAGGGCCGCGGCGATCTGGCCGGTGAAGATCGCCAGCGGGAAGTTCCACGGGCTGATGCAGACGAAGACGCCGCGACCGGCCAGGCCAAGGGTGTTGGTCTCGCCGACCGGGCCTTTAAGCACCTCGGGCTCGCCGAACTGCTTTTCGGCCAGAACGGCGTAGTAGCGGCAGAAGTCGACCGCCTCGCGCACCTCGGCGATGCCGTCGGCCAGGGTCTTGCCGGCTTCGCGCGACAGGATGGCGATCAGGCGCTCGATATTGGCTTCCAGGGCGTCGCCCATGGCGCGCAGCACCTTGGCGCGGGCCGGGCCGCCGGCCTGGTCCCAGGCCGGTTGGGCGGCGCGGGCCAGCTTGAAGGCCTTGTCGATCTGCGGCAGCTGAGCTTCCGACACCGCGCCGACCACGCGGCCGGCGTCGACGGGCGAGACCACCGGCAGCGGCGGGCCGCCGGCTTCCATCTTGCCGCCGACCAGCGGACCCGACTGCAGCGGGGCGGCGTCCAGCACCGTCACCGCCGCCGACAGGCGGAAACGGTCGGCGCGGGTCGACAGGTCCAGCCCCGCGCTGTTCTTGCGGCCCTCGCCATAGACGTCGATCGGCGTGGGGATCTTGGCGTGGCGGTCGGGATGGGCCTCGACCACGTCGATGGGGTCGGTGACCACCTTCTCGACCGGCACCCGCTCGTCGAGCAGGGCGTGCACGAAGCTGGTGTTGGCGCCGTTCTCGAGCAGGCGACGCACCAGGTAGGGCAGCAGGTCCTCGTGCCCGCCGACGGGGGCGTAGGCGCGCAGGGTGATGCCGTCATAGAGGTCGTCGGCGGCCTTGTAGAGCGCCTCGCCCATGCCGTGCAGGCGCTGGTGCTCTATCCTGACGCCGGCGTTCTTGGCCATGCGCACCACGGCCGCCAGAGTGTGGGCGTTGTGGGTGGCGAACTGGGCGTAGAGGTGCGGCGCGGCCCCGATCAGGGCCTTGGCGTTCACCAGGTACGACAGGTCGGTGGCGGGCTTGGTGGTGTAGACCGGATAGTCCGGGCGGCCGGCGACCTGTGCGCGCTTGATCTCGCTGTCCCAGTAGGCGCCCTTCACGAGGCGGACCATCAGGCGGCGGCCGGTTTCCTTCGACAGGGCCTCCAGGCGGGCGATCACCTCGCCGCAGCGCTTCTGGTAGGCCTGCACGGCCAGGCCCAGGCCCTTCCACTCGCCCAGGGCCGGTTCGCGGCACAGCCTGTCGAGCAGCTTCAGCGACAGGGCGAGGCGGTCGGCCTCTTCAGCGTCGATAGTGAAGTTGATGTCGTACTTGGCGGCGATCAGGGCCAGGCGCAGGGTGCGGGGATAGAGCTCCTCCCAGACGCGGTCTTCGTGCGTGGCCTCGTAGCGCGGGCACAGGGCCGACAGCTTCACCGACACGCCGTGGCCGGCTTCCGGACCTGCCTTGTTCGACAGCTTGCCGACCGTCTCGATGGCGTCGGCGTATGACTTTTCATAGCGGGCGGCGTCGGCGGCGGTGCGGGCGCCTTCGCCCAGCATGTCGAACGAGCACATGGTGTCTTCGTTCGCGGCGCGCTTGATGGCCGCCTCGATGGTGCGGCCCAGCACGAACTGCTCGCCCATGATGCGGATGGCCTGGCCGACGGCGGCGCGGATCACCGGCTCGCCCACGCGGCCGGCCAGCCTTTTGATGAACGCCGGCAGGTCCTTGCGGGCCTCGTCGTCGGGCTCGACGATCTTGCCGGTCAGCATCAGGCCCCAGGTCGAGGCGTTGACGAACAGGCTGTCGCTGCCGCCGAGGTGAGACGCCCAATCCGCCGAGCCGATCTTCTCGGCGATCAGGCGGTCGCGGGTCTCGTCGTCGGGGGTGCGCAGCAGGGCCTCGGCCAGGCACATCAAGGCGAGGCCCTCGCGGGTGCCCAGGCTGAATTCCTGCAGGAAGCTCTCGACCACGCCCTGCTTGCGGACGCTGCGACGCGCGCCGCGCACCAGGGCCTCGGCCTCGGCGCGGACGGCGGCGCGATCCTCGCTGGACAGGGGCCCCGCGGCCAGCAGGTCGGCGATCACCGCCTTTTCGTCACGGTACTTGCCGTCGTCCAGGGAGTCCCAATCGGCCATGATGCGCCTCGCTAATGATTTATCGTCGCTGTAGCCCGGCTATGATCGAAGGTGCTTCGTTTGTTGGCTCTGGCTTCCGTATGCTGTTCGGCGTAAACGTCGAAAAACGTTGTCTGCTCCAGACGTGCGGAAAGCCCCGCGACAGGGCGTCGCGGCGCGCGTGAGCGCAAGCCTGGGCTGGCAGCTTAGGAGGGGAAGGGGAGCACTGGAAGGGACGCGTCTCGGGGGGACTCGCGCGTCCCTTCCGCTCGTCGCCGACGCTGGGGGATGCGTGGCGAGCTTTCCCGCCGAGCGGGAGGCCCTTGGCGAAGCGCGCCGACTGGGGGATGCGGCGTGGGGGAAGCTTCGCTAGGACGATTGAGGGTGTAGTCCTCTTCGTGCCGAAGGTGCTTTGTTTGTTATCGCTATTATCAGAACAATCTTCGCTGAAAGTGACTAAAATCCATGTCCGCTCTAGATGACACCGACCGCCGGCTGCTGCGCGTGCTGCAGGCCGACGGCCGGATCACCAACGCCGAGCTGGCCAAGCGCTGCAATCTCTCTCCGGCCGCCACCTTCGACCGGGTGCGGCGCCTGCGCGAGCGCGGCTTCATCACCGGTTATGCAGCGCTGCTGGATCCGGCGAAGGTCGATCGCGCCCTGCTGATCTTCGTCGAGGTGGTGCTGGACCGCACGACCGGCGAGGTGTTCGACGACTTCGCCGCCGCCATCCGCCGCGCGCCGGAGGTGCTGGAGTGCCACATGGTGGCCGGCGGCTTCGACTATCTGATCAAGGCCCGCGTCCGCGACATGGACGCCTATCGCAGCTTCCTGGGCGACATCCTGGTCAAGATGCCGGGGGTGCGCGAGACGCGGACCTATGCGGTGCTGGAAGAGGTCAAGAGCACGGTGCAGCTGCCGCTCTGAAGCGCCGGCTCCCCATGCTCGCCCTTTCCCGCTAGACTGGCGCCCATGATCCACGACCTGCCCATCGGACTGGCGCTGCGCCGCTTCCGGCGGCTGAACGCCGTCAAGCAGGGCGCCGTGGCCGAGCTGCTGGCCGTGTCGCAGGGCACGGTGTCGCGCTGGGAAAGCGGCGAGCACGAGCCCGACGAGGTCCATCGCGAGCGGATCGCGGCCCTGATCGCGGCGAAGGCCGGCGAGGGGAGCGACGCGGCGATCCGGCGCCTGGTCGAGACCTCGTCCCAGGCCGTGCACCTGGTCTGCGACGCCACCCACCAGCTTCTGGCCGTGTCGCCGGCGCGGCTGGCCTCGTGGCGGATCGACGCGTCCGACTATCTGGGCGTGTCGCTTTGGCGTTTCGCCAGCCCCGAGATCGCCCGGGCCCAGGGCGAACTGGCCCGGACGGGCTGGTTCGAGCGTCCCTACCAGCGGCTGCGTTTCGAGACCGGTCCCAACGACAGCCCCGAGGTTCCCGTGGCGCCGGGCCTGACCGAGTGGGAGACCATTCCCCTCGCCGACGGCCGCGTGGGCCGCCTGACCACCACCATCGGCTGAAGGCTTTCACGCCGTGGGCCGCCACGCATAAGTTTTTCGTGTCGCGCGAAGGCGCATCGGTCTAGGGCGGCGCCATGCTGCGTTCCTGGTCCAACATCATCGCCCTGTGGCTCATCGGCGTGCTGGCCGCCGCCCAGCTTCCCAAGATCGCCGTGCTGGTTCCGGTACTGCGCCAGGAGCTAGGCCTGTCGCTGGCCCAGGCGGGCTTGCTGGTGTCGTTGCTGGAGATCGGCGGGGCGACCCTGGGCATCGTCGCGGGCCTGGCGCTGGGCCGGTTTGGCGGTCGCCGCTTCATGGCGATCGGGCTGGTCGGCCTGCTGGCGGCCAGCCTGGTCGAGGCCTTCGCGCCCAATGTCGCGGTGCTGTTCGCCGCCCGGGCGCTGGAGGGCGTGGCCTATCTGCTGGTGGTCATCGCCGCCCCGACCATGATCGCCGCCGTCGCCTCCGACAAGGCGCGGGGACCGGCCCTGGCGCTTTGGAGCACCTTCGTGGCCGTGGGCGTGGCGGTCGGCAGCGGCGTCACCGGCTTCGCCATGGCGCTCAGTGGTCCGCGCGGGGCCATGCTGGTGTGGGCGGTGCTGTGCGCGCTGGGCCTACTGGTCGCCCTGCGCCAGCCCAAGGGGCTGTCGGACGGCGCCCGCATCGCCCTGCCGCCGCCGGCCGCCTGGGTGCTGACCCTGGGCTTCGGGCTCTACACCGTCTTCATCTGCGCCCTGACCATGCTGCTGCCCAGCTTCCTGATCGAAAAGGCCGGTGCGGGCGTCGCCGGCGCCAGCATCGCCACGGGTCTCGTCTCGCTGGCGGCTCTGCCGGGCTCGGCCATCGCCATCCGCCTGCTGCACGCCGCGCCGCTGGATCGCCGCCGCATGACGCGGGTGGTGGTCCCGGCGCTGCTGGCCACGGCCGTGGTCGCGCCCTTCGTCTTCCTGTCGGCCAAGGCCCTGCTGGTCGCCGGAGTCGCCTTCCTGGTGGTGCTGCTCAGCGGGATCGCCTCGCCGCTGGTCTTCGCCCGCCTGCCGGCGCTGGCGGGCGGGACCGACGGCCCGCGCATCGCCGCCGCCAATGGCCTGCTGACCCAGTTCGGCGCCGGCGGGGCGCTGATCGGCCCGCCGCTGGGCGGTCTCGTCGTCGGCCGGTTCGGCTGGGAAGCCCTCGGCGTCGTCATCGCCGTCCTGGCCGTGGCGATGCTGGCGGCGATGCTGGCGGCTGAGCGGATGGCCCGGAAGGCTATCTAGTATTCTCCCGTCATTCCCGCCACGAGGGCGGGAATGACGGGAAGAGGGGGTATGAAAAGGCCGCCCAGGTTTCCCCGAGCGGCTTCTTCATTTCAGCGATGCCGAAGCCTTAGTGGCTGTCGCGCGGCAGGCCCTTGGTCTGGGCGATGCGCTGGTACTTCACGGCCGGCTCGAGCACCGCGCCGGTCTCCATCTGGCCGACGATGGCGCGCTGGATCTCCTGCCACGGGGTCTGGCTTTCCGGGTACTTGTAGCCGCCGGCGGCTTCGAGGGCCTTGCGGCGCTCGGCCACTTCCTCGGGGCTGATCAGCACGTCGACGCGCGACTTGCGCAGGTCGAAGCGGACGCGATCGCCGGTCTTCAGCAAGGCCAGCCCGCCGCCGACGGCGGCTTCCGGCGAGGCGTTGAGGATCGATGGCGAGCCCGAGGTGCCCGACTGGCGGCCGTCGCCGATGCAGGGCAGCTGCTTGACGCCGCGCTTGATCAGGTAGTCGGGGGCTCGCATGTTCACCACCTCGGCCGAGCCGGGGTAGCCGACGGGGCCAGCGCCCCGCATGAACATGATCGAGTTCTCGGTGATGCCGACCGACGGATCGTCGATGCGGTGGTGGTAGTCTTCCGGACCGTCGAACACCACGGCGTCGCCGACGAAGGCGTCCGGATCTTCCGGGTTCGACAGGTAGCGGTCGCGGAACTCGCCCGAGATCACGCTGGTCTTCATGATCGCCGAGTTGAACAGGTTGCCGCGCATGACCACGAAGCCGGCGCGTTCGACCAGCGGGTTGTCGAAGGTGCGGATGACGTCGGCGTCCTCGATGGTCGCGTCGCGGCAGGCGTCGCCCATGGTATGGCCCGAAACGGTCAGGGCGTCTTCGTGGATCAGGCCCTGCTTGATCAGCTGGGCGGTGACCGCGGGCACCCCGCCGGCGTGATAGTAGTCTTCGCCCAGATACTTGCCGGCCGGCTGAAGGTTGACCAGCAGCGGCACGTCCTCGCCCTTCTCCTGCCAGTCGTCGACGGTCAGCTCGACGCCGATGTGGCGGGCCAGGGCGTTCAGGTGGATCGGGGCGTTGGTCGAGCCGCCGATGGCCGAGTTGACGACGATGGCGTTGAGGAACGCCTCGCGGGTCAGGATGTCGGACGGCTTGAGGTCTTCCTTGACCATGTCGACGATGCGCAGGCCCGTCAGATAGGCGTTTTCCTGGCGGTCGCGATACGGGGCCGGGATGGCGGCCGAGCCGGTGAGCGACATGCCCAGCGCCTCGGTCAGCGAGTTCATCGTCGTGGCCGTGCCCATGGTGTTGCAGAAGCCGGTCGACGGGGCCGACGAGGCCACCAGCTTGATGAAGCCGGCGTTGTCGATCTCGCCAGCGGCCAGCATCTCGCGGGCCTTCCAGACGATGGTGCCCGAGCCGGTGCGCTCGCCCTTGTACCAGCCGTTCAGCATCGGCCCGACCGACAGGGCGATGGCCGGGATGTTGACGGTGGCGGCCGCCATCAGGCAGGCCGGCGTGGTCTTGTCGCAGCCGATGGTCAGCACGACGCCGTCGATCGGGTAGCCGTACAGGGTCTCGACCAGGCCGAGATAGGAGAGGTTGCGGTCGAGGCCCGCGGTCGGGCGCTTGCCGGTTTCCTGGATCGGGTGGACAGGGAACTCGATGGCGATGCCGCCGGCGGTGCGGATGCCTTCACGCACGCGCTCGGCCAGCACCAGGTGATGGCGGTTGCAGGGCGACAGGTCCGAACCGGTCTGTGCGATGCCGATGATCGGCTTGCCCGACTGCAGCTCTTCCAGCGTCAGACCGTAGTTCAGATAGCGCTCGAGATAGAGCGCCGTCATGTCCACGTTGTCGGGATTGTCGAACCAGGCCCGCGAACGAAGGGTGCTGGGCGCGGACTTGGTGGTCATGTCGGTCCTGTTTTTCCTCGATCGATCCAACCGGATCGCCTCGCCGGGCGAGGTTTATACTATTTGTCTGACTATACCGGCGAGCGCGGAGCGTCAACGACCGCCATGGCGGGCAAACGTCGCACGCCTTCAAGGTCTTGCGAGCCGATCGCAAGAGCCCAAAGAGCGCTTGAACGCCGATGATAGCGCTCACATTCTATCGTCGACCGCCGGAGTACGCCATCCACGACGGTGTTCGACTAACGCGGAATATGTAGGACCATTGCGCGCCGAGGTCGAGCGGGCAAGCCGGTTCTTGTCATCGCGGCAAGGGCGAGGTTCCTTGCGGACGGCCTTCTCGGCCCGTTTTCGCGGTCCTGTTTGACAGGAACGGGGAGGGCGCTATTTGTCGGACTAATCTTACAGAGGTCGCGAGGCGCGGCCCGAGCCATCGTCAGGTGTCCGTCCAGATGACCATCCGCATCGCCATCGTCGGCCTGGGCAAGATCGCCCGCGACCAGCACCTGCCGGCCATCGAGAAGGACGTTCGGTTCGAACTGGCGGCCGTGGCCAGCCGCAGCGCCGGCGTCGACGGCGTCCCGCACTTCACCGACCTCTCCGAACTCCTGGCCTCGGACGTGCAGTTCGACGCCGTCGCCCTCTGCACCCCGCCGCAGGTGCGTCACGCCATCGCCCGCCAGGCCATCGACGCCGGCAAGCACGTGATGCTGGAAAAGCCCCCGGGCGCGACGCTGAGCGAGGTCGAGGACCTGAAGGCCGCCGCCCAGGCCAAGGGCGTGACCCTGCAGACCACCTGGCACTCGCGCTACGCCACCGCCGTCGCCCCGGCCCAGACCTGGCTGTCGGGCAAGACCATCAAGTCGGTCCAGATCAACTGGAAGGAAGACGTGCGCGTCTGGCATCCGGGCCAGACCTGGATCTGGCAGGCCGGCGGCCTGGGCGTCTTCGATCCGGGCATCAACGCCCTGTCGATCGCCACCGTCGTGCTGCCGGCCTTCTTCCTTGAGAAGGCGACGCTGCACGTGCCGGAGAACTGCCAGTCGCCGGTCGAGGCGCAACTGACCTTCCGCACCGTGACCGGCGCGCCGGTCCAGGCCGACTTCGACTTCCTGCAGACCGGCGAGCAGAGCTGGGACATCATCATCGACACCGACGGCGGCGAGCTGAAGCTGTCGCACGGCGGTTCGCGCCTGTGGGTCGACGGGCAACTGACGCACGAAGGGCCGGACGAGGAATATCCGGGCCTGTACGACGCCTTCGCCCGCCTGATCGCGGCCGGCGGCTCGGATGTCGACGTCAGCCCGCTGCGCCATGTGGCCGATGCTTTCCTGCTGGGCGAACGGGTTACGGCGCCGGCCTTCATCGAATAGCCCATACCCATGCAAATTAAGCATTGGTTGCGCTAACATTGGACTGACAACCGGACGCGGAAGGGCCTATATGCGGGCCATTCCCGTCCGCCAAAACGCGAGCGTCCGCCCCATGACTGAACTCCGCAGCCTGAACCCCGCCACCGGCGAGCACTTCGGCGAGGTCTTCCCCGAACCGACCGCGGAGCAGATCGAGGCGGCGCTGGCCGCCGCGAACGCCGCCTTCGACGTCTATCGCGAGACCGATCTCGAGACCCGCGCGGCCTTTCTCGAAGGCGTCGCCGCCGAGATCGAAGCCATCGGCGACGACCTGATCGTGCGCGCCATGGCCGAGACCGGCCTGCCGCGTCCGCGCCTCGAAGGCGAGCGTGGCCGCACCACCGGCCAGCTGCGCCTGTTCGCCAAGACCGTCCGCCAGGGCGACTTCCTGGGCGCGCGCATCGACCCGGCCCTGCCCGAGCGCAAGCCGCTGCCGCGCGCCGACCTGCGCCAGCGCTTCATCGGCCTTGGTCCGGTCGCCGTGTTCGGCGCCAGCAACTTCCCGCTGGCCTTCTCGACCGCCGGCGGCGACACCGCCGCGGCCCTGGCCGCCGGCTGCCCGGTCGTGTTCAAGGGCCACCCGGCCCACCCCGGCACCGCCGCCCTGGTCGGCGCGGCCATCAGCAAGGCCGTCGAGAAGGCGGGCCTGCCGGCCGGCGTGTTCTCGCTGCTGACCGGCCAGACCCACGAGCTGGGCGGCGCCCTGGTCCGCGATCCGCGCATCAAGGCCGTCGGCTTCACCGGCTCGCGCGCCGGCGGCGTGGCGCTGATGAAGATCGCGGGCGAGCGCCCCGAGCCGATCCCGGTCTATGCCGAGATGAGCAGCGTCAATCCGGTCATCCTGTTCCCGCACGCCCTGGCCGCCCGCGCCGAGGCCCTGGGCGCGGCGTTCGTCGCTTCGCTGACCATGGGTTCGGGCCAGTTCTGCACCAACCCGGGCTTGGTCTTCGCCCTGGCCGGTCCGGACTTCGATGCGTTCGTGGCCTCGGCCTCGGCCGCCCTGGCCGGCGCCCATCCGCAGGTCATGCTGACCCCGGGCATTTTCGGCGCCTATGAGCAGGGCGTCGAGAAGCTGGGCTCGCGTCCCGGCGTCAACGTGGCCGCCCGCGGCCTGGTCGGCGAAGGCTGCAACCAGGGCCAGGGCGCCCTGTTCGTGGTCGAGGCCGAGACCTTCGCCGCCGACCCGGCCCTCAGCCACGAAGTGTTCGGCTCGTCGTCGGTGATCGTCCGCTGCCCGGACGTCGCCACCCTGGCCGGCCTGCTGGAAGGTCTGGAAGGCCAGCTGACCGCCACCCTGCACCTGGACGCGGAAGACGCGGAAGCCGCCCGCGGCCTGCTGCCGATCCTCGAGCGCAAGGCCGGCCGCATCCTGGCCAACGGCTGGCCGACCGGCGTGGAGGTGGCTCCGGCCATGGTCCACGGCGGCCCGTTCCCGGCCACCTCGGACGGTCGCTCGACCTCGGTCGGCACCCGCGCCGTCGAGCGCTTCCTGCGCCCCGTGTGCTACCAGGACCTGCCCGACGTGCTGCTGCCGGCGGCGCTGAAGGAAGCCAACCCGCTGGGTATCAAGCGCGCCATCGACGGCGTGCTGTAAGAAAAGCCGATCCTTCGGGGTCAGGAAGGGCGCGCGGGGGAAACCCCGCGCGCTTTTTCTTTGTCAGAACAGCCGCTCGGCCAGCAGCCAGACGCTGAAGGCGAGACACGAGGCGGGGATCAGCACCTTGCCCATGGCGGGGCTCCTTGGTCGATGGAGCCATCATCGCCGATCGCGGAATCGGGGGCTTGGACGCGGCCGCTCCGCCGTGAACATTCTTGCGACGACGTCTAAATCGTCGGTTTCGCCCATCAGGCGCAACACTTGGCGGGCGAGCCTGAACGCTGGCGACAACCTTCCGGCCGCTTTGAAACGGAAGTGTATCGGCGAGGCGCTCGCCGTAGCCGCGCGGAAATTTGCGAGACACGCCTGGGCCATGCAGGGCCCCTAAGCCTCGGAGGTTCCTTCAAGCGGGTCCTCCATGTCGCGTAAGCTTCTGATCCTCTCGGCCGCCGCCCTGCCGATGCTGCTGCACGCCGCCCAAGCGGCCGCCGAGACGGAAGTCACCAGCAGCAGCCGCACGACGCCGATCGCCACCTCGACGGCCGCCAGCGGCGCGGCCGACGACGTCAAGGTCACGACCGATGGGGTGATCACCTATGCTTCCGAAGGCGCGATCGCGACGGTCGACAGCAGCAACACCCTGACCAACAACGGCACGCTCAAGAGCACCGACGTCTCCAACTCGACGGGCGTCCTGATCAATGGCGGCGTCACCTCGACGGTGACCAACGGCGGCACGATCAGCCTGACCGAGGACTACGACTACGTCGATAGCGACAGCGACGGCGACTACGACGGCCAGTTCGCGCTGGGGACCAATCGATACGGCGTCCGCCTGACCGGCGCGGGCGACTATACCGGCACGATCGAGAACACCGGCACGATCACCATCGAGGGCAACAGCTCGGGCGGGATCATGCTGGGATCGTCGGTGATCGGCGACATCCTCAATTCCGGCTCGATCGCGGTGACCGGCGACAACGGGTACGGCATCCGCAACACCGCCAAGGTGACGGGAAACATCGTCAGCGACGGCTCGATCAGCGTGCTGGGCGCCAATAGCGTGGGCCTGGCGGTCGACGGCGAGGTCGACGGTTCGGTCATCGTCCAGGGCACGATCACCGCCACCGGCTATCGCTACACCAGCCGCTACACCGATCCTGACGACGAGGCGCTGCTGGACGCCGACGACCTGCTGCAGGGCGGCTCGGCGGTGAAGATCACCAGCAACGTCTCCAAGGGCCTGGTGCTGGACGCCCCGCCCGAAGACACCAACGACGACACCTCCGACGACGAGGACGGCGACGGCGTCACCGACAGCGACGAGGGCACGGCCGCCGTCTACGTCTATGGCGGCGCGCCGGCGATCCAGATCGGCTCCGACAGCCAGGCCGTCACCCTCGGCTCGGCCGGGGAGGGGATCTACGACTACGGCCTCGTCATCCGCGGCTCGGTCGGCGCCTATGGCGTCCACGCGGGGGTGGCGGCCACCGGCGTGCAGATCGGCGGCTCGGCCGGCTACGAGACCCTGGTCGCCAACGGGATCAACCTGGAAGGCTCGATCTCGGCCAGCGCCTACGAGGCCGACGCCATGGGCCTGCACCTGACCTCGGGCGCCATCGCCTCGATCCTCAACAATAGCGGCGCGCTCAGCGGTTCGGTCGAGGCCGAGGGGAGCTCGAACGCCTACGCCCTGCTGATCGACGCCGGGGCGACCATGAACTCGGTCGTCAACAGCGGCAGCATCGTCGCCACCCTGTCGGGTGAGACCGGCAACGCCAACGCCATCGTCGACAATTCCGGCACGCTGACCAGCATCACCAATACCGGCGCGATCGCCGCCTACGTGGTCGCCACGGACGACGACTACGACACCGACGACACCGACACCGACGCCACGAACGAGACGGTCACCGGCAAGGCGATCGCCATCAACCTGAAGGCCAACACCACCGGCGTCACCATCACCCAGACCGGGGTGAACGACGGCGACGACGGCGACGACGGGGTGGCCGACACCGATACCGACGGCGACGGCGTGGACGACGCCGACGAGCCCTCGATCGTGGGCCAGGTGCTGCTGGGCTCGGGCGATGACACCCTGAACCTGCTGAACGGCACGCTGTACGGCGACATGTCGTTCGGCGACGGCGCCGACACCCTGAACATCGACGGCACGGCCTATGCGATCGGCGGCCTCTACGACAGCGACGGCAAGCTCTCGATCAATATCGGCAACGGCGGCCTGCTGATCACAAACACCGACACCATCAAGGCCACCAGCCTGAACCTGGGGTCGGAAAGCACGCTGGTGTTCACGGTCGATCCCAACGCCGGGACCTCGACCCAGCTGGTGGTCGACACCGCCACCATCGCCAGCGGCGCCAACCTGGGCCTCGTGTTCAACAATCTGCTGACCGACGCCAGCACCTTCAAGGTGATCTCGGCCGGGACGCTGACCGCCGGCGAGATCGACCAGGACCTGCTGGGCGACGCGCCCTACCTCTATGTCGCCCAGGCCCGGACCCAGGACAACGACGTCCTGATCGACGTGCGCCGCCGCACGGCCGCCGAGGCCGGCATGACCACGGGCCAGACCGCGGCCTATGACGCGACCTTCGCCGCGCTCGGCGCCAACGAGGACATCGCCAGCGCCTTCCTTAGCCAGTCGACCAGCGACGGCTTCTACAATCTCTACAATCAGATGCTGCCCAGCACCGGCGAGGGGATGTTCTCGACCCTGCAGGCGGTGCAGCAGCAGATCTCGGCCTCGACCGCCATCCGCCCCGACGGCCAGGACCGCTACGGCCCCGACAGCGTCTGGGTGCAGGAGATCAACAGCCTGGTGCGCATCGAGGACGGCGAGAACCTGGGCTCGGACACCAAGGCCACGGGCCTGGTCGCCGGCTACGAGGCCATGGGCGACGCCGGCGGGGCGCTGGGCGTGACCCTGGCCTTCGCCAGCCTCGAGGAGAAGGACACCGCCGCCAAGGTCGGCGAGGAGACGACCGCCTCGCTGTTCCAGGCCGGAACCTACTGGCGCCGGTCGGTGGGCGGCTGGCGCTTCAACCTCGGCGGAAGCCTCGGCTACATCCGCTTCAACGGCGACCGCAGCTTCATCAGCGAGGACGTCGACAGCGACGGCTATTCGGACGTCGCGATCACCAACACCGCCTCGTGGAACGGCTTCACCGCCAACGCCTTCGCTGGCCTCGGCTACGAGCACAGGTTCGGCCGGAACTACATCCGCCCCGAGGCCCGCCTCGACTACGTCTACCTGTGGGAAGGCGAGCGCAAGGAGCACGGCGGCGGCGAGGGCTTCGACCAGACGGTGGCCTCGCGCAAGTTCGACAACCTGTCGGGCGACATCGGCGTCGCCTTCGGCCGCGAGTTCGGCAAGGAGGTCTGGGTCCGTCCCGAGGTCCGCGTCGGCTATCGCAAGACCCTGGCCGGCAAGTACGCCGACACCACGGCCTGGTACTCGGGCGGCACGCCGTTCACGATCCTGGGCAATGCGGCGCGCACCGACGCGGTGACGCTGAATCTCGCCCTGCGCGCCGGCTCCGACCTTTCCTATTTCGCCCTGGAGGGCGGGGCCGAGGCCTCGCGTCGCCAGACCCGTTATTCGGCCCGGCTTGTCGGCCGGGCGATGTTCTGAGAACGCCCGTGAGACCCCGCCTGCTCATTGTCGACCCCGACGTCGACTCCCGCGCCGCCATCACCGCCCTGCTGGGCCGGTTCGACCTGGAAGTGCTCGAGGCCGCCTCGGCCCGCGAGATGGACCAGATCCTGGGCCGCACCCAGATCGAGCTGGTCGTCATGGACATCCTGCTGCCCGACGAGGCCGGCCTGTCGGTCTGCGCGCGGCTGCGCCGCCTCAACCCCGCCCCGGGCGTGGTGGTGGTCAGCGCCGTGGACGACGAGAGCGACGTGGTCGTGGGCCTGGAGATGGGCGTCGACGACTATATCGCCAAGCCGTTCCGGCCGCGCGAGACCGCCGCCCGCATCCGCGCCGCCGTGCGTCGCCGCCAGGCCTGGCGCGCGCCCGAGCCGGTGGCCGCCCCGCCGGTCTACCAGTTCAGCGGCTGGCGCCTGAACGTGGCGACCCACGAGCTGTTCGACCCGCGCGGCGACTCGGTGAACCTTTCCTCGGCCGAGTTCCTGGTGCTGTGGACCCTGGTGGCCAAGCCCCAGCAGATCCTGACCCGCGACCAGCTGCAGCAGGGGCCGCCCGAGGCGCGCAGCAAGGCGCCGCCGCAGCAGATCAACGTCACTATCAGCCGCCTGCGCAGCAAGCTGCGCCGGGCCGAGGGCGGCGCCCAGATGGTGCGCACCGTGCGTCATGCGGGCTACATGTTCGCGCCGCGCGTGGACCGGGTGCACGCGGATTAGATGCCCGAGAAACCTCCCCCTGTGGGGGAGGCGGCCGAAGGCCGGTGGGGGGAAGTTTTCAACCGCCGTGGCTCTGGCCGGCTGTCGGGCCAAGCCCCCCACCGATCGCTTCGCGATCACCTCCCCCACAGGGGGAGGTTCCAAGTCACTTCTTCCTGACGAAGACCAGGCTCTGGTCCGGCGGGCCGGGCTTTCCGTCGATGTCCTGCTCGACCAGGATGGTGTCGGGGGCGGTGACGCCGACGCGCATGCTCTGGCGGCGGCCGGTCTGGCCGTGGGTCATCACCGCCACGCTGGACGCGCCGGTGCGCTCGACGCTGAGGGTCACGAAGTTGAAGTTGACCACGGCCCGGGTCGGCGCGCCGTCCAGGGTCGCGTCGGCGAACTGGATGGCGGCGACGCCCTCGTCGTCCTCCTCGACCAGCGTCCAGGCGATCGCCTTGCCGTCGTCCTTGGTGATGTCGAGCTCGCCGCTGATCGGCGCGGTCCCGGTCAGGGGCTCGTTGAAGCGCGAGCGCGACAGGTCCAGCGTCCATTTGCCGGCCACGCCCAGCGGACCCGTCGCGGGCGCCTGGCTCTGAGCTAGGGCGGGGGCGGCGGCCAGCAGCAGGCCAAGGCCCGCGAGCGCGGCGGCGGCTTTGAGATGGGCCATGGCGTGGGTTCCGGACGGGGTGGCTTACGAAGGGTCAATGTCGGGTCGCGAGCAGCGTTCGTCCAGAGGCGGCCGCCAGATCATTTGGGGATTGCCAAGCGCGCCGCCGCCCCGTTCTGGTCGGCGCAACTGGAATCGGAGCCTTCGCCCATGCGCCGTCTGTCGCGTTCGATGCTGTTCGCCGCCTCGCTGTTCGCGGCCGGCGCCCTCTACGGCCCCGAGGCCGACGCCGCCGAGAAGACCGACACCTCGGTCAAGGCCGTGCAGAAGATCGTCGGCGGCCCGGGGTTCAAGGCCGCGGTCAAGCAGCTGGACGCCGACTACGACCGCACCGTCGCCGACATCGTCACCCTGACCGAGATCCCCGCGCCGCCGTTCAAGGAGGAGCAGCGCGCCAAGGCCTATCTGGAGATGCTCAAGGCCGTGGGCCTGACCGACGTCGAGATGGACGCCGAGGGCAACGTCATGGGCGTGCGGGCCGGGACGGCGACCAAGGGCAAGGGCCCGTTCGTGGTCATCGCCGCCCACCTCGACACCGTCTTCCCCGAAGGCACCGACGTGAAGGTCAAGCGCGAGGGGACCAAGCTGTCGGCCCCCGGCATCGGCGACGACACCCGCTCGCTGGCCGTGCTGCTGGCCTATGTGCGGGCCATGGACGCGGCCAGGATCAGGACCAAGGCCGACATCCTGTTCGTCGGCAATGTGGGCGAGGAGGGGCCGGGCGACCTGCGCGGGGTCAAGCACCTCTTCACCAAGGGCAAATACCAGGGCCGGATCAGCGCCTTCTTCTCGATGGACGGCTCGGACCCCTCGCGCATCGTCGACCGGGGCGTGGGCTCCAAGCGCTATCGCGTCACCTTCAAGGGCCCGGGCGGCCACAGCTATGGCGCGTTCGGCGTCGTCAACCCGATGACGGCCATGGCCCAGTCGGTGGTCGACCTCTATGCGGTCAAGCCGCCGGCCGACCCCAAGACCACCTATTCGGCCAGCGTGGTGGGCGGGGGCACCTCGGTGAACTCGATCCCCAACCAGATCTTCCTGGAGTTCGACATGCGCTCGGAAAGCGCCGCCGAGCTGGCCAAGCTGGACCAGACCTTCATCGGCATCCTCGACAAGGCCGTGGCCGGCGAGAACGCCGCCCGCTCGACCAAGCCGGGGGCAGTCTCCTACGACGCCAAGGTGATCGGCGAGCGCCCGGCCGGCGGCACCGATCCGCAGGCGGCCATCGTCACGGCCACGGCGGCGGCGATCTCGGCCCTGGGCTTCACGCCCGAGCACGAGGCCTCGTCCACCGACGCCAACCTGCCCATGAGCCTGGGCATTCCCGCCATCACCATCGGCGCCGGCGGCAAGGGCGGCCGCGCCCACGCCCTGGACGAGTGGATCGACATCGAGAAGGCCCCGACGCTCAAGGGCATGCAGGTGGGCCTGGCGGCGCTGCTGGCCGTGGCCGGGGTGGAGTAGTCGAACCTCCCCCTGTGGGGGAGGCGATCGCGTAGCGATCGGTGGGGGGAGCTGGTGATGACTTTCCGGTGCAGCGGAAGCTGAAAACGGCCCCCCTCCGGCCCTTCGGGCCGCCTCCCCCAGAGGGGGAGGATCTTGGGGCGCGGCTTTTCGGCCTCGCGCCTTGGCTGCGAGTTGATCGAAGGGGTGCGGGGCGCCCGGGCGACGCCCGGAAGCTGTTTTGAGCAAATACCGTTTCGACGAAGCCGGGCGCTCCGCGCCGCCGTTTTCCGTCAGCCTCCGGCCGGCGGCGCTGTTGACGCCTTGCCGGAGCGCGCCCGCCGGTTTCCCGGAAGGCGCGCCGCGGGGCGGGAGGGTCCTGGGTAGGAGCGTCTCTCCCGTCTATCCCCGACGAAGCCGACGGCGGGCGGGCCTGGCCAGCGCCAGGTCCCCGAGCGTCCGGCTTTCCCGACCGGACTCTTTCCCGCTCGACTGCATCCCGCCGCCGCATGGTCGCTGGCCGTGCGCCCCTTCGGTGCGGCGAGACGGGTAGATTGTACGGCGGGTTCGAGCGCGTCTGATCCAGGCGCTTGAGAAAGTTGGAAGCGATTGGATTTGTTCAGGAGTTTTCGGCGAGCGCCGGGGATCGGCGCTGCTCTATCCCCGTCAGCCCCCCCAATCCGCCCAATCCCCGCGAAAGCGGGGACCCAGGTGTTTTATCGTCGAGCGCCGTGGGTTTCAGAAAAAGCCTGGGTCCCCGCTTTCGCGGGGATTTTACGGGGAAAGATGGCCGGCCCGGCGGAAGCTGAGAACGGCCCCCCTCAGGCCCTCCGGGCCACCTACCCCGCAGGGGGAGGATCTGCCGATCAGGCCTTGCGGTTCAGCGTAATGGCCGTGGCGTTGTTGGCGTAGCCGGCGCCGTGGGCGCTGGGGCCGTAGCCGGCGGCTTGCGGGCGTTGGGCGGCGATCTCGTTGGCGACGGCGCGGACCAGGCCCTCGGTGACGGTCTTGGCCGCGGCGATGGCGCGCGACTGGCGGGCCAGCACGGCGTCGAAGGCCTCGGTGGCGCGCACCAGGCGGCGGCGGCGGTCGGGCGTGGCGGCCTGCACCAGGGCGACGTTGCCGCGCACCCTGGCCGACTCGTGGCGATAGACATTGGCCAGCTTGGCCGTCTCCTCGACGTGGCGGGCGGCCTCGTGCGGGCGGCGGGCCTCGAAGGCGGTGGCCTGCCTGGCGATCAGGTCGGTCAGGCGCTCGGTCAGGATGATCAGCTGTTCGACGCGCTCGTCCGAGGCAGAGAGGAGGGCGGGGCTCGTCATTGGGCGACCTCCTGCAGGCCCTGCATCTTCAGCATCTCGCGCTGGACGGTGGCCGAGACGCCGACGCCGCCGGCCTTGGTCACTTCCTTGGCCATGGCGTCGGTCAGCAGCGACTTGAACATCTCCTCGCCCTGGCCGCCGCCGAAGGGCTCGGGCGTCTTCACGCCCTCGAACATCGACTGCATCATCACCGACAGGAACGAGGACTCGAACTTGTCGGCCGTCTCCTTGATCTTGCCGCGCTTGAGCAGTTCGGCGGCCGAGCTGGCGGTGGGGCCCGTGCTGGCGGTCAGGCCGGTGATCGGCGGCGAGGTGATGGAGAAGGCGCTCATCACATCACCTCGATGTCGGCTTGCAGGGCGCCGGCGGCCTTCACCGCCTGCAGGATGGTGATCATGTCGCGCGGGGTGACGCCCAGGGCGTTGAGGCCGCCGACCAGGCTCTTGAGCGATGCGCCGCCGCCGAGCGTGATCAGCTTCTTGCCCTTTTCCTCGTCGATGCTGATCGCCGACTGCGGGACGACCGTGGTGCGGCCCTGGCTGAACGGGGCGGGCTGGCTGACGGCCGGGGTCTCCTGGACCGAGATGGTCAGGTTGCCCTGGGCGATGGCCACCTGGCTGATGCGGACGTCGTCGCCCATCACCACCACGCCGTTGACCTCGTCGATGATCACCTTGGCCGGGCCGTCGGGCTCGACTTCCAGGTTCTCGATGGCGGTCACGAAGCTGATCATGTCCATGCCGGCCGGCGAGCGGATGGCGACGATGGTCGGGTTCTGGGCCTGAGCGCAGCCGGGGTACTTGGAATTGATGGCGTCGGCGATGCGGCGCGAGGTCGTGAAGTCGGGGTTGCGCAGCGACAGGCGCAGTTCGCTCATGGCCACCATCTGGAAGCCGGTCTCGCGCTCGACGTCGGCGCCGGCGGCGATGCGGCCGGCGGTGGGCACGCCGCGGCTGATCGAGCTGCCCGAGGCGCCGCCGGCCGAGACGGCGCCGGTCTGCACCTGGCCTTGGGCGACGGCGTAGGTCTGGCCGTCGGCGCCTTGCAGCGCGGTGACCATCAGGGTGCCGCCCTGCAGGCTCTTGGCGTCGCCCATGGCCGAGACCGAGACGTCGATCTTCGCACCGGCGCCGGCGAAGGCGGGCAGCTTGGCGGTGACCATCACGGCCGCGGCGTTCTTGGCGTTGAGGTTGGCGTCGCGGATGTTGACGCCCTGGCGTTCCAGCAGCGACTCCATGCTCTGCTTGGTCATCGGCGCGTTGCGCAGGCTGTCGCCCGTGCCGTTGAGGCCCACGACGATGCCGTAGCCGATCAGGTGGTTATCGCGCACGCCTTCGACGGCGACGATGTCCTTGATCCGCGACTTGGCGGCGGCCGGACCGGCGACGACGACGGCGGCCGCGAGGGCCAGGCCGGCGAGAACGGAGCTGAAAAGTGAAGGACGCATGGACTTCCACACCGAGGACGCAATTCCGTCGCGGCCCATGCCAGAACCGGGCCAACGGAAAAGGTGAGGAAAATCAATGATCAGGGCGGACAGAAACGCCTGCGACAATCCTGTCCGGCAGATTCTGCCCGGCATTAACCATACCGCAAGCGCGCTTCTCGAATATGAGTTCTCATCGGGGAGCGCGACTCCCTATATGTAGGCGTACGAGACCAGCGGTGGAGCGACGGTCGTCATGAAGGTTTCGAGCACGGGAGGCGTGGGCGCGGCTGGCGCATCACGCGCGCGGCCGACGGGCGGCGGGTCGAGCTTCGCGCTGCCCAGCGTCGGCGCGGCCGGCGGCGTCGCCGGAACCGCGGCGGCCGGCGGCCTGGCCGGCGTGGGCTCGCTGGACGCCCTGCTCGCCTTGCAGGCCAACATGGATCCGGCCGAGCGCAAGCGCCGGGCGATCCGCCGGGCCGACGACATCCTCGACATCCTCGACGGCCTGAAGATCGCCGTGCTGGACGGGGAGGTCTCGCCCAGCACCATCGACAAGCTCAAGCGGGCCGTTCGCGAGCATCGCGAATCCGTCGACGATCCGAAATTGCAGAGCCTGCTCAACGAGATCGAGACCCGCGCCGCCGTCGAAGAGGCCAAGCTGGCCGTCATGCGCGGCGCGTGAGGAACGGCGGGATGGAACCTCTGGCCCTTTCCCGCGATTTTACAGCCCCGGTCGGCGCGGCGAAGCTCGCCGTAAGCGTGAGTCGCCGTCGCCCGCATGGGCCGTTCAAGGGCGCTCGCGCGCCTGAACGCGCCGCTCACGCGACGTTCATTGAACGGGGCTATCGTTTTGGTATAAGCACACCGCCCGCTGAGGGCGGAGTTCATCGGGGCGTGAGGCGTTGATGCAGACGGCCACTGTTCTTAAAGAACCGGACACCTATCGTCCTTCGGACGACGAGCCTTTCATGAACGAGCGTCAGCTTGAATATTTCAAGCAGAAGCTGCTCGGCTGGAAGGAAGAGATCCTCCGCGAATCTCGCGAGACGGTGTCCCATCTTCAGACTGAAACTGAAAACCATGCCGACCTCGCCGACCGGGCGTCGTCGGAAACCGACCGAGCGCTGGAATTGCGGACCCGCGATCGGCAACGGAAACTGATCTCCAAGATCGACCAGGCGTTGCGCCGCGTCGAAGACGGCAGCTACGGCTACTGCGAAGAGACCGGCGAGCCTATCGGCCTGGCCCGTCTCGACGCCCGCCCGACCGCCACCCTGAGCCTCGAGGCCCAGGAGCGTCACGAGCGCCGCGAACGCGTCCACCGCGACGACTGAGGCCCCCTTTGGGGCCCGACTGATGTGTTTCAAGCGGCCTCGCCCGAAAGGGCGGGGCCGTTTTTGTTTGAACCTCCCCTGTGGGGGAAGCGATCGCGCAGCGATCGGAGGGGGGAGTGACTTGGAACTCGGCCAACTCACCGGAAGCTGAAAACGTCCCCCCACCGCCCTTCGGCCGCCTCCCCCAGAGGGGGAGGTCCCTTTAGGCGGTCGCCCGCTTCTCCTCGCCCCGCGCCGTCAGCCAGTACATCACCGGCGTGGCCACCCGCGACAGCACGGTGGAGGTCACCAGGCCGCCGATGATGGCGATGGCCAGGGGCGAGTAGAGGCCCGAGCGTTCGAGGGCCAGCGGCAGCAGGCCGCCGATCGCCGTGGCCGAGGTCAGCAGCACCGGCAGGAAGCGCACCTCGCCGGCCTTCTCGATGGCGTCGTGCAGGTTCATCCCCTCGCGGCGCAGCTGTTCGGTGAAGTCGACCAGCAGGATCGAGTTCTTGATCTCGATGCCGATCAGGGCGATCAGGCCGATGGTGGCCGTGAACGACAGCGAATTGCCGGTCAGCCACAGGGCCGCGGCCGCGCCGAAGATCCCGAACGGGATGATGCCGGCCACCACCAGGGCGGTCTTGAACTTGCGGAACTCCAGCACCAGCACCGCCAGGATCCCGAACACCGCCACCATCACCGCAGCCCCCAGGCCCGCGAAGCTTTCCGACTGGGCCTCGGCCTGGCCGCCCAGGGTCAGGGCGTAGCCGGGCGGCATGGGCAGCGCCTTCTGCAGGCGGGCCAGCACCTCCTTGGTGACGTTGTCGGTCAGGTAGCCGGTGCGCACGAAGGCGGTGACCGTCACCGTCCGCTCGCGGTCGAAGCGGTCGATGCGGGCGGGGCTGGACTTCAGGCTGGGGGTGGCGATAGCCGACAGCGGCGCGGCCTCGCCGTCGGCGGTGGGCACGTAGACGCCAGACAGGGCCGACAGGGCGTTGCGGTCGGCGCCGTCGACCTGGCTCATCGGCAGGCGCACCTTGACGGCGTAGTCGTCGCCGTCGGGGTCGCGGAAGCGGCCGGTCTCCTCGCCCGACAGCGCCAGGCGGGCCGAGCGGCGGGCCGCGCCGGCCGGCACGCCCAGGGCCGCGGCCTTGGCCTCGTCGACGCCGAGGTCGAGGTCGGTGCGGTCCAGGCGCACCGGGTTGCCGACGTCGCGGGTTCCCGGCGTGCTCTTCAGGACCGCTTCGGCGCGCACGGCCAGGGCCTTCAGCACCTCGAGATTGCGACCGGTGATGCGCACGGCGACGGGGGCTTCGATCGGCGGGCCGTTCTCGAACACCTCGACGCTGATCCGCGCGCCGGGATAGCGGGCGAAGTCGGCGCGCAGGCGGTCGAGCAGATGCTCGCTCTTTCCCGGCTCCCAGCGCTTGAGGCTGACGAACATCTCGCCATAGGTCACCGCGCTCTCGCGCTGGGACTGGTTGTAGAACACCTGCGGATTGCCGCGGCCCAGGTTGGCGGCGCGCCAGACGACGTCGGGCTCGCGGGCCAGGCGCTGGTCGACATAGCGCAGGGCCGCGTCGGTGCGGGCCAGGGACGAGCCGTCGGGCATGGTGACGCGGACCAGGAACTGCGGCGTCTCGGCGGCCGGGAACAGGCTGGAGCCGGCCGCCTGAAGCATCGGCACGGCGGTGGCGCACAGGGCCAGCATCAGGGCCAGCGCCAGCCAGGGCCGGGCCAGGGCGTGGTGCAGCACGGGGCGATAGACGGTGTGGATCACGCGGTTGACCGCCTGCAGCAGGCGGTTGCCCTCGGGATCGGAATGCTTGTCCAGCACCCGGCTGGCCAGGAACGGGATGATGGTCAGCGACACGAAGAGCGAGGCGCCCACCGTGCACAGCACCGTCACCGGCAGCGAGCGGATGTAGGCGCCCGAGCCGGCCGGCAGGGCCATCAGCGGCAGGAAGGCCAGCATCAGGGTCGCCGTGCAGCCGATCACCGCCAGGGCGATCTGGCCCGAGCCGTTGATCGCCGCGGCCGTGCGCTCCTCGCCCTCGCGGATCCGGCGGGCGATGTTCTCGGTGATGACGATGCTGTCGTCGACGAGCAGGCCCAGCGCCAGCACGAAGCCGGCGATCGACAGCTGGTTCAGGGTGAAGCCGAAGGCCTGGATCAGCGACAGGCCGATCAGCAGGCTAAGCGGGATCGACACCATCACCACCAGCCCCGCGCGCGGGCCCAGCGGCAGCAGGGTGATCAGCACCAGCACCAGGGCCAGGCCGAAGTCGCGCAGCAGGTTGTTCAGCCGATGCTCGACATTGCGGGCCTGGACGAAGCCGCGCTCCAGCTTCACGCCGGCCGGCAGCGCCTTCTCGTAGTCGTCGAGCACCGCCTCGACGCTCTTGGTGATCTTGCCGACGTCCTGGCCGTCCTTCTGGGTGACGGCGATGAACACCGCGCGCTTGCCGTCGAAGCGGGTGACGTGGGTCGGCTCCTCCTGGGCCCAGGCGACGTCGGCGACGTCGCGCACCCGCACCACCTGGCCGCCGGCCGAGCGGACGGGGGTGTCCTTGACGGCGTCCAGCGAGCGGAAGGCCCCGCCGGACTTGACGTTGAAGCGCCGGGCGCCGGCCTGGACGGCGCCGATCGGGGCCTCGGCCCCGGACGCGCGCAGGGCGTCGGCGACGCTTGAGGCCGGCAGTTGCAAGGCGGCCAGCCGGGCCAGGTCCAGCGACACCCGCACTTCCGAGGCCGGGGCGCCGTAATAGCGGGTCTGGCGCACGCCGGGCACGCGGTCGAGGCGCTCGGACAGCCGGTCGGCGGCCTTTTCCAGGCGGCGCATCGGCAGGCTGTCGCTGACCAGGGCGACCTGGACGATGGCCACCTCGGTGGTGCGCACGCGCTCGATGTCGAGCCGTTGCAGGCCGGCGGGCAGGTTGCCGCGGATGGCGTTCACCTCGCGCACCACCTGGTCGAACTTGCGCTCGGGATCGACGTCCCAGGTGAAGAACACCCGCACGATCGCCGCGCCGTCGAGGCTGGTGCTCTCGACCTTGTCGATGTTGTCGAGGCCGTAGACCGCGGTCTCGATCGGGTCGGCGACCAGCTGCTCCATCTCGGCCGGCTCGGCCCCCGGCAGCACGGCGCGGACGATGACGATGGGGATCGGGAAGTGCGGATCCTCCGACCGCGGCACGGTCAGCAGGGCGTTGACCCCCAGCATCACCAGCAGGCCGAAGGCGACGATGGTGAACTGCCAGCGCTTTACGGCGAAGGCGGCGAGGTTGAGGTTCATTGGCCGGCGACCTTGCGGGCGGGGGCGGCCAGGGCGCGCGGATCGATCACGGCGACCTTCTCGCCGTCGGAGACGAAGCCGGCGCCGGCGGTGATCACCCGGGTTCCGGCGGCGAGGCCAGCCACCAGGGCGTCGTCGCCGTCGAAGCCGCCGAAGCGGACATTGACGCGGCGGGCCACGGCGCCGTCCAGGCGCAGCACGGCGGCCTTGTCGCCCGAGGCCTCAAGCAGGGCCTCGGCCGGAATGCGGACGAACTCGGCGCGGGCGGCGGCCTGGGCCGAGGCCGGCGCCTGCAGGCGGGCGGCGGCGATCTGGCCGCTCTTCAGCTCGGGCGGGGCCTGGACCTCGATCTCGACGCTCACCGCCCCGGTGCGGGCGTCGGCGGCCTGGCCCAGGCGCGTGACGACCCCGGTCAGGGTCTGGCCGGGCAGGGCGTCGGCGGTGACGGCGGCGCTGGAGCCCACCTTCACCCGCGCCGCGTCGCGGGCGGGCAGCGGCAGGCGCAGCACCAGCGGACTGGAAAGATCGGCGACCGTGAGCACCGTCTGGCCGGCCGCCACCACCTCGCCGGCCTGGGCCGTGCGGGCCAGCACCACGCCCGAGACGGGCGAGGCGAGGGCGGCCCAGCGCCGGTCGAAGGCCGCGCCGGCGTGGGCGGCCTGGGCCGCCTTCAGCGCGCTTTCGGCGTCGTCCAGCCGGGCCTTGGCCACGAAGCCGGTCGAATAGAGCTTGCGGGCCCGATCGGCGTCGCGGCGGGCGCGCTCCAGGTCGGCGGCGGCCTGGGTCTGGCGGGCGTCGACGCCGGCCGGATCGATGGCCGCCAGGGCCTGTCCGGCGCGCACCGCGTCGCCGGCCTCGACGCTCATGCGGGTCAGCACGCCGGGGATGCGGAATGACAGCGCCATCTCGCGCCGGCGCTGCAGGGCGCCCGAGGCGGTCAGTTCCGAGGCTTGGCCGGGCGCGCCGACGGTGACGGCCTCGACGGCCGGGGGCGGGGCGGCCTGGGGCGTGTCGGCCTTGCCGCCGCAGGCGACCAGCATCAGGCCGGCCGCTACCGCCAGCGCCGTCAGCAGCACGACGCCTCCATAACCAGCACGCGCCCCGTCCATCGCCCTCGCCCTCATCATCGATCGGTGATAAGTTATCACTGATCGATTATTGTGGGTTGTCAAGACGGACCGAACACGGAAAGGAGGGACGATGACCGCGCCGAAAGTCCGTTCCCCCCGCAAGCCCAAGGGCCAGGGCGCCGAGCGCCGTGAGGAGATCCTGGACGCGGCGCTGAAGCTGTTCAGCGCCAGGGGCCTGCACACCGTCTCGACCCGCCAGATCGCCGAGGCGGTGGGCATCTCGCAGCCTGCGCTCTACGCCTATTTCGCCACCAAGGACGACATCACCGCCGAGCTGTGCATCCGCGCCTTCGCCATACTGGTCGAGCGCATGGAGGCCGCGCGGGCGGACTTCACGCCGACGGCCGAATGCTTCGAGAAGGCCCTGCGGGTCTATGTCGACTTCGGCCTGCAGAACCCCGACGCCTATCGCGTGGCCTTCATGGTCGAGAAGGGGCTGGACGGGACCTACAAGGAGCGGGTCGGCGACCGGCCGATGATGGCCGGCATCGGCGCCTTCCAGCGCTTCGCCGAGATCGTGGCCGAGGTGCGCGACGCGGGACTGACCCACGACGACGACGTCCAGCGCATCACCCAGACCCTGTGGGCGGGCCTGCACGGCCTGGTGTCGCTGCTGATCGCCCGCGCCGACTTCCCGTGGGTGGAGCGCGAGGTGCTGATCGCCTGCCATATCTCGCTGCTGCGGCGGGGCGCCCTGAAGGGCATGGGGTGAAGGACGTCCGTTGAACTGAGCGCCCGGGGAGCCTACATCCGCGCCTCGCATTCCCCAGACGAAAGACGCCGCCCATGGCCAAGCTGCAGCCCCTGGAAACCTTCTCCCTGCAAGAGACCGAAGACGGCTACCGCCTGCTGGTCTCGGCCGTCGGCGGCGACAACATCTACGTCTCGATCACGTCCGAGCAGATGGACGAGATCATCGACAGTCTCGACACGGCGCTGACCGGCGAGGAAGAGACGGCGGGTGAAGACGCGTTCGACGACGCGGATTGATCAAACTTCCTTCTCCCCTTGCGGGAGAAGGTGTCATCCGCAGGATGACGGATGAGGGGTCTCTCAGACCTTCGACGTCGCACTCGATCGTTCGGCCGCTGCGGCGGACCGGGCTTTCGACCCCTCACCCGACCCGCTACGCGGGCCACCCTCTCCCGCAAGGGGAGAGGGCTCAGGCCGCCGCCTTCGCGTTGGTGGGGCGGTAGCTGGCCGCGTCGGTCGTGAACTCGGCGTGGCCGTAGCGCTTCAGCAGGGCCCGGATCCGGTGGACCATGGCCGCCTCGGCGACGTGGCGCAGCACTGGCAGGCGGTCGGCCAGGTCGAAGGCCTTCATCTGCAAGGTGACCAGCAGGGCCACGACGATGAACGTCGCCTCGTCGGCCGGGGTCACCTCGATGCCCATGCTCGCCGCGCGCTTGCGGTCGCCGCGCATGAAGTGGCGCAGGAAGAAGGCCTTGGCGAAGCGGCGCTCGATGCGGTCGTGCAGGCGGTTGGCGGGGCTTTCGTCCGGCGGCAGGTAGGCGTCGAGCGTGGCGCGGATCAGCGCGCCGCAGGTCTCGTCGTCGAAACCGCGGCGCAGGGTGCTGTCGCGGGCCGTCATCATCCGCACGATCCCCTCCGGCGTGTCGGCCAGCAGGTCCTGCGGCAGGCCCAGCAGGAAGCAGCGATAGCGGGCCAGCTCGACCTTGGCCCGCTCGGCGGGGGTGAACCGGCGGCGGCCCTTGCGCAGCATCTGGAACGACATCAGGAAGATCGGGATCAGCCCGGCCGGCATCTGGTCGACCTGCGGGATCGGCACGCCGTAGACCTCGGCGTTCCAGCGGCCCGAGCGCAGGGCGTTGAAGCGCACCATCGAGTGCATCAGCCGCACCATGGCGGCGGCCTTGAAGCCCTCGCCGTGGCGCTCCAGCGAGCCGGGCAGCAGGGTGGTGGTGAAGAAGGCGGCGGTCTCGTTGACCCGCTTGGCGGCGGTCTCGGCCCCCAGGGTTCCGGTCAGGGCCATGGGCAGGGCCGAATACTTGTTGAGGAAGGTGGCCACGAACGCGCCGCGGATGGCGAATGGGCCAAGGTGGGCGGCGGCGTTGCGGTCGAGCCGCTGGCCCTCGCGGACCAGGTCCATGTCGATCCAGTCGGGCGCTGCTTCCATCTCGGCGATGAAGGCGGCGAGTTCGGGCGGGGCGTCGGGCACGGCGGTGATCCCGCGCTCACAGGCGGCGACCAGCATGTCGATCAGCCGGCGGAAGCCGAACTGCGGGATCAGGGCGGCGTAGGCGTCGGCGACGATGTCGCCCAGCATGGTGTAGGCCCGCACGCGGTCCAGGTCGTCCTGGCTGACCGACACGCCCAGCGGGTTGCGGTCGCGAGCGACGGCGAAGGCGGGGTCCTCGGTGAAGCGCTCGGGCGTGCGGTCGAAATCGATCTTGCCGTAGAAGCCCGGCAGCAGGGTCTTCTGCGAGGCGACGCGGGCGCGGACTTCGTCGATGGGACGGATCATCTGGGCTCCTTCCGGTCCGCTCCCCGGGGAGGAGGGACCTCTGTTCTCGGCCTCAAGCGTATGTAAGCATTGCTCATGTTCCTACTCGCCTTGCCGTTCGGCCCGGCGGGCGCGCGGAGGTCGATGGCAAGTGACTGAAAAGAAAAGGCGATCGCCGAGCCAGGGGCGGGCGCAGGCCACCGTCGACGCCATTCTCGACGCGGCCTTTCAGCTTCTGGAGAGCGGCGGACCCGAGCGCCTGACCACCAATCACGTGGCCGAGCGGGCGGGGGTGAGCGTCGGCACGGTCTACCAGTACTTCGCCGACAAGCAGGACATCCTGGCGGCGCTGGCCCAGCGGCGGACCAGCGCGGTGCGCGACACGATCGCCCAGACCCTGATCGATCGGCCGGACCTGGGCAGCGTGCGGCCGATCGTGCGGGCGCTGATGAACGGCTTCGAGGGCTCGCCCGCCACGCGCCAGGCCCTGCTGGGGGCCATGTTCCATCGTGGCGACGCGGTGCTGGAGGCGCACCATCAGGCGTTCCTGGCCTCGATCGCCGGCAAGGCGCGGCTACAGATCGAGCTGACGCCGGAGTCGGCCTTCGTCCTGACCCACGCCGCCGTGGGCCTGCTGCGGGCGGCCGCCGCCGAGCCGGGCCTGGCGCTGGACCCGCAGGGGCTGGAGGACGAACTGGTGCGGCTGATGGAGGCCTACATCTCGGCGCTGGCGGCGGTGAAAAGATCCTCCCCCTGAAGGGGGAGGTGGCCCGAAGGGCCGGAGGGGGAAGGTCCTGCCGAGGAAGAGGCGGTTGCTGGCTCACAAGTCACATCCCCCTCCGTCGGCTTTGCCGACACCTCCCCCTTCAGGGGGAGGGTCTCGGCTCGACTTGCCACGCTTGCGCTCCGGGTCCAGACGGAAGGCGTCGTCGGCACGGCGACTCGTCAAAGGGCCTGGCGATGCATTCCGATCTCGACACCGACGCGGCCGCCGCGCGGGCGCTGTTCCAATCCCTGGAGGGCATGGAGGGGCTGAGCCGTCCCGAGCCGGCCCCGGCGCAGAAGGCCAAGGAGCGGTTTCCCGGCCAGGCGGCGCTGATCAAGCTCTATCCCGGCGTGCTGGTGGCGGGGACCATCGCTCTCGCCTCGACCTGGCTGTCGCAGCACTACGGCGCGCCGGTCATGCTGTTCGCGCTGCTGCTGGGCATGACCTTCCACTTCCTGCACCAGGAAGGCCGCTGCATCCCGGGCATCGAGTTCTCGTCCAAGGCCATACTGCGGTTCGGCGTCGCCCTGCTGGGCGCGCGGATCACCGCCGGCCAGATCCTGAGCCTTGGGATCACGCCGATCGTCACGGTGGTGATCGCGGTGGTCTCGACGATCCTGCTGGGCGCGTTCCTGTCCAAGCGCCTGGGCCTGCGCCAGGGCTTCGGGGTGCTGTCGGGCGGGGCGGTGGGCATCTGCGGCGCCTCGGCGGCGCTGGCGATCGCGTCGGTGCTGCCGCGCGACAAGGACGGCGAGCGCGACACGATCCTGACGGTGGTGGTGGTCACGGCCCTGTCGACCATCGCCATGATCACCTATCCGCTGCTGACGGCGGCCCTGCATCTCGACCAGACCAAGGCCGGGGTGTTCCTGGGCGGCACGATCCACGACGTCGCCCAGGTGGTGGGGGCCGGCTACATGATTTCGCCGCACACCGGCGACGTGGCGACCTATGTGAAGCTGCTGCGGGTGTCGATGCTGTTGCCGGTGGTGTTCACGATCGCCTTCCTGGCGGCGCGGATGGCGCCGGGCGGCAGCGGCGGGGCCAGGCCCCAGCTGCCGCTGTTCCTGGTGGCCTTCGCCGCCCTGGTGGCGGTCAACAGCCTGGGATGGCTGCCCAAGGCCGGCGCCGACGCGGCGACCGAGGTCAGCCGCTGGTGCCTGGTCACGGCGATCGCGGGCCTGGGCATGAAGACCTCGTTCAAGGACGTGATGACCGCCGGCTGGCGGCCCGTGGCGCTGATGGTGGTCGAGACGGCCTGGATCGCCGGCGTGGTGCTGGTGGCGGTGGAGTGGTTTCTCTGAGGAAGGAACCTCTCCCTCTGGGGGAGGCGATCGCGTAGCGATCGGAGGGGGGGAGTGGCTGCGAAACCGGCCTAATCCCGGACAGCTGAAAACGTCCCCCACCGGCCTTCGGCCGCCTCCCCCAGAGGGGGAGGTTCTTTACCGCGCCGCCACCTGGGCGCTGCGCGCCAGGGCCTGGACCACCACCGGCGCCAGGTTGGCGGCGATCACGCGCGCGCCTTCGGCGTTGGGGTGGATGCCGTCGCTCTGCATGTAGCGGCGCGAGCCGCCGATGCCGGCCAGCAGGTTGGGCAGCAGGGGGGCGGCGAAATCGCGGGCCAGGTCGGTGAAGACGGCGTTGAAGCGACGGGCGTAGTCGGCGCCCAGCAGGGCCGGGGCGTTGACGCCGGCGATGGCGGCAGGGATCTGGCGTTCGCGCAGGCGGGTCAGGATGGCGCGCAGATTGGCCCGGGTGGCCTCGGGCCGCAGGCCTTGCAGCAGGTCGTTGCCGCCCAGGGCCACGACGCAGACGGCGGTGTCGCCGCCCAGCGCGCCTTCGAGGCGGGCCAGGCCGCCGGCGCTGGTGTCGCCGTTGCGGCCGGCGGCGCGGACCTGGACGGAAAGGCCGCGCGCGGCGAGAATCGCCTGCAGGCGGGCCGGCATCGCCTCGCCCTGGCGCACGCCCAGACCGGCGGTGATCGAGTCGCCCAGCACGGTGACGACCGGCGGGCGCGGCGGGGCGGCGACGCGCGGGGCGGCCAGGACAGGCCCGGCGGGGAGGGCGAGAAGGCCGGCCAGGATCTCGCGCCGGCCCCAATTGGGGTCCTTCAGGGTATGAACGTCAGCGAACTTCATTCCTCCTAGGTAGTAGGCCTTTCAGGCCGGGTTGAGGCGTCGGCGCCCCCTGATCGAGCGGTTGTGATCCATCTTGAGGAAGGCTTGAGATCGGCACGCCGGGCAGCGGCGGCTCGCCGGTCCATTCCCAGTGCCAGGGCTCGAACACGTAGTTGACGAAGCCGAAGCGGCCGGCGTTGCGCACCATCCAGCGATAGACGTCCGAGCGGGCCATGGCCCGGCGGTTGTCGTCGGCGCTTGAGTCGGGGCCGTAGCCAGGGGCGGCGGCGATGAACACGTCCATGGCCAGGCCCGTGCGGTGGGCCGAGCAGATGGTGCGGGTGACGCCCTGGCAGTTGTTGTCGCGGGCGCAGCGGGCGGCGTCGGCGGCCGGGTCGCGGAAGGCCGAGAAGATGGTCAGGACGCGCGGGTCGCGGCTCGTGACGACGCCGTCCTGGCGCGCGGCCTCGACCATCCGGCGATAGGCCTCCAGCGCGCCGGGGCGCAGCTGGATCGTCTTGCCGCCGTAGGCCTCGTCGGCCTTGGCCGTCGACAGGCTCGCGAGCGCGGGGGCGTTGGGGCACTCGCCCCGGGCGTTGATGGCGGCGAAGGGGCGGGCCAGGGTCCAGCGGGTCTTCATGGCGTCGAAGGTCGGCTGGTCCAGCACGCCGGTCTGCGGCAGGCCGTGGCCCGCCTGCCAGCGGGCGAGGGCGGCTGCGAAGCGAGTCGTTCCCGGGCCGCAGGCGGTGGCCAGTTCGGCGCCGATGCGCGGGGCGTAGATGACCCAGCCGGTCTCGGCCCGCCCGAACGGGGCCCAGGCCAGGGTGTTGAGGCCGGCGGCGTTGGTCTCGGCCGCGCCGGCGGGGGCGGCGGCCTCGCAAGTCTCGTCGACCGGCAGGGGCGACAGCGGGGCCGACGGCGGGTCGTTGGAAGGCACGTACTGCGTGGCCGGCTCGACCGGGGTCTCGTCGCCGGTGGGCGGGTCGACGGGCGGCGGACCGGAGGTCGGCCAGGCCAGCCAGGCGCCGACGCCCGCGCAGCCGGCCAGCAGCAGGACCAGCAGCCCAAGGCCCAGCCGCCGTCCGCGCCGCCGCGCCTTCGTTCCCTTCCGCCATCGTGAAGCCAAGCGCACCCGCCTTTCGGAACTTCGCCATGGCTCAAGGCTTGAGAACGGCAAGACGTTCCTCGTGCGTGGAGTATGCGATGCCTTCGACCTTCCGTCTCGCGGCCCTGATGGCCGGATGCGCCCTGGCCGCGGCCGCCTGCTCGAAGGGCGAGGACAAGGCCGAGGCGCCGCCGCCGGCCGCCGCCGCGCCGCAGCAGAAGGCCGCCCCAGCCGCCAACGGCCGCTCGCCTTTGGCCCAGGCGGTCGAGGCGGCCGGTCCGCAGGACGCCCCGCCGGCCGATCCGTCGATGATCGCGCCGTCGCTCGTTCGGGTGCAGGTGCTGCTCGACCGGACCCGGTTCTCGCCCGGCTCGATCGACGGGGTGACGGGCACGAACCTTCGGCTGGCCATCGAGGCCTTCCAGCAGGCCCGGGGCCTGACCGTCGACGGCCAGGTGACGGCGGACCTGTGGAAGGCGCTGATCGAGGCCGACGGCGGGCCGGTGCTGACCGACTATGTGATCACGGCCGAAGACGTGAAGGGTCCGTTCGTCAAGGCGATCCCCAAGGACGACTACGAGGCGATGGCGAAGCTGCCGGCGCTGTCCTACACGAGCCCGCTGGAGGCCCTGGCCGAGCGCTTCCACATGGACGAGGCGCTGCTGCAGGCGCTGAACCCCGGAGCCGACTTCACCAAGGCCGGAACCCGGATCGCCGTCGCCGCCCTCGGGCCGGACGAGCTGCCGGCGCGGGTGACGCGGATCGAGATCGACAAGACCATCGGCCAGGTGCGGGCCTTCGACGCCCAGGACGTGCTGCAGGCGGTGTATCCGGCTACGGTGGGCAGCACCGAGCGCCCGGCCCCGAGCGGCGAGTTGGCGGTCAACACCGTCGCCCCGCGCCCGACCTACACCTACGACCCCTCGCGGCTGACCTTCGGCAAACCCAAGGGCAAGCTGACCATCAAGGCGGGTCCCAACAATCCGGTCGGCGGCACCTGGATCGACCTGACCAAGGACACCTACGGCATCCACGGCACGCCCGACCCCAAGCTGGTCAACAAGCGCGCCTCGCACGGCTGCGTGCGCCTGACCAACTGGGACGCGGCGCAACTGGGCAAGGCGGTCGAGAAGGGCGCGAAGGTGACGTTCATGGGCGAGGAGGCGAGGAGTTCCTAGGAACCTCCCCCTGTGGGGGAGGTGATCGCGAAGCGATCGGTGGGGGGAGTAAGTGGAAAACTGGCCGGCCCATCGAAAGCTGAAAACGGCCCCCCACCGGCCTTCGGCCGCCTCCCCCGCAGGGGGAGGTTCTTTGCCTGTCATGCGTTGTTGCGTCGCAGCAATCGGCCTTGATCTGACAACGTTGTCATCTTATATCCCCGGCGTCGGGGCAATCTGGTCCCGGCGACGCAAGATGACTGGATCTTCCATGCTGAGCCTGATCGCTCTGGCCGTTTCGGCCTACAAGAACCGCGCCGCCCTGTAATTCGGCTGCGGTCGTCCCGGTTTCGGGACTTTCGAGGAAATGGCCCGCGCGCTCCGGCTCGCGGGCCTTTCTTTTGGGTGCGATGCGGCAATCGACGTTCGTCGAAGATGCTTGCATAACGAGACTGATGGTCTAGGCTTCCCCCGCCAGCCTGGGGAGGACGGCATGAAGATCGCGCGCCAACCGTTGGTGAGGACCTCGCTTGGGGTCACCGACCATCCCTACATGACCGGCGCCTGGACGCCGCAGCACGAGGAGCTCGACGCCGAGGACCTGGTGGTGCTGGAAGGCGCGATCCCGCCCGAGCTGGACGGGGTCTATCTGCGCAACACCGAGAACCCGGCGCATGAGCCCCTGGGGCGCTACCATCCGTTCGACGGCGACGGCATGGTCCACCAGATCGAGTTCAAGGGCGGGACGGCGCGGTATCGCAACAGGTTCATCCGCACCCGCGGCTTCGAGGCCGAGCAGGAGGCGGGGCAGAGCCTGTGGGGCGGGCTGGCCGACGGGCCGGGCGTGTCGCTGCGGCCGGGCTTCGGCGCGCACGGGGCCCTGAAGGACACCGCCAGCACCGACATCGTCGTCCATGCCGGCGAGGCGGTCGCCACCTTCTACCAGTGCGGCGAGGCCTATCGGCTGGATCCGCTGACGCTGGAGACGCTGGGGCCGGCCCCATGGGCGCCGCTGGACGGGGTCTCGGCCCACGCCAAGGTCGATCAGGCGACCGGCGAGCTCCTGTTCTTCAACTATTCCAAGCACGCGCCCTACATGCATTTCGGCGTCGTCGACGCCTCGGGCCGGCGGATCCTCTATCAGCCCGTGCCGCTGCCGGGCCCGCGCCTGCCGCACGACATGGCGTTCAGCCAGAACTGGGCGATCCTCAACGACCTGCCGGTGTTCTGGGACGCAGGCCTGCTGGAGCGCGACATCCACGCGGTGCGCCTGCACAAGGGCCTGCCGTCGCGCTTTGCCCTGGTGCCGCGCAAGGGCGGGCAGCCGCGGTGGTTCGAGGCCGCGCCGACCTACGTGCTGCACTTCCTCAACGCCTATGAGGAAGGCGACGAGGTGGTGGTCGACGGCTACTTCCAGGAGAACCCGACACCCCGGCCCCTGGCCGATGCGCCGGAGCAGTACGCCCACCTGATGGCCTATCTGGACGAGCACAGCTTCCGGCCCAAGCTCCATCGCTGGCGGTTCAACCTGGCGACGGGCGAGACGGTCGAGCAACGGCTGGACGACCGGGTGCTGGAGTTCGGCATGTTCAACCAGGCCTGGGCGGGCAAGCCCTATCGCTATGCCTGGTCGACGACGGCGAGGCCCGGCTGGTTCCTGTTCGACGGCTTCGTCAAGCACGACCTCGTCACCGGCGAGAGCCGGAGCCTGAAGCTGCCCGAGGGCCGCTACGCCAGCGAGGCCCCGTTCGCGGCGCGTCCGGGGGCGATCGACGAGGACGACGGCTGGCTGGTCAGCTTCATCATCGACGAGAACACCGGAACCTCGGAGTGCCTGGTCGTCGATGCGCGGACGATGGAGGCGGCGTGCCGCGTGGCCCTGCCGCACAAGATCAGCAGCGGGACGCACAGCGTCTGGGCGGGGCGGGGAGAGCTTCGGGGCTAGGCGCTCGCAAACCCCAACCTCCCGTCATTCCCGCCCTTGTGGCGGGAACCCCTCTGTCAGCCGCAAGGGCGGAAGGGGCGGACTGCTAAGCAGTCCGCTTGCGTTTCACATGCGAGCGGAGCCAGGGTTTCCCGCCACAAGGGCGGGAATGACGGGCTGATTTGATAGGCCGGCTGGCGGGAACCCCTCTGTCAGCCGCAAGGGCGGAAGGGGCGGACTGCTAAGCAGTCCGCTTGCGTCTCACGTACGGGCGGAGCCAGGGTTTCCCGCCACAAGGGCGGGAATGACGGGCTGATTTGATAGGCCGGCTGGCGGGAACCCCTCATCCTCCCACGCCTGCGGCGTGGGCCCTCCTTCTCCCTATGGGAGAAGGTTCACGCTCGCGGAAACCAAGGCACGAACCCTGACGTCCGCGCCACATAGGCCGCGTAGTCGGGCCGGGTCTTCTTCAGGCGGCCTTCGGTGGTTGGCACGCCGCTCCAGCGGATCAGGGTGAAGGTCAGCAGGATCGGGCCGAGGATAGAGGCCGGGCCCCAGGGCAGGGCCTCGGCGGCGATCAGGAAGAGGCCCCACCAGGTGCAGGCGTCGCCGAAATAGTTGGGGTGGCGAGTGTAGCGCCACAGGCCCTTGTCCATCACCTTGCCGGCGTTGGCGGGATCGGCCTTGAAGGCCACGAGCTGGGCGTCGCCGATGGTCTCGAAGGCGATGCCGACCACGGCGAGGGTCGCGCCGGCGAAGGCCAGCGGCCCGAGCGGGCCGGGCGCCTGGCCCAGCTGCACGGGCAGGGCGACGACGAACTGCATGACGTATTGCAGGGAGAACACCAGCAGCAGCGAGGTCTTGGCGAAGCTCCAGCCGCGCTCCTTCTCGGCGTGGGCCAGCATGGCGACGTAGCGGCGGTCGGCGCCGTGCTTGCGCCAGCGCCACAGCAAATAGCCGCCCAGGCGCGCGGCCCAGACGGTGCAGATCGCCGTCAGCAGCATGCCGCGCGGCGTCGGCGGGCCTTGCAGGAAGGCGGTCCAGGCGATCAGCGCCATGCCCAGCCCCCACCAGGCGTCGATGAAGCTGACGTCGCGGATCTTCAGCGAGATCAGCCACAGCGCCAGGAAGGCGGCGGCCGAGACGGCGGCGTCGACCAGCAGGAGTTGCAGCATGTCAGGTTCCGATCACCAGGCTGACCGTGGTGGTGGTCGAGCCGCCGATATTGAGGGTCTGGACGGTGCGGGCGCCGTCGACCTGGTAGTCGCCGGCCGTTCCGGTGGTCTGCTTGAAGGCGTCGAGCGCCATGCGCACGCCCGTGGCGCCGACCGGGTGGCCCGCGCCGATCAGGCCGCCGGAGGGATTGATCGGCAAGCGTCCTCCCATGGCGGTGTCGCCGGCCTCGATCGCCTTCCAGGCCTGGCCCGGGGCGGTGAGGCCCAGATGGTCGATGGCCATGTACTGGGTGATGGCGAAGCAGTCGTGGGTCTCGACGGCGTGGATGTCCGACAGGTGGGCGATTCCGGCCCGGGCGCGGGCGTCCTCGACGGCGCGGCGCACCTGCGGGAAGACGTGACCGCCTTCACGGCTGGCGGCCAGCTTGCGGTCGAGCGGGATGGGGGCCGAACGGTGGCCCCAGCCCTTGATGCGGGGCAGGCTGTCCAGCGGAATCCCGCGGGCGTCGGCGTAGGATCGGGCGCGCTCGGGCGAGGCCAGGAAGAGCACCGCGGTTCCATCCGTGACCTGGCCGCAGTCCTGCTTGCGGGTGCGGCCCTCGACCACCGGGTTGGCGACGTCGTCGGCGGTGAAGGCCTCTGGCGGAAAGCGCCAGTCGCGGGTCTGGGCGTTGGGGTTGCGGCGGCCGTTGGCGAAGTTCTGCGCCGAGATCGCCATCAGGTGCTCGTAACGCAGGCCGAAACGCTGGTCGTACACCTCGGCCAGATCCGAGAAGGCGGCGGGCCACAGGAAGCGGGCGTCCTGGAACTCGTGGCCGGTCCAGGCGGCCGCGCCCAGGTTGGCGGCGGCCTGCTGGCCGGGGACGTTGCGCATCTGCTCGATGCCGACGACGCAGGAAAGGCCGTAGCGGCCGGCCTCGATCTCGGCGGCGGCGGCCAGGACGGCGCAGCTGCCCGAAGCGCAGGCGGCCTCGTGGCGCATGGTCGGCAGGCCGTCGAGGTCGGGGTGGACGAGGCCGAAGAAGCCGCCCAGCAGGCCCTGGCCCGCGAACAGTTCGCCGGCGAAATTGCCGACATGGCCGGTCTCGATGTCGGAAGGGGCGAGGTCGGTGGCCGCAAGTCCCTGCGCCACCGCCTCGCCGAACGCGTCGGCCAGGCCCCAGCCCTGGCGCGACCAGTTCGTGGAGAAGTCGCTCTGCCATCCCCCCAGGATGTAGACCATGGCTGCCTCCGCGCCGGCGAGATTACCCGTCCCCGCTCTTGTTAGTCTCGTTATAAAAGCTACTTGTCGGCGAGGCAATCGGCCAAGATTGACAGGCGGCCGCGAACGCTCGCACCAAGGGGAAGATGTCGCCCGAAAACCACAGTTTCCGCTCGGTGCGCGCCAGCTCGGCGGCGCGGGCGCTGAACGTCATCGGCGACCGCTGGACGCTGCTGGCGCTGTACGCGGCGTTCCGGGGCGTCAGCCGGTTCGACGGGTTCGTGGCCCATACCGGCATGGCGCGCTCGCTGCTGACCGACCGGCTGGGCCGGCTGGAGGGCGCGGGGATCCTGGAGCGGCGGCCCTATCAGGAGCGGCCCGTCCGGCACGGCTATCACCTGACCGCCAAGGGGCTGGACCTGTTCGCCGCCGCCCTGATGATCCTGCGCTGGGACCAGAAGCGCGGTGAGGCGCCCAGTGACCCGGCCCATCGCGTCATGCACCGCACCTGCGGCTGCGAACTGGTGGCGGAGCTGACCTGCAAGGCCTGCGGCGAGGCGGTGACCGCGCGCAACACGACCGTGGCCCCGGGGCCGGGGGCGGGTCTCGACCCCGCGCCGGGCCCGCGCGCCCAGCGGCGCTCGATCGTGGAAGGGGAGGGCGGCGTCCCGCCGGTGGCCGAGCGGGCCATCGCCGTGCTGGGCGACCGCTGGACCTCGCACCTGGTGGCGGCGGCGTTCTACGGCCTGCGCCGGTTCGCCGACCTGCAGGCCGAGCTGGGCGCGGCGAGCAACATCCTGTCCGACCGCCTGGCGCGGCTGACGGCCCTGGGGGTGCTGGACCGCGTGCGCTACCAGGAGCGGCCCGAGCGCTGGGAGTACCGGCTGACCGACGAGGGGCGCGAGCTGTTTCCGCTGCTGGTGACGCTGATGGCCTGGGGCGACCGCTGGCTGGCGGGGCCGGAAGGGCCGCCGGAGGTCCTGACCCATGGGCCGTGCGGGCAACGGCTTGAGGCGGTGGTGACGTGCGCGGCCTGCGGCGGGGTGGTCGGGCCGGAGACGACGGTGCTGGAGTCTGCTCCTCCCCTGTGAAACGGGGGAGGTGGCGCGGCGCTATCAGCGCCGTGACGGAGGGGGCGAGGGACAGAGCTCGGCGCCCAGTCTCGCCCCCTCCGCCGCTTCGCGGTCCCCCTCCCCCGCGAGCGGGGGAGGAGCTTGCCTCTACAGCCGGTCCACCGGCGAGGTCGTCGCACCCGGGGCTTCCCGCGGCGTGGTCAGGCGCGAGAGCTTCGGCGTGATCCAGCGCTCGAAGTCGTCGATGACCTCGTAGACCACCGGCACCAGCACCAGCGACAGCAGGGTCGAGGTGATCAGGCCGCCGATCACGGCCACGGCCATGGGCTGGCGGAACTCCGAGCCCTGGCCAAGACCCAGGGCGGTGGGCAGCATGCCGGCCATCATCGCCAGGGTGGTCATGACGATCGGGCGGGCCCGTTCGTGGCAGGCGTCGATCAGGGCCTCGCGCTGGGTCATGCCGGCGCGCTCCTGCTCGATGGCGTACTCGACCAGCAGGATCGAGTTCTTGGCCGCCAGGCCCATCAGCATCAGGAAGCCGATCAGCGACGGCATCGACAGCGGCTGGCGGCAGACCACCAGCGCCACCAGGGCGCCGCTGATCGCCAGGGGCAGGGCCGAGATGATGGTGATCGGCTTGAAGAAGCTGCGGAACAGCAGGACGAGCACGCCGAACACCAGGCCGATGGCCGAGAGGATGGCGACCGCGAAGCCGCTGAACAGCTCGGTGAAGGCCTCCTGGTCGCCGGCCGAGGCCGGGGTGACGCCCGCGGGCAGGTTCTTCATCGTCTCCAGCTTGCCGATCTCCTCCAGGGCCTGGCCCAGCTGGGCCTCGCCGTTCAGGTCGGCCTCGATGGTCAGCTGCCGCTTGCGGCCGAAACGGTCGATCTTGGCGGGACCCGCCTGGAAGTCGATGTCGGCGACGCTGTCGAGACGGGTGGCGCCGCCGCTGGCGGTGGGCACCTGCAGGGCGCCGATCGCCGCCAGGTCCGAGCGCGCGCCGTCGGGCAGGCGGATACGGATCGGGATGCGGCGTTCGCCCTGGGTCATCTTGGCGACGTTGGCGTCGATGTCGCCGACCGTGGCCACGCGGGCGATGGCGGCGATGTCGGCCACCGAGACGCCCAGGCGCGCGGCTTCGTCGGCGCGCGGCCGGATGACGATCTCCGGACCGCTGGGCGGCGAGGACGGGCGCGGGTCTGCGACGGTCTTCAGCGACCGCATCTCACGCTCGATGTCGAGGGCGGCCTTGTCGAGGGCGGCGCCGTCGTCGGAGGTGATGATGTTCTGGATGTCGGCCGCGCCCCAGTCGCTCTGCAGGTTGACGCGGGCGTCGGGAATGTCGCGCAGGCCGGCGCGGATCTCCTGCTTGATCTGCGTGACGGTCAGCTTGCGGTCGCCCTTGAGCACGACCGTGACGGTGCCGTCGCGGACGTCGGCGCCGCTCTGGCCGCCGAAGCCGCTGGCGATGTTGGAACCGACCTGGACGAAGACGTGCTCGGTCTCGGGGCGGGCCTTGAACATCTTGGTCACGGCCTGGACGGTGCGGTCCATGTCGGTGACGGTCGCGCCGGGCGGGCCTTGCAGCTTGATGTAGTAGTAGTTGGCGTTGCCGGCCGGCTGGAAGCCGACGGGCAGCACGCCGATCGACGCCAGGAAGCCCGCGCCGACCAGCGAGCCGACGGTCAGCACGCCGCCGAGGATGAAGCTGATGATCCGGTGGTCCAGCGCCCAGTCGAGGCTCTTGCGGTAGAGGCCCTCGAACGGCTTGCGCGGATGCGGGTCCTTCGACGGCTTGAGGAAGTAGGCGGCCAGCAGCGGGGTCAGCAGGCGGGCCACGACCAGCGAGAACAGCACCGAGACCGCGACGGTCAGGCCGAACTCCTTGAAGAACTGGCCGGGGATGCCGGGCATGTAGGACACCGGCACGAACACCGCGACGATGGTGAAGGTGGTGGCCACGACCGCCAGGCCGATGGCGTCGGCCCCCTCCATCGCCGCCTGGTAGGGCCGCTCGCCCTTGGACACCCGTTTCTCGATGTTCTCGATCTCGACGATGGCGTCGTCGACCAGGATGCCGATGACCAGGGTCAGGGCCAGCAGGGTGACGACGTTCAGCGAGAAGCCGACCATGGCCATGAAGGCGAAGGTCGGGATCAGCGACACCGGCATGGCGATGGCGGTGATCAGGGTGGCGCGCCACTCGCGCAGGAACAGGAACACCACCAGCGAGGCCAGCAGCATGCCTTCCAGCAGGGTGTGCTCGGTGGCCTTGAAGCTGGCGCGGGTCTCGTCGACGGTGGAGTAGATCTTGGTGAAGCTGACGCCCTTGCTCCTGGCCTCGAGGGCGAGCACGGCCGCCTTCACGCGATCCTCGACCTGCACGTCGCTGGACTCGCGGGTCTTCATGACCTGGAAGGCCACCACGGGCTTGCCGTCGAGACGGGCGAAGCCGCGCTCCTCGCCGGCCCCCTGGCCGACGTCGGCCACGTCGGTGAGCTTCACGTAGCGCGAGCCGACCGGGATGGTGATCTGCTTGAGCTGGTCGAGCGTGTTGGCCGCGCCCAGCACCCGCAGGGTCTGCTCGCGGCCGCCGACCGTGGCCCGGCCGCCGGGGGCGTCGAGGCTGAAATTGGCCAGGGCCTGGTTCAGCTGCGGCGCGGTGACGCCGAAGGCGGCCATGCGGGCCGGGTCGATGATGACGTTGATCTCGCGCTCGGCGCCGCCGACGCGGGCCACCTGGGCCACGCCCTTCTCGCCCTGCAGGGCGCGGGTGACGGTGTCGTCGACGAACCACGACAGCTCCGCCGTGCTCATCGCCGGGGCCGAGACGGCGTAGGTGATGATCGGGGCGCTGTCGATTTCCAGGCGCTGGACGATCGGCTCGTCGATCTCCTTGGGCAGGCTGGCGCGGGCCTGGTCGACCTTTGAGCGGACCTCGTCGGTGACCTTCTGCAGGTCCTCGCCGAGCTCGAACTCGATGGTGGTGGTCGAGGCGCCCTGCGTCACCGACGAGCGGATGGTCTTGATGTTGGAGATGCCCGAGACGGCGTCCTCGATCGGGCGGGTGACCTGGGTCTCCAGCTCGCCGGGGGCCGCGCCGCTCTGGGTGACCGAGACGGTCACGGCCGGGAAGGTGACGTTCGGGAACTGCTTGACCGGCAACGACAGGTAGGCCGCAACGCCGGCGATGATCAGGGCGATGAACAGGACCGCGACGGGGATCGGGTTCCGGATCGACCAGGCTGAGATGCGAAGCTCGGACATCAGTTCGCGGCCTTCTGGGCGGCCGTGACGGGCTGGGGCTTCACCAGGTCGCCGTCGCCGGCGAAGGCGGCCGAGCCGATGATGACGCGCGTGCCGGCGGCGGGGCCCTGGACCAGCTCGACCCAGCCGCCGCCGCGGCGGCCGGTGCGCACCGCAACCTGCTTGGCGCGGTTGTTGGCGTCGACGGTCACCACCGACAGGCCCGAGGCGTCGTAGCGGATGGCGGTTTCGGGAACCGCCGTGACCGCCTGGCCCGAGGCGCCGAAGGTCGCCTTGCCGAAGCCCCCGGCCCGCAGGTCCTCGCGCACCGGCAGGCGGATGCGGACCTTGCCCAGGCGGGTGTCGGCGTTGACGCGCGGGCTGACCAGGCGGATGGCGCCGGCGACCTGCTGGCCGCCGGGCAGGGTGACGGTGGCCGGCTGGCCGACCGCCAGGCCCGCCAGGTCCTGCTCGTTGACGTCGGCTTCCAGCTCGACCAGGCCGTCGCGGACGATGCGGAACCACGGCGTCGTGCCGCCGCCGGAAATCTCGCCCGGCTTGACGCCGCGCTCGATGACCCGGCCGCCGACGGGGGCGACGATGGTCATGCGGCTCTGGCGGGTCTTCAGCTCGTTCAGCGAGGCGGCCTGGGCCTTGGCGGTGTAGCGGCGGCTTTCGATCTGCTCCTGGCTGAGCACGCCCTGGCCGTCGAGGCCGGAGACGCGGGCGGCCTCGGCCTGGGCCTGGGCGGCGACGGCGGCCTGCTGGTCGATCTGGGCGCGCAGCAGGGTGGCGTCCAGCTGCACCAGCGGCTGGCCGGCGCGGACATAGTCGCCCTCGTCGGCATAGATGCGAGCCACGCGATAGCCGGACAGCTCAGAGCCGACCACGGCCTCGTCGCGGGCCAGCAGCACGCCGGAGGCCTCGATGCCGCCGCCCAGCGGGCGGGTCTCGACCTGGCCGACGCTGACGGCGCGGGCCTGGCTGGTCGGGGCGGCCTTGTCGTCGTCCTTCTTGCCGCAGGCGGTCAGGGCCAGGGCGGACGCGGTCAGCAGGGCGAGCGCGCGGGCGGTAGTCATCGTCATGGTCTGGGTTCTCATCGCGAGGCGCGTTCGGAAGACGTGTCGGCGGGCTGGCTTGCGGCCCGTGGAGGCAGGGGCGCGGGCGTGTCTGGAGACCAGCCGCCGCCGAGCGCCTTGTAGGTCTGCACCGCGCGCAGCAGGGCCTGGGTCTGGGCGCCGGTCAGGGCGGTGCGGGCGGTGCGCCAGTTCTGCTCGTTCTGCAGGTTGGTCGTCTGGTCGGTGAGGCCGGCGGCGTAGCCCTTGCGGCTGGCGGCGTAGGCGTTGGCCGCGCGGGCCTCGCCGGCCTTCAGCAGGGTGACGCGGCGCTGGTCCGAGGCCAGCTGGGCCATGGCGTTCTCGGCCTCGCCATAGGCGGTCTGCACCGCCTTTTCGTAGGCGACGGCGGCCTGTTCGGTGCGGGCGTCCTGAGCGTCGATCTCGGTCAGCAGCTGGGGGATGTTGAGCAGCGGGACCGAGACGTTGCCGCCCAGCGTCCAGGTTCCGGTGGTGGTCGAGACCGTGCCGCCGCCGGCGCCGCCCTGGCCGAAGTTGAAGGCGGGCGAGACGCTCTTGGCCCAGCCGAGGCCGGGCGCCAGGGTGAAGGTCGGGAACAGGGCCTTCTGGTTGACCTTGAGGTTGCCGGCGGCCGAGGCCAGGCGGGCCTGGGCCTCGCGCACGTCGGGACGGCGGGCCAGAAGCTCGCCGGGGACGGCGGCCGGGATCGCCGGGGGCTCGGCCAGGGCGGCGTCGACGTCGAGGCTGGCCAGCGGATCGATCCCGCGCCCGACCAGGATCAGCAGGCTGCGGCGGGCGGCCTGCAACTGGCCCTCGAGGTCGGCCGCCTGGGCCTGGGACTGGGCCAGGGTGGCCGCGGCGCTGTCGGCTTCGGAGCCCGCCGACAGACCCCGCCGGGCCTTTTCGGCGGCGAGGTCGAGCAGGCCCTGGCTGATGCGGGCGCTCTGTCGGGCGTCCTCCAGCTGGACGGCCAGGCCCTTGGCCTCGAAATAGGACTGGGCGACGTTGGCGGCCAGGGCCGCGCGGGCGCCCTCGTAGGCGAAGCGGG
>Ga0247823_10000117_pt1 | contig 63773 bp, 57 predicted proteins | sample 13C_PalmiticAcid_2_FD_192426 | JGI IMG/M metagenome (GOLD analysis project Ga0247823, IMG submission 192426) | Soil microbial communities from agricultural site in Penn Yan, New York, United States - 13C_PalmiticAcid_Day30 | ecosystem: Environmental > Terrestrial > Soil > Agricultural land... | reverse complement strand
GATCTGCTCTTCTGAAAACCTCGTACGCTTCATCTGTCCGTCCTTCCTTCAAGGCCGGACTCTAATCAACGGTGGAGGAAAATCAGGGGGTCATGTCAGTGGGGGCGATGGATGGATAATCCTTCGTTTAAGGCGGCGCGAAGGCAACTTCGCGTCGCCTCTTTCTTTGATGGAGTTCTGGTTCGGACGCTTTTAGCAGCGTCGCGCTATAGCTGACCGCCAACGCCTTTGAATTTTGCGACAAAGTCCGAGACACGCTGGAAGACGGAGCTCTTTTTTGTCAGATAAGCGGGGTTTAACGGGCTCATCTTTGGCAAAATGTCGTTCAAGGCGTTTCCACTGTCGGTCGCGAATTCCCGTCTGATAGAGCTAGCGACATACCGCTTTGCCGCCTCTCGATTAAGATTTTCTGTCGTGACAAGTTCATCGAACTCGCGGAGCTGTTCCTCTTGAGCAAACGCGAAGAATGCCTCGATGACTCCCTCCTTACCTTCGATCTCGTCGATATTGGTACGGTTGATAAAATCGACAATGAGGCTTTCCTTTGCTCGGTTGCCGAGGCTTGATCGGATGAGCCGCCGAGCTTCGTCGATTAGACCGCTTTTGTCCTTTGTGCTGCGATTTTTCTCGAAAATAAGCTCAAGAATGTAGTCCAGGTTGATTTCCTGGGACTTCAGAAGATCAACCTCGAAAACCACATCATCCCAGTCGAGGGTGGACTCTTCGGCGTCTGCTGCCGCTCTCTCGCGCCTGAGCCAGTCACGAATGTCGTTATAGGTGGACTTGTAGTCTTGAACCTTCCGCTCGGCGGGGAGCGTGACTGAAGCCAGCTCTTTGATATTCTCATCATCAAGATGGTGCCGCTCTTTGAAATCCTCCACTGCAGCTGGATCGCGCTGGTCCACATTCTGTAAGTCTTTTAGGGCAACGAACTCATCGAAGTTCTGGAGAATGTTCTCAGCCTTTAGGAATTCGCCGAAGAGCTTTGCGAACTCCTTCTTGTCTGCCTCTTGAACAATCTCAGCCGGGTCGGGGAAGCGCGCCTGCAACTCGGCCAAGATTGTCTTGAAGCCTCGACTTGCGGCCCCGGACGCTATGTCCGAAAAGCCCTCCATGTACTCCCTAAAGCTCTTCTCCAATACCACATTTTTGGTGTTACTGTCGCCGAACAGCGTGATTGCATCGATAGTAGCCTGCTCAAGATCGCGAAAGGCGATGATGTTACCAAATGTCTTGGTGGCATCGAATATGCGGTTGGTGCGCGAGTAGGCCTGGATAAGGCCGTGGAAGCGCAGGTTTTTATCGACGAAAAGCGTGTTGAGCGATGGAGCGTCAAAGCCAGTAAGGAACATGCCCACTACTATGAGCAGGTCCACTTGCTTCGACTTCACCCGATTAGCGAGATCGCGGTAGTAGTTCTGAAACCCGTTCCCGTCCGTGCTGAAGCTGGTACCAAAACGCGAATTGTAGTCGCGGATGGCAGCGTTCAGGAACTCTTTGCCGCTGCTGTCCATCGCGGACACGTCAAAGCTCTCATCTTGAATCTCACCAATTGCGTTCTGCTCTTCGTTGGCGGCAAACGAAAAGATTGTTGCGATCTTGAGCGACTTTTCGCTGCCCTCCTGAAGCGTATTGAGCATTTCGTAATACAGCTTCGCGGCGTCTACGCTGCTCACCGCAAACATCGCATTAAAGCCCCCGCTGCCGAGCTTGGTCCGATGAGTTTTCTGCCGGAAGTTGTTCAGAATGTACTGGGCGACCTCTCGTATCCGCTCAGGGTGTAGCAACGCCCTTTTATTCTCAGCCGCGCTGAGTTTGGCCTCGTCCTGCTCTTTCTCGATCTGCCGAAACTTCGGACGCACATCATTGTAGTCGACCTTGAACTTCAAGACCTTCTCATCTCGGATCGCGTCGGTGATGACGTAGGAGTGGAGTTCTTGGCCAAAGACGCTCGCAGTCGTCTCTGCGCCTGATGCATTTTCCGGAAAGATGGGCGTGCCGGTGAACCCAAACTGATAGAAGCGCTTGAACTTCTTTTTCAGGTTCCTTTGCGCTTCACCAAACTGGCTACGGTGACACTCGTCGAAAATGAAAACTACTTCCTTGCCATAGACCGGCAGGTCGCTTTCGCTCTTCATCAGATTGTTGAGCTTTTGAATGGTCGTGACGACGATCTTGTTGTCGTCCTTGGCTAGATTGCGCTTGAGCGCAGCCGTGTTCTCGGAGCCATTTACGCTGTCAGGCGAGAACCGCTGGTATTCCTTCATCGTCTGGAAATCGAGATCTTTGCGATCGACGACGAAGAAGACCTTGTCGATGAAATCGAGCTCCGTGGCCAAGCGCGCAGCTTTAAAGCTGGTCAGCGTCTTGCCCGAACCAGTCGTGTGCCAGATATATCCGCCGCCCTCCGGCTTTCTCCAGGACTTCGAATTGTGCGAGCTTTTGATCTTCCACAAGATGCGCTCGGTCGCGGCGATCTGGTAAGGACGCATGACCAGCAGCGTCTCACTCACATCGAAAACGGAGTAGTGCAGCAACACGTTGAGAAGCGTGTTCTTCTGAAGGAAAGTAGCCGCGAAATCCTTCAGGTCCTTGATGAGCCCGTTATCGGCCTTGGCCCAGTTCATTGTGAAGTCGAAGCTGTGCTTGTTGCGCTTTGTCGTGTTGGCGAAATAGCGCGTGTCTGTGCCGTTCGAGATCACGAAGAGCTGTAGAAACTTGTAGAGGGAGTTGTCGCTGTTGAAGCTCTCTTTGCTATATCGGTGAATTTGATTGAAAGCCTCGCGGATGGCGACGCCGCGCTTCTTCACCTCGATCTGCACCATAGGCAGACCGTTGACCAGGATCGTCACATCGTACCGGTTGGCATGCGTTCCAGTCTGCTCGAACTGCTTGATGATTTGCAATTTGTTGCGCGCGATATTGCCCTTGTCGAACAGGTAGATGTTCTGGATGCGCCCATCATCGAAGACAAAATCGTGGATGTAGTCATCGTGCACCTTGCGGGTCTTGTCCGTGATCCCGTCGCTGGGACTGTCTAGATAGGACAGGACAAAACGCACCCACTCACCATCTGAGAAAGCGACGTTGTTCATCTCTTCCAGCCGCACCCGCACGTTGGCTAGCATGGCCTCCGGCGAGGTGAGATTGGGCAGGAACTCATAACCCTGGTTACGCAGGTCTTCGATTAGCTCGCGTTCAAGCTCGGCCTCGCTTTGGTAATGATCCGCAGCGGTCCAATCGCTGGTGTATCTGTCGAGGACGATGAAGTTCTTCGATTCCGCTATCGGCTTGGTGTGCTCAACCATCTTGCGCTTCCTGCTGCCAATAGCCGTAATTGTTGATCAGGTTTTCGAACAGCAGTTTGACCGTCTGCTTTTCCGGCCCCGTCGGTTCGCGAACCTGCTCTCCCGACAGGGTTGAATGGCTGGAGAATTGCATCACCCTGTTCAGGTATCCTTCCCTGGCCCCCGGGGCATCCGCGCCAGGCGCGGTGCTCAGCAGATCGCCCCAATTTTGATAGCCCAGGAAAGCTGCTGTCTTTTCGTAGAGGTTGCGCAGAAACATGAAGTGAAACCGCTCGATCCTGTTTTGCTCGATCGCCTCCGCGAGCACCCTGCGCAAGTACAGATGGTAGGAGAAGCTCCTGTTTGAATCGCCGTGCTTGATGTCGAGCCTTAAGGTGCCGTCTTCTAGCTGCTCCAACAGCCGGCAGCCCTCCTTCTTGCCCTGTTGTTTCAAGTTTAGTTCGTTATGCAGCACGTTATAAAAAAGCGGGCTGTGCGTTGTGATGATGAACTTCAGCCCTTCGGGCGCCCGGTTGATCAACGCGGCGAGGTCAACCGCCAGCTCAATCAGATGATTTTCATCCAGCGAGGTGACGGGATCATCGACAAAGACGTATTGCAGCTGGTCGTAGTCTGCGGTGCTTCTCAGCTCCGCCTCCGGCTCCTGGAGGACATCGATCACGGTTTCGAGCAGCGTATAGAACACACTCCAGATGAAGTTGCTTTCTTCGCCCTTGGAAATTTTGAAGTTACCAGACGAAATATTTCCACCCGTCTCCATTGAAAATGTGACTTCGGACAGAGCTGGAACGGTCACCTCTCTGCCATCAGGGCCAGCGACATTGTATTCCTCGTTGAAACGTGGGGTTAGCTTATCATTGGTATAGCGTTGGAAGTTCCGCGCGATGTTCGGCTCCTGCCCCTGTTCGCGCAAAATCCAGTCGGTGAAGCTGTTCGCCTGGATCCTCAGCTTGGGTTCGGCATCTCCAAGTAGGTCGTTGTCCCAATAGAAAAGATCTTCCGTGAAGGCGTTGTAGTAAAGGATTTTATGCCGTGATGGCTGAGGCGCTTCATCGCCCTCTATTTTGGGTGAAACCAGTCCCTTCAGGGCGCGGGAGAGGCGGGTTTTGCCGGTCCCGTTGAAGGCATAAATCAGTTGAACCTTCTTGTTGGTTTCGTGAAGCGCTTGCGCAATCTGTTCCAGACTCTGGCTCATGCCTCAGCGGCCTCGGCCGGTTTGCGGAAGGTCAGGAGAAGGTCGCGGTAATATTCATACTGCTTTCGACGCAGTTCGATTTCGCGCGACAGGCCCTTGCTGAGCGACGTGGTCAGGGCGTCAAAATTGTCCAGGATCGCGACAATACGGGCTTGCTCTGCGAGGGATTTTTGGGGTTCATCTGGGAACGGGATTGGCAATTTCACCTTCTTCATCCCATCGATCAGAAGCCTTTTGATCTTACCCCTTGAGACGAACTGACCTTTCTGATCATGGAACGCATCAGTTTGCATGGCATATGCAATGTACTTCGGATTCATCGCGTGGCGAAACGCATAGCTATCATCGTGGATAGCGACTTTGTCCTCACCTAGCCAAGCAACGGCTTTGCCGACGTCTTCGAGCGTTTCGCTTACCCCGGCCATGACGACATCATTTTTCTCAGCAAAGCGCAGAGAGTTCGTCATGTCGGCTCTCACCTTGGAGAGCGTCTCGTTGGCGAACACACCATAGTGCGTGTAGATTTCTCCGTAGTGGATCGCCCTGATACCGTCATCCCGATAGTCTGCTTTGGTAAAGCGCTTGCCCCTGATGAACTCACCGATGTGCTCCATAGGCAGCCACTCAACCTCACCATCCTCAGAGGTCAGAAGCTGGTCGCGGTAGTGGTTGTATTGCTTCTTGCGCGCTTCAAGCTCGGTGGTCAGCTCGGTGGTCAGCTCGGTGGTCAGCTCGGTGAGCCCGTCCAAAATCCGAACAATCTCCCCCTGTATCGCCAGCGACTTCTCCGGATCGTCCGGACAGGGGATAGGGATTTCGAAAGCTTTTACTTTGCCGTCAGAAATCGCCGGATATGCCGAACCGCTTTGGTGTTCTTCGACATATGCCTTAAACTGTGAAGAACTTATCCAGTGAAGGAGCCAGCCGGGTAGAACCCTCGATTGATCTGGGCGGAGGACACAGTAACCCGTGCTGGCAACTTCGCCGGACCAATCAGGGGAAATCAGGCAAAATCTTTGCTGTGCTGGTCTCGTCGTCGCGAAAATCAGATCATCGGTTTCAACGAGCTTTTGAGCCCGGCTAGGGGCCGTTTTCGCCGTTATCTCTTTGGCCTCTGAAATTGTCCCTGTCTCACGGTGAACCGATGTCAAATCGATATACCGATAGGTTTGATCAGTGTCGGCCCATTTAATGTTGCTTGTCGGAAGCGTCACATCCTCCAGCGGCTTCCACTTAACCTCCGCTCCATCGAGCAGCTTCTCAAGGAAGCCCGAATCGCTCACGCTTCGATCTCCGAGACAATCGCATCAATCTCGGTGCGCAGCCTATCAATGTTCCCGACGGTGGTTTTCAGCTCGGCATTGAGCTGGGCGATATTGGTCTTAACGCGCGTGTCTTTCGGCTCCACGTAGGCGCTGACCGAGAGGTTGTAGTCTTTGCCAACGATGTCACCCTGATCGACCGTTGCGGCAACGTGAGGCACGTTCTCCTTGCTGGCGAAAATCTCGATGATCCGGTCAGTGTGCCGGTCTTCCATGACGTTGGTGTTAGTGCCCTTGCGGAAAAACTCATTCTCTCCTGTCGCGTCGATAAACTGCACCTTGGTGTCGGTCTTGTTCTTGGCCAGCACCAGAATGTTGACTGCAATGGTCGTGCCGAAAAAAAGATTGGGCGCGAGCGCGATGACGGTCTCGACGACATTACTGTCGACCAGATATTTGCGGATTTTCTGCTCCGCCCCGCCGCGATAGAAAATGCCGGGAAAGCAAACGATGGCCGCGCGCCCCTTGGCTGACAGGTAGTGCAGCGCGTGCAGCACAAATGCAAAGTCAGCCTTGGACTTGGGGGCCAGCACGCCCGCCGCAGCGAAGCGTTCATCGTTGATCAGGGTCGGGTCATCCGATCCTTTCCACCTGACCGAGTAAGGCGGGTTCGAAACGATGGCGTCGAACGGCTTCTCATCCAGGAAATGAGGATTTTCCAGCGTGTTGCCGTGCTGAATTTTGAACTTGTCATAGTTCACATTGTGCAAGAACATGTTCATGCGGGCTAGGTTGTAGGTGGTGTAGTTGATCTCCTGACCGAAGAAGCCATCTTCAATGATGTGATCATCGAAGTGCTTCTTGGCCTGCAACAGCAGGGAGCCGGAGCCAGCGGCTGGATCGTAAATCTTGTTTACGCTCGCCTGTCCGTGCATCGCCAGCTGCGCAATCAGCTTCGAGACGTGCTGCGGGGTAAAAAACTCGCCGCCTGATTTGCCAGCATTAGCGGCGTAGTTGGAGATCAGGAACTCATAGGCATCACCAAACAGGTCGCCGTGGTTTTCCTCAAACTTCAACGGTAAGCCTGCAACACCTTTCAACACCTTGGCGAGCCGGTCGTTCTTTTCCTTGACCGTATTGCCCAGCCTGTTGCTGGTGGTGTCGAAATCCGAAAACAGACCCTTGATGTCTTCTTCCGAAGGATAGCCGCTCGCCGAGCCTTCGATGGCCTTGAAGATTGCAGCCAGATCAGTGTTCAGACTCTCATTGGTGTTGGCGCTGGCCGCGACATTTGTGAACAGCTGGCTTGGATAAATGAAGTAGCCCTTGGTCTTCACTGCATCGACGATCGCGTCGTGGGGAATGGCGCCGTCTGCCATCCGCGCATAATTGATGCTGTCATCACCTGCCTCGATGTAGTCGGTGAAGTTCTCGCTGATGAAGCGGTAAAACAGAGCGCCTAAGACAAACTGCTTGAAATCCCAGCCATCGACCGCGCCCCTGACCTCGTTAGCGATCGCCCAAATTTGTCGGTGTAATGCGTCACGCTGTTGCTGGCTGGTCATCTGGTATCCCTATTCGGTGCTGCTTGTCTCTGGCGAAACCAGCGAGGAATGTCGAGTTGCGGCATACTGCTGGCATCGAAGGGAAGTGCCTCGATAAGCGGAGCCAGCGATCGCTATTCCAACGACGTTGTCATTTGGCGTTTGGCCTATCGCCGGCCACGCGACCGCCGCCATGCCAGATCGTGATTGATCACAACACGGCCCGATCTAGATAATTCCGGCGCCGCCATGAGCGCTGGTTCATCGTCGCCCTTGGCACCAACCTCGGCCCGCAGTTCATCCAGATAATCGGACCACCATTGCGCCATGGCAACGCGTTCCTCCCAATGCGCGCCGCGATGATAGGCTGCGCGTACCCGATTACTGTCGCCATGTGCCAGCGCTCGCTCGATGGCGTCATAGGACCATTTGCCCGATTCGTTTAGCAGCGTGCTGGCCATCGCCCGAAAGCCGTGGGCGGTCATCTCGCTGCTTGTATAGCCCATCCGCCGTAGCGCGGCATTCAGGGTGTTATCGGACATCGGCCGCTTCCTCGACCACAAGGAAGGAAAGATGTAGCTCCAAGGCTTGGTGATTTCGCGAATTTGCTCAACGAGCGCCACCGATTGGCGGGATAGCGGCACGTGATGCGGCTTGCGCATCTTCATCTTCTCCGCGGGAATGGTCCACACGCGTGCCTCAAGATCGAACTCTTCCCACTGAGCCGTGCGAAGTTCCCCCGGCCGGACGAAGACGTGGGGTGCCAACTTCAAAGCCCAGTCCGTCATTCCCTGACTTTTGTATGCATCGATTGCACGCAGCAGTGGTCCAACCTGGCTTGCATCGGTGATGGCGCCGTAATGGGTGACCGTCGGATTGATAAGCGCGCCGCGCAAGTCCCGCGTCGGATCGGATCGCAAGCGGGCCGTCGCGACAGCGTAGCGAAACACCGACCCGGCCAATTGCATCGTGCGCCGCGCACTTTCGAGTTTGCCCTGCGCCTCGATCTTCCGGACAGCGGCCAACACATCGATCGGCTCAATCTCCTGAATGGGCATCCTTCCAATGCTGTTATCGAGAAGGCTGAGCAGATACTCACATCGCTTCGCAGTCGATGGTGCCCAAGCCTTGTCGCCATCGCGGCGGCGCTTGTCGCAATATTCGCGCGAGATGCCCGAGAAGGTATTTTCAACGCTGACGTGAGCTCGCAGCTTGTTGCGTTTCTTCTGGTAAGATGGGTCGATGCCCTTGGTAATCATGTTGCGCGCCTCGTCGCGCTGAACGCGGGCATCGCGAAGGGAGACGCGAGGATATGGTCCGAAGCTCAGCTTCTTCTCGAGCCCATCGAATCGGTACTTCATTTTCCAATGCTTGCTGCCGTTCGGCATGATGTGGATATAAAGACCTTCGCTGTCGGCCATCTTGTATGGCTTGTCGCGCGGCTGAGCATGGCGAACGGCAGAATCGGTTAGTGGCATCACGATCTCTCCATTTGGCCGGCTCCAAATTGGAGCGGAGGATCGGCAAAATCGTCCCCGATAGGGGCCCCATTTTCGAGGCGCTGCCATGAGATACTATGACACGCGACGAGCCGATAAATGGCAGATTACCGCCATTTTTTCACTTTTGTAAATAGTGTGAGACACCCTGAAACAGGCTTCTGGAGCGGGTAGCGGGAATCGAACCCGCCTAGCTAGCTTGGAAGGCTAGAGCATTACCACTATGCTATACCCGCATCTCCAAGGTCGGCGGCGATTGCCATTTTGACCGCCCGCAGTCAAGCGCATCATTGAGAACATCTTGGCAACATGCTAAAGATGCGCCGTGCAGGACGGCGAAGACCATGACACCGACGATGCCGCGGAGGCCCCGGTCCGCAAGATCATCCATGTCGACATGGATGCTTTCTACGCATCGGTCGAACAGCGTGACGATCCCGCGTTGCGTGGCAAACCGGTTGCCGTAGGCGGATCGTCGCGACGCGGCGTCGTCGCGGCCGCAAGTTACGAAGCGCGCAAGTTCGGCGTTCGCTCGGCGATGCCGAGCATCACCGCCAAGCGTCAATGCCCTGACCTGATTTTCGTCTCGCCGCGTTTCGAAGTGTATCGCGACATTTCGCATCAGATCCGCGCCATTTTCCGCGACTATGCCGACGAGGTCGAACCGCTGTCGCTTGACGAGGCCTATCTGGACGTCAGCGCCGACAAGGCTGACCTCGGTAGCGCGACCGCGGCGGCGAAGCTGATCCGCCAACGCATCCGCGCCGAAACCGGCCTCACCGCCTCCGCCGGCGTCTCGTACAATAAATTCATCGCCAAACTCGCGTCGGACCAGAACAAGCCCGATGGCCTGACCGTCATTCCGCCGGGCCGCGGCGCGGCCTTTGTCCAGACGTTGTCGATCCGCCGTTTTCACGGCATCGGGCCGGTCACCGCGGCCAAAATGGAAGGGCTTGGCATCTTCTCGGGCGCAGACCTTGCGGCGAAAGACCCGATGTGGCTCGCCGAGAATTTCGGCAACAGCGCCGAATGGCTCTGGAATCTCGCGCGCGGGATCGACCATCGCCGCGTCAAGTCGAACCGGCCGCTGAAGTCGTTGGGCGGCGAGCGCACCTTTTTCAACGACCTGATTACCGACACCGAAATCCGCGAGGCGCTCGCGCATGTCTGCACCGTCGTGTGGGACCGCGCGGCGAAGAAGGGCGCGCGCGGTCGCACCGTGACGCTCAAGCTGCGCTACGCCGATTTCAGGACGATCACGCGCGCCAAATCGGTCGCCATGCCCATCCTCGACGGCAATTCGCTGCTTGCTGCGGGCGAAGCCATCCTCGCGCCATTACTCCCGACCGAACAGGGCATCCGCCTGCTGGGCGTGACCCTGAGCAAATTCGAGGGCGAAGAGGATGATGGGGAAGTCGTGGCCGCCCCCGCCGACCTGCTCAGCCTTATCTAGCCACCAGGGCAGGCGTGAAACGCCGCATTGCTGCCTGCATCTTGGGCGACAGCGAAGCGAAGTTGCAGCGTATCAGCGTCTCATCCATCACCTGGATACCCTCGGGCCCCGGAGCGCCGGTGCGCAGCATCATGCGGTCGGGCGACAACGACTTCACATGGAAATAGCCCACGCTCTCGGTCGGTCCCAATTGCATATGGGTAAAGCCGTTTTTCAGAGCGGTGGTGCGCCCGATCGCCTCCAACTCGGCGACCGGCCCCATGCTGGCTTTCGGTCCATAATAATAGACCGCGCCCCAGCGCTTGCCGTCATAAGCATAGCCGTTGGTCACCGACGCGCATTTGTCGGTCGCGCTGATCCAGAAGCCCCTGTCGATCGGCATCGCAATCGTCTGCGCCGCCGCCGGCACGCTGCACCCCATTGCGGCGAGCGCCAAAAACCATCTACGCATCGATACCCCACCTCCGCTGACAGTGACGTCATGGTGGCGGAATTAGGCGATCCGATCAACCCGCGTCGGCGAACACGCGTTCCTTGGTCGCCGTGAAGCGGATCGACGGATTGCGTTGGGTCACATAGCCGACTTCCCACGCGTCCTTCGCCATGAACACCGGCGCGCCGTCGCGGTCGGTCGCCGCGGCACCGCGATTGTCGGCCTGGAACGCCTTCAGCGCCGTCGCATCCTCGCTCGCAATCCAGCGCGCGGTATCCCACGGCGACTGCTCAAGCTTCGCCTCGACCTTATATTCGGCCTCTAGCCGGCTGATCAGTACGTCCAATTGAAGCTGCCCGACGACGCCGACGATCATGTTCGATCCGATCTCGGGATAGAAGACCTGGATAATCCCCTCCTCGGCCATGTCGTCGAGCGCTTTGCGAAGCTGCTTTGTCTTCGTGGGGTCGACCAGCGCGACGCGGCGCAGGATTTCGGGCGCGAAATTCGGCAGACCGGTAATCGTGATGTCGCTGCGTTCGGAAAGCGTGTCGCCGACGCGCAGCGTGCCGTGGTTCGGAATGCCGATGATGTCGCCCGGGAACGCCTCTTCGGCCATTTCGCGGTCCTGCGCGAGAAAGAGCATCGGGCGGCTGATCGCGATCGCCTTGCCCGTCCCGCCCTGCATCAGCCGCATACCGCGTTCGAACTTGCCCGAGCAGAGGCGCATGAAGGCAATGCGGTCGCGGTGCGCCGGGTTCATATTCGCCTGTACCTTGAACACGAAGCCGGTGACGGCATCGTCGTCGGGCTGTACCGGCGCGGGCTCGGCGGGCTGCGGCTGCGGCCCCGGCGCATGGTTCGCCAGCCCCGCGAGCAGGTCGACGACGCCGAATTCCTTGAGCGCCGAGCCGAAGAACACCGGCGTCAGATCGCCGTTACGATAGGCGGCCGCATCGAACGGCGCGTAGCAGGCCGACGCCAGCTCGGTCTCTTCCCTGAGCAATGCCATCGCATCGGCGCTGAGCTTCGCCGCAAGGCGCGGATCGTCGAGGCCCTCGACCGCGATCCGATCGCCCTCATACATACGCGAAGCTTCGCCGCCCGGCACCATCAGCGCAGGATCGACGAGGTCGTAAATCCCCTCAAACTGTCCGCCCATGCCCGCGGGCCAGTTCATCGGGCAGACGTCGAGCGCCAGCCGGTCGGCAACCTCGTCGAGCAGTTCGAACGGCGTCTGGCCTTCCCGGTCGACCTTGTTGATGAAGGTAATGATCGGGACGGAGCGCAGGCGGCACACCTCAAACAGCTTGAGCGTTTGCGGTTCGATACCCTTGGCGGCGTCGATCACCATCACCGCGCTATCGACGGCGGTCAGCGTGCGGTAGGTATCCTCACTGAAATCCTCATGCCCCGGCGTGTCGAGCAGGTTGAAGATCAGCCCCGCATGTTCGAAGGTCATCACCGACGAGGTCACCGAAATCCCGCGCTGCTGTTCGATCTTCATCCAGTCGGAGCGTGCGCGCCGCGCAGCACCGCGCGCCTTGACCTCGCCCGCGATATGGATCGCGCCGCCCGCGACGAGCAATTTCTCGGTCAGCGTCGTCTTGCCCGCGTCGGGGTGCGAGATGATGGCGAAGGTACGGCGGTCTGGGTGCGGAGCGATCATGGCGCGGGCGCCTAGCAGGTGGGGCGAGATGTGGAAAGGGGCTGGCGTCGTCGCCCCAGCGGCCGCATGATCGACCTCATGCGCAACCTGCTCCTCGCCGCCGCCCTGATCGCTGCTCCTGCCGCGGCGCAGGATTCGCCCTTTGTCGGCGAATATCGCCTTGCGGAAGGGCCCGACGTCGGCGGCGGGCTGCTGATCCGCAACGACGGCCGCTTCCAATATATGCTCGCTGCGGGCGCCCTCGACGAGCAGGCCGAGGGCCGCTGGGAAATGCGCGGCGACACGATCTGCCTCACCACCGATCCGAAGCCGGTGCCGCCCGCGATGGAGAAAGGCGCGTTGATCGAGGTCGAGGGCGCTGTCCCCACGCTGCTGGTCACCTGGCCCAATGGTAAGGGGGTCGCGGGTGTCGATTTCACCATCGGCTTCGACAGCGGCGATCCTATGGAAGACTATACCCAGACCTATGGCTGGACGATGCCCGAGGACGACAAGCGGGTGCCGCGCTGGATCGAAGTTCGCGAGCCCATCTATGGCGTCACCGCGCCACGCTATGAATTGACCGAGACCGACGGCGGCAAGCTGCGCGTTACCATCGTCCCCAACGATATGGGCGTCGTGAATTTCGAGGGTGCGTGCGCGGAGAAGAGCGAAGGCGGACTGACGCTGCACCGCGCCGAGGGCGATATGCGGTTTCGGCGGCTGGGCGCCCCTTAAAGCCGCAAAAGCCCCGCATGCGCGCACCGAATTTATGTCCTTTGTGGCTTTAAGCCGACAAAAGATACGCATGCACACGCCAAAACTGTCTCCTTTGTCGCGTTGGGCGAACGAATGGATATCGACGAGATTGAAGAGCCAGGCCCGAGGCTGGCACGGCGGAATAATGTAGGAAATCCGCATTTTGCGGGTGAAGGGAGGCCGTTTTGGTGTGGTGAGCTGACGTTGCCCTCTTTGGACATCGCCCGGCTGGATCCAGATCGGGTCGGCGCAAGGAGAGCGCGATATTCCAAAGTTCAGGAAAGTTCAGCCCTGTGAGCGCCCCGATATGCCAGTCGCGGCGTGCTGGATGTGCGCGGCACGTCCGATCATGGTCGTACCCGCAAGCTGGGCAGCGACCGCATTTTTGTTCACCGAATGAAAGAGCCGGATGAAGGCTGGCACGGCCGGATAATGTAGGAAAGACCTAATTGAAGGCGGTCTTTGTTTTATATTGGGGAGCGGACACCCTGTCCCCCACTTCCGTCATCCCGGGCTTGACCCGGGATCCCGCTTTTTGGTGCATTCACTGGCTTCGGCCTCAAGCGGGACCCCGGATCAAGTCCGGGGTGACGAGGATGGCAGGGTCCGCAATCGGTCGAAACCAGCCAGGACACAGCCGCGGGCCGGATGACGTGCCCCCCCACCAATCGAAACCCGCCGCCCAAAAACACAGAGAGGCGCAGCCTTTCGGCCACGCCCCTCCCCCCTTTTTCTTGAAACTTATATCAGCGCGAGGCGAGCCTCATCGCGCCGGCTTTTGCCGCCCACTGGATCGCCTCGCCGCCGCCCATGGCGCGCACGAAGCAGGTCTGACCCTGCGCCTTCAACTGGTTGCAAAGGCTCGTCGCATCGGCGCGCGTCGCAAGCCCGTTCACCGTCAGGCGATAGAAATTGCGGCCGTTCACCGTCGCGGCGTGGCTCGATGCCGGGAAATTCGCGAGAACGCCGTTGCGCTTTTTCAGCGTGCCCCATTTTTCCCGCGCGATGCCGAGGCTGTCATAGGCGCCAAGTTGTACTGCCCAGCCGGTCGGCTTCTTCGCATCGAAGCCCATCGCCTTCGGGATCAGCACCGTCGCCAGTTCGATCGCCTGTTTCTGTGCTGGGCGAATCCGTCCTTCGCCCTGGGCGTGCGGCGCGGCGCGGTAAGGCGCGGCGTCCGCCATGATCACTTCGCCCGCCGGCTTCGGCTGCGGCAATTCGGTCACCGGCACGACGCCATCGGCATTGCGCTCGGGCATCGGCAGTTCGACGCTGCGGATCGCGCTGCTCGCATCGGCCAGAACGGGCGGCGGCGGCGGCGCATAGTCCGCGACCGGCGCCGGATCGGCGCTGGCGAGTTGCACTGCGGGCTCCGCCGCGGCCATCTGCGTGTCGCCGAAATTGCTCAGCGCGAGGCGGACCGGCATGCCCGCGTCCTCCCGCGCAGTGGTGCCCATCAGGCTAGCGATGCGAACCTGCGCATTCGGCTGTTCGGCCAGCTTCGACCATTCAGCCATCCGCCCTTCGAGCTTTGCGAGCGACAGATCCTGCGACGCGATCATGCGCGCTTGCGCCCAGCGGCCCGACAATGCGAGCGCCAGCGCAAAATTCTGCCGCGTCCGCGCATCGGCATCCTTTTCGCGCGACGCTTCGTTCAGCACGTAAAGCGAGCCTTCGGCATCGCCGGCAAGCGCGAGCGCGAGCCCGAGATCCGACGCCGGCACGGTGTCGCGATGCTGGGTCAGCAGAGCGACCGCCTGTTGATTCTTATTCTGTGCGATCTGCGCCAGCGCGAGCGAGAGGACCGTATTGCTGTCGGTCGCGCCGAGTTCCATCGCCTCGGTCAGCGCCGCGGTCGCCGATGCGAACCGGCCATTGCCCAGATAGGCCTGACCCAGCAGCGCGCGATAGCCCGCGTCACGCGGGCTGCCCGCCACCGCCGCTTCGGCGAGGCTGACGGCCTTGCTCGGCTTGCCGGCTTCAAGCGCGACGCGCGCCTGATCGGCCGACTTCGCGGCCACGATGGGCGTCCCGGCGGCGCGCGACGGCGCGTCGGCCATCTTGCCCATGCCGCTGCACCCCGTGGCCACGCCAAGGACGAAACCGGAAACGGCCAGATTCTTCAGCATCTTGCGGTTCATGACAGGTCCCCCAAAAGTCTTCAGCGTTGTCCGCGCACCGGACGCGCGGCGGGCAAACGGCTCGCCATCGCGTCGATTTCGGGCAGCGACGACAGATATTCGTCCAGCAGGTCGGTCAGGATCACCTGCGACGACCGGTTCGTCACCGCGCTTGCCAGGCGCAGGCGCAGGTGTCGCTCGGCGTCGAGGCGCAGCGTGAACGCCGCCTTTTCCCGGGCCCGCAATGCGCGCGGTGCCTTTTCCTTCTTCGGAGCCGGCGCGGGACGCGCTTCGACCTTGCGCGCCACCGCGGCGACGCGCTCGATCAGCGATTCCTGCTGGCGGACGACTTCCGGAACTTCGGGTGCTTCGGCCTCGAACGGCTCGGCGTCGAAGCTGCCCGCCATCCCGGCAAGCTGGCCGGTCAAATCGCCGGTAAACTCGGGCGCCAGAACATGGCCAGCGCTGTCGTCGACCGCATGTTCGGCTTCGACATTATGCGCAAGCACCGATCCGGTGAGCAGCGGCTTCAGGTCGACAAGGCGCGCGGGTTCGGCCGACTGGTCGGGGTCGACATCATATCCCATGTCGTTCCAGCCAAGGTCGTCATAGCCCATGCTGTTCAGCGGTGCGGGGCCGCTGCCGAGCGGCTGGCGGCGCATGGCGGGACGCGCTCCGCCCTTGCGGGCCAGAAGTCCGGCGCTCAGCGATGCGAGGGGTTTGGGTTCGCCCATGGTTTCCGTGCTCCCCGTCACTGACCGGCGACGCGGCGGCCGAAGCCACCGCCCATCGGGCGAACCGCGCCATAATTGCCCTGTGTCGGGGCGGGCGCGGCAAATACGGTACGACGGAAATTCTTTTCGAGGCGGTCGTTCATATAAGTCCAGAGCTGGCGGATTTCCTCGGCCGAGCGGCCATTCGGATCGACTTCCATCACCGTGCGGCCGTCGATCATCGACGCGGCATAATCAGTACGGTGGTGCAGCGTGACCGGTGCGACCGTGCCATGCTGCGACAGCGCGACCGCGGCCTCGCTGGTGATTTTCGCTTTCGGGGTCGCCGCGTTGACGACGAAGACCAGCGGCTTGCCGGCGCGTTCGCAAAGGTCGACGGTGGCGCCGACGGCGCGAAGGTCGTGCGGGCTCGGCCGCGTTGGAACGACGATCAGTTCGGCGACCGAAATCACGCTCTGGATCGCCATGGTGATCGCCGGCGGGGTGTCGATAACCGCGAGCTTGAAGCCCTGCTGGCGCAGGATTTCAAGGTCGGATGCCAAACGTGCGACGGTGGTCTGGGCGAACGCCGGAAGGTCGGTTTCGCGCTCGTTCCACCAGTCGGCGAGCGAGCCCTGCGGATCGATGTCGATCAGAACGACGGGGCCAGCGCCCGCAAGCTGCGCCTGCACCGCGAGGTGCCCCGACAGCGTGGTCTTGCCCGACCCGCCCTTCTGTGAAGCCAATGCCAATACGCGCACTGCGTTACCCCCTCGGAAAATCCAATATTCGGCGGAAGGGATGCCATGCGGGGCGCTAAAATTGGGTTAACGATGATAAAAAGAGGGTGAACGACTTGCTCGCGGATATGGTAAACCGGACCCTAATGCCGACCTGTCCCGGAACGGGTCAGATTCGGCCGGCCCGCTTTTGTCGCTAACACCGTGTTAGCCAATTGACGTTATAAGGTATTCGGGGACTGCAGCCGGGGTCATACGGCGCAAGTCATTGGAGAATAAGATGCGTTCATTCCGCACCGCCATTTCACTGGCCCTGCCGCTGATCGCGGCATCGATGCTGGCGACAACGGCCCGTGCCGACGTCAAGGATGGCGTCGATGCCTGGCAGGCGGGTAATTACCAGGCGGCAGTCGCCGAATGGCGGCCGCTTGCGATTTCGGGCGACGCCGATGCGCAGTTCAACCTTGGCCAGGCCTATAAGCTTGGCCGCGGCGTCCCTGCCGATCTCGTGCAGGCAGAGGCATGGTATCGCCGCGCCGCAAAGCAGGGGCATTTGCAGGCGGAGGATAATCTCGGCCTCGTCCTCTTCACCGCGAACCGCAGGACAGAGGCGATGCCCTTTATCATCGCCTCGGCCGCGCGCGGCGAACCGCGCGCGCAATATGTCCTCGGCACCGCCCACTTCAACGGCGACCTCGCAAAGCAGGACTGGCCGCGCGCCTATGCACTCACCAAGCGCGCAAGCGACGCCGGCCTCGACATTGCCTCGGCGCGGCTTGCCCAACTCGACAATCTGATCCCGCTCGATCAGCGTCAGCGCGGCCTCGCGATGCTGCCCGAAATCGAGCGCGGCGAACAGCAAGCCCGCCTGGCGGCGGTGGGTGCAGCCGCGCCGCCGGCTCCGAAACCCGTACCCGCCGCCTCGCCGGTGAAGGTCGCCAGCCTGCCCGCATCGACTCCCGGCACCAGCTACACGCCGCCGCCGGTGATCGACACGCCGTCGGTCGCTCCCCCCGCCAAGCCTGCACCCGAACCGATCCGCAGCGTTGCGGTGCCGGCATCGCCCGCCGCAAGTGCCGCCGCAGCGGCCGCCGCCGAAGCGACAGCCAGCGCCGTCGCCGCGACGGGCCGCCCGGGTACGACCTATGCCGCACCACCCGAAAGCGGCAAGCTCCCGCCCAAAGCCGAACCGGTCAAGGCCCCGTCAAAACCCGCCGCGCCGAAACCCACCGAGCCCAAAGCCGTGCCGGTCAAGCCGGCACCCGTCGCGACGGCAGCCGCTCCGGCGCCCGTCCGCGTCCACAGCGGCGCGGCCGCCAGCCCCTGGCGCGCGCAGCTCGGCGCCTTCGGCGTCGAAGCGAACGCCCGCAACCTCTGGGCTTCGCTCGAAAAGAAAAACCCCGCCTTCGCCGACCGCACGCCCTTCCTCGTCAAGAACGGCAAGCTGACGCGGCTCCTCGCCGGCGGCTTTGCGAACAAGGGCGAAGCCGAAAGCTTCTGCGCCTCGGTGCGCAAGGGCGATCAGGCCTGCCTGGTGGTCGATAAATAGAAAGCTCCTGATAGGGCAACTGCCCGACGCGAGAGCTCGCAAGATCGATAAGAACGGGTTTGAACGCTATTTCACACCCGCCTTTTCATCGGCGAGCCGCTTTGCCAGCAATTTGCGTGAGCGGTCGGCGTAGGTGCGACATGCGCCCGGCTGGTCATTGTACCGCCCCGGCCCTGCATTGTCGGGGTGCGCCGAAATCAATATGTCGCACGCCGTCGCATCCATCTTGCGATAGCTTTCCTCGAACCCCGCGACGATCGGCGCGCTCGCGGCCGCCGTATAGCGATAGCCATCGGCCGACACCGGATTGAGGCTCGATGCGAAGACAATTGTCTTGCAAGCCCTACCCTCGCATGCCTGCCAGCGCCAGCTCATGCTGCCCATCGTGTGCCCCGGCGTCGCGACCGCGGCAATCGCGGTCTTGCCAAGCTTCAACACCTCGCCATCACCGATCACGCGCAGGCGCGTCACCGCGGGCCAACTCCCGCCATAGGCCAGCTGCGGGTCGTCCTTCGCGTGTCTCCCGGAGCGCAGCCCTTGGGCGCCGCGCGCGCTCGCGACCACCGTCGCGCCGGTATCGCGCGCAAGCGCGGCGAGCCCGCCAGCATGGTCGAAATGCGGCTCGGTGCTCATAACAAATTTAATGTCTTTAGGGTCGAAACCGAGCTTGCGGACATTGGCGAGTATCGCAGGCGCGCCCTGTGGCAGCGCCCCGTCGATCAGCACCAATCCGTCGCCCGTATCGATCAGCGCAACGCTCATCCCCCCGAATCCGACTAGGTAGCTCGTCCCGAAAATCTTCTCCGGATCGGCCGGTGCCAGCCATTCCTTGGCCCGCTCGACCGCCATCGGCCGCGTCAGCGGGTCATCCGTCGCCGGCGCCACTCCGCCCGTGGCCATTTGCGCACTCGCCTCGTCAACCAGCGGCAGCGGCACATGATTCACCCCGGCCAGCCAGGCGGCGATTGTCATCATTGCGATCATTTTCGTCTCCCTTCCCCACCGGGATGCCGCGACACGGCGGCGCTCACAAAGCATCATTTCTCGACAAAGCCATGAGAATTTCTCATATATTTCGTCGTCCCGAATTTGATCCGGGGTGACCGGGCCAGAGAGGTAATAGAAGCAAGACCCATGGACCGCGCCCAGCTTCCCTTGAACGCCCTTCGCGCCTTCGAGGCCGCGGCGCGCCACCTCAATTTCACCCGCGCCGCGATCGAGCTCTGCGTCAGCCAAGGCGCGGTCAGTCATCAAGTCGCACAGCTCGAGCGCCGCCTCGGCACCCGCCTTTTCCACCGCCTGCCGCGCGGGCTCGCGCTCACTGACGAGGGGCATGCGCTTGTCCCTGTCGTCGCCGAGGCATTCGACCGCGTCGCCGCGACGCTCGATCAATATGCCGACGGCCGCTTCCGTGAGGCGCTCAAGGTCGGCGTCGTCGGTACGTTCGCCACCGGCTGGCTGCTCCCGCGCCTCGGCGCCTTCGCACGCGCGCATCCGACGATCGACCTGCGCATCTCGACCAACAACAACCGCGTCGACCTCGCAGGCGAGGCGCTCGACTATGCGATCCGCTTCGGCGACGGAGCCTGGCACGGCACCCACGCCGAGCCCTTGCTCGCCGCGCCCATGGCGCCGATCTGCGCCCCCGCGATCGCCGCGCGCCTCAAAAGCCCGGCCGACCTGGTTCACGAACATCTGCTCCGCTCGTATCGCGCCGACGAATGGGCGCTATGGTTCGCCGCCGCAGGCGTCCCCGTCCCTGTGCTCCGCGGCCCCGTCTTCGACAGTTCGGCGCTGATGGCCACCGCCGCCGCCGCGGGCCAGGGCGTCGCGCTCGCACCCCCCGCGATGTTCACGCGCGAGCTCGCCGCAGAGTTGCTCGTCCAGCCTTTCGCGGTCACGATCGACGCCGGCCGCTATTGGCTCACCCGCCTGATGTCACGCCCCGAAAGCGACGCGATGCTGCGCTTTCGGCGCTGGCTGAGCGAAGAGATAGAGACTCCATAAACCACTGATAATAAATCAGAAGAACCCTAAGCCTCGTCATCCCGGACTTGATCCAGGATCCATTCATCACGGACAGTGTTGACATTGTAAACATAAACCCCATCTGAGCGCTCCCAATGTTAACGATGTAAACACGGAAGGAGTTCAGCATGTATCACGCCATCGTCCGCCATCAGGTGCGCAAGATTTTCGACGGCCTCAGCCGCGGCGACTGGGAGTCCGCGCTCGCCGGCATGGCCGACCGCTTCGAGCATATCTTCCCTGGCGACCATGCCCTCGGCGGCACGCGCCACACCAAGGTGGGCCTGCGCGCATGGTTCCAGCGCCTCTTCGCCGTCCATCCCGTCCTGAAATTCGAGATCAAGCATATCGCATCGAGCGGCATGCCGTGGGACACGACCGCGGTGATCGAATGGCGCGACCGCGCGGTGATGGCCGACGGCGATACCAGCTACGTCAACGACGGCGTCCACATCATCCGCCTGCGCTGAGGCAAGATCGTCAGTCTCCACCCCTATCTCGACACAGCCAAATATGCCGCCGCGCTGAAGCGGCTTGCGGATACGGGTTTCGTCGAGGCCGGTGCCGCGCCGATCGAGGATTGAGGGCAGCATTGGAGTGGGGAGCGGGCGTTGCTTCCTTGGTTCTTCGTCATCCCGGACTTGATCCGGGATCCCGCTTTTTGAAGGCACCGGCCCGCTTCACGAAATAGCGGGACCCCGGATCAAGTCCGGGGTGACGATAATGGAGAGGGTAGGTTCCGGTCGCCGCCCGCCGTCACCCACGCAAGATCTTCTCCATTTTCTTGCCCTTCGCGAGTTCGTCGATCAGCTTGTCCATATAGCGCAGCTCGCGCATCAGCGGCTCTTCGATATTTTCGACCCTGATGCCGCAAATCACGCCGGTAATCAGCTCTCGCGCCGGGTTCAGCTTCGGCGCCCGCGCAAAGAAATCCTCGAAAGTCGTACCCTTCGCCAACTCAGCCTCGAGCGCCGCCTGACTATAGCCCGTCAGCCAGCGAATAATCTCGTCCACCTCGGCCTTGGTCCGCCCCTTCTTCTCGGCCTTGGTGATATAGTGCGGATAAACGCTCGCGACGCTGATCGAATAGATGCGATGCTTCGTCATGAGGACCTCCACATTTCGCCTCGGTCGAGGCGCGTCGCGAAACCTAAATCGGCAGATAGCGGGGCACCTTGGCCTCCAAAAGCTGGACAAGCGCTTCATCCATGAATTCATAATCGTCCGGGATGTCGAGACAGATGACGCGCGCATCCTTCAGCGCCGCCCGGTATCGCTTCTGCAGCTTGTTCCGATGCGTCTTTTCCATCACGAAGATCATATCCGCCCAACGCACAAGCTCTGACGTCAGCGGGTTCTCTGCATCATTATTGGTTCCCGCCGAGTCCGTTTCGATTCCCGGATGGCCTGCGAATATCTGCTCGGCGGTCGGGCTACGCAGCTTGTTCTGGCTGCACACAAACAGGATGTTGGTTACCTTCGCCAAATGGCCCAGCCCTACCCCATCACCCACTGCCGCCGCGAATAGCCCTGCGCCCACAACAGCGCCGTCAGATCATGATGCCGGATCACCGCCGCCGCCGCTTCGCCCGCCGCAGGGTGCGGGTAATAGCCGATCCCCAGACCCGCGCTCGTGATCATCGGTATATCGTTCGCGCCGTCGCCGACCGCCAGCGTCTCGGCGAGCGGAAGCCCATGCTTCGCCGCCTCGGCCTTCAGCGTCTCGAGCTTCGTCGCGCTGTCGACTATCGGCTCGCGCACCTTGCCCGTAAGCTTGCCGCCCGCAATCTCCAGCTCGTTCGCGATCACCTTGTCGAACCCGATCGCCTCGCCCACCGGCCCGGCAAAGGCGGTGAACCCGCCCGAAATCAAGATCGAGTGCGCCCCATGCGCCTTCATCGTCTGCACCAGCGTCCGCGCGCCGCGCGTCAGCTTCACCCGCTCCATCCGGCAATCGACGAGTGTCGTCTCGGGCATCCCCGCGAGCAATCCGACGCGCTCCTCCAGCGCCGCACGGAAATCGAGTTCCCCGCGCATCGCGCGCTCGGTAATCGCCGCGATCTGCGGCTTCAGGCCCGCATAATCGGCGAGTTCGTCGATACATTCGACGGTGATCATCGTCGAATCCATGTCGGCGATGATCAGCTTCTTCGTCCGATCGCCCAGCGGCTGCACGACGATGTCGAGCGCGCCATGGTCCATCAGCGCCAGTTCCTTGCGCGCGCTGACCAGGCTGCCGTGAAAAACGATATCCGCCGCGTCATGCTCGTCCAGCCAGTGCGGGGCACCAACATCGTGCCCCGTCGCCGCGAGGCGGTCGATCCCTTCGCGAACCACCTCGTCGGTCAGCTTTCCTGCTGCTATCAGCGTCGCGACGAACATGGCATCTCCTCTTATCTCGACCGCCAGTGCACGGCTGCCCGTAGCACTTATCGCCGGACCCACCGCCAGCGGCAAGAGCGCTTTGGCGGTCGCGCTCGCAAAATCTCTTTCCGAGACAGGCCACGACGCAATCGTCGTCAATGCCGACGCGAGTCAGGTCTATGCCGACCTTAAGATCCTCTCGGCGAGGCCGACCGACGCGGAGATGGACGGCATCGCCCACCGCCTTTTCGGCCACATCGACGCGGCGGAGGCGCACAACGCCGTGCGCTGGGCGGAAGAGGCGCGCGCGGTGATTTCGGAGGCTCACGCCGCGGGGCAGGTTCCGGTTCTCGTCGGCGGCACGGGCCTCCACATGCGCACCTTGCTCCACGGCATCGCGCCCGTGCCCGAGATTGATCCCGATATCCGCGAGGCCGTCCGCGCACTCCCCGTCGCCGACGCCCACGCCGCGCTCACCGCCGCCGATCCCGACGCCGCTGCGCGCCTGAACGCCGCCGACACCACCCGCGTCGCGCGCGCGCTTGAAGTCGTGCGCTCGACCGGCCGTGCCCTCGCCGACTGGCAACGGGCGATCGCGGGCGGCATCGCCGACCAGATCGCCCTCGCCCCACTGATCCTGCTGCCCCCGCGCGACTGGCTGCGCGATCGCTGCGACGCGCGCCTTGTGCAAATGTTCGAAAGCGGCGGGGTCGAAGAGGCGGAAGCCCTGCTCGCGCGCGATCTCGACCCCGACCTGCCTGCGATGCGCGCGATCGGCGTCCCCCAGATCGCAAGCCACAGCCGCGGCGAAATCAGCCGCGCCGAAGCGCTCGAACAGACGCAGGCCGCCACCCGTCAATATGCGAAGCGCCAATATACGTGGTTCCGCAACCAGCCACCCGCCGACTGGCCGCGCCACACAGAGTCATTAAACATCGATTTTACCAGTGAATTAGCAATAATATTACGTGATAAGCTGTTGACAGGATAGAATCATACACCTATTGCCCGCTCCCTGTTGCAGCGCACAAGCGCTGCCTTTTTATATTCGGAAGGAGTTTCGTCGTGACGGAAATGAGTGGTGCCGACATGGTGGTTCAGGCGCTGGTCGACCTCGGGGTCGATACAGTGTTCGGCTATCCGGGCGGCGCGGTCCTTCCCATTTATGACGCGCTCTACAAGCATCCGACGATCAAGCATATTCTCGTCCGCCACGAACAGGCGGCGACGCACGCGGCAGAGGGCTATGCGCGCTCGACCGGCAAGCCCGGCGTCGTGCTCGTCACCTCGGGCCCCGGCGCAACCAACGCCGTTACCGGCATCACCGACGCGCTGCTCGACAGCATTCCGATGGTCGTGCTGACGGGACAGGTGTCGACCGCGCTGATCGGCACCGACGCATTTCAGGAATGCGACACCGTCGGCATCACGCGCCACTGCACCAAGCATAATTATCTCGTGATGGATCCCGACCGTCTCGGCCCCATCCTCCACGAAGCCTTTCATATCGCAACGCATGGCCGCCCCGGCCCGGTGGTGATCGACATTCCAAAGAATGTGCAGGTCGCGACGGGCGATTATGTCGTGCCCGAAAAGATTCTGCACAACAGCTACCGCCCGCAGGTCGAACCCGACGCCGGCGCGATCGCGGCGGCGGTCGAGATGATCGCCGCGGCCGAACGCCCGGTCTTCTACACCGGCGGCGGCGTGATCAACGCTGGTCCCAACGCGAGCGCAGCTCTGCGCCAGCTCGTCGCGCTCACCGGCGCGCCGGTCACCTCGACGCTGATGGGCCTTGGCGCCTTCCCTTCGGACGACGACAAGTGGCTCGGCATGCTCGGCATGCACGGCACCTATGAATCGAACATGGCGATGAACCGCGCCGATCTGGTCATCGCGGTCGGTGCGCGCTTCGACGACCGGGTCACCGGCCGCCTCGACGCCTTCTCGCCGGACTCGAAGAAGATCCACATCGATATCGACCGCAGCTCGATCAACAAGATCGTCCCCGTCGATCTCGCGATCGTCGGCGACGCCGGCCGCGCGCTCGATGCGCTCGTCGCCACTTGGCAGGACAAGGGCCATAAGGCGCGCGACCTTGGCGAATGGTGGCGCCGCGTCGACGGCTGGCGTGCGACGCGCTGCCTCGACTTCCCCGAAAAGAAGGACGCCGACGCCGAAATCATGCCGCAGCGCGCGGTGAAGGCGCTGTTCGACGCGACCCGCGGCATGGACCCGATCATCACGACCGAGGTCGGCCAGCATCAGATGTGGGCGGCGCAGCATTTCGGTTTCGCCGCGCCCAATCGCTGGCTCACCTCGGGCGGGCTCGGCACGATGGGCTATGGTTTCCCCGCGGCGGTCGGTGCGCAGATCGCCAACCCGGACCGTCTCGTCATCTGCATCGCGGGCGAAGCCAGCCTTCAGATGAATATCCAGGAAATGGGCACGGTCGCGCAGTACCGCCTGCCGGTGAAAATCTTCATCCTCAACAATGAATGGATGGGGATGGTCCGCCAGTGGCAGGAACTCACCTATGAAAGCCGCTATTCGAACAGCTATTCGGACAGCCTGCCCGATTTCGTGAAGCTCGCCGACGCTTATGGGTGGACGGGCCTTCGCATCGACACGCTCGGCGAGCTCGAGGACGGCATCCGGACGATGATCGAGACTCCGGGTCCGGTGATCGTCGACTGCCGCGTCGCCAAACTCGCCAACTGCTTCCCGATGATCCCATCGGGCGCAGCGCACACCGACATGATCCTCCAGCCGAGCGACGTCACCGGCACGATGGACGACGAAGCCAAGGCACTGGTGTAATCCCATGAAAATCAAGACCGAAGCCGGCGAGCGCCATGTGCTCGCCATCACCGTCGACAACGAAGCCGGGGTGCTCGCAAAAATCACCGGGCTGTTCACCGCGCGCGGCTATAATATCGAAAGCCTGACGGTGGCCGATATCACCGCCGACCACGCGCTGTCGCGCATCACCATCGTCACCTCGGGCCCGCCGCCGATCATCGACCAGATTATCGCGCAGCTCGATCGCCTCGTCCCCGTGCACAAGGTCGTCGACCTCAACGATGCGGGCGAAGCGCATGTCGAACGCGAGATCGCGCTGGTGAAGGTCGCGGGCACCGGCGACAAGCGCATCGAGGCGCTGCGTATGGCCGACGTCTTCCGCGCCAAGGTCGTCGACACGACGCTGACCAGCTTCATCTTCGAGATTACCGGGACGAGCGACAAGGTCGACCGCTTCATCGCGCTGATGCGCGAATGCGGGCTGGTCGAGGTCGGCCGCACCGGCGTTGTCGCCATCGCCCGCGGGTCGGAGGCGCTTTAGAGTTTAGAGGAATAAAGGTCCAACGATCGTCACCCCGGACTTGATCCGGGGTCCCGCTTTCCACCGTCGTTTAGCGGGACCCCGGGTCAAGCCCGGGGTGACGGAAGAGAAATAGGGAAGAAGACTATGCAGGTTTATTACGATCGCGACGCCGACCAGGATCTGATCAAGGGCAAAAAGGTCGCCATCGTCGGCTATGGCAGCCAGGGCCATGCGCACGCACAGAACCTCCGCGACAGCGGCGTGCGCGACGTCGCGATCGCGCTGCGCCCCGGCTCGGCGACGGCGAAAAAGGCCGAAGGCGCGGGCTTCAAGGTGCTTTCGAACAAGGAAGCAGCCGAGTGGGCCGACGTCATCATGGTCGCCGCCCCCGATGAGCATCAGGCGAAGATCTATGCCGACGACCTCGGCCCGAACATGAAGCCCGGCGCCGCGCTCGCCTTTGCGCACGGCCTCAACATCCACTTCGGCCTGATCGAGGCGCGCGCCGACATCGACGTCTTCATGGTCGCGCCCAAGGGCCCCGGCCACACGGTGCGCAGCGAATATCAGCGCGGCGGCGGCGTCCCCTGCCTGATCGCGGTCGCACAGGAAGCCAGCGGCAATGCCGGCAACGGCCACGCCAAGGCGCTCGCCCTCTCCTACGCTTCGGCCGTCGGCGGCGGCCGCAGCGGCATCATCGAGACGACCTTCAAGGAAGAGTGCGAAACCGACCTCTTCGGCGAACAGGCCGTGCTCTGCGGCGGCGTCACCCACCTCATCCAGGCGGGTTTCGAAACGCTGGTCGAGGCGGGCTACGCTCCCGAAATGGCCTATTTCGAGTGCCTCCACGAAACCAAGTTGATCGTCGACCTTCTCTATGAAGGCGGCATCGCGAACATGCGCTATTCGATCTCGAACACCGCCGAATATGGCGACATCAAGACGGGCCCGCGCATCATCACCGACGAAACGAAGGCCGAGATGAAGCGCGTTCTCGCCGACATCACCTCGGGCCGCTTCGTGAAGGACTTCGTGCTCGACAATCAGGCCGGCCAGCCCGAACTGAAGGCAAGCCGCAAGGCGGCTGCTGCGCATCCGATCGAAAAGACTGGTGCCGAACTCCGCGCGATGATGCCGTGGATCGCGAAGAACAAGCTGGTCGACAAGAACGTCAACTGACGGCCTTTCGCAATCGCGGGCGAGGAGCTAGGGCCGGGCCATGGCAACCGACCTCTCCTTCGCCTGCGATTGCGCCACCGTTACCGGAGCGATGCGCGTCGTTTCGGGCGAAGGCGACTATGTCGTCTGCCACTGCACCGACTGCCAGAACCTCACACGCCATCTGGACCACGAGCAGTTGCTCGACGCGCACGGCGGCACCGCACTTTATCAGACGCGATGCGCGCGCATGCGGATCGATACCGGCCGCGATGAGCTAGCCTGTCTCCACCTCACCGACGCGCCGACGCTGCGCTGGTATGCCGCCTGCTGCCGCACACCGCTGTTCAACACGTTCAAGAACGGCAAGCTCCCCTTCATCACGATCCTGACCGCCGCCTGCGATCCGGCACGGCGCGCGGAGGCGTTCGGCCCGCCGCGCGGCCATCTTTTCACGCAGGACGCGATCGGCGACGCCAGCGGCCTGCCCAAATTGGGCACGCCGACCCTGATGCGCCGCTTTTTCATCCGCGCGATCAAGGATCTCGTTTCGGGCGATCGGCGCCGATCGCCGCTTTTCGACGCAAAGACGCTGGAGCCTATCGCCACGCCGCACCGCCTGACCGCCGAAGAACGGCAGGCGTTGACGGGGGGTCGAACCCAACCCCAATGACCGTCCCAGGCATAACAAACTCCGTCATTGCGAGCGGAGCGAAGCAATCCAGTGTGGCCTTGCGCTGCTCTGGATTGCTTCGCTTCGCTCGCAATGACGAATAAGGAAACAAAGATGGCGACCTCTCCCTTCTCCGCCCACCGCGCCGATCTCGCGGCGCTCGCGCATGACAGCCGTCGCCGCACCCTTGCGCCGCGCGCGGGCCGCGACTTCGCCTCGAACGACTATCTCGGCCTCGCCGATAGCGAAGCGCTGCGCGACGCGCTCGCCGCGGGCATTGAGCGCGGCCTTCCCGCGGGCTCGGGCGGTTCGCGCCTGCTGCGCGGCAATCACGCCGAGCATGAAGCGCTCGAAACACACGCCGCGCGCCATTATGGCAGCGAGGCCGCGCTCTTCTTCGCGACAGGCTTCGCCGCCAACGCCGCGCTCTTCGCCACGCTTCCGCAGCGCGGCGACCTCGTCGTCCACGACGAACTCATCCACGCGAGCGCCCATGACGGGATGAAGCTCGGCCGCGCCGGCCATGTCGCAGCCACGCACAATGACGCGCAGGCCTTCGCCGACATCATCGCCCGTTGGCGCGCGGGGGGCGGCGCGGGCACGCCGTGGATCGCGGTCGAAAGCCTCTACAGCATGGATGGCGACCGCGCCCCGCTCGTCGATCTCGCCGCGGTCGCCGACCGCTACGACGCGGTGCTCGTCGTCGACGAAGCGCACGCAACCGGCGTGTTCGGCCCCGGCGGCGCTGGCCTCGCGCACAGCCTCGCACGCCGGGACAATCTGATCACGCTCCACACCTGCGGCAAGGCGCTCGGCGCCGAGGGCGCGTTGCTCTGTGCCCCCGCAATCGCGTGCGACTTCCTCGTCAACCGCGGTCGCCCGTTCATCTTCTCGACCGCGCCGTCGCCGCTGATGGCCTGGCTCGTCCGTCAGGCGATAGAGATTGTCGCGAACGAGCCCGAGCGCCAGGCGCGCCTCCACGCCCTCGTCCGCCACGCCGCCGAGCGCTTGGTCCCGCTCGGCATCCCCGCCAGCGGCACGCAAATCCTGCCCGTCATCATCGGCGACAACGACCGCACGATGCGCATCGCAGGCAGCCTGCGGGACGCGGGCTTCGATGTCCGCGGCATCCGTCCGCCCACCGTGGCGCAGGGAACAGCGCGCTTGCGCATCGCAATCACGCTCAATGTTGACGAAGCTAACATTGACGCGATGACCGACGCACTAGCCTCGGCGATGGCAGCGGCATGACGCGCTTCGTCGTTACCGGCACAGATACCGGCATCGGAAAAACCATCTTTTCCGCCGCTTTGGCGCAGGCGACCGCTACGCCGTACTGGAAACCGATCCAGTCGGGCCTTGAAGAGGAGACCGACAGCGAAGTCGTCGCGCGACTCGCCGACGTGCCGGTGCATCCGGAAGCCTACCGCCTTATCACCCCCGCCTCGCCGCATCTGGCCGCCGAAATTGACAATGTTAACATAGTCGCCGAAACGCTCGCGCCGCCGCCCGGCGACCTCATTGTTGAAGGCGCCGGCGGCGCGCTCGTCCCCGTGACGCGCTCGATCCTCTACGCCGACCTCTTCGCGAAATGGCAGGTCCCGGTCATCGTCTGCGCGCGTACCAGCCTTGGCACGATCAACCACAGCCTGCTCACGATCGAGGCCCTGCGCGCGCGCGGCGTCCCGATCCACGGCCTCGCCTTCCTCGGCGACGCGGTGGAGGACAGCGAAGCGATCATCGCGCAGATCAGCGGCGTCCGCCGCCTGGGCCGCTTGCCGATCATCGATCCGCTGACGCCGGAAACGCTGGCCGAAGCGTTCGTCGCGAACTTCGACCTCACCGACTTCGCCTAACCCGATACCGTTCGCCCTGAGCTTGTCGAAGGGCCGTCCTTCTCTTATCCGCCGCCAAGAAAGAGCGGTGCTTCGACAAGCTCAGCACGAACGGATATCTGGATATGACCCATAGCTCCCCCGTCTGGCACCCCTTCACCCAGCACGGCCTCGGCGACCACATCCCGCTGATCGACCATGCCAAAGGCGCCAAACTCTATGCCGCCGACGGTCAAAACTGGATCGACGCCATCTCGAGCTGGTGGGTCACCACCCACGGCCACGCGCACCCGCACATCATGGCCGCGATCCGCGCCCAGTCCGAAAAGCTCGACCAACTCATCTTCGCCGGCTGGACGCACGAGCCTGCCGAAAACCTCGCCGCCGAACTGATCCGCATCACCCCCGATCCGCTCACCCGCGTCTTCTTCTCGGACTCGGGCTCGACCAGCGTCGAGGTCGCGCTCAAGATGGCGCTCGGCTACTGGTACAACATCGGCGAGCCGCGCAGCCGCATCCTCGTCCTCGAACACAGCTATCACGGCGACACGATCGGCACGATGTCGGTCGGCGAGCGCGGCGTCTACAACCGCGCCTGGCAGCCTTTGCTCTTCGACGTCGACACCATCCCCTTCCCGCGCGAAGGCATGGAACAGGCCACGCTCGACGCGCTCGAAGCCGCCTGCGCTCAAAAGCCCGCCGCCTTCATCGTCGAACCGCTGATCCTCGGCGCGGGCGGCATGCTCATCTATCCCGCGTGGGTGCTCGCCGAGATGCGCAGCATCTGCGCCCGCTACGGCGTCCTGTTCATCGCCGACGAAGTGATGACCGGCTGGGGTCGCACCGGCACGCGCTTCGCCTGCGATCAGGCGGGGGTGATCCCCGACATCGTCTGCCTGTCGAAGGGCCTGACGGGCGGCGCCCTCCCGCTCGCGGTCACGCTCTGCATCGAGCCGATTTTCGAAGCGCATTATTCGGCCGACCGCGCCAAGACTTTCTATCATTCGAGTAGCTACACCGCGAACCCGATCGCCTGCGCCGCTGCAAATGCGAACCTTGAAATCTGGCGCGACGAGCCGGTTCAGCAGCGCATCGACACCCTGGCCGACGCACAGGCCGCGCATCTGTCGCTGCTCAGCCACGACCCGCGCGTCGCCAATCCCCGCCGCCTCGGCGCCATCGCCGCGCTCGACATCGCTGTGACGGACGCAGGCTATCTCTCGAACCTCGCCCCCCGCCTGATCGCCTTTTACCGCGACCACGGCGTCCTCCTCCGTCCTCTCGGCAACACGCTCTACGTCATGCCGCCCTATTGCATCACCGCCGACGAGCTGGCGCAGGTTTGGAACGCAATCGGCGCATCGCTTGAGGCCGTGTAAGCAACGGCGGGAAACGTCCGGAGCTGCGGCCTACGCCGGGATGGCGGAAGAGAATGCATCCGGTATCGGAACCTTCATATCATCGTCACCCCGGACTTGATCCGGGGTCCCGCTCTTTCGTGAAGCGTGCCCGCGCGCTCCGCGCCGAAACCAAGACCCGGCATTCAGAAACGGCGCGCATAACCGAAATAAAGTTCGACATCCGGGCTGTCGCGATTGAGGCCGATGTTCGCCCCCAAATCCCACTGGCTGTCCGCATCGGGTTGCCATCCGGCCGAGAGCCCCGCCAGCGCCTCGGTCGTGTGATCGTCGGAGTCGCGGTCGCGGGTCAGCGACACTTCGGCCGCCATTGAGACTTCGTCGGACAGGTCGAACCCCACCCCGGCAACCGAGCCATAGGCCGTATGCCGACCATTGCCGTCGCTATCGACCGCGGCGTCGACATGCGGCGTGAAACCGAGCGACAGATCGCCGAGTTCGAAGCTGACCGGCACGATCAGCCCCGCACCCCAATCGCCCGCACCGACGCCCTCGCCGCCCAGCGGCAGCGTGGCATAGGGCATCAGCGCGATCGAAAAGCCCGACCCGTCGGGATTACGCAAATTCTGCCGCAGCGCGATCGTCACGTCGCCGGTCCGTGTTCGGCGAGTCACCTCGCCCGTCGCCCGGTCGCGTTCGCGCGCATGGCCGAGCATCGTCCAGCCAAGCTGCACCTCCAGCGACGGGGTCAGTCCCGCGCGCAGCAGGGCGTCGCCAAAGGTCCAGCTATCGCTCCGGCTGTCGGCGGTGCGATCGAGTGTCCAGTCGGCCAGTCCGATCTCGAACAGCAGCGCTCCCGGCTCGACCGTGCAGGCAGGCGTTCCGAGCCCCGGTCGGTCAGGGCAAAGCTCGCGGCGATCCTCGTCCGCAAAGGCCGGCGTAGCGGCGGTCGCGGCGACCAGCAGCAATAGAGATCGAAGCGACATTCAAATCTTCCTCCGCCGGAGTGCATTGTTTTTCGTCCCGCAAGATCAAGCCCGCTTGCCTCGAAATCGCAAGCGGCTAATTTGCCCGCATGGCAACTCCTCCCCGCGCGAAAAAGATGCGCAAACTCCCATGGTATCTCCGGCCTTTCAAATGGCTGCTCTGGTTCATCCTCGCCTCGGTGCTTTGGGTGCTCATCTATGCGGTCGTCCCGCCGCCGGTGACCTTCACCATGCTGGCCGACAGCAACGGGATCACCAAGGATTGGACCAGCCTGTCGGATATCGACCGTAATATGGTGCGCGCGGTCATCGCTGCGGAGGACGGCAAATTCTGTAGCCACGACGGCTTCGACCGCGACGCGATCGAACAGGCGATCGAACGCAATGCCAAGGGCAAACGCATGCGCGGCGGATCGACGGTCAGCCAGCAGACCGCGAAGAATGTCTTTCTATGGCAAGGCAGCGGCTGGACGCGTTACGTCCGCAAGGTACCCGAAGTCTGGTTCACATTCCTGATCGAAAAGATCTGGGGCAAGCGGCGGATCATGGAAGTTTATCTCAACGTCGCCGAGACCGGTATCGGCACCTATGGCGTGGAGGCGGGCGCACAGCGCTATTTCAATCATGGCGCGGGCAAATTGACGCCAAAGGAAGCCGCCCGCATCGCCGCGATCCTGCCGCTCCCGAAAAAGCGCGAGGCGGTGAGCCCGTCCGGCTTCACCCGCCGCTATGGCAACACGATCTCAGCGCGCATCGGGCAAGTACGCCGCGACGGACTGGACGGCTGCGTCTACTGAGCGGGACGGTTATGGGGTGGGGAGCGGGCGTTGCCCGATTTTCCTTCGTCATCCCGGACTTGATCCGGGATCCCGCTTTTTGACGCGCCCAATGGCTTCGACCTCAAGCGGGACCCCGGATCAAGTCCGGGGTGACGATATGGGGAGGGCAGCAACCGGTCGCTTTGAGCTCCGCCCTTTCTCCGTTCGTGTCGAGCGAAGTCGAGACACCCATCGACGAAACGCCCAGCCCGATGGGCATCTCGACTGCGCTCGATGCGAACGGTTTAGATTGGGTGGAGTGTCCGCTCCCGGTCGAAGGCTGCCATCGTGGTCATATCGGTGGCTAACGGCAGATATGGGGTGGGAAGCGGACGTTCAATTTTTGCCGAAGCGATCATTCCTTACCGCCCAGGTTTCGTCCCTCAAAAGTTGATAACGGCGTTCGACATCAATCATGTGCGCCACTTCCAAGGGGCGCTCGCAATCGAACTCCTTGAGGATCGCAACCATAGTAGCAAAGTCGCCGTCGCGACGTGCTTGCGACCATTCGTCAATCCGATCTGAATCTAGAATGCGGCCCCAAACACCTTCGTCATCCTGAGCGTCGGAATCCCAGTTCGCGTGTATGAGGGGACGCTCCCAATCAGCATCGCGGCGCCACGCGTTTGAGATACGTCCATCTTTCGTCCAAAACTCAAGCACGCGAATTTCAAGTGATGTCATGCAATAACCCCCGTGGCAGCGCGCGCCCATTTCGACGCACGCAAATGGCGGGTCGCCCACATTAAGGCGGTTTTCGAAAGAGATTACATCCCGAAGGGAATTGAAGGATGGAGGTTGCGAGCCAATCGCAACGTCATAGCGAGTTCGACATTCCCGGCATTCAGTATGAACCAACGCAATTTCGAACGATCCGACCATAGCTGGATCGAACGCGCCATAGCGGGGCACACCGTTGAACCACCAAAGGGGGCGGCCTGTAATCTGTGCGATTATGTCATCGTATCGAAAGTGCATTCATTACTAATGCTCTTTCGGGGTTAGTATCCCGTGAATGCTAAACGTCCACAATCGGTCGAAACCAGCCAAAACCATACCCAGGCCCTGACGCCGCGGCGCTACCCTACGCCGGCTTCCAGCTCTTCCGTTCTTCGGCCTGCTTCAGAACTTCGAACGCGGCCTGCCCTGCCGCAAAGCGCTTCGCCGCTTCGGCATCGCCGGGCTTCACATCGGGGTGGCATTCCTTGGCGAGGTTGCGCCAGGCCTTTTTCGTCGCCTCAAAGTCCGCGTCGGGTTCCAGGTCGAGTACCTCCAGCGCGCGCATTTCGTCGGCGCTGCGGCTGCCATCGCCCGATCCGCCCCAGGCATAATGCTGCGCGCGGGCATAGCTGCGTGCGCCCTGTTCCTCTTCGGCGGCACGCGCCGCGGCATCTTCGGCGGAAAGGCCGGCGAAATAGTCCCAGCCGCGATTATATTCGGCGGCATGCGTTTCGCAGAAATACCAGCGTTCGGGGCTGTTCGGCGACTTGGGCGCAGGACAATTGCCCGGGTTCGTGCAGCCGTGGCGATCGCAAAGACGAACCTTCTGCGTCTCGCGCGACGAGCCATAGGGGCGCCAGCGGGGAAAACCCCAGTCATCGGATCTCTTGGCGCGGCTCATCGATCCCATGTAGCGACTGACGGACGAATTGGCTAGGCGGCCGGCCGAAAAAGCCGCGCAAAAATAGCCTTTCCTACATTATCGCGCCGTGCCAGCTATGTGCTTCGGCTCTTTGCAATCGTAATTTCTTCCCGCAACTTTCCGCACGATGAGGCCCTTCGCATAAAGCGACAAAGGACACAGTTTCGAGCTGAACGTCCGTATATTTTGTCGCTTTAAGCTCGATCAGTCCTTCGGCTTGTAACCGAACGCCTTGCTCGCAAGCTTGACCACCGCGGGGTCGCGCTCGGACGGGGTCATCGGCACCGCGGCTTCCAGCGTCTCGATGATATGCGTCAGCGCGGCGATACGCGCGGCCTTCTTGTTATTGCCGTCGATCACTTTCCACGGCGCCCAGCGGGTGTTCGTCTGTGCGAACATCTCTTCCATCGCGGCGAGATATTCCTTGCGCTTCGACCGGTTGCGATAATCCTCGGTGCCGGTCTTCCAGCGTTTCCAAGGATCGTCGAGACGCGCGGCGAAGCGCTCGTCCTGCTCTTGCTGCGTGATATGGATGAAGAGTTTGACGAGGTTCGTGCGGCTGCCGGTCAGCTGCGCTTCGAACTCGTTGATCTCATCATATCCCTTGCGCCACTCGGCCTCTGTCGCAAAGCCCTCGACGCGCTCGACAAGGACGCGGCCGTACCAGCTACGGTCAAAGATCGAGATTTCGCGATTGCCCGGCAGCCGTTTCCAGAAGCGCCAGAGGAAGTGGCGCGACCTTTCCTCTTCATTGGGCGCGCTGATCGGCCATACCTCGAAATAGCGGGGATCGAGCGACGCGGTCAGCCGCTGGATGATGCCGCCCTTCCCCGCCGCATCCCAGCCCTCGAACATGACGATGCTGCGCTGCCCGTGGATGATATGCGCGGCCTGCAGCCGTTCGAGACGATCTTCCAGCGCGGCGAGGTCGTCGGAATAGTCGCCGTCATATTTGGCGCCGGTTTCATAGTCGGACAAGGAAATGCTCATATGCCCTCCGTAGCGCATGCGGCGCGATCCTACCAAGCATCATCCATCGATGTCATGTTCCGGGACAGGCGCGACGCGCTTCCTTACTCGCGCCCGATCAGGCGCTTGCGCGCTTCCCAATCGGCCAGCGCGCGGCGGTTGCCTTCGACGCGCTCCAGCGCTTCGGGGATCGCGCTGCCGCGCAATCCCTGTCGCTGCGCCTCGCCATACCAGTCGACCGCCGCATCGAAATTGCGCTGCATCTCGGCGCAAAGGCCAAGGTTGAAAGCAAGCGCAGCGGTCGGCTCGGCGTCGCGGGTCAGCGCGGTCCATGCCGCGCAGGCGGCCGGCTGGTCACTCTTGGTCAGGCGGACGGCATTTTTGAATGCTGCCTGCGCGGGTTTCGCCAGTCCCTTGGTGCCCTCCTCGACACGGACGTCGAGGACATAGTCCCGGGGCGCAAGGTCGCGGCGGATCGCCTTGACGTGATCGCGCTGAACGTCCTCGATATAATCGTCGACCGATCGCGATGCCGCGCGGTCGGGGCAATAGGTGATCTGGTCGCGGGCATTCAGCGGGCGCGTATAACGGATCGAGCCGTCGGCGATCGCGACAAGCCGCGCGGTGGTTGCGACGGTGACTGTCCGGCGGCGGCAGCGGATATCGACCTCGGCCTCCTTCAGGCATTTCTTCTTGTCGGCGGGATCGGGTTCGACGCAGCGCTTGCGCTTTTCGGTAACGGGCGTCTCATCGACGCTGGCGCGCGTCGTGCCGGTGACGAGACCATCGGTCGGTGCCCCCGATTCGGGAGCGATCATGCGATACCAGGGGCGGCCGCCGAACTGAGCGCCGCCCAGTTCAGCCTCAAGCTGCTGCGCAAGCGCCGCACCATCCTCGCCCTCGAAGCGCTCGACCGACAGGCGAAGCAGGTCATTGACGTTCGCGCCGGCCGGTTCGCTGCCGGCGATGGTCAACGTCTCGGCCGCAGCGGGCGTCGCAAAGCAAAGAAGAGCGGCGGCCAGCGCCAATCGCGTGTCGAACATCTCACCCCCGACAACTATCCCTGACCGGGGCTATCGCAGCCACCGGTGCCTGTCAAAGCGGGAAGGTCAGAGCAGGTCGGCGAGCAATCCGGCGACGCGGGCGGGCGCTTCCATCGGGATGAAATGGCTATGCTCGGTCCATAATTCGTCGCGTTCGGCGCCGATCGCGGCGCCAAGGCCGGTCCAAGTCGGGCTCAGCGAGAAATCCAGCGGACCGCCGCGCTCACCGGTGGGTGCGCGGATCACTGTCGAGGGCAGCGCAAGATAATGGAGCCACTCGTGCGGACTGGTGCGCAGCGCATTCTGGTACACCGAGGCTTCCAGCGCCGGCGGACAGGCAAGCTCCAGCCCCTCGCCATTCGCGGCAGGCAACAGCCCATATGTGCAATAGTCGGCCAACACCTGCGGATCCCAGTTCGCATAGGGTGGTCGATCGCCGAAGCGCGCGCGCATCTCTTCGGCGCTCGTCCATGCGTTGCGGCGGCGTGCGACGGGATGCTCGGCGGGGTCGGGAATCGGCTCAGCGGCCTCGCCTTCGTAAAAGGCAGGCTCCATGATGACCGGGTCGATCAGCACGAGATGGCGGAACGCCGCCGGCCGCTGCGACGCGAGCCGGGTCAGGATATAGGCGCCCATGCTGTGGCCGCAGCCGACGATCGGGTGTCCGCCCAGCCCGTCGAGCAATGGCAGCAGCACGTCGGCGGTCGCCGCCCAATTGGCGAGCGTCGTGGGACGGAAACTGCGCCCATGGCCGCGATGATCGGGGGCGATGACATGCGCTCCGGCCGGCAACGCCGCGACCACCTGGTCCCAAAGCCGGGCATGAAAGCCCGTAGCATGGAGCAGCAACAGCGAAGCGCCCGCACCGCGCTCTCCCCATTCGAACCAGCAGATGTCGCCTTCCGGCGTTTCCAGCCGGTGCTCCCGGGGTTCGTTCACGCCTTAGCTCTTCGGGCCGTCGACGAGCCGGATGCTCAGCTCCTTGAGCTGCTTTTCGCTGACCGGCGCCGGGGCGCCCATCATCAGGTCCTCGGCCTTCTGCGTCATCGGGAAAACGATCACTTCACGGATGTTCGGCTCGTCGGCGAGCAGCATCACGATGCGGTCCACGCCCGGTGCCGAACCGCCGTGCGGCGGCGCGCCGAACTTGAACGCGTTGATCATGCCCGCGAAGTTCGTGTCGACATCCTGCTGGCTGTAACCGGCGATCTCGAACGCCTTGTACATGATGTCGGGGCGGTGATTCCGGATCGCGCCCGACGACAATTCGACGCCGTTGCACACGATGTCGTACTGATAGGCCAGGATATCCAGCGGATCCTTGCTCGTCAGCGCGTCCATCTCGCCCTGCGGCATCGAGAAGGGGTTGTGGCTGAAATCGATCTTGCCGGTGTCCTCGTCGGCCTCGAACATCGGAAAATCGACGATCCAGCAGAATTCGAAGCGGCTCTTGTCGATGAGGTCGAGCTGATCGGCAACGCGAGTGCGAGCAAGGCCCGCGAGCTTTGCCGCCTTCGCCTCGACGCCCGCGGCAAAGAAGATGCCGTCGTTCGGGCCGAGGCCCATCGCGTCGGCGATCGCCTTCATGCCTTCCTGGCCATGATTATTGGCGATCGGGCCGCCAAACACCCCGTCCTTCTGGGTTGCGTAGCCGAGGCCCGGGAAACCTTCCGACTGTGCCCAATTGTTCATCTCGTCGAAGAATTTGCGGCTCTTCTCGTGCGTTTCCGGCGCGGCGACGGCGCGGACGACCTGGCCTTCCTCGACCATCGTCGCAAAGCGGCCAAAGCCCGATCCCTTGAAGAAATCGCCGACGTCATGGACCAGCAGCGGATTGCGCAGGTCGGGCTTGTCGCTGCCATATTTCAGCATCGATTCGCGGTACGGAATGCGCTTGAACGGCAGCGGCGAGACGGTCCGGCCCTTGCCGTCAAAGTCCGCGAACTCCTCGAACACACCGTGCAGCACGGGTTCGATCGCGTTGAATACGTCGTCCTGCGTGACGAAGCTCATCTCGAAATCGAGCTGATAGAATTCGCCCGGCGACCGGTCGGCGCGCGCGTCTTCGTCGCGGAAGCAGGGTGCGATCTGGAAATAGCGGTCGAAGCCCGCGACCATCAGCAACTGCTTGAACATCTGCGGAGCCTGCGGCAGCGCATAGAATTTGCCGGGATGGACACGGCTGGGCACCAGATAGTCGCGCGCGCCTTCGGGGCTGCTCGCGGTCAGGATCGGCGTCTGGAATTCGGTGAACCCCTGGTCGATCATCCGGCGGCGCAGCGACGAAATCACGTTCGAACGCAGCACGATATTCTTGTGCAGGCGCTCGCGGCGCAGATCGAGGAAGCGGTTCGTGAGGCGGATTTCCTCGGGATATTCGGTTTCGCCGAAAACGGGCAGCGGCAGGCGGTCCGCGGCCGACTGTACGGTCACCGCGCTCGGATAGATTTCGATCTCGCCGGTCGCCAGCTTGGGGTTGAGCGTCTCGGGCGAGCGCGCGGCAACCTTGCCGGTGAAGGTCAGAACGGATTCGGGGCCCAAGGCGTTGACCGTGGGATAAAGGTCCGACCCGGTCTCCACGACGATCTGGGTAATCCCATAATGGTCGCGAAGATCGACGAACAGAACATTCGCATGCTCGCGCGTGCGGTGCACCCAGCCCGAAAGACGGACTTCCTCACCGACGTTGGCGGCGCGAAGGTCTGCGCATGTGTGGGTGCGATAGGCGTGCATTATGTTCGTCTTTCAAATGTCCGGGAAGGCGCGCGGGAAAACGCGCCGATATGGCCGCGCCTAAGGCAATGCGCAGCGCCATTTGTCAAGGGTTGAGGGCGCGAATCAACGGGTCAGGCCAAGGTTATCGAGCACCTCGCTGCCGAACAGCGCGCGGTGCGCCGGATCGGGAAGCAGCCGGTCGCGCGCGGCACGCCAACGCCGGAAATCCTCGCCATAGTCGGCGGCGACGCGCGCGGCGTCGAGGTGACAGCTTTTTGCCCAATGGCGGGTAAAGCCGATCCCCTCGGCATCAAGACATTCGACAACGCGGGCGTAAGCGTCGGCGGTGCGCTGGCTGCGCGGGCCGTCGAAATCGATCACCGCATTATGCGCAAAACGGGCCGGGGCGAGCAGGCCCTGTGCGCGCTCCATGAAACGTACCGTGACGACCGTAGAGCCGCCATATTTGGCATAGACTGCGCAGATGCGTTCAAAAGCGCGTGCAAGATCGGCGCGATCGATGGTGACCGACGCGTTGAAAAGGTCGGCGAGCGGCCGATGCGTGTCGAGCCCCTCCCCCCAACTGCCATATACCGGCGGGTCATCGACGTCGGGCCCGCTGGCATAGCCTTGCTTCATTGCGAATTGCAGCAAGGGTCCGCGCGCCCACGGATAATCGTTGAGCAATCGGCCGAGCAGACTGAGTGCATCGTAACCTGCGCCGAGTTGCCCGGGCGTGGCGCGTGGATAATCGTCGCGCCATGGCTCGCGGTAAAGGAAGCGCAGCATCGCCGGCCGCTTGAACGGCTTATAGGGATTGACGATCATCTGGACGAAATCAGGATCCTGATCGAGCGCGTAGGTCTTGGAAAATCGGCGGAAATCGCCAGCGGCCAGCCAATCGAGCGCGGCGCAATCGACCTCGCGCAGATTCTGGATAGGACGGACGAGGAATTTCGGGACGCTATCGACGACGAGCGCTGTAACGATCCCGAGCGATCCCACGGGAAGCTGCACCGCGGCGAAAAGCTCATCGTCGCGCACCGCCGTCGAACCCGTCGCGGCGATGAAGGCGTCGTTCATCACTCCGGCGGCGGGCTCGATCCAGTGGATGCCGCCGGGCGTTACAATCTGTACCGCGCGGATATGGTCCTGAACGCCGCCGCGCGCGATCATCGAACCGTGTGTGCCCGTGGCGGCCGCGCCGGCAAACGTCTGCCCATTGCCCGCGCCGCTGGTCCACAGCGAACGGCCCTGATCCTCGAACTTGTCCGAAACCTCGTCGACGAGCGCGCCCGCTTCGATGAGCATCAGCGCACCCGCGTCGATACCGGAACGGACATCGCTGGCGCCGATCCGGAAGCAGCGGTTGAAACGGCGCGTGTGGAGCAACCAGCTTTGCGAGCTGATATTGACGTTCGACGGCGACCATCCCGCGCCAAGCGGACGGACGCGGCGCTTCGCGGTCGTCGCCTGCAAAAGCCAGTCCTGCACCGATTTCGCGGCGACCCCGATCTCGTCGCGCCCGTGCTCGGCATCGCCGCTGCGCAGCGCAAAGCGCGTCGCCGCCTCAGAGGTCCCCGTGCCGTGATAATTTGTCCAGCGGCCCTCGTCGCCTAGTCTGACGATCGGCATCAGGCCTCTCCCAGCGGCAGAATGCCGGCATGCGCGCGCCAGGCGACGGTCACCGGGCGCAGGAAGCCGAAGGTTGCGATCGCGACGAGCATCTGCCGCCGCGTGGCGAACACCCGCACATCGCAAAGCCCGTGATCGGATTCGGGGGTTACAAAGGGCTGCGCCGCCTGACTGGCGAACCCCCAACCCTTCAGCGTCACCACCATCGATTCTTCGTCGAGCGGTCGCGGATTGGAGATCGACAGAAAAATATCCGCCTGCCCCGCGGCATATTGACCGAAAAGCAACGCAAAACCGAGCGCCGCGAGCACCCAACCGAGCCACATCATGCCCAAAATCCCTTCGTCTTTTTCCCCGGCCGGTGTTCCGGCTCCGCAACCCGAAGAGCGCGGGCAATTTTTCCTGCCCGTTCCTCTCAACTAGCTGTATAGGCGCGCTATGCAAGTCCATCCGTTGATCGAAACCAACGCCGCGCTCGTCGAATTCTGCGACCTCATTCGGAACAGCGATTTCATCGCGGTCGATACCGAATTCATGCGGGAAAATACTTTCTGGCCAGAGCTTTGCCTGATCCAGGTGGCGGACCGCGACCATGCCGCAGCAATCGATCCGATGGCGCCCGGCATCGATCTGGGGCCCCTGCTCAACCTGCTCGTCGACAATGAGGATATGCTCAAAGTCTTTCATGCGGGCGGACAGGATGTCGAAATCATCTTCAATCTGACCGGCAAGACGCCGCATCCGATCTTTGACACACAGATCGGCCAGATGGCGCTCGGTCAGGCCGAACAGGTCGGATATTCGAACCTGGTCGAAGCATGGATCGGGCTTCAGCTCGACAAGGGTGCACGCTTTACCGACTGGAGCCGCCGTCCGCTCGACAAGCGCCAGATCGACTATGCCGTCGGCGATGTGACACATCTCGCCAAGATTTTCCCGATGATGCTCGACAAGCTGATCAAGACCGGCCGCGGCCATTGGCTTGACGAGGAGATGGAAAAGCTCGCCGATCCCGCCAATTACAGCGTCGATCCCGAAAAGGCGTGGCAGCGAATCAAGGTGCCGACACGCAAGCCCGACGTTCTCGGCCGGCTTCAGGCGCTCGCCGCATGGCGCGAACGCGAAGCGCGGACAAAGAATTTGCCGCGGGGGCGGATCGTCAAGGATGAGACGCTGGCCGATCTCGCCGCGCATCCGCCGAAAGATCAGGACGGGCTGGGCCGTGTGCGCGGGCTGTCGGCAACCTGGCGGACTAACGACATCGGCGGGCGGCTGATGGACGCGTTCGCAGGCGCCAAACCGATGTCGAAGGACGACATGCCCGATCGCGCACCGCGCGGCCCCGGCCTCGGCAAGGAAGGCACTTTGGTCGCCGACCTCCTGAAACTGTTGCTGAAAATCCGCGCGCGTGAACTCAATGTCGCGGCACGGTTGATCGCGCGCAGCGACGATCTAGAGGCGCTTGCTGCGGGCGCGCGTGAGGGCATCCAGATGATGCAGGGCTGGCGCTACGACGTGTTCGGCCACGCCGCGCTCGACCTTGTCGAAGGACGGATGGGCTTTGCCGTGAAGAACGGCAAGCTGGTGATGAGCGAGATCGACGCCGCGACCGCGGCCGAGGTTTAAAGCAGCACGAGTTCGGGTTTGGCGTCGAGCGCCTGCGCGAGGACGCGCAAGCGGCGTTCGACCGATTCGCCGGCCAGATGATGCCAGCCGGCATCGAGGCAAAGCTTCAGCTTGCCGTCGACCAACGCAATTCCGCTCGCCTTGAGCGGCGCCTCGACCCCGCCCGTCAGGCGCTGTGCGAGGCGGATCGCGAGCCCCCATTGCCGCGCGCGCGCCAAGCGTTCCGCCGAAACAAGGCTGCCCATGGCAGGGAACTCGGCGTCGGCGCCGCCGAAGCCTGCATAAAGCGCCCGCGCGAGCAGGATACGGCCCGGAATGTCGATGCTGCGCCAATTGCCGTGCAGGCCGATTTCGGTGCCGCGCTCGGCCCGGAAATCGGGATTCGCCGACCAGGCGACGTCGCTGAGCAGGCTTGCGGCGAGACGAACGCGGCTATCGGCCGGGACCTCGTCAGCAAACAACGGCGCGATCCATTCGGCGATCGCGCGGCCGTGCGGTGCGAACCGCGCGAGGCGGCGTCCTTCGAATTCGGCGGCGACGATCAACGGGTCCTGCGCGCGCGTGTCGGCATCAAGCGCCTGATAGAGCAGCCCTTCGCGAAGGCCTGACGACGACACCGTCATTTCTGGAACGTCGAGAATATTGACGAGCGCAGCGAGGAGCGCCGCCGCATCGGGCAGAGCCGCGGCGCGGTTCGATGCCATTCCGGGGATCGCGCGCAACTCTTCAAAGGTCAGGCGCTTCGACGCCCGAATCAGGCGGCGGAGCGCGCTTCGGGGCAACGTATGCTGGTCGAGCACCGCCAGCGGATCGCGCGTGAGTTCGAGATCGAGGCGCGACAGCGCGCGCCACGAACCACCGACGAGATAAAGCGGCTGCCCGGTCAGGCCGTCGGGCCAGCCGGCGGCGCGAAGCATCTTGCGAACGGCGCGCTCGAATGCCTGTTCGCCATCCTTGCGCAGCGCGGGCAAGCGCAGCACGCCGAGTGGGAAGGACGCGCGGCGGCCGACCTGGCCGTTCGACACCTCGGCAAGTTCAAGGCTGCCGCCGCCAAGATCGACGGCGATGCCATGTGCGTCGGGGATCGCCGCCAGCACGCCGTGCCCCGCCGCCTCGGCCTCTTCCTCGCCGGAAAGCAGCCGGATCGCGAGCCCCGCCTCGGCAGCAGCCTTGATAAACTCCGGACCATTGACCGCGTCGCGTACCGCGGCCGTGGCGACGCATTGGACGTCCTTCACATCCATATGCTTTGCGAGCAGCGCATAGCGACGGAGCGCGACGAGGCCGCGTTCGGCGTCTTCGGGCGCGATGCGCCCATCGACGGCGAGGCCGCGGCCAAGACCCGCTGCGACCTTTTCGTTGAAGATCACCGCGGGCGCGCGCGCCGGTCCCTCATAGACGACGATGCGTACCGAGTTGGAACCGATATCGATGACCGCAGAGCGGTGGACCGCCTGTTTGGATGTACGCAGCAAGCCCAAGTCTATTTTCTCAATCTTCGCGCACATTGAAAGCAAGTGTCGGGACGTCCTGGCGCTTGTGAAGCGCCGTTCCGCGGCCCGACAACGACGGGTTGTTCATGAAATAATGATGAAGGTTGAAGGGCTTGTCGCCCGGCGTCACGCGCACCGAGGTGCCGTCGGGCTGCAGGATCCAGCTCTGTTCATTGTCGATGAGGTTCGCCACCAGAACCTGGTCCAATATCTGGTCGTGCACGGTCGGATTTTCGATCGGGATCATATATTCGACGCGGCGGTCAAAGTTGCGCGGCATCCAGTCGGCGCTGCTGATGTAGAGCCTTGCCCCGCGATGCGGCAGCGGCGCGCCGTTCGCGAAGGCCCATACGCGGCTGTGCTCGAGAAAACGGCCCACCACCGATTTGACCCGGATCGTTTCGGAAAGTCCCGGTACGCCGGGGCGCAGGCAACAGATTCCGCGCACGATCAGTTCGATCGGGACGCCGGCCGCGCTCGCCTGATACAGTTTGTCGATGATGTCGGGGTCGACGAGGCTGTTCATCTTGGCCCACACGCCCGACGGCAGGCCCGCCTTCGCCGCCGCCGTCTCGGCGTCGATCAGCTCGGACAGGTGCGCGCGCATGTTGAGCGGCGACATGGTGATCAGGTCGAGCCGTTCGGGTTCGACATAGCCGGTGATGTAATTGAACAACTGCGCCGCATCGCGCCCCGCGCGCGGATCGGCAGTGAAGAAGCTGAGGTCGGTATAGATACGCGCGGTCACCGGGTGATAATTGCCCGTGCCGAAGTGGCAGTAGGTCCGATACCCCTGCCCCTCACGGCGCACGACCATCGAAATCTTGGCGTGCGTCTTCCACTCGATGAAGCCGTAGACGACCTGCACACCGGCGCGTTCCAACTGGTTCGCCCAGAGAAGATTCTGTTCCTCGTCAAAGCGCGCTTTGAGCTCGACGACCGCGGTCACCGATTTCCCCGCTTCCGCCGCCTCGATCAGCGCACGGATGACCGGCGACTGGTTACCCGCGCGATAAAGCGTCTGCTTGATCGCGACGACGTCGGGATCGGCCGCCGCCTGTCGCAGGAAAGACAGGACGACGTCAAAGCTTTCATAAGGGTGATGGACGACGATGTCCTTCGAGCGGATCGCCGCGAAACAATCGCCGCCATGTTCGCGAATCCGTTCGGGGAAACGCGCCGAGTAAGCGGGGAATTTGAGGTCGGGGCGGTCGACGTCGACCAGTGCGGAAAGCGCCGCGAGCCCAATGAAGCCGCCGATCTTGGCGACGATCGCTTCGTGCCCCTGGATATCGGCGTTGAGCACCTCGGCGATTTCGCCGGGCATATCGGCTTCGAGTTCGAGCAGGATCACACGGCCGCGGCGGCGGCGGCGGATCGCGGTACGGAACAGGCGGACAAGATCCTCGGCCTCTTCCTCAAGCTCGATATCGCTGTCGCGGATGATGCGGAACACGCCCAATGAGCGGATGGTGAAACCCGGGAACAGCAAATCGCCGAAAATCTCGATCAGATATTCGATCGGTACGAAGGCGCCCGGCTGCCCCGGAACCGGCACGAAGCGCGCCAGCGACGCGGGGATCATTACCAGTTCGCGGATCGTCTCGCCCGTCGCCTTGCGCTGCAAATCGAAAATGACGCCAAGCCCGCGGTTCGGGATGAAGGGAAACGGATGCGCCGGGTCGAGCACCTGCGGCGTCAGGATCGGGAAAATCTGGTCGATGAAATATTGGCGAAGCGCGCTACGCAGCGCTTCCTTGTCCGACCCCGTGCCGTGGACGACGATGCCCTGTTCGCCCAGCAGCTTGTGAAGCAATTGCCATTCGCTCTGCTGTTGGTCGACGAGGCGGTTCACCTCGGCCTCGATCTCGGCGAGTTGCTGCCCCGGTGAGCGGCCGTCGGCCGACGGATCGTCGATTCCCTGAAGCTGCTGACCTTTGAGCCCCGCAACGCGAACCATGAAGAATTCGTCGAGGTTGCTGCCCGAAATCGACAGAAACCGAAGACGTTCGAGCAAAGGATGCGCGGGATTGCGTGCCTCCTCCATCACCCGCCGGTTGAAGGCGAGCCAGGAGAGTTCGCGGTTGAAGAAGCGTTCTGGACCAAAGCTGGGCGGCGTCGCCGCCGTGTCGGCATTATTGTCTGCGCGTAGGGGGCCGCCGGCTATCGACATGTCGCGTCATCCTGTCTTTCGAGCAAATCGGGATCGATGAGCCCCTGTGACAGTAATGTTTCACGAGTAAGACGAATGCTAATGCCGCCCCCTTTTTCCAGCGAAGCAGCATCGAGCGCCGCGACGACACGGTGGATCGCCGCGTAACTGCGCTCCATCCGCGGGACGATATAGGAAGCGACTCCGGGCGCGAGCACGATGCCACGCTGCGCGAACAGCGCCTCGATCAGGTCGCGCGCGAGGCAGTCGTCGGGATCGCCGATCGTCAGCACCGGCACGGCGGCAAGACGCGACCGAAGGTCGGGCAATGCCACGTTCCAAGCGGGCGGCGGCGCATCGGCGATGATCAGCAACGGCGCGCCGCTGTTCTGGGCCGCATTCCACGCGTGGAAAATCTCTTCCTCGGGCACGCTGTCATGCCCGTCGATAACGCGACCGCCGGTTTCACCGGCGAAGAGGCGCCCCATCAGGCTGCGTCCCGACCCGCGCGGTCCGGCCAGCACCGCGGTGCGCACGGGCCAGGTCGCCGGGTGGCGCAGATAGCGCACGGCATCCGCGTTACTGGTGCCGACGATCAGCGGACCGTCATTGCTGCCCCCCGCGCTCCAGTCGAGCGGGAGTGCGATCTGGGATCCGCGCGCCATCAGCGGCTGATCCTGAGCTGGCCGCCGCCTTCCTGCACCTTGAACCCGCGCGCAGCGAGCGCGGCCTTCAGCGCGGCAATATCGCCCCGGAAGCTGACGCGCATCACCGACGTGCCACCAAGCGCAAGGCTGGTCGTCGACGCCGACTGGACCCCTGCGGCGCCCGCCACCGCGCGTTCGGTCGCGGTGACCGAATCGACGTCCGGCGAGCTGTACTGGACGGTGAAGCTCTGCACACCCACGGCCGCCGTCGTTGGCACGCTCGCGTCAGTTTCGCTCGGTAGCACATCTTCGTCGGTCGCGGCCTCTTCGGGCAGATCTTCCTTCTCGACCGGCTTTTCGAGGACGAGATAGGTGTCGGTGCGCAGCACGCCCGATGCCAGCGCATCGATATAGATGCGGTCCATGCGCGCCACGGCCTTCTCCATCATGTCGGGCAGTGCGGCGGGACTCGGACCGGTCATCGTAAAGCTGGAGATCAGCTTGCTGTCGGGGCCGAAGCGTGCGGTGAAATAGCCTTTGATCGGGCCGCCGGGATAGGAATATTCGACGCGCGCGATCGGCGTCAGCACGTCGGCAGCGCCATATTGATCGAGGATCACGCGCCACCATACGCGGCCGCGGCGGCCGGTCTGTCCCGCGTTGATCAACAGCGTGTCGGCGCCCGTACCCGCCGTGCGGACATAGTCGATCGCGCTCTGCCCCGTATTATATTCGGCCCATGCACGCTGCCAGGCGCTGCGCTGTTCGAACACCTGCGGAATGCCGTCGATCGAATAGACCGGGATGACAAGCAGCGGCGGCGAACGCAGCGTCCGCCCGCTGACCCCCAGGATCTGGCCGGCACGGACGCGGTCGAACTGGACGCCGAGCTTGGCGACATAGCGGCGCGGACCGATCTGCTCTTCCTCGACGACGATCGCGGTGACGATGCCGTCGAGTACCGAATCGGTAAGCGCCGGGCCGTCGCTGCCGTTCAATTTACGATAAAGCTGGGTCCAGCCCTTGCGCTGCGCCTCGCGCCAGCCCTTGGTTCGCGCATCGTCGGCGTTGTCGCCGGTCACGTCGACCATGATGCCGCTCGCCAGGAAATCACCGCTGCTGTTGATCGGCGTGATACCGCGATCGCCGCGGCTGATCTGTCCTTCGACAACGCCGACGAGCAGAATCGCGAAGAAAATGCCGAAAAGCGCGGCCCAGCGCCAGTCGCGCGGGCGAATGGCATCAAGGATCAGGTGGGGCGCGAGGCGGGGGAAAGCAGCCGAAATCATATCTTCTCTATGCTTTGCCCAAAAGCGTGTCGCCGGACAAGGAAATCATGGCATTTCGTGGCCAGACTCGTTAGTCGCGCTGGCCATGGATTCCAAGCACAACCAACCCGCCTCCTACACTTATGCAGAGGCCGGCGTATCGATCGAGACCGGCAACGCGCTGGTCCGTGCCATTGCCCCGCTCGCCCGTGCGACGCGTCGCCCCGGCGCCGACGCCGACCTGGGCGGCTTTGGCGGCTTCTTCGACCTGAAGGCGGCGGGGTTCAACGATCCCTTGCTCGTCGCGGCGAACGACGGCGTCGGCACCAAGCTGAAACTCGCCATCGAATCGGGCAAACATGACGGGGTCGGCATCGATCTGGTCGCAATGTGCGCGAACGACTTAATCGTTCAGGGTGCCGAGCCGCTGTTTTTCCTCGACTATTATGCCACTGGCAAGCTCGACAATGATGTCGCGACCGAAGTCGTCGCGAGCATTGCCGAGGGGTGCAAGCAGGCCGGATGCGCGCTGATCGGCGGGGAGACCGCCGAAATGCCGGGCATGTACTCGGACGGCGACTATGACCTCGCGGGCTTTTGCGTCGGCGCGGTCGAGCGCGACCAGGTGCTGACCGCCGACAAGGTCGCGGCCGGAGACGTCATTCTGGGCCTCGCCTCGTCGGGAGTACATTCGAACGGCTTCTCGCTGGTGCGCCGCCTCGCGGCGGACAAGGGCTGGAAGCTCGATCGCCCTGCCCTGTTCGACCAGACGATTCTGCTGATCGATGCGCTGATGGCGCCGACGCGCATCTATGTGAAGAGCCTGCTGCCGCTGGTGAAGACCGGCAAGATCCATGCCCTCGCGCATATCACGGGCGGCGGATTGCTCGAAAATATCCCGCGCATCCTGCCCAAGACGCTGCACGCGCATGTCGATGCCGACGCATGGGAACAGCCGCGGCTGATGGCATTCCTGCAGGCGCAAGGGAATATCGAGCCCGAGGAAATGGCGCGCACCTTCAACTGCGGGATCGGCATGGCGGTCGTCGTCGCCGAGGGCGAGGTCGCCGACGTGACCGCGGCACTCGAAGCGGCGGGCGAGACTGTGTTCCGCATCGGCCATGTCGCCGAGGGAGAAAAGGGCTGCACCGTGACGGGCAGCGCCGAAACATGGAGCGCGATGGGCGCGTGGAGCGCCACGCACCACGGGTAAGCCCGAAACCGTTCGCCCCGAGCTTGTCGAAGGGTCGTCCTTCCTTTTGAGGTTGAAAGGCAAGAACAGTGCTTCGACAAGCTCAGCACGAACGGATTGAAAGGGTGGCGCCGTGACGAAAGCCAAAGTCGCGGTCCTTATCTCAGGCGCCGGCACCAATATGGCAGCGCTGCTCTATGCGGCGAAAGCCGCCGACTGCCCCTATGAGTTGGTCTTCGTTGGCAGCAACGATCCCGATGCGCTGGGTCTCAAGATCGCGGAGGCAGAAGGCATCGCGACGTGGAGCCTGTCGCACAAGGGCATGAACCGCGATGCGTTCGACGCGCTGGTCGACGAGCAATTGCGCAGCGCCAATGTCGAATTCGTCGCGCTCGCGGGCTATATGCGCATCCTGTCGGACGAGTTCGTCGGACGCTGGGCGGGCAAGATGGTCAACATCCACCCCAGCCTGCTGCCGCTCTACAAGGGTCTGAATACCCACCAGCAAGCGATCGAGGCCGGCGACAAATTCGGCGGGTGCAGCGTCCATATCGTGACGTCCGGCGTCGACGACGGCCCGGTGCTTGCGCAGACGCCGGTCGCGATCCTGCCGGACGACACCGTTGAAACGCTGGCGCGGCGGGTCCAGTTCGCCGAACACCAACTCTATCCCGCCACGCTCGCCGCCTTCGTGACGCGCGATCGGTCGCCCGATTATCTGCGCGGCCGCGTCCGCGAACTGGCGATGGCGCTGCCCGAGGCCGACGAAGTGATGTCGCACGGCATGCCTTGCTTCGGGATCGTGAAGGGCAAGAAATTCGCCTATTTCACCGAGGATCATCATGGCGACGGCAAGATCGCGCTGCTCGTCAAGATCAGCGGCGGCGACGAACAGGCGGCGCTGATCGAACTCGACGAAGATCGCTATTATCGCCCCGCCTATTTCGGCGACGGCTGGGTCGGCATCCGCCTGGATCTCGGCGACACCGACTGGGACGCAATCGGCGAATGGCTGCGCAAAAGCTGGCTGGCGGTCGCGCCGAAGAAGCTGGCGGGATTGATGGCGGTGGCCGACGAATTTTGACGAAAAACGAAAAAAGCCGCCGGATCGCTCCGGCGACCAATAACAGATATTGCATTGCACTAACCGCGGGCGGATGAACTCGAAGTCTTAGCGCAGAGCGCCTTCTTAGCCGAGGCATTGCGCGATTGCGAATTCAGAGATGCCTGCGGCCCATATGTCGTTTCGCAATCATACATGCAGCTCATGTAAACATCATATTCGTCTATCATGCACCATTCGGCTTCATAACTATGGCCGCCATGACGATTCATACAATACGCCATTCTGGTCTGATAGTTGTTCCAGCACTGATTCTTGCACCCTTCCAACAAGGTATTTGCGTTTACACTTGTTGAAGCAATAATAGCTAAGATTAGAATAAATGTCGAAAAAATCTTCATACGACCCTCCTCAAATTTTTTAGTATCACTTCTTCACAGTCAAATCGAAATCTATCTTATCATAACAATATAGATTATTTATTACAACATTATGTCTGATAGATTCTGCATATCAGAACGAGATGTATTTTGGGCCGACACACGGGAAGTGCTACATCGGAGGAACACGCTCAATTATGGGACGAGTTACGATATGCGGCAGCGGAACGTCCCGCACTTATAAACGGTCGATATCGAGCGTGAAGTCGGCGACTTCAATATTGCGCGCTAACGCCGTTTACAGCGCTGGGCAGAACGAGACGGTGACTGCGGCTGGTTGATTCACGATTTGCCGCGTCAATTGTCGGCGGGCGACGCTGAACCGGATCGGCCGCTAGATGCAAAAAAAAGGCCTGCGGAACGATACCGCAGGCCTTTTCGAGTGGCGTGTGCCAGCAGTCCTTAGCCGACGATTTCTTCGGGCTTGAAGAAATAAGCGATTTCGATCGCCGCATTTTCGTCGCTGTCCGAACCGTGCACGGTGTTCGCTTCGATGCTCTCGGCCAGTTCCTTGCGGATCGTGCCGGGCTCGGCGTTCGCCGGGTTGGTCGCGCCCATGATGTCGCGGTTCGCCTGCATGGCATTTTCGCCTTCGAGGACCTGCACGACGACGGGGCCGCTGATCATGAAATCGACGAGTTCGCCAAAGAAGGGGCGTTCCTTGTGGACCGCGTAGAAGCCTTCGGCCTGTTCGCGGGTCATGTGGATGCGCTTCGACGCGACGACGCGCAGGCCGGCATCTTCCAGCATCTTCGTGACGGCGCCGGTGATGTTGCGACGCGTGGCGTCGGGCTTGATGATCGAAAAGGTGCGAGTGACCGCCATGGGGGAAGCTCCTATGTTGTTATTGTCTGCGATGCGCGCGCCTCTAGCCGCGCTTTTGCTGCACTGCAAGGATTGAGCGCCGCGGCGCTAGGGCCCTTCGGACCAGCGGCCGTTTTCGTCTTGCTTCCAAAAGCGGTTGTCGACGTCCTCGCGCGCGGCAAGCGTACGCCAGAGCGCGCGGGCGTCGTCGATGCGGCTGTTGTCGAAAAGCAGGAACGTGCGTTCGAACCCCAGTGCCTCCTCGCGCCATTCGCCGTCGGCGAGCGCCAGATGGCTGGCGCGGTTGGGCGGCGACGGATCGAGCGCGCCCGAAATCAGGATCGGCTCGATTTCCTCGTCGGCTGACCCCGCGTGGCCATGCGGCAGGAAGCTCGCCGGGGTCAGCGTCCACAGCGCCTCGTCGATCGCCTGCCGCTGCATCGCGGGCGCGGCGACCACCAGCAGGCGGTCGCCGTTCGCCAATATACGCGTCGCGAGCGCGGGGAGCACCCGTTCGACCGGATCGCGGGTCAGCCGGTAAAAGTCGACGCGCGCCACCGATCTAAACCCCTGTCGCCATTGCGAGCGAAGCGAAGCAATCCAGAGCGGTTTCGCACCGCCACTGGATTGCCGCGTCGCCTTCGGCTCCTCGCAATGACGAGGTCGAGCTCATCAACCTTCGTGGTTGGCGGCGATGTAGCGGTCGAGCAAGCGCACGCCGTAACCCGTCGCACCCTTCGCCCACACCGGACCGTCCTTGTCGGCCCACGCCATGCCCGCGATGTCGAGGTGCGCCCAGGCGACGCCGTCGCCGACGAAGCGCTTCAGGAATTGCGCCGCGGTGATCGAGCCGCCTTCGCGTGGACCGATATTCTTCATGTCGGCGATCGGGCTGTCGATCAGCTTGTCGTAAGCGGGCGACAGCGGGAAACGCCACAGCTTGTTGTTGCTGACCTCGCCCGCGGCGATCAGGTCGGCGGCCAGCGTCTCATCGTTGGCGAAGATGCCGGCATATTCGTGACCGAGCGAGATCACCATCGCGCCGGTCAAGGTCGCGAGGTCGACGATCACCTTCGGATCATAGGCGCTCTGCGCCCAACTGATCGCGTCGCAAAGGACAAGGCGGCCCTCGGCGTCGGTGTTGAGCACTTCGACCGTCTGGCCCGACATGGTGCTGACGACGTCGCCGGGGCGCATCGCATTGCCGTCGGGCATATTTTCGACCAGGCCGACAACGCCGACGACATTCGCCTTCGCCTTGCGACCCGCGATCGCCTTGATCGCGCCCGCGACGGCACCCGCGCCGCCCATGTCCCACTTCATCATGTCCATGCCCGCAGCAGGCTTGATGCTGATGCCGCCGGTGTCGAAGGTCACGCCCTTGCCGATGAACACGACGGGCGCCTCGCCCGGATTGCCGCCGTTCCAGCGCATGGCAAGCAGGCGCGGCGGGCGCGTCGAGCCCTGCGCGACGCCGAGCAGCGCGCCCATGCCGAGCGCCTTCATCTGGCGTTCGTCCAGCACCTCGATTTCGACGCCAAGGTCGGCGAGATGTTGGCAGCGTTCGACAAAGGTCTCGGGATAAAGAATATTCGGCGGCTCGGCGACCAGCGTTTGGGTCAGCGCGACGCCAGCGGCAATCGCTTCATTCTCGGCCCAGCGGCTGGACAGGTCGCCGTACGGAGAAGCGATGGTGACGGTCCGAAGGCTCGGCTTCGCCTTGTCGGAAAGGCGCGTGCGATAGGTGTCGAGGCGCCAGTTGCGCAGGCGCGCGCCCATCGCAAAAGCGAGCACGTCATCGGCGTCGCTCTGCCCCGTGCTTGCGAAATCGACATATACATGCGTCTCGCCGCTGGTCTGCAACTTGGCCGTCAGCGCCGCGCCGCCGCGTTCGAGATCCTGCTCGCTTCCCTCGCCGATGCCGACGAGTAGCAGGCGCTTCGCCTGTTCGCCGTCGATTGCCGCGGTTTCGGCGATCGTCCCCGCCGCGCCGTCGAAGCGCGCCTGCGCCGCGGCGGCACCAAGCAGCGCGCCGAGCGCGCCGGCCTCGCCCTTGCGGACCGGAAACGCGACAACGTCGGCAGACGCATCGATTTGCGCGACAAACTGAATGTCCATGCCTTAACTTTCTTATGCGATGATTGATTGGAACGTGCCGGACCGATAGGGGTTTCGCCTGCGAGTTGCAAAAACAAAGCAGCCGGTCCAATCCGGGTGGACGCTAGATAAGGTGTGGGACAAAGATATCAAATGAGCTGGGCTTTGTTCCAACAAACGGCGCGCGCGCGGCCGTTCTGGCTGGCGACCGCGAGCGGTGTCGCGCTCGCCGCCTGCCCGGTAATGGCCCAGACCAGCGAGGAATCGACCCGGACCGAAGACGTCGCCCCGGCACCTGACCTCCAGACTCCCGACGTCGCCCCGACGACATCCGACGCCCCCGACGTAAAGGGTGAGGAACAGATCGGCTTTGCCGCCGACAACCTCAATTACGACGGCGACAGCGAAGTCGTCGTGGCCGAGGGCAATGTCCAGATGAACCGCGAAGCGATCGAAATGCGCGCGGACAAGGTCACGTGGAATCGCCAGACCGGCAAGGTTTTCGCCGAAGGCAATGTCACGATCAAAAATCCCGAGGGCGACACCGCCTATGGCGACAAGATCGAACTGACCGACACGCTGCGCGACGGCGTCGTCGAGAATCTGCTTGTCGTACTCGACAATGGATCGCGCCTTGCGGCGGTGAAGGGCACGCGGTTCGACAACGGCAATATCGAGCTGGAGAATGCCGCCTACACACCCTGTCCGGTCGAGGATGATGCGGGCTGCCCCAAGAATCCGAGCTGGCAGATTCGCGCGGTCAAGGTGATGTACGACCGGACGAAGAACAAGATCCGGTACAAGGGCGCGCGCGTCGAGATTTTCGGCCTGCCGCTAATTCCGCTGCCGGGGCTCAGTCATCCGGCTAACAGCGAGGCGGGAAGCGGCATCCTGGTTCCCGAAATCCGCCTCGACCGCAGCAACGGGTTCGAGATCGCGGTGCCCTATTATCTGCGGCTGGCGCCCGATCGCGACATCACCATCACCCCGCATCTCTATACCAGCGCGGCGCCGATGATGGAGGGCGAGTTCCGCGCGCTCACCGATATCGGCTCGTTCCGCATCAACGGCTATGCGACCTACGGCTCCCTCGTCCCCCTGCTCGGCGACGACCCTGAATCGCGCAAGAGATTCCGCGGCTATCTGGAAAGCGCGGGCAAGTTCCAGTTCGATCCGCGCTGGAGCCTGACCTATTCCGGCCGCATCGCGACCGACCGCACGTTCATGCGCAGATACGACATCAGCCGTGACGACCGACTGCGCTCGACTTTCGAACTCGAGCGGATCGGCGGTAACAGCTACCTTTCGATCGCAGGCTGGGCGACGCAGACGCTGCGCCGCAACGACGAGCAGGGGCAGCAGCCGATCGCCCTGCCGATCATCGATTATCGCCAGCGCTTCGCCGACCCCGTGCTCGGCGGCCAGTTCGAGCTACAGCTCAACACGCTGGCGATCGGTCGTACCGCGGGACAGGATACCCAGCGGGCCTTCGCCGGCGCGCGCTGGGATCTGCGTGGCCTGACCGGGCTGGGTCAGGAAGTCACGCTGACCGCGATGGTGCGCGGCGACGTCTATCACAGCGACGAAAATCTGCTGACCGCCATCCCGGGCTATCGCGGCAAATCGGGCTGGCAGGCACGCGGGATCGCCGCGATCGCCGCCGATATGCGCTGGCCCTTCATCGGCGAATTTGCGGGCGGTACGCAGACGCTGACCCCGCGAATCCAGCTTGTCGCGACGCCGCCGATCAAGAACATCGACATCCCGAACGAGGATTCGCGCGCTTTCGACCTCGAAGACAGCAATTTGTTCGCGATCAACCGTTTCAACGGCCACGACCGGTTCGAGGACGGTGCGCGCGTCACCTATGGCGTCGAATGGAATTACAGCCGGCCCGGTTTCAACATCAACAGCGTCGTCGGCCAAAGCTATCGCCTGTCGGACAAGCCCGCGCTGTTCCCCGACGGCACGGGGCTGACCGACCGAACGTCGGACATCGTCGGACGCACGACGATAGCCTATCGCGACTTCCTGCGCCTGACCCACCGCTACCGGCTCGACAAGGATAATCTGGCGATCCGCCGCAACGAATTCGACGCGACGATTGGCAGCCGCTCGACCTATGCCGTGCTCGGCTATTCGCGCCTGAACCGCGACATCCTCCTGCTCGGCGAAGATCTGCAGGACCGCGAAGAAGCGCGCGTCGGCGGGCGCGTCGCGGTCGCCAAAAACTGGTCGGTGTTCGGCTCGGCAATCGTCGACCTGACCAAGCAGAGCGACGATCCGCTGAGCGGCGCCGACGGGTTCGAGCCGATTCGTCACCGGCTGGGCGTCGCCTATGACGATGAATGCCTGTCGATCGCACTGACCTGGCGGCGCGACTATGCCGACACGGGCGACGCGCGACGCGGCAACAGCTTCTCCTTCCGCATCGCCTTCCGCAATCTCGGATTCTAACCGCAGTTTTCGGCCGATTGCGGACCTCTCCCTATCGTCACCCCGGACTTGATCCGGGGTCCCGCTTGAAGTCGAAGCCGGTGGGCGCCTCAAAGAAGCGGGATCCCGGGTCAAGCCCGGGATGACGGAGGGGGGCGACAAAACGACCGCTCACCACCCCAAAGCAGCCACACCGCCCTGTCCGCGACGCGAATAATCAGTAGGGGCTTGGTTTCCCATTTCCGAAACACCATCTGAACGACATCGGGCCCGCGCCGCCGCCCGAACGCCCGTTTCCGCCCAAAGCGCAGCGGGTTACGCAGGGCAGGTTCGGCTTAGGTTCATCTCGGCGCGCCAATCTGCGCCGCAGGGGATATGGGGCCTGGGAACGCGATTGATAAGGAAGACGACAGCCCGCCTCCTCCTCCCCCTCTCCGCGATGCTCGCGCTCGCCGCGCCCGCGCTTGCGCAGGATGACGGCAGCCTCGCCCAGTCGGGCCATCCGCCGGAGCGCACCTCGGTGCTCTATACCTATGGCGACGAACCCTGCCCCGAACCGCAGGGCGACGAGATTGTGGTCTGCGCGCAGCAGCCCGAAACCGAACGCTACCGCGTCCCCAAGGAACTGCGCGAGGAGCTCAAGGAAGATGTCCCCGTCGGCGGCGGCAGTTGGGCCTCGGCGGTCGAGGGTTATGACAATGTCGCTCGCGCTACGCGCCCGAACAGTTGCTCGCCCGTCGGTTCCTACGGCTTCACCGGCTGCGCCGCCGCCGCGATGCGTCAGTGGTTCGAGGCGCGCCGCGCGCCCTGACTTTCGACTCGTCGCAAATACCCCACACGGGGTATGACCCCCGTCTACATCGCTGATATCGGGCCGCTCAGAGGGACTTGATTGTGTGGGGCAATCGAAAACCGGGCGCGGTCACACCCGTGGCGCTGGCGTTCGGCTGGGGGATATCGGCGGCTAGCGACCCGCCGTCGGTATCCTTTCCAGGCCGCCGCGGCATCCGCCCCGTCTCAACGCATCAGCCGGTTCACCAATGCCGTCAGTTCGGCCTCGCGGCCGACATCGCTCTTGCGCAGGATTGATTTGATCTGCGTGCCCAGCGTCAGCGCGCTCGTCCCGCGCCCCGCAGCGATTTCCTCGCGCGCTTCACCATTCGCCAGCCGCAGCGCGATCTCGGCCTCGGCCGCGGTCAGTCCCAGCGCATCGCGCAGCGGCGCCGTCCGCATTGCCGGGATATCGGCCGCACGGCGCGCCACGACCAGCACGCGCGGGTCGAAACCGAAATCCCACTGGCGCCGGGGCAGGCGGAACAATTCGCACAATATACCCGGCGCGCCGTTGCGCGGGGACGCGATCCAATATTGCTGCATCGCCCCCTCGGCTCCGGCGCCGTTCAACGCACGGGCAAGCGCCGTCTGCAGCATCGGATCGGCATCGCGTCGCCCCGCGCCCAGCCGCCCGCGGCGCAGGCAAAGTGCGCCATCCGCGCGCTCACCGACGATCGCTTCGGCCGCCGCCGACAACGCCGCAACCGTGCCATGCCGGTCGATCAGAAAGGCCGCGACGCCGATCGCATCGAACGCGCCGACGGTCATCGCGGTGCCGCGCTGCGCCATCGCCTGCTGCATCCGCACCGCCGCAAGCGCATAGGTCGCGCCCGCCGCGAACAGCTTGCGGTCGCGCCCTGCCGTCCGGCCATCGCGCTCCGAACGAAGCGCCGCCAGCCCGACCATCAGCCCCTCGCCCTCGACCAACACCGTCTGGCATCCGTGAACGCCGTCCCACTTGCGCACATGCTCTTCATAATCGTCGGTGCCGCTGTGTTGCCGGACGATATCGTAATGCGCCTCGCTCAGCACCTCCATCGGTCGCCCGCCAGCGGCGACGCGCCAGTTCACCTCGGGCCGCCATCCTTCGATTTCCATGAATTCGCGCTGATAGGCGGGGTCGATGTCGGGCATGAAGTTGAACAGCGTCGCGTCGTCGCCCAGCCCCAGCAATTGCGCACGCGACGACCCTGTCCGCCGCGCGAACAGGCGCAGCGCCGCGTTCCAGCCGTCATCCTCGAACGGCGCCGCCAGAAAGGCGTTTTCGATCTCGCCCGCCTCGCGAACGAACAGACTATCCATCGACGTCGGCCCCCCAGCCTTCGTACGCAGCTTCTGCTGATGATGCTGCATTGCAGCATGAAATTGCAGGCAGCACAAGCGACTTGCGACGATGTGTTTGTCGGTGCCCGCGGCGAAACGCTGTGTTTCGCCGCCGCTTATTGACGCCGTCCGGTGGCTTCGCATAGCTTCGCGCCTTCCCCAACAGGAGACTGTCCCATGCGTCGCATCCTCCCCTATGCCGCTCTCGCTTTCGCCGCCGTTGTCGCAACCCCGATCGTCCTCGCGCAGGGCGGTTCGGCCCCCGGCGCCCCCGACAAATCGCGCGTCACCGCCGGCACCTACGCCGCCGATCCGCTCCACACGATGGTCGTATGGGAAGTCGATCACCTCGGCTTCAGCAAATATACCGGCATCTTCGGCGACGTGTCCGGCACGCTCGTCATCGATCCCAAGAATCCCGCCGCGGCCAAGGTCGACGTCACCATCCCCGTGTCGAAGGTCACGACCGCCAACGCCGGCCTGACCAGCCACCTGCTGCGCCCCGGCAAGGACGGCGGCAAGCCCGACTTCTTCGGCGCCGCCCCCGCCGACGCCAAATTCGTCTCGACCAGCGTCGTCCTCGACGACGATGGTGACGAAGCGAAGGTTACCGGCAATTTGACGCTGAACGGCGTGACCAAGCCCGTCACTCTCGACGTCGATTTCCACGGCGCGGGCGTCGGCATGAACAAGAAGGAAACCGTCGGCTTCCAGGCCGAAACCACGATCAAGCGCAGCGATTTCGGCATCAATATGGGCATCCCTTACGTCAGCGACGCCGTCGAACTCGAAATCCACGCCGCTTTCGAAAAGCAGTAAGCGCACCCAATCTGTCACAAGCGCCGGTTACAAACGGGGCGGAGCCAACCTTGGCCCCGCCCCTTTTCGTACAGGAGCCGTGTGATGAGCGAACTGGTACGCGAAATTGTCGAAGTGAACGCCTCGATCGACGGCGACGAGGAAAATCCGCTGCTGATCGTCGAGGTCGAGGGCCTCGCCTCCACCGCGGGCTGGACCAACGTCCGGCTCGAACCGCATGTCACGATCATCCCGCCCGAAGACGGCGTGCAGGATTTCGACCTTGTCGGCGACCGCCCCGCCGATGCCGCCGAGGTGCTGAGCGAAGTCGAGGCCGCATGGGAAGGCTCGCTTGAGGACTGGTGCATCGGCGTCCGCGTCCACGCCATCGACAATCTGATCGAGGACGAGATTTTCGAACCCTGGGATGAGGACGACGAGAGCGAAGCCGCCTGACGCTCGCTTTCCTACGATCCCCTGCACTGCGCCGGGCCGCAAGGCCGTCTTTGATCAGCAAGGCGGCCCGGCGACATTTTTCGGTTCATCGAAGGGCCAGCATGCCCGGCGTAGCCTTCCTTGCATTCAAGGGAGGATCACCATGCACCGCAGCCTGCTTCTCGCGTTTGCCCTCGCCGCCACCCCCGCGCTGGCGCAAGCCAATCCGCAGATCGACTATCCCGGATTCCAGGCGCTCACCGCCAGCGTCGCTCCCGAACGCGCGACGCGCCTCATCGCCTTCGATGCCTTCAAGGCGGAGGCCGCCAAACCCGGCACCCTCCTGCTCGACGCGCGCTCGAAGGACGCCTTCGCGCGCGGCCATATCAAGGGCGCGGTCAATCTGCCGCTCACCGACTTCACCGCCGAAAGCCTCGCCGCGGTGGTGGGCGCCAACCCCGGCCGCCCCATCCTCATCTATTGCAACAATAATTTCTCGAACCACCGCAGCCCCGTGCCGCTGAAATCGGCACCGCTCGCGCTCAACATCCAGACCTTCATCAACCTTGTCGGCTATGGCTATCCGAACGTCCTCGAACTTGCCGACGTCGTCGATTTCAACGATCCCAAGGTGGAGTGGGTGACGGGGTAGTCCCCTGCTCGTCACCCCGGACTTGATCCGGGGTCCCGCTTGACGTCAAAGCCAGTGCGAACATCAAAAAGCGGGATCCCGGGTCAAGCCCGCGATGACCAAATGAGGGGCACATCGCGCAATTTTCGCATTCCCCCCTTGCATCGCGCGACATTTTGCATCACTAGGGCGCCCATGCGCGGCAACGCCCTTCTTCTTCTGCGACTTACACGCCCTTGGGCGTGACACTGGCTGCGCGCTAGTCGCGGCCACCCGCTCAAGGGTCCGATCGACAAGCACCGCAACCACCCAGAAGAAGCTATCCAACCATGACCATGCTCCGCGATCCGTCCGCGAAATATTCCGCTTTCCCGCAGGTTCCCTTGGCGAACCGCGAATGGCCCACCCGCGTCACCACCAAGGCGCCGATCTGGCTCTCGACCGATCTTCGCGACGGCAACCAGTCGCTGATCGACCCGATGGATGCCGAGAAAAAGACGCGCTTCTTCGACCTGCTCGTCAAATGCGGGTTCAAGGAAATCGAGGTCGGCTTCCCCGCCAGCGGCGCGACCGACTTCGACTATATCCAGGGCCTCGTCCGCAACGGCCGCATCCCGGCCGACGTCACGCCGCAGGTGCTGACGCAGAGCCGCGCCGACCTGATCCGCACCAGCTTCGACAGCCTGGAGGGCGCGAAAACCGCGATTGTCCACGTCTATAACGCGGTCAGCCCCGCGTGGCGCAAGATCGTCTTCGGCATGGAGATGGACGAGATCAAGGGCATCGCGATCGAGGGCGCAAAGCAGCTTCGCGACAATGCCGCGCGCCTGCCCGGCACGGACTGGCGTTTCGAATATAGCCCCGAAACCTTCTCGACCGCCGAACTCGATTTCAGCATCGCCTGCTGCGAGGCGGTGATGGACATATTGCAGCCGACGACCGACAAGCCGATCATCCTCAACCTCCCCGCGACGGTCGAGGCATCGACGGCGAACATCTACGCCGACCAGATCGAATATTTCTGCAAGAATCTGCCCAATCGCGACCGCGCGATCATCAGCCTGCACACCCACAACGACCGCGGCACCGGCGTCGCGGCGGCCGAGCTTGGCCTGCTCGCGGGCGCCGACCGCGTCGAGGGCTGCCTGTTCGGCAATGGCGAGCGCACCGGCAACACCTGCCTCGTCACCATCGCGCTCAACATGTACACGCAGGGCGTCGACCCAGAGCTCGACTTCTCGAACATCGACGAGGTCATCCAGACGGTCGAATATTGCAACCGCCTGCCCGTCCACCCGCGCCACCCCTATGGCGGCGAGCTCGTCTACACGGCGTTCTCGGGCAGCCATCAGGATGCGATCAAGAAGGGCTTCGCCGCGCGCGAACGCCAGAATGACCAAAAGTGGGAGGTCCCCTACCTCCCCATCGACCCCGCCGACTTGGGGCGCAGCTATGAAGCGGTGATCCGCGTCAACAGCCAGTCGGGCAAGGGCGGCGTCGCCTGGGTGCTCGAACAGGACAAGGGCCTGAAACTGCCCAAGAAGATGCAGGCCAGCTTCAGCCACGTCGTCCAGGCGCTCGCCGACGAAACCAGCCGCGAACTCGGCGCCGAGGATATCTGGGGCGCGTTCGACCACGCCTATCTGGTCACGACAGGCAAGCGCTTCCAGCTCGTCGACTGGTCGGAGAGCCATGCGGGCACCGACCGCATCTTCGCCGGCAAGCTCACCATCGACGGCACCCCGCGCAGCGTCAGCGGCCGCGGCAACGGCCTGATGAGCAGCGTCATCGCCGCGCTCGCGGAGTCCGGCGGCCCGATCATGGACATCGTCGACTATAGCGAGCACGCGATCGGCCAGGGCAGCAATGTGCAGGCCGCGGCGTACGTCGAATGCCGCACGGCGGACGGGAAGAGCCTGTTTGGGTGTGGGCTGGATACGGACGTGGCGACGGCGAGTGTGCGGGCGATACTTAGCGCGGCGAATGGACTATAGCTCCGAACGCCACGACGAACCTCAGAAGCCGTCTGAAAGTTCCGCAACATAAGCAATGGCTGCCCGCCCTAGTGCCTGTTCTACCGCATCATTCCAACCCTCCGGCAATTCCAAGGAGAGTGAAAATCTGTAAACGCCGGGTTCCGGTGAATCAGAAAACAATTGTGCGAGGTATGGAGGTAGCTTTGCCGCTTCGTCGACAAGGCCGCCCCCTACTCCAATGAGCAAATCGCGAACTTCTTCGAATACTTCATGCACCACCGCAAAACGAACAGCCTCCTCCCATTGAATCGCGCTGGAACACATCTCGCTGTAAAGCCGGCAAGTAGAGACGATGAGAGCATCATCTCCCGGAATGCCCTCTTCACCCCAAGATCTATGAAATTCGACGTTCATCAGTTCAGAAAACGCTCGCGTTATCTGAATAACCTCGTTCATCCGAGTCTTCAGCCAAAGTGCTGTTTCCTCCTTCTGAACTTCATAGTTCGCTTTCATATATAGACCTCGTTTGAGCGCATCCCAACGCTGAAGCACAGGCCTCATCTCAAATCTCAGAACTTCTGCAGTGAGCCTATATTCCCAGAGATCACCCTTCTCCAATATCATGCGCTCTGCCAAATAACTGAGACGGCCAAACTCTTCCAAATGCCTCTCTTCGTAGCGACGACGCAAGTCAGCACCGGCCTTGCCTACCATTCCCGCTACATGCCGTTCATGCTCCCGCTGCCATTCAAAAAGAAGGCCTGCCGGAAATCTTGCCGGATCGTCATCAATCAATTTGTGACAATTTCCACACAACCAGATACCATTGGTGACGCTACTTCGATCAGCGGGAGACATATTCGGATCATATCGCGCAGACAATGGCTGGGCGCCGTAAATATGTGCGGCTTCTCCGACATTTACAGACTTATTGTGATCTTCAGCTGGCCCACTCGTAATTGCGCCGCAGTCGGGATTTGAACATCGGCTTGCGGCTCTCTTGGCCAGCGTTGAAATGACGCTTTGCTTAAATTTATTCTCATCCACCATTGGCTGGTTTGCCTTGCCCCGGAACAGGAGGCCATTTCATTTCGACCGCCTCCACGGCGCCACGGTCTGGCGTCGCGGACTGGCCGGTCAGCCGATCCATTGCCTCGCGCCGCTGCAAATTCCGCATCTGTCGATCTTCGGCTATGGCATTTGGAAAGTAAACACGTCCAAAATCATCCAAACGTAGCGAGTCGGCTAGACCCAAATCTTTTGCCATTTCTCTAAGGAGCTTTCGGGTCCTCTCATCAACGACATGCATTGGCATGGGCGAAGTGTTGAGAGCCTGATACAGTTCGGCCCAAGCTTCGCGAACGGGTATCGAGCTATAGAACGCAACGTCGACAGAATTGAGCGCCGTCACGGTATCTTCGGACCAAATTTCTGCACGCCCCTGCATAATCGCCGTGAATACATTCAAACGAAATCGGCGCGATTCCAACTCGTTATCACCCTGACGCCTAAGATGCTCAGCGGTTTTAGCCGCCGACAATGGGGCTCTCCAAGTGGCAACGGCCGCTGCGATCGCAGCAACAGCGCTCAAAAACGCCGCGACGACGCCGGGACTAGTCCACGCCTGCAGACTCATCAGTTCCCCCAATCCCCCGAAGCTTTCTGACATGACCCCCTGATTTTCCTCCACCGTTGATTAGAGTCCGGCCTTGAAGGAAGGACGGACAGATGAAGCGTACGAGGTTTTCAGAAGAGCAGATCATTGGTGTGCTGAAGGAAGCGGAGG
>Ga0247823_10000115_pt1 | contig 63870 bp, 46 predicted proteins | sample 13C_PalmiticAcid_2_FD_192426 | JGI IMG/M metagenome (GOLD analysis project Ga0247823, IMG submission 192426) | Soil microbial communities from agricultural site in Penn Yan, New York, United States - 13C_PalmiticAcid_Day30 | ecosystem: Environmental > Terrestrial > Soil > Agricultural land... | reverse complement strand
CCCCCATCTCCCATGCCCCCCGCACCAATCACGATTTTTTACGGCAAAGAGAACGAGATCTTTTTCTCGTCGCGCTCGCACCAGCGCCTGGCGGCCAACGTGCCCGAAAACGAGCAGCACTTCATCACCTACCAACTGCAAGACAAAAAACTGGTGCGCGCCGAATCGGCCCGCGCCGTAAATCTCTACGACCGCGAAGACCCTTCGCGATTTCGCTCCACCGTGCTCCTGGACCGCGTCAACGCGCTAAAATTCCGCTACTACGACATCCGCACCAGCAACTGGGTCGACAGCTGGGATACGGAGTCGGCCACCTACAAAGATCGCTTGCCAGGCGCCGTGGAGATCGAGCTCACCATCGCCCCTCTCGTAGAAGAGGGCGAAAAACTGCGCCCCGGCCAGAGCGAAACCGTAGTGAGCACTTCGATCACGGTGACAGACGTCATCATGGGACAAGGAGCCGTTAAATGAGAACCCCTCGTCAAACACGTTCGGGCATGGCCCTCTTTATGGTACTTGTGGCCCTCGCGCTGCTCTCGGTAATCGCCGTGGAGATTCTCTACTCGAGCCGCGTGGATTCGCGCATCTCGCGCAACCTCAAGGAACGCCTGCAGGCCCAGTACCTCGCCCAATCCGCAGCGCGCCTGTCACTCTTGAGACTGCACCTCTACAAAACCGCCCGCGACGCTACGAACTCCAATGCGCAGGCCAAGGACATGTTCAAGTCCGTGCTGAACCAGGTGTGGTCGATCCCGCTGCCGCAGATGCCCTTCGCATCCATGACCCAGGTCACCTGGCCGGGCACGATCTCTGCCAACATCACCTCCGAGGGTTCCAAGATTCCCATCAACTTGCTCGATGGCAACGTGAACCGCGAATCGAGCGAAGACGTCTCCAAAGCCGTCTTTGGCAACGTGGAGACCCTGATTCGCGGCATGCTCGAAGAAGACGAAGAGGGCGGTTTCGGCAACAAGTACCGCGACCTCAACGTGGCCGAGCTCATAGGCAACCTCAAGGACTGGCTCGATTCCGACCTCAACAAGCCCGACGGCACTGAAGAAACCTACGACTACGAAAAGCTCGACTACAAGCCGCGCAACGGCCGCATCCCCGTGCTCTCAGAGATCCATATGGTCCGCGGCTGGAACGAAGAGCTCTACAACAAAATCGCCAAGCCCCATTTCTCCGTGCTCAACTCGAGCTCTGCGATCGACCCCAACTTCGTTTCTCTAGACCGTCTCAAGGCCTACCACCCCGCTCTCACGAGCGAAGACCTCGCGGTCATCGAAAAACGCCGTTTCGAGCAGCCCTTCACGAGCATCGACGAACTGGCGGAATTCATCGCCAACTCGGGCGAAGTCAAAAACGGCCGCGGCTTTAGCTTCGGTGCCAACCCTCCCGAGAAAAAAGAGGTCGAGGATACGTTTTACATTAACGCTTCGGGCAAAGTAGGCGAGACCGTGCGCAGCTACCGTATCGGAGTGCGCTTTACCTACGTGGCCACCAAGCCCAAGACGGGCGAGGAGCCCCCCTCTACAAACTATATGGACGAAAAGAAGAAAGCCGGCGCAAAGTTTGATAAACTTTACGTCGTGAGCATCGAGGAACTGATATGACCCGCGCCATTGGCATCGATATCGGGAGCACAAAAATCAAGATCGCCGAGATCTCGGTTGCAAAGAACCGTGAGGTCGTCGGCCTCTACGAGATCGAACGCAAAGCCGATCTTTCGATTTCGGATCTCATCAAAGACTTTTTCTCGGTGAACTCCATTCAGGGCGAGCGCATCGCCGTGGGCATTGGCGCCACGCCTGTGATGATTCGTCAAAACAGCTACGCCTTTTCGAATTTGAAAGAAATCAAATCGGCCATCCGCTCGGATCTCGAAGACTCCCTTCCCTTTGAACTCGACGAGTACCTGATCGACGAGCAGATGCTGTGGAAACGCGGCAAGATGCGCCACTTCATCGTGGGCCTCTGCCCGCGCGAGCGCATCGACGAACTCAATTCCACCTTCGAAGCTGCGGGTGTCATTCCCAACTCCTACCTGCTCGACACCCAAGCCCTCGCGCACCTCGCCCTAGACCAGTGCCTGCCCGCGGGCCTCAGCGGTGAGATCTACGCCGCCATCGACGTCGGCTACTCCTCTACCAAACTCGCCGTGCTGCGCGGATCCACACCCGGCGGCATGAAACGCAAAGACATCAAGTCGCCCCCCGCCGAGATCCTCGAGCTGCGTGTGATCAACCGCGGACTCAAAGATCTCGTCGGCTGGATTGCACAAAAAGAATCCATCAGCGTCGAAGCCGCTCTAGAGTGGGTCAAACATCGCGCTGAGATCTTGAACGATGGGGATGCGGGCGAATCCACCGAAAGTATGAAAGAGGTCAGTGACCACATCAAAACGGCGCTGCGCCCTCTGCTCGTGGAAATCTACCAGACCTTCCAGGCCGTCAAGGGTTCCGAAGACGCCCTGCCCTCGCTCATCTACCTCAGTGGTCCGCTGACGCTCCTCAAGGGCTTCGTGCCTTTTGTGGCACACGAGCTGCGCGTGGAGGCCGAAGTGTGGGACCTCTTCGACGGTTATTCGCTGACCACCCTGCCCGCCGTGAACGAAGAAAAGCTCAATAGCTTTGGCTGCGCCCTGGCGCTCGCCCACCGCTACTCGACGCTCACCCCCAGCGGCTGGCTCAATTTCCGCCGCAGTTCGCAGGCGCAGAAGGCCCTCATCACCAAGGGACTCAAGGACATCTTCAACGCGGAAACCCGTGCCGGCTGGCTCACGCTAGCTGGAGTTTTCGGCTTCGCGCTTCTCTATTCGGGTCTCGGCACCTGGCTCGCCGAACGCGAGCGTACGAACCTTTCTAAAAACGTCGCCGCTGAGTTTCGCCGCATGGATCCGAATCTCTCGACCATCGGCTCGCGCTCGGCCACGGACCTCGAAAAATCCATCACGCTCTTTGATCGCGAACAAAAATCGCGTCAGCGTGAACTGCGCAGCGCGAGCCCGCGCCTGCCCACCGACATCCTCCTAGACGTTTCCGAAGCGGTGCCCACCGGTTACCGCGTTGCGGATTTCGTGGTGGACAAGAACCGTCGCGACGGCACCTTCCGCGCGAGCCTCGAGCCACTTGAGAACACAGCCGCTCTGAAACTGCCCGAACTCAAAACCGCGCTCGAGCAGAGCCTCAAATCCAAGGGCTACTCCCGCATCAGCGTAGAAAACGGTGGCCCCACGGGCCGCGTGCTTCTCAAGGCCCTGTGGACCGGAGAGGTGCTCTAAATGGAACAGTTAAAAGTCTACTGGCAAAAAACCAAGGAGACCTTCTGGTCGCTCATCGCCAAGCTCGAGTCGAGCGTGCTCTTTGAGCGCGTCGTCACCAAGTACGAAGCCCTGCCCACGCGCAACCAGAAAACCATCAAAGCGGTCTCCACCGTGCTCGCCGGAGTGCTGATTGTCTGGGTGCTGGTCTCGCCTCTTATCAAAACGCGCTTGAACTTTGCCGAAAACCGCTCGTTCTTCTCGCTCGTCTCTTCGATGCGCCTTTTCAACGCCAAACTCGAAGCCGCACGCAAAGAGTACGTCCCGCCCACGGGTTGGCAAAACATCCAGGCAGCAAGCCTCGATCAACTCGAAGATTCCATCGGCACCATCATGGCCTCTCTGGGCCTCGCCGAAAGCCAGTATGAAGTGGCGCCCCAGGGCGGCACCCTGCTCGTGCATGCCAGCGAAGCCACCATCAAGCAGCTTGAGTCCTTTCTCTTTCAGATCGACGGCCTCTTTCCGCGCTTTTCGGTGATCCGCAATAAGGTGACCCGCCATCCGCAAAACAAAGAGCTGATTCAGTTTGAAGTCGAGATCGCCGCTGGTGAAGTGCGCGACTCTTCGCAAGCGATGAACGAGATGGAAGACGAGAGCCATTTCTCCTCGCCCGATTTTGAAGACAGCGAAGAGATCCCTCTGCCCCCGAGCGGTGAGGGCGGCCTCAACGTGCCGGGCTCTGAACCGCGCGGCAAGGGCAATCCCAACGCGCCTGTAGATGGCAGCGTGCCGGGCTTTGATGCCCCTTCGTTCACTCCGCTCGAGGAAGACGGCGACGGCTTTAGCGAACCCTCGAACCCGGGCGATCGTTCGGGAGGCGAATCGGAATTCGTGCCGCCCATGGGGGATGACTTTATTCCGCCTCCGCCCCCGAGCCCCGATGACAACACTTTTGACATGATGCCCACCACCGACGGCGATTTGCCGCCGCCACCGGCGGAATAGCGAGGATACCCGATGAAGTCGTTTTTTTTGAATCGCATATGGCTGATGTTCGTCGTGGGTCTCGTGCTCGGATTGCTGATCTTTTTTCCGACAAACCAAATCAAAGAAAAGATCTTTGCCTACGTGGCCAGCACCACGGGCGCCAAGCTGCAAGCTGAGAGCATGAGTTTCGGCACGGGCCTGGGGCTCGGGCTCAGCAAGGGCGGTCTCTTGGGGCTCAGCTTTCGCAAGTTGCGCATCCAATCAGGCACACTCGCCGTGGATTGCGACGAGGCCACGCTGACGCCCCACCTGCTGCCCTTTTTTACGGGCCGCGCCACTATCGGCGTGCGCTGCGAATCGGAGCGCTACGGAGCTCTGGACGCAAAATTTGGCGTCCAGCCCTTTTGGTCGCCCGCGAGCCTCGACGCTGAGCTCAGCTTCAAGTCCTTCAACCTCGCCGCCTTCGGCGATGCCCTGCAATCGTACCCGATTCGCGGCATCGTGGTGGGCGACCTGGTGGTCGACAGCATGCAGCTCGGCGGCTCACGAGCGCTGCCTCCTCTCAGCTGGAAACTCGCCATGCAGAAAGTCACCCTGCCCGCACTCACCACGGACTTTATCTCAATCCCCGAGATCCCGCTGGGCACTCTCGACACCGAGGGCTCGCTCAAAAAGAACAAGCTGCTGATGAAGCCGCTCACCCTGGGCAATGGCAGCTCGCCTCTGCGTGCGCAGATGGACATCGACCTCCAGTTGAGCTCTCAAGGGGTGCCCTCGAATGGTGAGATCAAGGGCGAACTGAGCGCCGATCCCACATGGGAAGCGAGCATCAAAGACAGCTTCGACTTGGCGCTATTCTTTGGAGAGCCCAACGAGAGCGGCACACGCCGTTTCCGCAAACCCGTACAGGGCGGGCCCATCAGTCTGCTCGCCGCCCCCCTGCCCTATTAACGGGGCGAAAAAACACTTTTTTTCGTCGCCCTCGTTGACAGTACGGGGGCGCAACTCTAAATCATCTTCATCGTTGTTGTGGGCCTGTAGCTCAGTTGGGAGAGCACCTGATTTGCATTCAGGGGGTCGCAGGTTCAACTCCTGTCAGGTCCACCATTTTTTTTCACGACGAAAATCCAAACACATGAAAACGGAAGCCAAAAACCCGAAAGCCGTGATCACCGAGTGGCTAAGTCTGATGAACACCCACGACGCCGACGCTCTGGCTGAACTTTACCACCCCGAAGCCACGAACCTGCAGGTCGCCATCGGCACGCCGCTCATCGGTAGAGACGCCATTCGAAACGATTTTAGAGATTTCTTTAAAAATATCCCTGACACCTTCACCCACGTCGTCAATTTGTTTGAGGACGGGGAGTGGGCCATCTTGGAGTGGTCCGGAGGCGGGCTATTTCAACCCACCGGGAAAACTTTCACACTGAACGGATGCGGTTTTTTTCAGATCAAAGCCGGTAAAATTCATTTTCAAAGGGGCTATTGGGACAAGCACACTTGGTTCACCCAAGTCGGAGTCCCCGTCGAATAACCCCAACGGTCCATATACATTTTCAGGGGTTCGTTTTGCCGAACTTTGCAATTTTACCCAGGTAGATCACCGAAAAGCTAAAGTCACACCCTCCATGCGTGAGGAGACCGTAGGTGTTCTGCTTATTGACATAGATTCCATCGACTTCAACGGACTCCATAACACTTGTTTGGGGAGACCGCGTTTTACGCGAGACAACAATGGGCTGCTGCCCCTTCGTCTCGGGACTAAAATAGAGGTCAGCTCCGGAATCCATCAGCCCCTCTTCCTTAGGTCGATCGATCTCGGAGAATTTGCCTTTGACTCCCGGAATTCGCAGCTTATCCAGCGATGAAAATTTTGTGACTGTTTTGGGGTCTGCAAGTTTTACCGAGCGAATATCTTTTAATACCTTCGGCATCTCGGTTTTGATAAATTCCTTTGATACTTCGATGAGAGTCTTTTCGGAAATTCCGGGATAGCTGCTTCGAAGAGTATGTCTCACCCAATAAGGATTTGTCGTATACTCCTTTTCGGCCACATGCTTATCGAGATCGATCAATAGCACCTGATGAAGCTCTTCGTTCATAAAGACTTCGACGATGGCCTTCCGACCGTTTTCGGAAAATCCATTGAGCTTATGGCGGAATTCGGCATCGCACGCATTTGCGCTCACGTTGAAGATCGTCATCGACACAAGCAGAGAGGCAAGAAACCCGAATTCTGGAGACATATACTCAAAACTTTAACGAGAAATTCTCAAGTTGTGAAGATGGAGATTGCTGAAAACCAAACTTGCTCACTCGTCGTCTTCTAAAACGAAAACCGACGCCTCACAGCCATCCGGATCGGTGAGCATCGTGAAGTAAAGTTTGTCGTTCATCTCTGCAAAGGCCGGCGGCACGCCGGTGCAACTGTTCACGTCCAAGTCGTCTTTTCCAGGAGTCATGTCGAGCAGCTGCACCACGGTCTTTTTCACAGGATCAAAGCGATATAGCTTGCCCACACCATCCGGGGTGTTTGAACCAAAATAGAGTTTGCCACGCCACACTCCGAGTCCCCCGCCACCTTCGTTCCAGATATTGTCGTCGCCACCTGGATTGGTATCACTCACTTGCTCGAGCTCTTCGGCGTTGATGCGGAAGAGTTTCGCAACACTGGCGTCGTAGTCATAACCATAAAAATAAAGCCACGAATCGTGGATGAGCCAAGCTGGCCGGATCCCATCCGTGTTTTCGGTGGGGGCAAAGTTGCTGTAGTCGATGCAGGTGCCGTCGGCTTTGAGAACTTTGATGCCGTTGCCCAGATACACCAAGTACTCATCATTGACGTTCACGAGATTTCCAAAAGAAGTGGTCGAGGTCATACTTGGGCAAACGTCCACGACGCTCGGTACGCCAGTGCTATGCACGATTTTTTGGATACGACCTGATCCCGTCTTGGTAGAAAAGAAATAGGAATCACCGTTAAACTTGGTAAAGGATACCGGCTTATTGTCCACAGCGACGAGCTCGACTTCTTGAGAGGAGCCATTGACCTTCACTCGACAGAGCGAATCAGTGATCCATGCCGCAGTGGCACAGCGGTAATAAAAATAATCACCAATTTCGGCGCCCGCACCACCATAGTTGAAATTCAAATGGTCACGCTGCCCAGCACCAAAGACGTCGGTCAGCTGCTCCATCTCGTCCGCATTCAAACGGTAGAGCTTCCAACCTCCCGCGGCGTTGACGCCATGAAAATAAAGATGCTCCTCACCCAATACCGTAGACTGGTTGACCACATCGCCGGCAACCGTTCGCAGCTGACTTAGCTGATGCACTGACGTGCCGTCGGTATAAAACCAGTAGTAACCAATGGCACCCGGTGGAAAGCCCCTGTAGTAGAGCTTGTCGCCGAGCACGTGGCCTTCCCAAAGGTTATCCTTCGTAGTTCCCGGGTTGAGCTCAGGCAGCTTGTAGACTCCAGTTCCGGTGATCTTAAAAAGCTTTCCGTACCAACCCTTGAAATAGATATCGCCGCCGAAACGCACAAAACCAAAGACGTGGCTCCAGTCCGATTCAATGAGTTCTTCTGTGGCACGCCGTACGCGCAGCCGCTCCACCGGAAAGTCGTAAGTGCTCGTCTTTTTGTCGACCACAATCTTCAGCTGCGGAGCGTAGGTCGCCAGGTCGCTGCGATTCAGACTCAGCGGGAGCGCAGCGCAGGAACTGGTGACACCCGCAAAGGTCATCGAACACTTGAGCGAGGCGTATTCGGCCACGTTCGCCAGACCCACTTTGGCCAAGTCAAAACTCAGCTCCGTGCCCAGAGGCGCATCGTAGGTGAGGAGCGTCTCCACGGTACCTGTTCCCGAAGGCGTCGCGGCGGTGTTGGTGGCGTAACTTGGCATCGATCGGTCGGTGACTGTCAGGATGCTCGAAGTGTCGAGGGAGCCCGCCATGACTTGTGTGGCCGGGGGGAGCGTCGTGCTATCAAAGCGAACGATCACGAGGTCGGTGTCGTCGCTCAGAATGGGAGATTTGATCAGCTTGGCGGAAGTCTTAGAGCTGTTCATGAGCACCGAACAGGCGCCAAGGCTCCAGAGTGCAAAAAGCCCAGCAAAGCCGCGCCAAGCACCCTCAATGAGCTTTACGTTTCTCTCCGCCATCTCTTTGAATATACCGATCCCGAGAGAAGCAAGTAGGTTAAGACAGTGTGAATTCGCTCAGTAGCGTCTAAAGTGGCTCTCCACACCCAGATTTGCTGCACGAACGTGCAGCGGCGCCACTAACCCATGAATCTACTTAAGATTTATTGATGGCAAGTTCCAGAAGTCGATGGATCTCAGGCGCGTCAGTTTCGCAATATTTTTTTAAGAATATCCCCACCTGAAACAAAAAACGGAGCGACCCCGCCGGGCCGCTCCGTTTATAGGTTTAGTGTTTTCGAGCACTTAATACTTAGCGCGTTTGAGCAGCGATCGTGGTGTCGATCCATTCGCGCACGAGCGCGATGTTCGAGTAGACGCCATACTTGTCGGGACGCGCGCAGCCTTCGCCCCACGACACAACGCCCACCAGGACCTTGTGGTTTTGCACGTCGCGCACCACCAGCGGACCACCGCTGTCACCTTGGCAAGAGTCCTTGCCGCCGATTTTGTAACCAGCGCAGATCATGCTCTCGTTGAGTTTGCCATCGTAAGCTGCTTGGCACTCGTCGAAGTTCACGAGGGGCAGATCCACTTGCATCAGCGTTTCGGCTACCGCAGGGCTGTTCTCTTCGAGAACGCCCCAACCGAGAACGGTGGAGAATCCGTCTTTAGAAATTTCTGCGGGCAGCGCGCCGGCAGGAGTGAGTTCCACGGGTGCGTGTGCGCTCGCGGTCTCAAGTTCCACCAGAGCGTAGTCGTAAGTGATGTCGAACCAAGTGTTTTGGAATTTCGGGTGTGTCACCACGCGTTTTACGCGGTGTTGTTCGGCGCCGATTTCAGTGCCGGCAGTGCTCTGCGAGCCGATCACGACTTTCATCGCGCCCGGACGAATGAAGTCCACGCAGTGACCGGCAGTCAGCACGTAGTTCGGGCTGATCAGCGATCCGCCGCAGTAGTGGCCCGACGAGCTTTGCAGCGATACCACGTAGGAGTCGCTACCGATGTCGCCCTCGGAGCCGCCCACGATCATGGTGCCCATCTGAGCCGCCTGTGCGCCCCAAGCCATAAGTGAAAAAATAACTAGTGATCCTTTGATGTTCATCCCCAATGTCCCCCCGACTGCACGAACGTGCAGTCCATAGCATGGGGATAAAGGTCCAAATTAATAACCTAAATTCCCTTACAGGGGCGCCACTAATTTGACGAGGAACGGAGCTCTTCTTCGATGAGCGCGCGCAAGGGAGCATCGCCGAGTTGCGGCAAAAGTCGGCCGTTCACAAAAAAGCTCGGCGTGCCGGTCACGCCAACATCGAGTCCGTCCTGGCGATCCCGCTCCACCTTTTGAGCGTGCTCGGGTTTGTCTTTGGCCTGGGCGGCGAGCGCCACGTCCACACCAACGCTCTTTAGAATTTGGGGAATGAGCTCGGGTCGGGGAGCGCCGTGAGCTGCCCAATGCGGCTGCTGTAAAAAGAGCGCATCGAGCGCCTCCCAATACTTGCCCTGCTCAGCCGCGGCTTCGAGCCAGGTTGCGGCGAGCTTGGAATTTTGGTGAAAGGGCATGTAGCGCACCACGTAGCGGATTTTGCCCTCGTAGTCTTTGAGGATGTTCTTCACAAAAGGGTGCATCGCACGGCAGGATTCGCATTCCGGGTCGAGAAATTCCACCAGCACCAAGCGCGACATCACAGGGCCGAGCGTGGCGCTGTCGTCCTTCACAAGCTTCGCAGCGTCTGCACGCGCCACACCGGTGGCCGCAACGTCCGAAGCCGCTTTGTTTTTGTAGAGCATCGACGCTCCAACAAAAATCAAAATGGCCACGAGGGCGGTTCCGATCACGTAAGGTAGGTTTTTTTTCATGGCTGTGATCCCCTTCTCGAAGAATTTATTTTTAGCAGAACAAGAACCAAAGAAAAAGCCACGAGCGCGAGAAAGGGAATCGTAATGAATCCGAGCCATTCGATTTGGCGACTGGTGCACGAGATGCCGGCCTTGCAAGGCACGAGGCTCTCAGGAATCACGCCGTAGTAGAGCAGGTTGTGATAGATCGCGATCGCAAAGCCAACGATGGCGAGCGTCGCAACGTATTTCATGAATTTCGCCGCTTCGTCATTCAGCAGCGCCACGGGTATCAATAGCGCGATCGGGTACATCGCGATGCGCTGGTACCAACAGAGCGTGCAAGGGGGAAGCTCCATGACTTCCGAAAAGAACAAGGACCCCAAAGTCGCCACTAGCGACACCGCCCATACGCCGTAATGCATCCACATAAGACCTTGTTTTAACACCCCCGGCGCCCTGGCGCGACCTTCGTACGCCGAAACCCTAGCTTACCATACACGCGTATGGTAAGCTAGGGTGATGAGCTCGCCCTCGACGCGCAAAATCATCCATGTCGACATGGATTGTTTTTACGCCGCTGTGGAGATCAAACACCAGCCCGAACTCGCGGGCCTTCCCCTCGGCATTGGCGGGCCGCCGAACACGCGCAGCGTGCTGTGCACCGCTTCCTACGAGGCGCGCAAATTTGGCGTACGCTCAGCCATGTCCTCGGCCCAAGCCGTCAAGCTCTGCCCCGACCTCGTGATCTTGCCGCCGAATTTTCCGCTTTACCGCAAAGAGAGCCAAGCCGTGCGCGAGATTTTCGGACGATTCACGGAGAAGGTCGAACCCCTCTCCCTCGACGAGGCTTATCTCGACGTCAGCCACTGCGAGAACTTCGGCGGCAGCGCCACACTCATCGCCCAAGAGATCCGCCGCCTCATTCGCACCGAGCTAAATCTCAGCGCTTCGGCCGGCGTCGCGCCAAACAAGTTTCTTGCCAAAATCGCCAGCGACTGGCGCAAACCTAATGGCCTCTTTGTGGTGACCCCCGAGCAGGTCCCTGCCTTCGTAGAGCAACTCCCCGTGGAGAAACTTCTCGGGGTGGGCCGCGTAACTGCCGAAAAACTCCACAAACTTGAGCTGCGCACCTGCGCCGATCTGAAAAAATGCACGGTGTCCAAACTCACCGAGTGGTTCGGCTCGCGCGGCGAATACTTGCATGAGCTCGCCCACGGCCGCGACGAACGCGAGGTGGAATCCGAGTGGCAACGCAAATCGCTGAGCGTGGAAGAGACTTACGAGCGCGACCTCAGCACCTTTGATGAGTGCGCCGCACAGATTCCCTCGCTTTTTGCCGAGTGGAAAAAGCGCATCCAAAACCGAGGCTACGAGCGCCTCATCAAAGGTTTTGTGGTGAAGCTTAAGTTCTTTGATTTTCAGAGCACCACCCACGAGATGAGCGCCCGGCGCATGCCCGAGGAATCGGACTTTCGCGACCTCTTGAAACGCGCTTGGGAACGCCGAGCGGCGCCCGTGCGCCTGGTGGGCGTAGGCGTTCGCCTCGACGGCGACGACAGCACTCAGCTCCCACAGCAGCTAACCTTTGAATTCTACCGTTAATGCCAGGTGGTCGGAGAGCCGGCGCCAGGGATCCCCTCGCAGCACTTCGGCCCGCACAGGATCTAAATTTCTGTAGTAAACCCGATCAAGAGAGAGCAGCGGCCAGCGACCTGGGTACGACACTGCGTAGCGTCCATTCAAATCGAAAAACGCCTCACGCAGCTCGAGCCGCTCGCGCAACGGTGCGGAGATCTCTTTGCGCCAATCGTTGAAATCGCCTGCGAGTAACAACGGCTCATCGTTAGGCGCGTAACGCTCGATGTGATTGCAGATGCGATCGACCTGAACGCGGCGCCCTCCCCCGAGCAAGTTGAGGTGCAAACTAAAGAGGTGCAGGGGTCGGCCATCTGGCAATCGGATGCGCGACTCCAGCAGGCCGCGCCGCTCCCAAGCGTTCGTCGAAATGTCCAAGTTGTGCCAGGCTTCGATGGGGTATTTGCTCAAAATTGCGTTGCCATGGTGCCCTGCTTCGTAAACCGCGTTCTTTCCGTAGGCAAAGTGCGGCCACATCTCTTCGGCGAGGTATTCAAATTGCGAAACGGAGGGATAATTTTCCACTTGGCGCGCGTGCCGGACATGCGTTCCTTGAACCTCCTGCAAAAACACCACATCCGCGTGGGTTTGCCGAATGCCTTGACGAATCTGATCCAGCACAAAGCGGCGGTTGTTCAGCGTAAAGCCCTTGTGAATGTTGTAAGAGAGCACCTTCATCGTCACACCCAATATTTAAAGAGCGAAAAGATCGTGGCTAAGATTTTGGTAAAGATCGAAGTCCGCTCGATCTCACCCACTGTGAGGGCTTCGGCATGGAGCAAACTCGATTCGAAGTCCCGCTCCAGCTTTTGCTGATTCTCTGGATGCGTCACCATCACGTCACATTCAAGATTGTAGAGGAGCGAACGAAAGTCAAAGTTCGAAGAGCCTATCATATGGTGATCGTCGATGATGCGCAGCTTTTCGTGCAAGACCGAGGGAAGGTAGCGGTAGACCTTCACCCCCGCGCGCAGCAAGGTTTTGTAGTAAGCGAAGGTCACAAAGGGCATAAAAAAGACGTCAGAAACCTTGGGCAGGAGCACACGCACGTCGAGTCCGCGCCGGGCGGCGTTTTTGAGCGCGCGCAGCTCCGAATGATGAGGCGCAAAGTAGGGGTTGGCGATCCAAACGCGTTCGCGCGCTTGCAGGATGCGCAATTTATTTTCGAGCCGCAGCGAACGCCGTCTCGAGCGCGTGTCGTTGAGGTGCACCAGATCGTCGGCGTGACCTTCGCGAGCTTCAAACTCGCGCCGCTTGTGTCGACGCCCCAGCCCGGGTCGCCAACTCGGCTTGGTCCACGCCACCTCAAAAGCCGCTTCGAGCGCAAGCACGCCCTCGCCGCTGACCCGAGCGGAGACGTCCTTCCAAGATTCACCGCCCGCGGCGCGCGAGAGATGCACCGAACTCACGTTGGCGCTAGATACGTAGGCCCAACGCCGGTCGATGAGCGCTGTCTTGCGGTGATTGCGCCGGTTGAGATTCGCCAGTGGCGTGAGCACGCCGCCCACGATGAAGCGACGATAAAAACGCAGCTGCACGCCGGTCTCGGCAAAGAATGCTTCGAGACCTTCGAGTTCAAAGGCCGACCCGATGGCATCCACGAGAAGTCGCACCCGCACGCCACGCCGTGCGGCCCCAATAAGGGCCTCCGACACGCGCCGACCGAGCCCATCGAGTCGATAGATGTACATTTCCATGTCGATCTGCTCGCGGGCAGAGGCGATGTCGGCGATGAGGCTCACATAAAACTCATCACCATGGGTAAAGAGCGATTCCTCGTGCCAGCGCTGCATAAGCCTTAACTTAAAACCGCTTCATCAATCCGGCAAGATTAAGAGGAGTTCATGAGGAGAAGGATTTTTTATGGACTCAGATCCTGCCTAATGTCAGATCCTCGCGCATGTCCAAGGTCTCGGCAAAACTAAGGATAGGCTGCTTTCTCGCACTTGGGGCGATAGTGGGACAAGCCGCCCGTGCTCAAATCCCTGAGGATCCCGAATCGCAGCTCAAATACAGCCTGAGCTTTAACAAATGGGATAAGGTCATCGAGATTCTCGAAGCCAACCCGGAACTGCAAAACCTGCGCGACCAGAGCGGCGAGAATCCCGTGCACCGCGTACTCACGGCCGCGCCGCCCGAACGAGCCCTCGAGTTTTTAGAGAAATTCCCCACCACCGTGAGCCTCATCAATCGCCTCGGACACACGGCGATTCACGAAGCCGTTTTTCGCCAGAACGAAGCCGTGGTCCTCAAGGTGCTCGAAATCGACACCCAAGCCGCCAGGCGCGCCGACAAGTCGGGCAACTGGCCACTGCATCACTGCGCCTTCGGAAATTTTCCCAAGAGCTGCACCCCACGGGTCCTCGAAGCCCTCTACCGCGCGGCCCCCGAAGCGCTCACCACACCGGGAGAGAATCAAGAAAACCCCATACAGCGAGCTCACAACTCTCCCCTGCGCACAGCTCCGATCCTGCGGCAATTCTTAGAACTCGATTTCGAGCACAGCCTCGACGCCCTTCCCTCGCTCCCCGAAGTCGCCCCGATCATGGGAGACGAATCCGATCGAGACTTTGTGCTGAATCGTTTGGAACTTTATTTCCAAACGTCTTCGGTGGATTTACGTGCCGATGACTTTGATTGGGAGCTTTTCTTTAGCTCGCTGGCCTTGATCTCCGAGCGCGAAGACCGCGGGCCGCTGCTCGGCAGATGGAACGATCGCTCGCTCATGCAAGCGATCGAAATCTTCACGCACACCGCCGCCACTTACGAAGCGCAAGTCCATCTTCACCTCAACGCCGTGCTCGACGACTATCGCAGCCCGCCCCTGCCCTACAACCTCAAGGCTTCGTACGACGCCGTGAACGGCATCTTCGACAATTACGCGCGCTTTCTCGCCAACATGGTGAGCACGCAGATCGACACGAAAGCGCTGGAGCGCGGCGATGCCAGCATCCTCAACCTCATCTACCTATATCGCTCCAACATCAAAAAACATGCGCTCAAGAACCCCATGCGACAGGCACTCTTTGACACCTTCATTGCCTACCTCGCCGCCAAGCCCGAGCTCACCTCGGCCATCGTGGAACTCGACGTGCTCTATCACCAGGGCAACCGCGAAGAGATCCTCCGGCGCTTTTCCCTCTACGAGAAAATCCTTTTTCGCGGCCCCTCTGCCAAATAAAAGCGCTCCTCAGCCAATTAAGCTGAATTAAGGGGACCCACGTTCGTTCCCGGGCTTCAACCATCTTCCTTATGGGGCGACGACTGACATCGGGAATCTTCTTCAGCATGGCGATCTTGACTTTTACGGCCACGACAAATCTTCGGGCGCAAGAGCAGACCACACAAGAAGCCAAACCGAGCGATCCACAAAAAGAGAAGGAAGATCTGGAAAAAGCCGAATTGTGGCTCTCCCTGGCCTACGCCGATTGGGGCCGCGCTATCGAGATCCTCAAGGCCAAGCCCGCCCTTCTCAGCTCCATCGGAGGCGAAAAAGAAAACCCCGTGCACAACGTCCTCAGGCGCGCGCCGCCCGCCAAGGCTCTTCTCTTTCTCGAAGCTTTTCCCGACCAAGTGAGCGTCCCCAACTTCAATGGTTACGCTGCCATCCATCTCGCGATCTTCAACAAAAACGAAGCTGTCGTTTTGAAAGTGCTCGAGCTCGATCCTCAGGCGCCCTCGCGAGTCGACAACGACGGCAATTACCCTCTCCACAATTGCGCCACCGGATATTACGACAACTCCTGCACTCCCAGAGTCATCGAAGCGCTCTACCGCGGAGCTCCCGAGGCGCTGCAGGCGCGAACGGTCTCCAGAGACACACCTGTGCAACGCGCTTACGAATCCTATGGCGATTCCACGCCTTTCCTTTTGCAAATGCTCAAACTCGACGCGCGGGGAACCTACATGGCTTATCCCGAGATGCAAGAGATCGCTCCCCTCATGGAACCCACTCTCGCCAAGCTCGACCCGAGCTCCCTGCGAAGAGATTTCATCTCGCAGCGCCTCGACGCTTTCGAGAGACAGGTTTCTTCGGCGGGCGCCGCACCGAGCGGGGATTTCAAATGGGATCTCTTTTTGGGCGCTCTGAACACGATCGCCACTCGAGAGCCCAAGTCACCGCTCTTTGACCTGTGGGATGAACGATCCCTCATCCAGGGCATTGAACTGTTCACGCACACGGTGGCCGACCGCAAAGCTCTTGTGAAAAGCATGCTCGCCGAACTCTACTACGAGTACGACGAAGAAGAGCCCGACCCGCAAAGCGTCGCGGCCGTGAACGCCGCGGTGGATGCCATGTTTATCAACTACTCTGAATTTCTCGCCAAGATGATTGCCGAGCACATCGATGCCGAAGCGCTCAAACGTGGCGAAGCCACAGCGCTCAACCTGGTTTACCAATTTCGCTCGAACATCAAAAAACGTGCTCCTGACGATGATTCGCGCCTGTCCATGTTCAATGTGCTCGTGGGCTACCTCGCCGCGCAGCCCGAGCTCAACGAAGCGGTGGTCTCGCTTGACTATCTCTACCACGAAGGGAATTTTGAGGAGATCGGACGACGTGTGCGGCCTTACCTTGAGAAGATCCATACCTCTCCCAAATGAGCGTCCACTCTGCATCTAAAACTCACAAGCAACCCGCTGATATCAGGCGGTTAAGTAGATTTAACTGGACGCACGCGCCTTCAAGGACTTCAAAGGGAATACCTATGATGCGCCGATTCGCGATGAAAATCTTTTCACTGCTGGCGCTCCTTAGCTTCACGGTGATTCCCGCGGCCCAAGCCGAGGACAGCGCAACCCCAGACAATGGCTATGCAGAGATCCATTTGGCCATTATTCGCAACCTCGAAGAGCCCGTGCTCACCCTTCTCAAGCAAGATCCTGCGGCCGCCACCCATCTCGACAACAACAAAAACTCTCCCCTCCACCTTTGTGCCAGCGGCGCCTACGAAACGGCCTGCACGACTCGTGTCATCGAAACGCTCTATCGCCTGGCTCCCGAAACGCTCTACGCCACCGCCTCCTCAGGAGAGACGCCTTTGCACCGCGCCTACGTTTCTCAAGCCCCATCTCACTGGCTCCTACTCCAGCTCATTAGCTACAATCCCCTGCGAGCCTTCATCGCTTGTCCCGACCTCAAAGAGATCGCTCCGCTCTTCGACCCTAGCTGGGCCAAGATCGATCCCATGTCCTTGCACCAAGATTATATTTTGGAGCGGCTCGACGCCTTCCTCAAATACGTCAGATCTCCGGAAACCGTACCTGGAGGTGATTTTAAATGGGATCTTTTCTTTGGCGGTCTGAATCTGATCGCGAAGCGTGAACCGCGCTCCGAAATTTTTGATCGTTGGGACGACCGCGCCCTCTTGCTAGCCCTCGAAAGCTTTGCCCATACTTCCGCCTCGCGCGACACGCTGGTAAAAACCTTGCTCACCGAAAAATACTACGCCTACCAGGGCAAATCCGACTCCAAAAACCAAGAGTCGGTGAACGTCATCGTCACGGAGATCTTTCGCAATTACGCTGAGTTTCTGGCTAAAATGATCTCCGAGCACGTCGACGTCGCGAGCCTGGAACGCGGCGAAGCATCGCCGCTAAACATCGTTTATCTTTTTCGCTCGAACATCAAAAAACGTGCGGCCGTCGACGATCCTCGCCACGCCATTTTTAGCGTGCTCGTGGCCTACCTCGCCGCACAGCCAGAACTCATAACATCGATCGTTCCTCTCGAAGTGCTCTATCACGAGAGCCATCACGAAGAGATCGTGCAACTCGCCCGTCCCTACTTAGACAAATTTTATCCAAGAGCAAAATGAAGCGCGACGCCGACCCTGGCGCCGCGCTCCCCACTAGAACAACTACTGAACCTTTAGCACTTTTTTCTGCGAAGCGAGCTGTTGCAACCTGGACTCTAACTGCTCGCGGGCCTTTTGCGATGAGGTCACCTTAGCCTTGGATGCAAATACCGTGTTGATGGTCGGAGAAGGTGTGCCTAACGCTGCTTTGGTGGCGTCAAAGAAAATCGCGAGACCGCTGGTACCCGGCTCCATACCGGTAAATACCCCAAAGACGCCCTTCACGTTCTGATTGCCGCCGATGTCGTAGAACAAGTTGATGCCCGGCACATAACGAGAGATGTTGTCGAACTCCTTGACCGCGACGGCCACGCCGCCCACGATCTTGTCATCCGAGAACCCCACATAGACCTGAGACTTGGAACCCGCTTTGATCGCAATGAGTTCGTCGATGTTCGAGATCGGAATCGGATTGCCATTGGGCAAGCGTCCGTCGCTGACGGCCTCAAGCTGTGCGGCGAGTGTCAAGTTGACATCAAGCTGCAGCGTGTTCACGCCGTTGATATCGCGCAGCAGTGATATCGTGCCGTACTGACGATCCGGATGCTTGGGATCTGCTACCGGAATCGTGAGACTCGGGAATATCAACTGGCCGATGTTGAGCTGTGACTTCATGGTGAGCATCAAGTCACCGGTAGCGTCCGAAGAACTCACTTTGATGTTTTGCATGAGGGACTGGGCACCACCGCAGGCCTGCAAGGCGAGCAGGCCACTGAGCATCACGGGCGCTATGGCTTTGTTTAAGAACATACGAATTTTCATGAGAACGACCCTTTTCCTATGGATCTTCCGCAGGTGAGAGAGTTTGCGCAATACTCTCTCTGACTGGAGGGCACTTACATGAACGCCAGAAGATGATGATTGAAGTGTAGCGTTTTCATTTTGGCGATCTCAACGGAATTTGCGCCCTTCATGGAAATTTAACCAACCAAAAGAGCTGCAATTTTCGGGCCCTACCGCATAGACTTAAAGTGAAAGCCGGTGGCACGCCCCTTGCCATACCGGGGGGTGAGTCCTAGAATGATGGGATAACATCATGAAAAGCTCCAAGAATCTCTTCGATCGCTCGTTGACCTTTCTCTACCACAAACCTTGGATCGGACTCAGCATCGCGGTGATCGTAGCGGTGGCGGGGATTTTTCTTGGCCGCAATATTGCTATCAAACTTTCACTTGCAGATTTGCTCCCTGACACGCGCGAATCGGTGATGGACCTCAAGGCCGTCTCCAAAGAAGTCGGCGGCGTGGGCTCCATGGCCGTCGTCATCGGCCCTACTCAAAACCCGGATGCCAAACTCCCCGAACTTGCCGCGGCCATGCAAACTCTCGATACGGTTCGCTATGCGTACTACGAGCGCGAAACGCACTCGCTGCGCAACAAGGGTCTTTACTTGCTAGAGCGAAAAGAATTCGACGACTTGCTATCGAGCACCGAAACGCTCCTCAGCGACGGCAAGGCTGGCGGTGCGCTCGACCTGGGCTTTAGCACCGAGGACGAGAACCAAGAAGAGGTCAAAAAAGCGCAGGACTTCATCGCGGGCATCAAAAAGAAATACCTCGGCGACACGGGCGCAAACCCCAAGTCCTCGCAGTACTACGTCTCTGACGACGGCCGCTATGCGCTGCTGTGGCTCAAGCCCGCCTTCGATTCTGAGAACATCAAACTCTCGCGCTCCCTGGTGGACGGCGTTCAGCAAAAGGCCGCGAGCGTTATGGGCAATACTCCTTTCACGCTGTGGGGACGCTCCGTGAACCACGTCAACGACACGAACCAAATCCAAAAAGACGTGGCCATGACCTCGTGGGTGGCTTTTGGGATCATCGCGTTGCTGCTGGTGACAGGCCTTGGCGGCATCCGCGCCGCGATCATCACGGTGCTCACGGTGAACCTTTCGATGGGCTGGACCCTGGGCTTTACCGGCTTGCTCATCGGCCAGGTGAACATCGTTACCTCCTTTCTCATCGCCATCCTCGGCGGTCTCGGCGTGGAATATGGCATCCACTTGATTCGGCGCTTTTATCAAAACATGGACGCGGGGGAGGCCCGCGAGACGGCCGCACTAAACACCTACCTTTCGATGACCCGCGTGCTGCTCTCGGCGGCGCTCACTTCGGCTGGCGCTTTTCTCGTGCTCTCGTTCAGTGACTTCCGCGGCTTTTCCGAAATGGGTAAGATCGCAGGCTTCGGCGTGCTCAGCATCTACATCGTTTACGTGCTCTGCTTCCCGGTGATCGTGCGCCTCTTGCGCAAACAACCGCGCAATTTCCACATGGCCAAAAAGCTCCTGGGCTTTTATCCCTTTTCCTCGCGCTGGACCTGGACGCTGCTCCCCCTGCTCGTGGTTTTCGGATTCGGCCTCTCGCGTGCTTACTTTGAATACGACTTCGAAAAGATGCGCCAACTCTCGCCCAAAGCCCTCGAAGACAAAGAGCTGGTGCACAAGATCAATCGCAACCGCACCACCACCCCAGCCGCCCTCATGGCCACCGACTCCACTCAGGCCAGGGCGCTGCACCGCTGGATCGAAACGCATCCCGAAGTGGCGCACTTGCATTCGGTGGTTTCGGTCGAAAACCTCTTGCCTCTGGACATGCAAGAACGCGACACGATCCTTTCCAAGTACCGCAGCAACATCTCTAAGATTTCTGACAAAACGATTCGCGACAAAACCGGCCTCGATCCCGAGCTGATCAAAGCCTGGGTGCGCGAGCGCCCTTACACCGCACAGGACTTGCCCGTGCAGCTGCGCGACGCCTTTGGCAAAAACCAATCCGTGGTGCTCGCCTACACGACGCTCAATCTTTCGCAGGAGCGCGGCGTGCGCGACATGGACCACTTTGTGAAAACCGCCAAGAGCGAATTCCCCGGCGTCAAATCGGGCAGCGACTCGAGCGTTTTTGTGGAGATCCTCGACCACATCAATCACGACGGCAAGATCGTGATGGTGCTCTTCCTCGTGGGCGCCTTCCTCGTACTCTTTCTCGACTTCGGCTCCTTCAAGGAGGCGCTCAATCTGGAAGTTCAGCTGATCCTGGGCATCGCACTGCTCGTGGCACTCATGGGCCTCTTCAACGTGCCGTTCACGATTCTCAACATCGCCATGATCCCGGCCGTGCTCGCAGGTGGCATCGACATGGGTGTGCACGTACGACACCGCCAACTGGAGAGTGGCGACACGGCCATCAAGTCGGCGCGCTTCATCGCCCAGGCGGTAAATCTCGGGGTGCTCACAACGATGGTGGGCTTTGGCTCGCTGTTCCTAGCTCAAGCCGCCATGCTCAAGGGCATCGCGTGGATCTCCTGCCTAGGTCAGGCTTCGATGTATTTTATTTGTATGTTTGCGTGGCCCGTACTCAGCGACTTTGTTCGGGCACGTCTTTTTCAGGGCCGCCCGCCTCAAGTTCCTCAAGCTCACCACTGAGCGCGGGGATCTTCTTGACGAGCTTGGGCGTGTGACTTGCGATCCACGCGTAAGTAAGAAATTTGATCAGACGGCCGGTACCGAGCGCGAAGGCGATTTCGTAGAGAGGCATGTCGGTCAGACCGCCGAGCAAAATGCTGGGCTGCTGCGCAAAGGGTGAGGCCGCCACCAAGAAAAGCGCCCACACGCCGTGGCGCTCGATCCACGATTCGGCGAGCTGCCAAGATTCGCTATTCAAAAGTCCCGGGGACATCCAGTTGATGAAAGGTTCGCCGTAGTGACGGCTGAGTTCGGCAAGCAGGATGCCACCCAAAAGAGAGCCGAGCGCCATCGCGGCGCCGAGTGAAAACCATTTTTTGGGACGCGCCATGGACGAGGCCACGATGATGCCGTCGCTGGGCACAAAAACAACAAAGAAATCGATGAAGGTGAGCCCCGCCAAAGCGAAGGGGTACCAGGGACGATCTACGTAACGACGAAGCCTACGGATTCCAGACAGCGCTTTAGCAAAAAGCTTCATATTTAGGGTTTTGTACCCGCCCCCCCCAGCTTTTGTCGACGAGAAAAGCTTTGCCAAACGCCAATATGGAGCCAATTTGGCATCAGTTGACCCAAAGCCCGCTTCCGATAAAATCGACCTCGCATATGAATTTTGCCAAAAGAATTTTGACCTTTGTGCTCGTCAACTTGCTCGTGGTGGCCACGATTTCGATCGTGTTGAACGTGCTTGGCGTGCGCCCCTATCTCACCGCCAACGGCATCGATTACAATAGCCTCGCCATCTTCTGCCTCGTATGGGGCATGGGCGGCGCCTTCATCTCTCTGGCTCTCTCGCGCGTGCTCGCCAAATGGACCATGGGCGTGCAAGTCATCAAAAGCCCCGCAAATCCTGACGAAGCTTGGCTCGTGGGCAAAGTGCACGAAATCGCGCGACGCGCGAACCTCGACGTGATGCCCGAAGTCGGTGTCTACCGCAGCCCCGACCCCAACGCCTTTGCCACCGGCCCCACCAAGAACCGCTCACTCGTGGCCGTCTCTACGGGCCTAATGGAACAACTCGACAAGAACTCTGTAGAAGGCGTGCTCGCTCACGAAGTGGCGCACATCGCCAACGGCGACATGGTCACCATGACGCTCGTGCAGGGCGTGGTGAACGCCTTTGTGATGTTCTTTGCGCGCATCATCGCCTTTGCCATCAGCCAAAACGTTAAAGAAGAGTCGCGCCCTCTCGTGAATATGCTCACCACGATCGTGCTCGAAATCGCCTTCTCGTTTCTTGCCATGTTCGTTGTCGCTTATGTCTCGCGCCACCGCGAGTTCCGCGCCGATGCCGGTGCCGCAAACCTCTCGGGTCGCGACAAGATGGTCGCCGCTCTCGAATCGCTACAACGCTTTGTCGCACGCCCAAGCCACCAGGACGAAGAAAATGCGCAGCCTGCACTCGCGGCTTTCAAAATCTCCGGCAAGTCCTCTAGCTTTCTTAGCTTGCTCTCGACACACCCCCCTCTTGCGGTGCGCATTGAGCGCCTGAAAACGGGTGCCTATTAAACACGACGGCGGGGGAAGGGAGCGAAGGGTGATTTTTATTCGGGGTCGACATGAAAATCACTTTGCTCAAACTATGCTTTTAGCATGAGCCAGATACCTGCCACGACGGCAACAATGCCGGCGCTTTTGAGCCAGGAGAATTTTTCTCGCCCCAGGGCGATCGCCACCGGAACAGAAATGGCCGGAGCAAGAGATGTCAAGGCAGCGCCGATGGCCAGCTGCGAGTGACTGAGGCCGTAGACGTAAAAAATCGGTCCCATGATCGACTCTACGGCGAAGACCAGCACAAAGGGTTTAAAACTTTTCCATGTGAAAAGTTTTAGCGAAGCGCGGTCGTTCATCGCAACACCGATCAGCGGGCACAGCACAAGCGCGATGCTCAGGCGCAGCACGTTTACAAAGACCGCGTTCATGCCTTCGCCGAGCTTCGAGACCGCGATCGTGTTCATCGACCAACAGAGCGAGGCGAGAATCGCGAGAACAAAACCCCAAGGCTGCGGCATGAGTAAAAACCTTCGCGGCGGGGTTTGGATCTCCTGCACACGTGGAATCCCCGGGGCAAGGTCTTCGTTCTTAGCTCCAGAGAGGATCACCGCCACCACGCCCGCCACAACCACGACAATGGCGGCGATCTGTGTGCCACTCAGCATCTGGCCTTCGAAGGTGGCGCCATAGAGCGCCGACCACAAAGGGTATACCGACGCGATGGCCAGGGCACCCGGGCCGCCGAGACGCTTGGTGGCCATAAAAAAGAGCGCATCGCCAAAAGCGTAGCTCGAGAGCACCACCACCACAGCCCAGCTCACCTTGGAGCTGTTCACGAGCGCGAGCGACTCGCCCCAGCCGCCCATAATCGACAGTATCAAGCACGCCGCGGGCAAGCCCACCAAGATGCGGTGGAGGTTGATGATGTAGGCGGGATAGGTCTCCGAGAGTTTGGCGTAGCCCAGCACCCCCACCGCCCAAGTGAGCGAAGCGAGAAACGAAGCGAGGGGTCCCAAAAACTCTGCAGATGTCGACATAGCTGGAAAATTGATATCTTAGGGCCTCTACAAGGTCTCGCACAAGATCCATGGCGCGGAGAATCTCTCCGGCCCCGCCGATGTAAAGAAGGCTTGGTTTGACAGGTCCGTCCACGGCCCCATAAGACTTCGGCCATGACAAAAGCCTACCGTTCACTATTCACCGTGACCCTTCTTTTGTTTTGCGCAAGCCTCGCCCGCGCCGGCGTCATCGACCATTCGCGCCTTTATTCCAACACCCGGGAATTCTTTAAGCTCGTGCAGTCCGAAACGCCGGTTTGTTTTGTGGAAAACGGCGACCGCCTCGAATTCTACTTAGCCGCCTGCGAAGACCTGGCTGGCAAAAAAGCTCAGCAAACCTTTGAGCTCAGCGCACGGCCCAAGACCCGCCTCAGCCAAGACCTCGCCGGCCTCAAAGAAAGTCTCCTCAAAAGCCAAAAGGTGAGCGCAGCCGAAGTCGCCGAGCTCGAAACACTCGCGACGCAAGACAGCCTCGGTCGCTTTATTCTGGCGGAACTCGGGGGCACCAAGTTTCCCATCGGCTGGCTCAGCTTTGACCTCAGCAAAGACGGTAAGGAGCAGAAAACTCACATCGTGGGCCTTTGCAGCGGAGTTTGGTCTTTTGTCTGCCATTACGACGCCACGGCAAAACACTTTGACCTCAGCTTCAGAAACCGCACCTACAACGAAGAAGAATACCGCTACGACGAAGCCCGCTATAAATTGCGCCGCGTGCTCTATAGCGCGGTCTTCTCGCGTGGCAACGACGACTTTGTTCCCTACCACTATTACAACGTACGGGGCAGCGGGGAAGCCGCAAACCAGACCTTTGCCATCACTCAGGAATGGAAAGATATCCTCGAATCTCGCCTCGGCGACCGCATCGACTCCAAGGTTCGCGTCTCTCAGACCCCTCGCGGAGAACCCAATTACGTCACCTCGCTTCATCAAGTATTTTTGCTCGAGATCGAGACCCCAGAGGGCGAAGTCCAAACAAAATTCGTCTTTGGCGGGCCGGTGACCTACGCCAAAAATTCTCCCGTCCTCGAGTCCTGTGAAGACGACACAGGATCTTACGGCATCGTGAGCTTCGATGAATTCAAAAACTTTCTTACGATTCCTTACAGCGGACGCGCCATCGAAAAGCTCAACTTGAGCCACCTCAAAGAGAAATCCACCATCGGTCACATTTCGGCCAACAACGACTTCGAAAAGGCCGGTTTTGAGGGTGACAAACTTCCTCCTGACATCTTCTCCGACCAGTACGAACTTTTCGACATCGGCACCGCGGTGGACCTCGACCCCAATCTGCCCGAACAAAACTTTGTCCTGATGAAGCTCGACAGCCGCGGCAACAGCGGCAGCGATTTCGACAAACTTCCCTACCACGAAGTCATGCGCAGCAATGCGGTTCGCGAGTACGTGGAAATCAAAAAAACCGACGAAGACCAGTGGTCTCTGAACCTCTCGGCCTTCAATCCCAACGATTACAAAAACTCGAACCGCTTGCGCCAGGACGGACGCTTCTTTGTGAATGCTGAAACCGTGAATGAAGTGTGGACGAGCCGCGGCGGCGTGGTGGGAGCTAGCCAGCCCTTTCAGCGCACGGTTGCCATGATGCTCAAGTCTTACGAAAAAAAGGCTACGGCCGGACTCGAAGACACCAAATGGTACCTCGCGCTCTCAAAACTTGCCAACGATCACCTCTATGATAACTACCAGCCCAACACTACGCACTCGAAATTCGGCATCGTCGGTGTTTACGCAAACACCTTCGAAGACTACTTGCACTGGGGGCGGGATTCGGTCACCGAGAACCCCATGCGCAGCATCGTTCCCAGAGTCGTGATTGGCTCCATCTGGTATGGACGCGAAGACATGCTCAAATCCGAGCCCAAACTGATCGATCCGATAGTGGTAGGCATCTTCACTGGTGAGCGCGCCCTACAACTAGATGCCACTCTCAATGCCGCCCTCGATCGCATTGCCGCAGCTCCCAACCCACAAGCACAGATCGTTTCTGAGTGGGAACTCTCGCGTAGCGTCGCAGATCAAACGACCTTCGTGGCCGGCTTCTTCCGCTCTTTCAAAGAGCTCAAAGAAGGTGCCTCACCGCTGAACATTGCCATCGCTCGCGCCCAGGCCATCAAGCCCGCCCAGAAACGTCCAAAGGGTTATTATGAGGAGCAGTACAATCAGCAGGGCGACCCCATAGGCGAAAAATTCATCTCCTTTCCAAAGACGCTCCTCACACTCATCAACACCCCGGGATCGCGCTACGATGTGAGCGCTTTCTTTGTGGAAATGGAAAAGCGCCTGCTCGAACTTAAAAAATTAGAGGATGCGTGGAAAAACGCGCCCGCAGGCGCCGCCCGCGATGCAGCTCTCGCAAAACTGCTCGAGCGCGGCAAAAAGCTCTACGAACGTCATTTCGACGAGCGTGAGCTTGTTGGCCTCTCGCTGCAGTTGAGCAACGCAATCGACAACCCCAGACCCTGATGCGCAGTCATGAGCCAGCGCCTCAAGTCCTGTCTTGAATTCATCCAGCGCGAAGGCGTTGTGAGCGTTTTCCCTGCCAAGGGCAAGCGCGCCCTGCCTTCGCTCTTTCGCTTTTTGCACCCTCGCTCGACGTTTTCCTGGGTTTGGGATGAGAACGGCGACGACAAGGTTGTGAAACTCTGGTGGCTGAAAAACGAAATCGCCGCCTCTAAAAAGGTACTCTATGGGCGTTTCTTCACAAACCAGCCGGTCTTTGTCTCCTTTGCCAAGGCCAAAGAATTGCGCGCTCAGATCCAGCGCAGCCCGCTCGGCGAGGTCGAGCGTTATATCCTAGAGCTGCTCGAGCAAAACTCCCCCCAGACCCTGCGCATGATGAAACGCCAAGCGCGGCTCGATGGCCGTGACTTTTTGCGCAGCGAGTGGCAAAAGGCGCTTTTAAAAGTCCAAAAGCAATTTTTGATTTGTAGCCTGGGCGACTCCACCCGCGAATCCGGGCCCATGCCCTCTACCGAGTACGTGGCCCTTGAGCATTTCTTCGACCTTTAGGGGGTCTTGTCAGCTCTGCGCGAAAGCCTTAGATTTGGGAAACTATGAAAATCCCTAAGTCGCTGCTCTTGCTACTTTCGACGGCCTTCGTGGGCCTGCTGATCGCCAGTCTCATCGCCCCGAAATTCATGGCCTGGTACTTCCAATCGCCCGTCACGGTGATCGACTGCACCCCGGTGCTCAACTGGTCCATCAGAAATTTCCTGCTCTGCCAGCTCTGGGGAGCCGGCTTCGGCCTCGTGCTCGGTGCCCTCATCGCCTACAAAGCCAAGGGCCGGGGCGACAAGAACATCGAAGTTTAAAAAAACTAGGAACGCAGGGCTTGGATCAGGGCTTTGTCGCCCACAAGCCAAATCAGATCGTTCTCTAGCAGCATCATTCCGGAGTCGGGGCTCAGCATGCGCTGGCCGTTGCGCTCCAGGCCGACAATCAGCCCGTTGACCGCCTCGCGGAGTCCGCATTCGCGGATCGGCTTGTTCACAAAAACATCTGTCGATGCCACCGTCAGCGCCATGAGTCCGTAATGGCTAGAATTGCCATCGACCGGTACGGCGTCGACTTCGATCACCGCCTTTGCAGCGGTGAGCTGCTCGTCGGTGCCGATGAGATAGATGCGATCGTAGGGCAAGAGCAAATCCGTGCGCACGGGAGCAAGGATCTTGCGCGAGCCGCGTTCGATCATGGCAATCGTCACACCAAAGCGCTCCTTGAGCAAAGACTCTTGCAGCGATTTGGCAACGAGCGTGGAGTCTGGCGAAAGTTCAAAATCCACAAGAGTGGCGTTCCAGGGCGCGAGCTCGGGAATCTTGGTGCGCTTTTCAAGTTCGGCGCGCTCGTTCTCGGTGAGGTTCTCGATAAACTTGGTCTCGATCGAATTGTAGATGGGCTCCGAATAACGACTAAAGAAAAAAGCTCCCACCGCAGCGAGCACCACAAAGAGCAAACCCGAAAAGGCGAGGATCGATGTGAAATTCGACACCAAGAAAGCGGCAAGCGCACAGCCAATCATAAAGCGCACAAAGTAGAGACCCAGTTGCAAACGGCGCAGCTGGTTGATGATCTCACCCCGGTAAAGGTTCGCGTGCGCGGGCCCGCCCACAAAGACCGCCCAAAGAAAGGGACTGGCGAGTGTGAGCGCCACCGAACACATCACAAGGTCGAGCACCGCGGGGTTCGTGATCAGCCCCATGGCGGCGACCTGTGGCTCCACCAAGCGGCTCATCGCGAGCGTGATGCCGATGGTGATCACCGAGTTAAAAACGATCTTCATGCCGTACTCGTCCCAGAGCAGTGAAAAGGCGCCCTTCTCCGAAGTTGTCGACATCGCCGATTCGTAACGCGCGAGCGAAGCTTTGAGGTTGTCAGGCAAACGCCGCTCGATCCATGTGTGGAAAGGGCCCGAATATTTGATGAGATAAGGCGTGGTGAAGGTTGTCACGGCCGAAACGGCCACCGCGATGGGATAGAGAAAGGGGCTCGTCACTTTAAGGGTCAAACCGAGTGTGGCGATGATAAAAGAAAATTCGCCAATCTGCGCAAGGCTCATTCCGGCCTGCACCGAAGTGCGTAGGCTGCGGCCCGAGATCAGCGCCCCCACAGCGGTGCTGAGAAATTTGCCCACGATGGTCACCACAGTGATCAAGAGAATCACCCAAAAGTACTCATTGAGCACCGTCGGATCGATGAGCATGCCTACCGAGACAAAGAAGACGGCAGAGAAGAGGTCCTTCACAGGGAGCATGAGATGCTCGATGCGGTGGCCTTCGCGCGTTTCGGCAAGAATCGAGCCCATCACAAAGGCCCCGAGCGCCGGAGAAAAGCCCACGCTGTTGGCCACGACCACCATCGTGAGGCAGAGCCCGATGGAGACGATAAGGATGGTTTCGTCAGACAAGTAATCGCGCAGCCGGCGCAGCACGATGGGCAAGATGTAGATGCCCAGCAAAAACCACAGCACCAAAAAGAATCCCAGGCGAAGCGAAGACTGAAAGAGTGCCGAACCCGAGAGTGTTTGCGATACGGCCACAGAGGTGAGGAGCACCATCAAGAGAATCGCAATGAGGTCTTCCACGATCAGGGCGCCGAACACGAGGGTCACAAAGTTTTTGCCCTTCATGCCGAGCTCTTCGAAGGCCCTCACAATGATCGTGGTGGAGGAGATCGAAAGGATGCCGCCCAAAAAGAGCGAGTCCATATTCGACCAGCCTAGGGCGCGGCCGATGAGATAGCCTGTGCCGAGCATGAAGAAGATTTCGAAGGTGGCCGTGATCGAGGCGCTCTTGCCCACTTTGGCGAGTTTTTTAAAGGAGAACTCCAGGCCCAACCCGAAGAGCAAAAAGATCACCCCGATCTCCGCCCAGATGGTGATGTTGGCGGTGTCTTTGATCGAGGGCAAGAACTGAAAGTGCGAGGAGACGAGAAATCCCGCGATCAAATAACCGAGCACCACGGGTTGTTTGAGCTTTTTGAAGATGAGCGAAACGACCGCCGCCGTCATGAGAATGAAACACAAATCTTGAATGAGATACGGCAAATGGCTCATGGATAAAAATTAACATGGATCGGCCATGAATCAAAATCTACATAGATAAAAACTTTACAATTCGCATCGTTAACACAAATTCATCACGTGAGTTCTAGAGAGAAATTTTTCATTCACGCAAAAGGGCCGATATCTTTTTTATTTTTTAGCGTTAACCTGAATTTATATGAAGACTCTTCGCATCGTAGGCCTCGCAACTACCTTTTTTGGTGCCACAATAGCACAGTCCAAGCCTGACGCCGCGTCACCTTTTCTCATCACCGGCACTCCCTTTTTGCGCGGCATTGCGAAATCTGAAATCATTTTTCTCGACGAAGATCACAAGATTGCCATGCTCAAAGCCTCACGCGACAACGAAAGCGTGATCTCCAAAAATGCCCACCTCGCAGGTCGCTGCGGCGGCTACGAAAAGGTTTCTGCAAAAGACACCACGCCGCTCACGGCCATCGCAGAACTCAAACGACTTCGCCTACGACCGCAGGGCGCCTGCGCCCCTACCGCGCCAGCCGTATGGGACACCGTACGCCCGCTCGCCGATCAAGTGAAAGCCGCAAACCTCGAAGAGCACGTGCGTTGGTACTCGAGCTTTCGCACGCGCTACCATGAGTCGCGCAGCGCCAATGAGCCCGTGCTCGCCCTGCAATCGCGATTGCGCGCGCTTGTTGCCGCTCACAGCAATGTGAGTGTCGAAACCGTCAGCCACAGCAGCACGCCGCAAAAGTCTCTGCGCGTACACATCCGCTCGGGTGCGCCCTCGGCCCCCATCGTGGTGCTCGGCGGGCATCTGGATTCGATCAACGGTTGGGGATGGGGCGATCCGCAAGCGCCCGGTGCCGATGACAACGCTTCGGGCGTGGGCGCACTGCTAGAAGCCGTGCGCATCCTCGCAGGCGCCAGCGCGCAGCTCACACACGACGTGGTGGTTTATTTGTACGCGGGTGAAGAAGCGGGCCTTCTAGGCTCGGGAGAAATCGCACAAGACAGCAAACGCCAAAAGGTCCAAGTCCGCGGCGTGCTGCAACTGGACATGACCATGTTCCCGGGCGATGGTCCGGCGGTGATCTCCTCGATGACCGACTTCACTGATCCGCGTCTGCGCCAGTGGCTCAAAGATTTCAACGCCAACGTGCTGGGCGCAAAGCTCATCGAAGATGAGTGCGGCTACGGCTGCAGCGATCACGCCTCATGGCACCGTCAGGGCTACGCCACGCTGATGCCCTTTGAATCGAGCTTCGACGCCATGAACAAGAACATCCACACGTCACGCGACGTGGTGGACGCTCGTTCGAATTTTGATCATGCGGCTTTGTTCGCTAAGATTGCGGTGGGATTTGCGCTGAGCGCTCCCAACACAAACGCGTGTCTCTAGACCGCGTTTGCTAGGAGACTAGTTACACATCGGATCTTTGCAGCGCTCGCATTTGTTCGAGCAAGATTCTTTTGCAGAGATCGCGATGCGCGAGCCTTGGTGCTCGGGGCCGGTAATGGCTTCGCCGGAGCAGGACTCTTCGCTAAGCGCGTTGGTAACAACAGTCTGTTCTTCGACTTCTTTGGCTTCCACCAGTTTCACACCGAAAGACATGCACGTGATGGTAGGACTTGAGTCGTAGCGACTAACGAAGTCGTCTCCCGCCGCAAACGCGGCCGAACCCAAATTGATAGCCGAGAAGATCACCCCTATCGCTACGATTGCTTTTTTGATTTGCGCTTTGGTCACTTTCCATCCTCCATGCACGGGGCGCGGCTAGATTCGAGTCCGACCTGGATTCGAATTATGACGCACTGTGCCATAGCCCCATATTCTGAGTAAAGCGGAAAATGCCGCCGCTGACCCCTTAAAAGGGCTAACAGCGGCGAAGCCTTGTTAAATCAGTAAGTTAAGACTTAGTAACGATAGTGATCAGGCTTGAAGGGACCCTCGGCCGGAACTCCCAAATACTCGGCTTGAGCCGAGGTGAGCTTGGTGAGCCTCACGCCCAGTTTGTCGAGGTGCAGACGAGCCACCTTTTCGTCGAGATGCTTGGGAAGCACGTAGACCTTGTTCTCGTACTTGCCCTTGCCTCGCGATGTCCACAGCTCCAGCTGCGCGATCACTTGGTTGGTGAAGGAGGCGCTCATCACAAAGGAGGGGTGCCCCGTAGCGCAGCCCAAATTCACGAGGCGACCTTCGGCGAGCAGAGTTACCGCTTTGCCGTTGGGCCAGATGTACTGATCCACTTGCGGTTTGACGGTGACTTTCTTGAGCGACTTGTCGCCGTTGAGTCCCGCCACGTCCACTTCCGAATCAAAGTGGCCGATGTTGCAAACGATCGCCTGATGCTTCATGGAGTCCATGTGCTTTTTGGTGACGACGTCGATGTTGCCTGTCGTGGTGACAAAGATGTCGCCATAGGTCGCGGCTTCATCCATGCTCACCACACGGAAGCCTTCCATCGCGGCCTGCAGGGCGTTGATGGGATCGATCTCCGTGACCTCAACGCGCGCGCCGAGCCCCTTGGCCGCTTGCACGCAACCCTTGCCCACGTCGCCGTAACCGGCCACCACAACCACTTTGCCGGCGAACATGACGTCCGTGGCGCGCTTGATGGCGTCGACAAAAGATTCACGGCAACCGTAGAGGTTGTCGAATTTGGACTTCGTGCACGAATCGTTCACGTTGATCGCAGGCATCTTGAGGGTGCCGCGCTGTTCGCGCTGCGCGAGACGATGCACGCCCGTGGTGGTTTCTTCGGAAAGACCGAAAACGCCTTTGATGAGTTCAGGAAAACGATCGTGCACCATGTTGGTGAGATCGCCGCCGTCGTCGAGAATCATGTTGAGCTGCGAGCCATCGGGCCAACGCAGCGTCTGCTCGATGCACCAATCGAATTCTTTTTCGTTCATGCCCTTCCAAGCGAAGACCGCGATGCCTTTAGCGGCGATCGCCGCTGCAGCGTGATCTTGCGTAGAGAAAATGTTGCACGAGGACCAGCGCACTTCCGCACCGAGCTCCACGAGAGTTTCGATGAGCACGGCGGTTTGGATCGTCATGTGCAAGCAGCCCGCGATCTTCGCGCCCTTCAGCGGAAATTTGCTTTTGTACTCTGCGCGAAGAGCCATCAGCCCCGGCATTTCGGATTCGGCAATTTCAATTTCTTTGCGCCCCCATTCGGCGAGCGAGAGGTCTTTAACTTTAAAATCTGGCTTTGCGGATGTCATAGAGGCCCATGAGCTTAGGGTCGAAGTTCATGCGTGGTCAAGCGAGGCAAACCCTTAGTTTTTGCGGGAGCTTGCATTCTTCCGTCCGAGCGTTAACCTCAATAGCAGAGCACGAATTTTGACGGCGAAATTGATTTCATCAATGTAAGATTATTTAATACAATTCGCGTTGCTTATTCCTCAAAGGCTTCCTATTTCTAAGTGCAGAGGAGAGTGACCAATATGAACTCAAAAAAATTGTTAACCGCTGTAATGGCTACCTTCATCGCCGGCTCGGCCCAACTGAGCCAGGCTCGTCCCGGTGGACCCGGCTTCGGACATGGCCCCGGCCACGGGCCTGTAGGTCCCGGTCGTCCCGGCCCTGGTCGTCCTGACTTCGACGATCGCGAAGACCGCTTCGCCGTACGTAGCGCCTTCGACCAACTGGGCTACGCGTCGGGAGACCTCTATCGAGGCAACCTCATGCGAGGCATGCGTGGCATGCAGGACGCCCTGCAAACGCTGCGCGGAGTGCGCAATCGCGAAGTGGCCGAGGCGCGGAATCGTCTGCAACTCAGCATCCAGCGCCTCGCCGGAGCGCTCCGCGATGGCGATCGTCGCATGCAGGAATTCGAGCGCAACAACGCCATCCGTGTGATCGACAGCGCCAAGCGCGATCTGTGGAACTCGGGCCTCATGGGCCGTCGCTAGTCCGCAGTGAAACACAAATAGGGTTAGCGAAACCCCCTTCATGACGCAGAAACCCCGCAATTCTGCCGTCGTGAAGGGGTTTCTTTTGTGCTAAATCAAAGCCTTCCATGGCGAACCCGTCGCAAATCTCTCTCTACAATACCCAGTCGCAAAAGAAAGAAAGCTTCGAGCCCATCCGCCCGGGCGAGGTTTCCATGTACGGCTGCGGTCCTACCGTTTATGGGCTCATTCACGTGGGCAATGCCCGCGCCTTCTTGGTGCAAGATCTGCTCGTGCGCACTTTAGAGGCGAGCGGCTACCGCGTGAACTTTGCGCGCAACTACACGGACGTCGATGACAAGATCATCAACAAGGCGGCCGAAGAAGGCGTCGACGCGATGGAAATCGCCCAGCGCTTCTCCGAAGAGTTCGACGCTGACATGCGCGCGCTCGATGTACGCCCTCCGAACCACAAGCCCAAAGCCACCGAACACATCGGTGAGATCATCGCGATGATCGAAAAACTCGTTCAGGGCGGGCACGCATATCCGGCGGAGACGCCCTTTGGCAGCGATGTCTACTTTCGAGTTTCCTCTTTTGCCGAATACGGCAAGCTCAGCAAACGCCCTATCGACGAACTTCTGAATCAATCGCGCATCGCGCCCGGCGAGCAAAAAGAATCCGCCGTGGACTTTGCCCTGTGGAAAGCTGCCAAACCTGGCGAGCCCTCGTGGGCCTCGCCCTGGGGCGAAGGCCGCCCCGGCTGGCACATCGAATGCTCGGCCATGATCGATGCGATCTTTCCCGAGCGCCTCGACATCCACCTCGGCGGATCGGACCTCGTGTTCCCTCACCACGAAAACGAAATCGCCCAGAGCGAAGCCTGCGATAACCACCGACCGCTCGCGCGCTATTGGGTGCACAACGGCATGCTGCAAATCCAGCGCGTGAAGATGTCCAAGTCGCTGGGCAACTTTATGACCCTGCGCGATTTTCTGGACGGCTTCGGCCCCGAAGTGCTGCGCCTGCTTGTCAGCCAAACGCATTACCGTTCGCTACTGGACTTCGGCGGTGACTCGATCATCCGCTCGGAGATCCTGCTCGAAAAACTCTACCGCAACACACTCGAATGGCGAGGCAGCCACCACGAGGCTGCCACCGAAGCCGAAGCGAGCGCCGAGTTTTTCGAAGCGCTGCGCGACGACCTCAACGCTGCCAAAGCGCTGGGCCTTGTTTTCAAACGCCTCAAAGCGCTCCAAAAAAATGGAGACAACGCCGAAGCTGCCGCCTTGTGGAACGGCTTTTACATGCCCACCCTGCGCAAGATCATCGGCGTGCTCAAAGAAGATCCCGTCTCGGCCATCGACAATATCCGAGCCCGCCGCCTCAAGCGTTCGGGCCTCTCGGAAAACGAATTCCAAAACATCGAATCCCTGCTCACAAAGCGCTGGGAGCTCAAAGAGGCCAAGGCCTACGCCGAGGCCGACGAAGTACGCAAGCAAGTGGAAGGCATGGGCATCCAGGTGATGGATTCCCCCGACGGCTGGACATGGACGCCGGCGCGCCAATCCCTAGAATAGTGATAGGATAAAAAAACACATGATCAAAGCTTCCGCCAAACCCGACCTCGAACGCCTGGGCGTCAAAGCAGCCACGCTAAAAACCATCAAGCGCCTCTACAAAGACTCGTTGCGCGCGCGCCGCACCTCGTACAGCCCCTACTCGAAATTTGCCGTAGGTGCCGCGCTCAATTTGCAAAAGGCACGAAGCCCTAAATCTTATTTGGGATGCAACATCGAAAACTCGAGCTACGGCGCCACGGTTTGCGCCGAGCGCGTGGCCATTTGGAAAGCGCTTTCGGAAAATCCGGGCGCCAAGGTGGATGTGATTGTGGTTGTGACCGACACCAAACCCGCGGCGTCGCCGTGCGGGATCTGTCGCCAAGTGCTGCAGGAGTTTTCTAACCCTCGGACGCTGCTGTGCCAGGCTTCGCTAAACGGGGTCGAGCGAATTTTCTCGGTCGCGGAGCTGCTCCCGGGGCCTTTTGATAGCTCTCAGCTTCCGGAGCCTTGAGCTGCAGCCAGTTGCGCACGCCAGCCATGAGCTGAATCCAGTTCAGAGCGAGCACCTTTTCGCGCGAAGCGTACATGTAAAATCTCACCACCTCAGTGCTGATCAGCGCTTCATCGCGCTTCGCCGCAGTGGGAGCGCGAACGATCGACTCAAAGTAGCTAAACCAATCTCCAAAGGTCGACGTGTGCTGCGAGCCGTAAACGGCATCCACCACGATGTCATGCGCGGCAAAGCCCTCGCGAGCCGCAGCGTTTTTGATGAGCGCCTTGATACGCTCTAGCGACTCTTCAAAGTCCACCACTTTCAGTGCCAGGAGCACCGTGCGATCGGAGTACTGGTAAAAGAACATTTTCTTAGAGAGCATCGCGCCGTTGGCTTCGCGCACGAAGGTGTCGAGCACGGAGTCGCGTACGGCACCGATCGAGCAAACCACCCAGTCTTTGCCGTTTTCGACGTCAAAGTTGCCGGACTGTCCACAGAGCCAGAGGGAAATGGTTTTCTTAAAATGATTCCAGCTCACGAGATTGAATTCTTGCGAGAGAAAATCTCCGCCGCCGTAGCTGAGCAAGGGCGAGGTCTTGGAGAAGGCATCCTGAATCGACGTGAGCAGCGGCAACGCCTGACGGGTCACCGAACGCGTGGTGGGCAGCTCCACCGGACGGCCGTAGCGCATCGATTCGGCGGTGACACCGACCCATGCGGCGATTTCGCCATAAGCGCGGGCCACACGACGACGAATCACGAAGAGCGCAAGCGCAAAGGGCACACAGATCAGCGCGGCAAAGCCGAGCACGCTAAAGAAAATCGGCAAAAAACCTGGATACGCAGCGGCGTGAACCATGGCCAGGTCCGAGCCCTGAATCTTGCGGTTCCAAACGAGCACGGTGGATTTCAAAAAGTTTCGGTAGTCAAAACTCGAGGCCAGGTAAGCGCCCGAGGCGTCGAGCACCAAAAAACCCTGCGTTCCGAGGGTTTTCTTTTGGATAAGATTCACGCGCGCTTGGCTCGTGAGAAATTTGAATTGTTTGGTGTGCGACGAAAGGCTTTCGCCGCGCGAGTTGGTGAGCACGTAGTCTCCGCTGAGAAAATTCTGGATGCTGGCCGCGAAAGGTTCGCCGCCGTCGCTCTGAATGGCGATCTCGCGCTCGGCCATCTGGGTGTGTTTGGCCATCAAGTCGGTGCCCTTGCGATAAAATTCAAAATTGCCGTGCACGCCAGTGCGATCAAGGCCAAGCACGGAGTCGTCGAGTTGTACTTTGAGATCGTCGATATCGCGCTCGAGATTGGTCACTGCCGAACGGAATTTCATTTCTTCGGCGCTCACAAAAGCATCGCGCGAATTGAGGTAGATGTTAAAGGCGAACGCCGTCACAAGGGTAAGCACCACCGCAAAGAGCGACAAGATCGACGCGTAATTTTTGAGATATTCCTTCATCATCAAGTCTCCATATCTCCGAAACGAACACGCCATCCGGGCGCGCACAAATTTCGGCGATACTGTTAAATCGGCGATCTTTTACGAAAACTTAATAATGGGCTCTTAGAAAAAGAGCCAAGAACTGCGCATCACGAAGGCAAACGAGAGCGGGATACCCACGTCTTCGTTGTCAGGCCCCGCCTTGCCACCAAAAGTGGTGAGATAATAAAGACTTCCACCCATCACGAAGCGGTCGTCCACCGGATAATCTAGGTTCGCAGCGAGCTTCATGTTGAATGCCGAAGCGCCAAAAAAATGTTGGGTGTCGGTGGCCTTCTGCGAGCGGATGTTCATAAAGGTCAAGCCGGCGGCAAAGGTGCCGTACATGGTGAGACCTGTTTGACGCACGGAAACTTTGTTGCCGATGTTCGTGTTGTTGTTGAGCGATCCGAAGGGGTAGTAGTGCAACATGATGCCGCTGTTGTTGAGCGGAAGCATGCCGTAGTCGCCACCAAAGTAGCCTTCGTAATAGACGCCCACCGCGAAGGGATAGTCCTTGAGGTGCAGCGTCACCTCGCCGCCGATGAGGGCCTTGGCGTTGAGGTTGCCGCGAATGCCGCCGTCGAGGTCGACGAGTGCGAGCGGGAATCCCGTCAAAAAGGAAGCCTGCACCGTTTCCGCCATGGCAGGAACGGCAAAGACCGAGGCCGCAAGAAGAAGCGAGCTCAAAGATTTCATCGGTTGCGCAGCCTCAACTTAAGGGTGTCGGTCTGCAGAGGCGAGGAAGCGGGCGTGCGATCGACGAGTTCAAATTCTTCGGGATCACCCGGCACGTCGCGGCCCATGCGCTTGTAGGCTTCCACCAGGTATTGGCGAGTAAGTTTTTGATAGGGGTCGATCTCCAGCGAACGCTCCCAAGAGCGCGCTGCGCCCTGGTAATCGCCCTGCATGAAGGCCATGGTGCCCTTCAGCACGTGACCCTGCGTAAGGTATTCGTCTTGTTCCATCAGGCGGTCGATGGCCTCTTCGGCCTTGTCGAACTGACGGCGCTCGATAAAGGCCTGGGCCTTGTTCACGAGGCCGACCTTCATGTCGGTATTGCGACGATCCACCGAGGGAGGGCTCGAGCCGAGGCGGGGCGAGAAGATGGCGCCCTTGAAGATCTCAAAGGTACGCTCGAGCACCGCGATGCGGTTCTTGAGCTCGTCTTCTTCGTTCTTCTTGTCTTCGGGCTTCTTGTCTTTGTTATCGTCATTACCGGCCAAACCGTTGGGGTCTTGGCCTGGTTTGAGGTTGACTTGCACTGTGGTGTCAGAGCCAGGGGCGCGGCTGAGGAAAATCTCTTCGGGCAGGAACTGCTCTTTAGAGACTTTGATCATGAAACCATCGCCGTACTTGGGCAGGTGCTCAAAGTTCGCCGGTGTCTCACCGATCTCGAACTCTTCTTTGGACACGACGTTTTGTACGACCACTTTGGCGCCTTCGGGGAACGAACGAACACGGTACATCGTGCCGCAAGCGCCCAGCGCGCCGACCAAAATCACGGCCATAAAAATCGTGCGTAGCGTTTTCATCACCGTCTTTATCGGATCTTCTCAGAAAAACATTTTGTTTTTTACGAAAAAAAATACAATGGGGAGATGAGAGCGTCAAAGCGGAAGACTTTCGTCAAAATTTTGTCGCTCTCCCTCTCGGCCTCGCCGCTTTTTCAAAGCCCCGAAGCACGGGCCCAGTCCAAAAACTTCGAAATCCGTCGCCTCGAGCGCTCCGCACCCCTCGAAGAGTCCCAGGACATCGACATCATCGTGCGTCCCACAGCGCAACCCAAGCGTCTCCAGTACCCGGTTTACCTAGGGCTGGTGTATCGCCATCCGGTTTTCGGAGACATTCCACTCTCCTCAGGGCAACTGCGCGGCTGCGACAGCGAAAACTGCTCGTTTCGAGTGATCGAGAACGGCCAGACGCGTCGCTACCTGCCCGTTTCCCCGCGCACGGCTGATTTTTTTCTGATTGAGATCAACGATCCCGACCTCATCCGCAAGATTCTCGAAGACGGACGCAATTCCCAAGGGGAAGCTCGCGGCAAAGGCAGCTTTGGCTTGCGTCTGACGCCCTTCTTTGGCCGCCGTTCGCTCTACCTCAAAGAGAGTCCCAAGGATTTCTTTGATACAGGCGACCCCACGGACCACTTCGCCTTCAACGACTCCAAGTACTCGCGCCATGTGACTTGGGGAAGCGAATTTGGACTTGAGATCAAATCCAAATTCCTCGTGGCGGATTTCAAATCCTATAGCAACGATCTCTCCACGCGTGGGTATTTTTCGAGCGATACCGATCCTCCCGTGGAGACGCACGTGAGCGAGTTGCAGTTAGCTCTCGGCGTGCATCAGAAAATCTGGAATCTCGACCTCTCGCTGATGGCCGTGCATCAGCGGCGTGACTTCAAGACAAATCTCACCGACGATTACTCCATTCTCAGCACGGCGTACCATAGCTGGGGACTGCGCGCGGGTGTGGGCCTCGACTTCATCGACCACAGCCTCATCTTTGCGCCAATCATTGGCTTGCGCGTCACCCCACCCCAACTGCGCGCCGAATACCACCCCGTGGGCAACGCCACGGACTCGGGCGAGTTTCAGCGCGGCGACTCCGCCACCTTCGGCGCAATGAGCGGCACGCTCGCCTTGGGGCTAGAAACAATTTCCAACCGCTGGTGGCTCAACAAATTCAACTTCACTTTTGCCTACACCTATGAGCGCTCGTGGACCAAGTTCTCAGGTGAGGTGAGTTATCCGAGCGGCTATCCCGATCCCTCGGTCTTCAACTCCAACTCGCGCTCGACCGCTCGCCAGAGCGGCTTTTCAATACAACTTAGCCGGAGCCTCGATTTATGAAAAAACTCCTCGCCCTCTCGACGCTACTCACTCTCACCCCCCTCGCCCACGCGCAGAGCACGCCCTCCCCGATAGCCATCGAATTCATCCTCGACGCCTCGGGCTCGATGCTCCTAGACGAAAAGGGTGAGAAAAAAATCACCACCGCGAAGAAGATGATGGCCGTCGCCATTGAGAGCATCGAAAAAGAAAATGCCACCTCATCGCTGCGAGTCTTAGGTCACCTGAAACCCCGCAGCTGCGACGCCAAGCTCATCGAGCAGCGCCTGGGCTTTTACCCCAAGAACCAAGCTCGCGTGCGCGAGATGATCAAAGAGATCACACCCGTGGAGCGCGGCATGACCCCCATCGCCGAAGCCCTCAAGCAAAGCTTCGCCGCCCTCAAAGAAATGCCTGGCGAGAAACGCATCATCCTGATCACTGACGGCGAGGAAACCTGCAAGGGCGACCCTTGCGCTGAAGCAAAAAAGATCAAAGAGCAACTCGACGTGAAGATCTACGTGCTCACCTACGGCGCCCAGAACGTCAAACAGTTCAAAGAGCTCTCGTGCCTCGGGCCCGTGAAGAACGCCAATTCCCCCGAAGGCTTTGCCGACGCGCTCTCGGAGTTCAAGTTCGACGCGCTCAGCACCAAACAGACGATCATCGTCAAGGGCCCCGAGCCCGACGCCTGGGCCGTGGCGAAATCCACCACCCAACCGGGCAAGACCTTTCGATTTGTCTCGAGCCTCGGCACCAATTTGCCGCCCGACACCTACGACGTCGAAGTGCAATACCAGCCACCCTTCAAGTTCAAAGCCGTCACTCTAGCGGAAAACGAGCGCAAAGTGCTCATCGCCGACGGGCGCGGCGCCATGACCCTCGCCATGCCGAGCTTTCCCATTCAGCTCATCGCACAGGACATTTTGAGCGCCAAGGAATACGTCTTTTACGCGGGCGAAGAGACCAAGCTCCCCGTTAGCCGTTACAACGTCTTTGCCACCACCACCACGGGCCTGGCGCACCAGTGGGACAACATCTCGGTCACACCAGGCACCGTGAAAAAGCTCGAAGCCCCCGACTGGGGCATGATCACGGTGAGGTCCAAGCAAAAAGAGCCTTACGACGTTTTCGCCGTCGACAATGCGGGCCCCGGAGTGCCGAGCACCAAAACCAAGATTCAAACCAAGATCCAGAGCGTATCGAAGTTTAAGAATGCCCAAGGGTTTTTTCTCACCAACAACCGCTACGTGCTGCCCCAGGGGCGCTACACCATTGTGATTGGGGAGAAGAAGATCGACGAGCTGAACATTCAGCGCGGAAAGCTATTGAGCTTTGAAGCTCTGGCGCCCTCAAAGCGCGAAGTGACGGATTTGATGTCGGTAAAGACCGAAAAGCTGCTCGAAAAAGATGTGCAGACAAAAGAGGCGCCGTAAAAGGCTCCCCGTCATCCTTATTTTACAAGGTTCGGGTCGGTGACGACCTTCAAGAAAACACGACGGTTTTTGGCCTGGTTCACCGCGATGGGCTCGCCCGCAGGAGAGCGGTTCGGAGCCATGGGACGCGTCTCAGCGTAGCCGATCGCTTCCATTTTGGTGGGGTCAAAACCACGCGAGATCAGCTGACGCACCACGTGGGTGGCGCGAGCCGAGGAGAGTTCCCAGTTAGAGGGGTACTTTTCGGTGGCGATGGGCGCGTCGTCGGTATGACCTTCCACGCGAATCACGAATTTGCCAGGGGCCTTTTTCACAGCGTCGGCAAATTGGTTGATGATCGTGAGGCCACCTTCGGTGAAATCTGCTTGGGCCGAGGCAAAGAGCAGCTCGCCGCCAATGTTGATTTCAATCCCCGTGGGAGTTTCTTTGAGCGTGATCGCACCGCTCTTGGAGAGTTCTTTGAATTGCTTGGCGATGTTCTTATTGAGATCTTCTACGGGGTTTTGATACTGGCCACCAAAAGACTCGGCCGAGACCTTTTTGAGGGTCTCGAACTTTTCGCTATCCATGGTGGACATCGAGTAGAGCAAAACGAAAAGACCAAAAAGCAGCGTCATCATGTCCGCGTAGGACACCAGCCAACCTTCGTCCACGTGCGGCGTCGTCTCTTCCATCTCCATCATGTCGTCCTGCAGCGAAGCAGCTTCGAGCAGTTTGCGAGTGGCGATGCCGCGCGAGTATCCCGATGAAGGGGGCGGCGGAGGTCGACGCGACGGCGAAAACATTAGGCCGCCCTTCTACCGGAGCTCGCAGCGGCCGGGGCGTTGACCCGTTCCGACACGTGCAAGAAGGAGTTCATCTTTTCGACCACCACGATGGGAGATTCGCGACGCTTGAGCATCATGATACCTTCCATCACGAGCAGGCGCGTGTAAAAATCGTCGTCTGCGAGCTTGTGGTAGTAGTCCGCCAGAGGCAGGAGCACCAAGTTCGCGATGCCGATACCCCAGAAGGTCGCGACGAGCGCGATCGCCATGGCTTGGCCGATATACTGCTGACCGGCGCCGTTGCCCAGGCTGCCCATCATGGCGATCATCCCCGACGAAGCGCCGAGAAGACCAAAGGCCGGAGGAAACTTAGCGAGTGCGGTGAACATTTTGGCGTCGCCGCCGTAGTCTTTTTTAAAGAACATCGAGCGCTTTTTGAGCACTTCATGGAGTTCGCTGTCCGAGAGCACGCCGTCGGCGATCATCTGGTAGCCTTCCTTAAGGAAAGGGTGTGTAGCCGTACGGCCACCCAGAGCCGCAGGGTCGAGCTTGGCAACGTTCGAGGCGTCGATGATCTCTTTTACGAGCGCCACGTTGGGGCTGCTGCGTTTGAACATCACCTCTTTCACGAGCACTTTGAACATGCCCATGATCTTTTTCAGAGGAAACGCGATGAACGCGGCTGCCATGGTGCCACCGATCACAAGGATCAGCGCGTGCGAGTCCATAAACATGTTGCGGTTGGCGGCAGGGCCGATAACCCCGAACCAAACCACGCTACCGGCCATTATAAAACCGATAATACTAGCGATGTTCATAAGCCATATCCTCCATCATTAGGCCGCACGCGGGCCCCTTGCCATTCCGTTCGAGAACAAATTGCCCGCGAAGTCCTGGTTTGAGCCGACGTATTTGTCGTAAAGCATGTCCATAAAGGCCCGGCGTACTTCGGCGTATTCGGGCACGATGGGCTGAGTGCGAAGCGCGTCTAGCGCGTCCTGAACCACGGCCGCCTTGCGCTCGGGGGCGAGCGAGAGGATGCGTCGTTCGATTGTGGGGTGCAAGCCGCGCAGCATGCGCGCGATGTCGTCCACGGGGAAGGTGCGAAGTTCTTCTTTTAGAACGTTGGCATCAATGGTGGCGAGGTGCACAGGATAAAAGCGGTGGCGCTGAGCTCGAATTTCGAGCTCAGGGTCTGAGTTGAGCATGTCCGCAAAAAGCTGCTCTTCTTGCACTGGCGACATTTGCGCCAGCGAGCGGAAGATGCGTGCGTCGTTGGTGACTTCGACAAGCTTCGCTCCCGAATCGCCTCCAAGCTTTTTGGACAATTTCGATTCGATCGTCACGAGTTCGTCGTTTGTTACGTTGCGAACCTTGGCCATGGTGGCAAGGATCTTGATCTTACGGCTGGAATCGAATTGGCTAACGATGTCTGAAGAGGTCGACTCAGAAACCCCCGAGAGGAACTTCGCGATAAAGACATCGCTCTCTTCCTGCAGGGCCAAGTAGAGATCCACCGGCGAATGACCTTCGAGCTTGGCAAAAACGCCCATGTCGGAGTCAAAGCCTTTGTTCTCTACCACGAAGGCCATCAGGATACGGTAGAGAGTGAGCACTTCTTTGTAGTTGATCAAATCGTCCGGACCAAGCGGATTGATCGCCATGAACTGACCGATCACGCGCCAAGTTTTTTGAGGAACATCCGAGAAGAGTTTCAGGGCACGGTCAAAGCCCACGAGTTCCACAAAATGCACCACGCTGCGCAGGTCTTCTCCGTAAATTTGTACGTACTTCTGCAGGGCCTGCGAGCTGAGGCCAGGGTAATCCACGGCCAGTTTCTCGAAGAGACTCACGAGTTCTTCGCGGCCCTTCTCGGCCGATTCGTCTTTTTCGTTCTCTTCACCCAAACCGTAATAAGGGCTGAGGGCTGGCCCCACGCCTTTGAACTCTTCGACCGACGTCTTTTCGTCGCTCATGAAGGAAACGGTGCGACGGTTTTTCCAGTAGCGGTAACCGTAGTAGCTCGCGCCGAGCACCATCGCGCTCAAGAGGAAATTCCAAAAGAACGAAAAGTCCGTGCCCGAGTTGGTCTCGTTCACGCTCACGTGACGACGATCTCCATTTTCAGAAGCGATCGAGCGGCCATTTTCGTCAAGCTTGGGCACGATTTGCGCTTCGCGGATCACGATAACATCGCGCTGCGAAGCGAGATTGAGCTTGAGCTTGCCGGTGAGGGTTTCTTGCACGAGCTCGATGAGCTTGGCTTTGCGATCTCCACCCGGGATGCTATCCGGATCGATCACAATAAGGATGTTCTTCTTTTGCTGAAGCGACTCGAGAAAACCGAGAAGTTCTTTGCGGGTAAAAGGCGACGCCGGTGCCGTGAGGCCAGGCATGGGTCCCTGCGAAGCAAGGTCTTTGATCTTCTCTAATTCTTCGGCATCTTCAACTTTGATGTCGACGAGAACTTCGAAAGAATCTTTGTCGAGAATGTTCCCGAGCGATTCGACGGCGATCTCTTCAAGGTATTCGCTGAGCACGCGCTCGGCATAGCGCGGAGTGAGCTTGGGCATCAGCGCTTGCGCAAACGCAGACGAGCACGTCGCGGCCACGGCAAAGACGAATAAGGTACGCAAATGCGCTTTCATAAGCCTTTTATCGGAAGTCTGGGGGTGCGACTTGAGGGCCGAGCCTTAGATTTCGCTGAGATAGGGCCAAAGCGCCTTATTTCAAGGGAATGACGGCGTTACGCTGAGCATCAAAAACGTAGCATTCCAGACCACAGACGACCGATTGCAGGGCGCCCGAGGTCACATCGGCCCGGTGAGTGGCCGGCGTGACCTTGGCCATGTCGACCATCTCTACGCCGCCGCTGCCGCCTTCGATGAGGATCACCATGTTGGTAACACTATTATAAGACGAGTAGTCGTCGTTGGGGTTTGAGCTTCGCAGTGGCAAGACGCCGCTAACCGTGCGTGCGAGCGTCACGGTGTACGAGCCCAAAGAATAGCTCACATTGTACTCTTCAACGCTCGTGCCGTTCCAAAGGATGAGTTTTGTGCCGGTGAAGGCCACGATGCGCGCGTTGCCACTCAGCGTGACGTTGCGGTCGACATCCGAGGGGATGTCCGAGCTGAGCGCGGCGAGGTCAAAGTTCTCGTCGCGTTTCCACCACACACCGTCGCCCCCACCCGTGCCGCCATAAGGCACCATATAAATACCGTCGACCGTGGCAACAGCGATGGTCTTCTGCGAGCCCACGGTTGCCACTCGGAAATCCTGAATGCGGGAAGGTCCACTCATCGAATCGGGGCCCACGTTGATGTAGCCCAACGTGCGCTGGTTTGTGGAATCGTGCACCCACAGGCGGTTCGCGTTGCGACCGCTGCGCAAGTCGTTGGTCCACACGATGTAGGCGCTCGAGTCGATGTTCTCAGAGCGCATCAGACCTTTGGCGCGTTCACGAGTGTTCGAGAAGACCACGCTCGAACGCAGGCTCGAACCGAAAGTGGTTTGGTTGGTGGCAGTCATCTGGCCATTTTCGAGCAAATAGTACTGCTGGTGGTTCTTAGCGCCGCCGTAGTTCGGGTGATAGCCCGCCGTCGAAGCGCTTTCGTTAAGGCTCGGACCCGCCGTCGCCACGTTCGAATAGAGCCACAGGGCACGCGACGAGTCGTAGTAGAGACCGCCGTGCTGGAGCGCCACCACGTAGGTGAATTGCGTTTTCAGCGAGCTGGACTGGTTGCGGTAAGTGAGCAAGTTGGTCGCGTTGTTCTTGATACCGTTCACGACAAAGGACTTTTCAGTGGGCATCGACCAGAGCGACGAGAACAAGAAGGTGTCGATGTTCGGACGGAAGCCCGCATCCACCACCGAAACGCCCTCAGACGGATCGAGGAAGGGCACGTTGTTGCGCACGAGAATCTTTTGCTCGTGGTAGGTGTAGCGGTTCATCGAACCGTCGTGAATCGCCAAAGCGATCGTGTGCTGACCCGATTCTTTGGGGTTGAAGAAACGCTTGTAGGTTTCGCCGCCGATTGCCACCGGTTTGCCATCGAAGTACCAAATGGCGTCGATCGGATAATAAGTGAAGCTCGAGGTGTGCGAGCGGAAGGGCGCACTGAAAGTCCACTCTTTGGCCTCGTCACCCACAAGCTCGAGGCTCGCGTTCTTAGTGAGCGCCACGCTATCCACCGATGCGCCGATCTCAAGAGTACCCACCGCAACTGTCGGCCGGCTCGAGTACGAGAAGTACTGAGGCGAACGCACGGAGTCCTGAGTGTTTGCTCCGGGACCTTTTTCAGAAATTTTATAGGCTGCGGTGTGGATCACCGTAGCGCCGCTGTAGATCTTCACTTCGACGTTCATTTCGGCGGCGTTCGAGCGTACCCAAGGGTTGTAACCCGCAGGACGGGCGATCGCACGCCAGCTGAGCCGACAAATCTTGGTGTCGTTTGCGACGTTGATGGTGGAGATTGTCATCGTCTCTTCGGGCTGCAGGCTATATCCGAGCGAGGCGAGCTCTTCGAGAGCATAAGGACTCAGTTTGGGCGACTTGGTGAGCTGACAACTCACGCCCGAAAGGTCCGATCCCGTGATCACAAAATCCTGACGATAACCCTCGTCGTTATACGCGATACCAAAGGGATAAGATTCCACGCCTTGGTAGGTGAGCACTTTGGGAGCCATGTTGCCCGAGATCGAAACGCTGCCGCTCACCGACTGCGGCGCAATGCCAAGATCCGCGGGGCCAAAGCGCGCTTCGTAGAGGTCGGCATAGTTGGCCGTCACATAAGCACCGGCACTGGGGTTATAAACCTGGGTCACACCAGGCTGAGCCCACCAGGGCACGTCTTCTACCGTCACACCGAAGTTCACATCGGCCACGGTGTTGAATTTCATTTTGAAGGAGATCTTCACACAAGCGAGCTCTTGGCCGCCTGCGGTTTCGATATTCTTAGAGATCTTCGCCGGGTTCTTACACCACAGATCATAATTGGGATGGCTCGGAGAAATCGTGGTAGCCGAAAAGTCTCCCGGAGCAAAACCGTAAGCGTTCTGTCCTGTAACGGTGAATTGGAGCGTGTCACCGCGGTCCATGTCGTAGGCGGCCATCACGATATTGTTCTCGATGCCCTGGTTTTCAAGATCGTATTTAAACTTGGGCACGAAGCCGTTGATGAACATGTCCATGTCCTGGCCGGTGATCCAGAATGCCACCGGGCCGAGGTAATTGGGCTTGCTGTTGTAGTCCCAGCCGTGCACCGAGAAGTTCATGCGCTCGCGCGCCGCACCGGGATACTGACCGTTGTCGTAAACTTCTACCTGAATCTTGGGTAGCTCTAGCCCCGCGTCCAGCACTGTCGTCTTGCGCACGTGCGGGTCTTGGAGCACACCCGTAATGGACCATATTGCCCAGTAGTGCGGAAGGTTTTGCACGGCGCTCGCCCCACCCTCGAGCACTTTGGTGATTGAGGTACCGCCATCGAAAGGGAAGCGACGGTCGACAGCTGGAGACGACAAGAGTCGTGCGTTGAGCACCGAGCCACCCGTGAAGTTCGGATCGCGAGCCGCCAGGCGCAGACCATAGGGCACGCCCTCGGCGATGCCTTTGCCATTTGAACCGGTGGTCCCGGTGCCGGGAGTGGAGCCAGAGTCGTCGAAGCCTTTGACTTCAATTTCGTAGGTCATCACACCGCTCGCATCGTTGGCGGCCGAGAGCACCGTCGAACCTGCAGACATGTTATTCGGGGTCGCCGCAGCAAAGCGATTGTTGACGTCGGGATCGCAGGTCGTGCCGCGCACTGTAGCCGCCACGCCACCTTCTAGCGTTAAGCAAGGCGTGTCGTTGCGTTCGTAAACGGTGATCTTCGGTTGGCCTGCTGCGATAGGATAAGCCTCGGAATAGGTCAAAGTGGCAGCGCCCTTACCTCCACGACCGAGCGTAGAGCGCGTGTAAGTATTGCCGTTGCCGGTGTAATCCGGATAGTACTCAGAAGCGTTGTCGGTATAGAATTCCATCGGCCACTGCGCTCCCGCTTTGAGGTTGAAGCGTTGGGTGTACGGCAGGTGATCGGACTTGTACTCACGCTTGAAGCGCAAGCCTTCGAGCTGCGAGCGGTATTTGGCGACCTTGATGAAACCGTCCATGCCTCCCAGCGGCGGCGTCACGCGTGAGCCATAGCCCTCAAAACCGCTGATCCCCACAAAGGAGTTCTCGGGATTGGGTGTGACATCGACTTTGGAGGACTCTGCGGCGTTCAGCATCCAGTTCTGGAAACCGGCCTTGTCGGTATTCGCGTGAGGACGCTGGAACCACGCAGAAAGGTTTTTGATAAAGGTCGTCGTAGGCGGCGAGCTTTCGCTATCGGGAGCCGAGGTCACAAAAGGAGCCACCTTCGCGTCGTTGCTCTGTACCCAGTAAGGGATCAGCGCTTTGCCCGAGTCGCCCTCGCCCACGTTGACGTTGAGCCACGTGGTTTGCATGGCCATCGTGGTGTCCGTGCTGAGCACGTCGATGGCTTTCATATGCAGGGCCGTGGTCACACGCGCGCGTTTGTTGCCAAAGATCGGCACGGGCGCGTCTTCGGCAACAAGCATGCCCGACCAAATGGCTGGGGCTGCCACGGGATCTGCACCGCCGGGGTTCGCCAGCGAAGGCGCCCAGGTGATTTCGTAGTGTTTCTCCCATGGCGATTCGTAAGTGTAGCCCGTAGGGGTGTTTTTCACATTGAGACCGCTCGAGCTGAGCCACGTGTTGAAGGTGTCTTTTTCTTGAGACTTAAGCTCCGACACCGCGAAGTACTTGTTCTGGTCATCGCCCTTCACCGAGCAGCGGAAATCCAGATAACCGTCTTTATACCAAGAGCGTGCGGCACAGCGCCAATCGCGCGCGTCACCACTGGTGCCCTCCACAAAATCACCCACGCCCTTCACTTCAAAGTAAAGGTCATAAGGCGACTCGGCAAATTCCGTAAAGGCGTCGCCCGAAAGAACACCGTCTTGCGACCACTTGGCTTCGACCTTAGGATCCACGCTAAAGCACTTGGCATTGGCGATGGTCTTGGTGGCGCTTGCGATGGGTGCGTAGCACGACGGATCGCGAGCCTGCTCTTGGTCGAGCGTGGGGTCCACTGCGCAAGCCGCGGTGAATTGGTAGACGCAGCCCGGGCGTGTGAGCTGCACCTCGCCGCTGTCGTTCACGCAGTCGGCATTGTAAAAATTGTCAGCGACAAAATTGGTTTTGAGCTTGAGAGTGTGCAACGAGCCCGCGCGCAGCGCTTGGTAGATCACCCCACCCATGGGCTCTGCGGCGTCTTGGGCAGGTGTCATCAGGTCTTGCTCACAGACGTACTCGTGGTCTTTGAGATTTTCTTTGGAGAACATCAAATAAGCGCGGGTGTCGATGCCCTGGAAGCGAGGCTGACGGAAGTTGATGACTTTGAAATCGCCCAGATCCGCCCGCAGCGTCAGCCCACTGGATGCAAAAGTGCTGAGTCCAGTAGCGAGGCTCGAACCCGCCGCATTAAGACCGGCGAGCTTGTACCACTTCGAAAAGAGGTTTGCGATCTTGAGCGGCTTGGGAGCGTTGGCAGGCACAAAGTTTCCATCGACTCCAAGGATCGGCGAGAAGTCGAGATCCGTAGCTGTAGAACCGTCCGAAGGCCCCAGGCCATAGTCGGCGCGCACGTTGATCCCGTGCTTGCGACGGACCTCCGTGTAATCCGTCGCCGCCGGGTTGAACTCGCCATTGTCGTCCGACTGATCCACGGGGATCAGGAAGTCGTTTTTCGAAGTTTTCTTAAGAAAACCGAGTTTCACGTCATCGTAGTTGTCATCGATCACGATGAAGCGGCAAGCTTTGGGATTGAGTCCAACTTCGTAGTTGGGGTTCGTGGTTTCGTCGGCACGAGGTCGCGAGAACTGGCCCAAAAACGCGGGTGACTCGTTCCAAATGTAGTTCACCGCCGGATTCGCCGGGTTGCCTAGGTGACGCACGTCGACAGCGCGGCCGCTGCTATCACGATAAACAGGCAACATCCAGCTGCCACTGCTACCGGTATAGTCGTAGCAATAAATGCCTCGACTCTTGGACACGTAGCTGACCGATCGCACCACGCCGTTCACGTACATGTTCGTGGTGCCTGAATAATCATAGGAATACGATTCACAGCCCTCGGGCGCCACAAGAGACTCATCCCAAGTGCCGTATTCATAGCGGGCCACCACTTGGCCGAGGTATTTGTATTCCGAAAACGAATAGGCCGAGCCTGCGCAGTTCGCCGGGTTTTCCCAGTGACCGTAAATGTACGGAGGATAGGGTTTGTCGAAGAAATCAAAAGAGAACTTGAGACGCGTGTCCACATTGGGAGTGCCATCGGTGATCTTGAGCTCGATCCAAGGTGGGGTGTTGTCGATGCCAGTGGGCATCATGTCGCGCGTGCTACAGCGGGAATCTGGATAGACCACCACGATGAAATCGCCAGTGGCCATGTCCGAAGCCCCGATTTCCATAAAACTCAAATTATAAACGTCCTTAGGAGTGAAAGAGACGCTGTTATCCCCGCGTTTTCCGTTGTTGAGACACGCGTTGTTATAGGTGACCGTGATGGGATCGCCGTCTTTTTTGCGGTATACAACGGCCGCATCGATCAGCGCACCATTCAGAGCCGTAGCGTTCATGGTGATCGTATCTTGGCTAGCGCCCGAACGTCCATTGACATCGGGGTCGTAAAAATTGCCGCGCAAGACGAGCGGCATACGGGCCACGCCCATCAAGTGCTGATCCGAGCCGTTCAACTTGAAGCGCCCCGGAGATTCTTGCACAAAGCTCACGCCGGCCGGGAGCGAATCAAAGGCAATGCCCTTAGTGCTCTGCGGATAAGTGATGGGGACGTCGATCACAGCCGCGCCACTGAGTTCGGTGAGGTAATCCTTAGGTGCGGTGTCGGATCCCGTTTTCGTGGTACAGGTGAGAATCACCCGGTTGCCTCGGTCGCGTACAAGGTAGCGGCAAGCGAGGTTCGGATGGATGTATTGGTACTGCTTGTAAACAAATTGTCCCGCCTGCAGGTAAGTGTTGGCACCCCCGCCAATGCGGTTCTTGCCAATACGAAATTCCTCGGCGGTCGCCCCGAAGGTGATGGTGCGAGCCCGCTGGTCGATGAGAACTTCGCCAAACCCCGTGTTGCTCGCTGCCGGGAAGATACCGGTCGACGAGGGACCCCAGTTTTCACGAATCTTCTGCACGAGAAGACGCTTGGCCGATCCATCGATGTGGTCGGGTTTCTGACCGGTATCCCACTTCGAAGGCAAGGTGAAGTAACCGTACATCAGTCCGTAGATCACAGAGTTATAAGTCTCACTGTTGAGACTGAGAAAGTTGGTCGATGCGTCGGCCGCGGTGGCAAGAACCTTGGTGCGGCCCGAATAAAAGTTCGGCGTGCCGTCGATGGCGCCACCGGTGTCGCCACTTTCACCCGAGGGCACACGACCAAAGAGCAAACGCTCGATGGCCATGTCGAACTGCGTTCCATTGGTATCAAGACCCGCCTGACTCAGGCCCGCAATGGCGTCGAGATCCGTCTGAGCGCAAGCACCAGTACGCGAGCAAGTGCTGCCGTAGGATTGCGCACAAACCACTTTGACGTCGCTGTGGATGGGATCGGCTTTGAACTTGCCGGCGTCGTTGATGTCGATCGCCTTGTCCACAAGGCCCTGGTAACTCGCGGGGTTGCGGTAGAACCAGTTTGAGATGCGGCAAACGGCGTCCTGCTTGAGGTCTTTCACATCAGCCGTATCGCTGGGCTGTATGCTGGCGTGAGCAGGACCATAAAAGTGCGGGATGTACACGTAAGTGTTCGTGCCGTCGTAACGCAAGAGACGGGCTTTGCGGTGTTCGGTATCGCCGTCAAATTTGGGCGTGGTGGGCATCTTATGATTGTCGGGGAAGGCTTGGTTATTACCAAAAATGATCTTCGAAAAATGGGCATCCGTCTTTTCGCTAACGAAATAGAAATAATCCGCTTGAGCGAAGAGGTCGGACTGAGGACCGGCACTCACTTTACGCCAAAGCATTTTCTCCACCCATGTGCGTTTGTTCGAGGGCACATCGGTATACTTTTGGCTACCCACGTCCCATTCGGTAAAAATGCGCTGGTTGAGACGAACCCAAGGTTGGTCAAACTTGTAGTTGCTATTCGCGTTCGTCTCGCTGTAGTTCAGGATTTCTACCGGATCGGCGGGATAATGCTGAGAGATGTCTCGCACTCCCGTCACTAGCGGTGTGCTGTTCACGTCGGTGACTTTGTATTCGATGCTTGTCGAAGTGGCACCGGCACGAGGATAGTCCGAGATGTTCACATAGGCCGTGATATCACCGCGTTTGGAATCGTTGTTCTGCGGACGGTAAATCAGGTACAGAAGCTGGTCTTTATCGGGGTTCACTCCATCGGGCGCGTTGGCACGGCGGTAAAAGCAGTTTTCGTTTTCGGTGGCCGAGGTGGCCGTAAAGGTAGGACAACGGTACGAACGGCGCCACTCGAAGTCGGCAGTGCTCAGGCTCTCGTGGGTGTGCGAGCAGACAAAGTCAAAAGAGCGGGCGCCGCCACCGAGTTTGATCGTGCAAAGCAGATCGATGGAGCCGATGTTGACAGGCGAGGCGATGGGCAAGGACTTGAGTTTGACCCCAAGCAAATCGCCTTGTTTGGGCGTGAAGCCTTCGTATTCGAGCTCGGTGTCCTGACCGGGAGCGGGATAATCCTTGAGCATCACCTTGCCGTTAGACTTGAAGGTGACCTCTTCGGGCATGCGAATGGTAGACGCGGTGAGCGGCCATTTTTTCTCTTGGGCCGTGACCACATCCGTGGAGACGTCTCCCCCTACCCAACGGCCGATCAGCATGCCCTGCACGGTGAGCGTCGGAGTGGCAGAGAGAAAGACGTTCGGCGACGAAGACACGTCGAGGGACATCGAAATGGCATCGCCATCGGCGTCTTTGGCCTTGACCGTGTACACTTTGGTTGTGTTCACCGGATCTGTTACCACAAACTCCGAAATGCTCACGTTTGAAGGACGTGTGGAGGTCAGGTAAGGGGCACGGTTCACGTCGTCGATCGTGACGTGGTAATCGTAGGACTGCAATCGGCCGCCGTCGCAAACGCTGAGATTTAGGCCGAAAGCGCGGAAATCGGTTTCCGTAGAGTCGTCGAAGGTCGAATCGACTTTGAGATATTCGATAGGCCAGAACGCCTTAGGCAAGAAGGCCGATTCTTTGTATTTGATCCAGCTCGTTGGCAGCGTCTCACCGCCGGTCATTTTCCAGCGCACGAGCACTTCGTCGCCGTCGAGATCGATGGTCTCAGAGTAAAGGTAACGCGAATTCGATTCGCGCACGTTCACCAGGTTTAGCTGTGTTTCCGAGGGGATAGGAATGGCTCGCGAAAGATAGGGCTTTCGGTTTTCACCAAACTTCATGCGAAGGTTGGCAGAGCTTACGGCAAATTCCTGCACGAGGCTCGTGAGCTCGGCAGAATCGAAAATCCCGTTCTCCACCGCTCGCATGCGCTTGTAGATGGTCGAGTATGGTAGCGAAGGATCATAACAAGCGCGCGATAGCGCCACGTCGAAATAATTTTTGACTCGGGTCCACTCGTCCACCGTGGGCTGCGTGTCGGTGAGGCTCAAAAACCAGTCTACGGTTTTCGTATTGGCCACGCCGAGTTTGACACTCGTGGCATCAGTGGGGATGAAAGCGCGCATGGTGACGTCGCGACCATTGGGCACAGCGTATTTCACCACGACATAGTCCAAGCCGCTCGGAACGCGGCCTTTGCTGTACTTGTATTGCACTCCCGTGCCCGAAATCTCTACTTGGGCCAAAGGATCGACCACGTAGTCGCCGTTTTCGTAAACATAAACTTCGGCCGAGTTCACCCGTAGACCGTGTTTGGCCAGGTCGGGAGTCATCTGAAAGTTCACACGATCGCCCGCATCGACGAGCAGTGAAGGCACGGTGGAGACGTCTACGCCTTTGCAAGCGCCCAAGGACAACACTAGGCCAAGAAGGGCCCCGCGGCTCGAGCCGAGCAGCTGGATCCCTTTCTGGTGTCCTATGATTGTCCGCATCACGTCCCTCGTTAATCTTCGGTCTTAAGCTAGGTCTTAGTAGTACACTCCACACGCACCGGTACGGATACGATCCGGATCCCGGTTGGATTTAAAGTTATCCGACACACACATCAGGAAGTCCGTACTCTTGGTATCGACGAGCGAGCCAGGTACGCGAGAGCCCAAGTTGGTACCGCGATACTGCTCAAAGTTCGGATCCTCGAGACGGTTCTTCTTGGTTCGGAACTGAATCGACGAACGCAGCTGCCAAGCTTGGCCGCTGTAGTAGATGTCGTTCTGAATGCCGTCAAAAGACTCCGAAGCGAATTTTGGCAGCACTCGGTAAGGGATACAATCGCGAACGCCCGCAAAGGTGTCGCGGTCATCGCCCATACAGCGCGCCACTTGCGAAGGCGAAGACTTGGTGTGCACCCCGATCTGACCACCGAAGTAGATCACCGCGCCGCCAATGTCGTTTTGGCTCACGTGATCGTATCCAGCGGTGTTGAGGGCAAAGTCCGCGTGCCCATCGGAGTTCATGTCACCTAGTGCCTGCACCGAGTTGCCAAAGCCGTCGCTCGACGAGCCCGTATAAACCACGCGCAGAGCCGCGCGCTGTTCAAAGTCGTTTTGTCCGTGGTGCAAGGCCACGCAAGAGGGCATGTCGGTGTCCGAAGGATCTGGGTTCACTTCGCAAGCCTGCGACGTGCCATAGTGATCCACGGTGAGCACCTTCACCCAACGCTCGTAACACTCGGAGGCTTCGGTCGTGCCCGCGCAGTAACCACCCGCACCGGAGAACATTTTGTCCGATCCGCCGTGGTAGAACTTCGTCGCAGCTTCATCTGTGATCGAGGTCTGCGGCGAACCGGTGAAGTCGCGGTGCTTGAGATGACGACCACCGAAGATCACCGCATAAGCGTTGTCTCCAGGGGCACCGAGGACGATGTCGTTGAGACCATCGCCGTTGACGTCACCCACGCCCGCGCCTGAACGACCCAGCGACGAACTCGCGGTGAAGGCCGAAGCGTTGAGCGTGCTCACCGAGTCGGCGGTGTATTGGAAGACGCCGTCGGACTCGACGGTGCCCTTCACAAGACGCACGAAGTTCGAACGTTTTTGGTTGAGGCCCAGCGATTCATCCGCGCCCGGACCCGAACTGCGCTTGCCCCAGAAGATGAGAAAGCTCGAACCGGCCGCAAGGGATTTCTTTTGTGGCAGAGGTACCGCAAGATCGTCCGCGCCGTCGCCGTCAAGGTCGCCCGTCGAGAGACAGCCCGTACCGAAGTTGTCGAGAATGACCCCAGCGTAAGGAACGTTATCCGAAGCCGTCTGGGTGGCCGAGATGCGCAAGAAAGATTCTTGCCACTGGAAAATGGGGAAGAAATAGCGGCTGTCCGCATCGGTAGCTTCGTAATCCTCTTTGACAAACTGCGAGGGGTGGAAGAGACGCGAGATCTTACACTGCAGCTTGGAAGCCGACGAGGTGCCCACGTCCTTACAAGAACCCATCAGCTGGTTCGCATCGGCAGGCTTGCGATACTGCAATCCGTATTCCGAACCGTAGTACACGGTGTAATAACCGTTCATACGATAGGTAGCGTCGGTCGATTTGATGATCGACGACTGGGTTCCGTTCGAAGTCACATAGCCAATGGCGCCGAAGTTTGCGGCCTGTGTGGTCGAGGTGACCATGTCCATAAAGCCGTCTCCGTTGAAATCGCCGTGGCAGACGTGTGGCAAGGCCGCGCTGACACCGTTCCAATAGCTACCATCACCTTCGCCGCTCGTGATGCTATTCTTAGCTGTCGGTAAGGTCGTCAAGATAAGGGCGTTGTTCGAATAGCGCAAGTTCGTGCTATTGGCGCCGTTGATGGCAGCTTCATCTACCGCTTGGAAATAACCATTCGCGAACATGTTGGTGGCCGTAAAGCCGTCGTTGGGCATTTCTGTGTACTGCGGAGTGCGGTCGAAGGATCCCGAAGGCGGGGTCACATCGTAGTTGAGCGTGCGCGAAGGCGAGCGGTCGGCCACGAGTCCCGAGGGCGAGCCAAAGAAGGTGTAGACGTTGTTATTGCCGTAAACGAGATCATCACAGCCGTCGCCGTTGATATCACCCACGCCGTAGACGTTGCGTGCCACACCCGAAACGAAAGTCGAAGCGGGCTCTTCCGTCGCAAGACCAATCTTCGCGGGCACGAGCCACTGCGGAGATTTGGGGTTCATCGGATCACGGTTGGCGTTGTAGTTGGCGTTGAGACCCGTCGTCACAAGACCAGCGCTCGAACCATAGAGCACCACCAGGCGATAGCCGAGAGCATTAAAGGGCGATCCGCCATAGCCCATTTTGAGGATGACGTCCGAATAGCCGTCGCAGTTGACGTCGCCCACGGGCGTCGATCCGTTGAATCCGAGCTGCACTTCGGAGCCGATGTTAAAGACCGTCCCCGTGCCCTTGACGTTTTGTACCAGTGAAGTGGGCGTCGCAGGGAGCGACGAACCAGTGGGTTCGTAGATAAAGACGTCACCGCTACCCGCAACGGGGAGCGCGCGCGTAGGTGCAGAGGCCACTACCGAGTAGAAATCGGCGCGGCTCTTGAAATAACCCCCAGTGACGTTGGCACCGAAGGTCATATTGCCAGTGTAGACCGAGGTTTTGTCGAGGTTCGACGAGGCAAGCGTCATCCCTGTATCTTGAGTTGTAGTATAGAGCGCCACCTTTTGGGCGCCCGGAGCGCCCACGAGGAGCACGTCGAGATCTTCCACACCTTTGCGGAAGAACATCTTACCTTGGTTATCTGCAGTACATTGTCCCGGCGTGTTGCCGCAAGTGGAGAAGTTCAGCGGTTTGCGAACCATGCCGAGGGAAGAACCGAAGCTTGCTCCGGCTGCGAAGCCGAAGGGATCCACACGCTTGATGGGCGCACAATCCGACGGATCCGCGCAGAGACCCGCCGTGTAGCCATCGGGAGCAGCAAAGTTTTTGCCCACCACCGTACCGGTATAACCCGTGGTGACTTCGGAGTTCAGAGGCCCGCTCTTCAAGTCAAATCCGCCCACGGAGCTCTGTTTGGAGCCCGTGCTGGAGCCGTAATCAAGACCTGCATCGTTCACGAGGTATACGACACCTGTGCTCGAGTTGTAACCCGGAGCTCCGATCGCGAGCACTTGGTTGATGGGCGAAGATCCATAGGGATCCAGACCAAAGTCGATGGTGGCGTTGGGGCTCGCCGTGCGTGCAATAGGTCTAAACGAACCTACGGCAAGCGAGGCGCCGAAACGAGCACCGCTTGCGACGGTTTGAGCCACGTTGCTAGCGTTGACGACTTCGGGGTTGATGAGCAGCGAACCCGCAAGACCTTTGATGCCGAGCACGTCGGCTTCGATGTCAAAGCGCAAGAGACCAGAGTCATCAGCCGTTTCGAAATACATCGAAGGCTGCGTGTAAGTTTCAAAGGCTGAGGTCGTGCTCCAGAAGTGCTCTGTCCACGATGCGTGCGCCACGGCACCGGCATCGTAGGCACCCGTGTACGAGTAGCCCGGAGCACCGATGAATACCGAAGCGCCGAAGTTGAGGTTCGTCGCGCCACGGTGACGTGTGTACACTTCTTGGTTCGCGGTGTTGCCCGTAGGAGTGCCCTTGAGGCGACCGATCGCTACGGAGGTGCCGAAGTTCATCGACACTTTGGTCGAGGATGTGATCATGCTACGGCCCGGAGCGAACTTGATGGGCGAGATGTGAGTGGTCGTCGACGAGTTGGGGAAAAGCGCCGTAGCGCGGTAGATGGAGTTTTGCGATCCCACGCCGGCAACGGCGGTAGGACCATTCCAAGAGGTATCCACGTACTGACGAACACCGCTCGCGCCACCGAAGTAGAGAAGCGCGGCACCAACGTTGACCGAAGTGCTCGGCTTGTTGTCGGTGCCAGTGGTGGGAGTCAAACGCTGCGTTTGCGGCGCTCCGACGATAAGATCGTCGTATCCGTCGCCGTCAAAGTCGCCCGCACCGAGCGCCATACCAAAGCCCGAAGAGCGGCTCTCGTGTTGCATGGTACCCTGACCAGAGATCAGGAAGACGTTGTTGCGCTCAGCCTTGTAGCCGGCAGTAGATTCGGTTGCACCAAAGTAAAAAGGAGACGCCGCATTCGAGGCGCCAATGAGTACCGGCATGCCGAGCGGATAGAGAACAGTGCCCGTACAAACGCCCGAGCCGCCGCGAATAGGACGCGGAAACGCGGGTTCACCGGCATCCAGGTTCATAGAAGGCGGTGCCGACTGACCGTCGGGCACGACGGGGTTCACACCCGCACAAGAGCCGTTAAAAGGAGTGTTGGGGTGCGAGACGGCCCAGTTGGACTTGAGACCCGAAGGGCCTCCGTAAGTGATGAACACGGCACCACCGGCCGATCCGCCAGCCCACCCCGGAGTTTCGATCGAAACGTAGGGCGCACCGATCACAAGGTCATCGCACTTCGCCCAATAACCATTGCCGTACTGCACGTCGCGGTTGAAGTTACCCGTAGTGAGCGAGTAACCGAACTGAATGCCCGCGCCACCGTAAGCGGCAAAGTCGGGGGGCAAGATAAGGAGCGGAGGACGAGGCGCGCCCACGCCGGGTTCGGCGGGGTTCGTGCTCGGCACAGCGCTCTTATATTTAAGACCGCGGTTGGCTTCGCCGTAGAACACCACCACAGCGCCCGTGCGCTTGTAAACGGGTGCGCCTGAGGAGTCGTCACGCCATTGGAGATCTTTCATACCGATCGCAAGGTCATCGATGCCGTCGCAATCGTAGTCGCCCACAGAGGTGGCATTACCCATGCTCATCGGCGAACCGGCGTCGATGATCGGAGGGAAAATGACCGAGGTGGCTTCGTCGAGTGTCTTTATATAGAAGTCTTTGGGGATCACCTGCTGGGTGACCGAAGAAGTCGAAGGTTTGAAGGTGGCGCGCACGCGGCCCAGACCAAAGTGGTTGAGCGGAGTCGAGTAGACCACGTTGATCAGCTCCGAGATGTAGTTCTGCGCGTTGGAGTCGATGGTTTTTTCGGTGAGGCGACCCGTGGGAGCGTCGTAATCGTAACCCAACAGGGCCCACGAAAAGAGCCCACCGGTGGCGTTGATAATGGAAAATCCGAGATAGGGCGAAGGCTGAATGGCATCGACCGAGAAATACGGCAAGGCTTCTTCGCTCTTGATACATTCCGAGGGGCTCACGAGATTGGCCTTGAGGGTTGAGGTCGAAACGTGGCCATCTGCGTACTTGATACGGCAAGCCACCAAGTAATCGGCATTGGGTTCGAGTTTGCAACCGCTGTCGATCACCTTCTCATCAAAGGCGCTGCGTTTGAGCACTTTGGAGAGGGGATTCGTGAAAGGGTCGTCCGAGTTTAGGCCGTTCTTGAGAAAGGCGCACTCAGCGATGGTCGTGTGTTTGATGGCCGAAGACGCCTTGAGACCTGTGGTCCAAGGTTCGTAGTTCCAAGTCACCGTAGTGGGAAAGAATTCTTCGATGTGCGAAGAGAGTTCTACGTCTTCAAATCCAGCCCAAGACTTCACGCCGTCGAATTCGAAAGCTTTGGATTTTTCGGCGCTGTTGCTGAGGATACGGAAGACGCGGAAATCGTAGAGTTGGTCTTGAACAACGGGGATCGTGACTTGACCGAAACGGGTTGTGGCGAGCACTTGGTCTTGTGAGCTAGCTTCGTAGACTTCGTAGGTTTTTTCTGAAAAATCTTCGTTCCAGTTGAGTTCGACTTTGATGGGAGAGATGCCGCGGGCGTTGGTGGATTGTTCGTGGCGATTGCCGCCGCCGCCAACTTTCGAGTTCAAACAAGCGGTTAGTGAAAAGACCGATGCAAAAGCAAGCAGCATGGCCGGCTTCGCAAGGAATAAACGGTAGCTTTTAAAAGGCATCATACGTACATTCCCCTCCTAGAGGCGTCTTCTCCTCTTCGGACCTTTATTCTCTCTAGTTTAGAAGATCGCCAGATCAGACAGGTTAAGTTTTGACAAAGAAGGCTCGAAAAACGGAAACGCAACACAGTCAAGATTGTGTGAAGAGCAAAAATTCGCCGAAATTTACAAAGTCTTAATAAAAATGACCGCAGGGGATCCGATATAGAGACTCGTCATGGCGCTCTTTGCTGGCACTTTTATTCCCCTCGAGAAAATCGCCGAAGGCGGTATGGCCGAGATTTTCCTTGCGCGCCAAACGGGCGCCGGAAAATTCTCCAAGGTCGTCGTTCTGAAAAAGGTCTTCCCGAAATTTGCAGACAACCCAGAATTTCGAGACATGTTCCAGGCCGAAGCGGCTCTCTGCTCGCTGATGCACCACCCCAACATTGTGAACGTCTATTCGAGCGGTTTTTCGGACAAACACCTCTACATGTCTATGGAATACATCTCGGGTCTTTCACTCAAAGACCTCATCAAAAGAACCACCAGCGATGGCAAACGCATCGCCACGCCGATGCTGCTACACATCGCGCACCAGGTGGCTTCGGGCCTCGACTATATCCACAAATTGCACGACCCGCAGACACAGGCGCATCTGGGCCTCATACACCGCGACGTCTCGCCTCAAAACGTGATGATTTCTTACCGTGGTGAGATCAAGCTCATCGACTTCGGTATCGCCAAAGCGTCATCCACACTCACCAACGAAACGCAGAATGGCGTGATCAAGGGCAACTTTGCCTACATGTCGCCACAGCAAGCACGCGCCGAAGCCCTCACTCCGCTCACCGACATTTACTCACTCGGCGTAGTGCTCTTTGAGGCCATCACGGGGCGCCGACCTTTTCAAGGTGATAACCCCATCGAACTCCTGAAAGCCATCGACCGCGGGGCTTACGAAAAACCTTCGAAAACGGTGCCCAGCCTTGACCCCTTTCTCGAGAATCTCGTGGTGCGCATGATGAGCGCCGATCCGACACATCGTCCGGCGGCCTCGGTGCTCTGCGATCTTTTGCAGCGCGAGCTCTCGAGCAAATATCCCAAATTCAACGCCACAGAATTCGCCAAAGCCATGAGTGGTTCCTTCAAACGCGAGCACGATCAGGATCAAGAGCGTATTGCAAACCTCCTCAAGCAAAGTGCTGAACAAGCCGAACGCGCCAGCGCCCAAAACGTGAAGGGCTCGAGCGACGAACGCACGCAAGTGTCGCGCCTCGTGCCACTTCAAGATGTGAAACCCATTGTCGAAGCGACGATCCGTCCGCCCCTGCCTCGCACGCAAACCAACGCGAGCACCATCTCCAACCGCTCTACCCTGTCGGAGCTCGCGTCGACCGTGCACTGGAAAAACGATTCGCAAATCATCGAAGAGCGCAAAGCCGATCTGCGTCGCTACGAGCGCCGCGTTGAGCAAATGAAATGGGTCAAGCGCCTCGCTCTGCTCGCCCTCGTCTACGGCGCCCTCTACGCTGCGCACACCTATCTTCCGGACGAAACCCAAAACGAAATCGCAAAACATTTCCAAGCTTTGCGCCAAAAAGCCGAACGCTCTATCGCCAGCCTCCGCGAATAGGTATCCGTTACCTTAACCTGGTACTTTAACCCGTCCCCATTCTGGCGCTCCGCGTTTTTAAGCTTTTTCGACGGAATTCCGACACCGGAATATGAACGCCACTCCCTCCCTACCCCTGATCGCTTTGGTATTTTCATCCGCAACAGCGTTCTCAGCCGGGAGTGCCGCACCCGCCAATTGCGCGCTTGCCCCCTACAAAGATGTCATCGCATCGGTCGTGTCACGACGCGTACCCCGCGGAGCGAATGGCCGCGGAGCCGCAGCGTCCGTGCTTCGCCTGGGATCTAAAAACGAATTGCTCGAAGTGGGTTACGAAAAAAACGCGCACGTGTTTCAGGCCGTGGCCTCAACCCAAAAGATCATGACCGCTTGGATCGTTGCCAAATTTGCAAGCTCGCAGAGCACGCGTGTGCGCTTTGACCAAAGTGATCTCTTTTACGACGAACAGGGCACGCGCGCCTACAACCGAAGCACGAGCCAAAACATCAATGTGGGCGACAACGTCACACTCAAGCTCTACCTCTATACACTGATGGTTCAAAGCTCCAACGGCGCCGCGCACGCTCTGGGCCGCGGCACCTCGCGCACGGTGGAATCTTTCGTGGCGCAGATGAATGCCGAGGCCGCGCGCATGCTGGGCAACTCTCGTCGCACTTATTATCAAAATCCGAGCGGCCTCACCGACGATGCCGACGTGTATCGCTTTGCGAGCACAAATGCGCGCCAGGGTTCCACCGCGCGCGAAATGGCGCTGCTCGTGGGATTCATGATGAACGATGCTTCGTACCGATCAAAACTTTCGAGCGCCGGCGTGGAAAACGTCTCCTCGGGCTATCTCTACAAACCCGGCGCCACAGAGGCCGCCGGCCGCACTGCCGTGATGCGCATTCCGCACCTCGGCCGCGGCTGTCGCGGACAAAGCCTCGCCGTTGCCCTCTTTGGAGAGGACACCAACACGCAATCCGCCAATTTGCGGAGCGCTTACGAAGAGCTCAAAGGATTATTTCGCTGAGGGCAAAACCTTGATGCCCGCACGGAAGAGCACCTCGATCTTGTTGTCGCGACGCTTTTGAACCACGCCCTTGCCAAAGCTCACGTGCTCAAGCACGTCGTCAATGTCAAAAGAAACCTTGGGATCAAATTTAGGCACGGGTTTTTCGCCCCATTTTTTGAGGCTACGAAACCACACGTCCTCGAGGGCCGCCGACGAGGTGGGCGTCGCCGACGAAACCCTGCTCGAAGCCGAGCCTCCCACTTTGCGCACAAGACTGCGCGTCGCGGTGGTTTTGGGGGCGGCTTTGGACTTCGCAAGACGCTTGTACTTGTGAATCACTTTGGAGACTTTGCACTGCACACGGTCTACATAACCCTGGGCGTCGTGGTTCACCACCACGTGCCAGGTAAAAGCTTTTTCCTTGGTCGACCAGCACCAAATGTCTTTGGCTACCGGTGTTCTATCGATTTTCTCTTCTTCCGTCATTCGTGCTAGTCTCTACACCATGGCTGACTTTGATCCAAAGAGAATTCACAAGTTTGAAGGCACTTTGATCGGACACCTCGGCATGCGAGCCGAAAAGCTCGACCCGCAGGAAGTGATTTTCACCATGCCGGTTGACGAACGCACCGTACAGCGCTTTGGCATTCTGCACGGCGGTGCCAACGTGGCGCTCGCCGAGACGGTGGCTTCGGTCGGCGCCACGCTGCACATCGATCTCAACACCCACTACGCCGTGGGCCTAGAGATCAACGCCAACCACTTGCGCGCGGTCTCGAGCGGTCAGGTACGCGCCGTCGGCACACCGATTCACGTCGGACGCCGCACGCAGATCTGGGAAATCAAAATTTACAACGACGAAAACAAACTCAGCTGCATCTCCCGCTGCACGATGTCCGTCAATCCTAAAGCGACTTAAGACGACGCCGAAGAGTAAGTGCGTAGCGAGTAACGCCACAGCCCACACACGAGGAGCGCAAAGGCTCCCACCATGAGCGCCATATGCGTGGCCACGTCCCACGACCACGGATCCACGAGCGAACGCGCCGGGTACGAGTAGAGCAGCCCGAAGGGCAGCAGCGTGGTAAAGAGCCGGCGCACCCATCCCGAGTAAATGCGATCGGGGCGCTCCGCGACTTGCGACATGCCAAAGTAGAAACTCTCGAAACCGCGCGGCGCCTGCGTCCAGAAGACGGGCAAAACAAATACCAGGCGCATCAGGTAACTCATCAAAAGACCGCCACAAACAAAGAGCGCATAGATCGCCAGCTTCGCCAGTCCAAAGGTCTCGGGCGAAGCCTGAATGAAATAAACCAAAATGGCGACGGCCCCCACGAGGTTCACCATCGAGTTGATGGCCACATCGCGCAGCGAAATCATAAAGAGCGAGGACACGGGGCGCAGCAAATAATAATCAAAATCCCCGCGGTTGATGGTGAGGGGCATGACCCAGAGGTTGTTCGAAAAGAGGGTCATGTGGAGCCCGTCGATCACGAAGAT